>Ga0209690_1000482_pt1 | contig 21436 bp, 20 predicted proteins | sample GraSoiAngelo_150_FD_186164 | JGI IMG/M metagenome (GOLD analysis project Ga0209690, IMG submission 186164) | Grasslands soil microbial communities from the Angelo Coastal Reserve, California, USA - 14_1009_09_40cm (SPAdes) (version 2) | ecosystem: Environmental > Terrestrial > Soil > Grasslands ... | reverse complement strand
GTGGCGAACCAGCCGACGCGATGCACCACGTCGTCCGGGTTGCACGCCGTGAGGATACCGAGCGCCACCAGGGGGAGCGCGCACCTACGCACGGCGCACCTCCTCGGCACCGGTGCCGCGCAGCAGGGCTTCCACCTGTCCCGCCCGCGCCGGCTCGCACGGTACGAAGATGCCGAACTTGTCGTTCGTGAAGCGGGGGTCGTAGGCGACCGTCCCGAGGCGGCGCGCCGCGAAGAGGGCGTTGAACAGAATGCCCAGGATGGTCGCGAGCGCGCCGAACAGGATCGTCATCTCGAACATGATCACGACGTACGGCGGGATCGAGCCGACGGGTTTGCCGCCCAGGACGATCGGCCAGTCGTACGACATGTACAGGGTGATCCAGGTCCCGATGGCACAACCGGCGATGCCGCCGATCAAGGTGAACATGCGGACCGGGCTCACGGGCTGGTCGAGCGCGTCCTCGATCTCGTGCCGTGGAATCGGCGAATACACCGTGAAGTCGGTGTGGCCGCCCTGGCGCAACTTGCCGATCGCATCCACGGTCGCGTCCAGGTGCGCGAACACGCCCAGGACGCCCGGGGTCGGGGGCGGGTGGAAGATCGCGGTGAGCGGGTTCGTGAGCTTCACGCGTGCACCGCCTTACCGCGGCTCGGTGCCGGGAGCACTTCCTTCACCTCGGAGATCGACACCGCCGGGAAGTTTTTCACGAACAAGAGGAACCACATGAAGAACCAGCCGAAGCTGCCCGCCATGATTCCCCAATCGGCCCACGTCGGGTTGTACGTGGCGTTCGCAAACCGCTCGAACGGCTCCCCCGCGAGCGACACGACGATGATCACGTAGCGCTCGAACCACATGCCGATGTTCACGAAGATCGAGATCACGAACAACCCCAGGATGTTCGTACGGATCTTCTTGAACCACAGCAGCCAGGGGAGGATCCCGTTGCAGATGTTCATGGTCCAGCTCGCCCACCAGAACGGCCCGAACGCCCGGTACCAGAACGCCGCGCGCTCTGCATGGTGACCGCCGAACCACGCCGTGAAGTTCTCGACGCAGTACGAGTAGCTGACGATCAGGCCGGTGAGGAGGCAGAGCTTCGCCAGGTTCTCGAAGTGGTGAACGGTGATCAGCTCCTCGAGATGAAACAGCTTGCGGATCGGCACGAGCAGCGTGATCACCATGGCGACGCCCGAATAGATCGCGCCCGCCACGAAATAGGGAGCGAACAGCGTCGCGTGCCAGCCGGGTACGATCGCCATCGCGAAGTCCCACGACACTACGCTGTGCACCGACAAGACCAGCGGGGTCGCGAGCGCCGCGAGATAGAGATAGCCGCGCGTGTAGTGGCGCCACTGCTCGTTGGTGCCGCGCCAGCCGAGCGAGGTGATGGCGTACAACTTCTTGCGCCACCCCGTCGCCACGTCGCGCACCGCTGCGATGTCGGGGATCAGTCCCATGATCAGGAACACCGTCGAGACGGTGAAGTAGGTCCCGATCGCGAACTCGTCCCAGATGAGCGGCGACTTGAAGTTGGGCCACAAGCCGCGCTCGTTCGGGTACGGGATGAGCCAGTAGAAATACCATTGCCGCCCGATGTGAATCAGCGGGAACAGCCCCGCCGTCATCACTGCGAACACCGTCATCGCCTCGGCGGTGCGATACACGGCCGTGCGCCACCCCGAGCGGAACAGAAACAGGATCGCCGAAATCAGCGTGCCCGAGTGGGCAATGCCCACCCAGAACACGAAGCAGGTGATGTACACCGCCCAGTAGACGGGATGTGAGTAGCCGGCGAGCCCCAGCCCATAGCGCAGCAGCATGAGCAAGCAGCCGATCCCGACCGCGAGCAGCGCGACCGCGCTCCCGAGCAGGGCGAAGTACCCCTTGCCCGGATTCCCGAGCGTCCGCGCGATGGCGCGCGTGACGAAGTCGTAGGTCACGCGAGTCTCGGCCATCGGGCTACGCCCTACCCGCCGCGCCGTGCACCACCCGGGCGAGGTAGGTGATGGCGGGTTTCGTATTGAGCTCGGTATGTACGTGGTAGCCGCGGGGGTCGGCGGCGAGCCGGGCCACGAGGGAGCTCCTGTCGCGCAGATCGCCGAACACGATCGCCTCCGACGGGCAGGCCTGCGCGCAGGCGGGCGTGATGTCGCCGTCCCGCACGCTCCGGTCCTCGAGGCGCGCGCGGTTCTGGGCGCCCCGGATGCGTTGCACGCAGAAGGTGCACTTCTCCATCACACCCTTCTCGCGCACCGTCACGTCCGGATTGAGCAGCATGTTGAGCGGGTCGGGCCAGCTCTCCCACTCGCCCCCCGGCTCCGCGAAGTTGAACCAGTTGAAGTAGCGGACCTTGTAGGGGCAGTTGTTCGCGCAATAGCGCGTGCCGACGCAGCGGTTGTACACCTGGCCATTGAGCCCGTCGGGCGTGTGGTACGCCGCGTACACGGGACAGACCGGCTCGCACGGCGCGTTGCCGCACTGCTGGCACAGCATGGGATTGACCACTGCACCGACGCGCCGCCCGTCCGCGTCCGCCGTGTAGTAGCGCTCGATCCGCAGCCAGCTCATCTGCCGCCGCCGCACCACCAGCTCTTCGCCCACGGTCGCAAGGTTGTTCTCCGCGTAGCATGCCGTGACGCACGCCGAGCAACCGGTGCATTTCGAGAGATCGATCGCCATCCCCCAGCGCGGCGCCGTCCCCGCGTAATCGCCGAGCGAGGCCTTCTGGTGCTGCGCCTCGGCCCACGCCTTCAGCGCCTCCTCGGCGTACTGCGGGGCCTCCCGCTCTTCGAACCGATGCGCGCCCGACTTGAGCTCGCGCGCCTGCGCGAGCGACAGCACCTCGATGATTCCCTGGCCCTGCTCGCGGGCGTCGCCCTCGACCGTGGCGAGGCGGCGGTGGTCCCCGGTCTTCACGACCGACACGCGCACCGCAAACGCGCGACCCCCGAAGTCCGCCGGCGTATCGCTCAGCAGCTCGAACGCGTTGAACGACCGGTCCCTGGCGTAGCGGCCGTAGGCCTTATGCCCCTGCCCCGTCGGGACCGCCAGCACGTCGGGCCGGATCCCGGGGGTGATCCACACCGGCGCGCGCACCGCGCCGTGCGGCGACTTGAGGAGCAGGATGTCCCCGTTCGCGAGCTGCCATTTCGCCGCCGTCTCGGGATGCACCTCGACCCACGCGTGCCAGGTGATCTTCGAAACCGGGTCCGGGAGCTCCTGCAGCCATGGTTTGTTGGCACCCCGGCCGTCGTGCAACGCGAGCGACGGGAAGACGATCAGCAGCGATTCCCCTGTTGCCCCCGATCCGGCGCTGGCCACCTCACCCAGCAGCTGCCCGATCCCGGGGTCGAGCCGCACCGGCTGGTTGGGGGCTTCGCCGTACACCCCGCCGTGCTGCAGGGCATCAGTCCAGAAGTCCGCGAAATCCCGCCCCTTGCCGACGCGCTGGTGCAGCTCCTTCCAGCGATCCTGGAGATAGTCCTTGAACGTCCCCGCCTTCCCCGACACGCGCAGCAGCACGTCCCCCGCGTGCGTGGTGTTGGGGAACACGGGCTGCATCACCGGCTGCTGTAGCGCGTGGATTCCGACCCGCGGACGCGCGTCGCCCCATTGCTCGAGTGGATGCAGGTCCGGGAGTACCAGGTCTGACGCGGCGGCCGTCTCGTCCCAGTAGGACGAGAAGCTGACTTTGAAGCCCACTTTGCCAAGCGCCTGCGAGAAGCCGGCCGGAAGCGTGTGACCGGGGTTCGCCCCGTGGACGAGCAGCAGATCGACCTTACCCGCAGCCATGTCGGCCACCAGGTCGGTCAGCTGCCGGAACGTACCGGCATCCGCGATCGCGTGATTCGGCCCGAACCGCACGGTCTTGCCCACTTGTCCGGCGACGTAGTTGAGGATGTTCACGGCCGCCACCACCCGGTCGGCGCCGTCGCCGTACTGCGTCGCGACCCCACCACCCACCGCCAGACCGCCCTGGGAGGCCGCGAACTCGCGCGCCAGGCGCTCGATCTCCGGTGCGGCGATCCCGACGACCGGGGCCACCCGCTGCGGCGTCGGGAGCAGACGCTCGAGGCGGGCGGCGTCGGCGGGGGCCGGCGCGAGCCGGCCGGCCAGGATGACCTGCGCCATGGCGAGCGCGAGCAGCGCTTCGCTCCCGGGCTGGGCGGCGATCCACTCGTCCGCACTCATCCCGGTGAGCGACAGCCGCGGGCCGACGAACACGAATTTCGCCATCGACGTGTCGCGATCGCCGTCGAAGCTGTGCGCGTGCGTGAAGCCGTTCTGGTAGCCGACCGGCGAGAGCCACGTCTCCATGAAATCGGCGCCGAAGGAGACGATGTAGCGGGCGCGGGCGAAGTCGTACAGCGGCACCGCCGCACTGCCGAAGGCGCGGCGGTTGCCCTCCCGCAGGGCTTCGAGCGCGAACGCCTCATGGGTGACGTGCCGGCCGCCGACCTCCTTGACCCACGCATCGACGAGCTCGCCGAACGACCCGGTCTCGAGCCCGGTGAGGAACACGATCCCCCGACCGCGCGCTTCCTTCACCTTCCCCGCGAGCCGGCCGACGGCATCGTCCCACGACAGCTTCTGCCACTCGCCGTTCGGCCCGCGGGCCATTGGCTCGGTGACGCGATCGGGGTTGTACAACCCCTGCAGCGCCGCCTGGCCGCGCGAGCAGAGCCGCCCCTCGTTGATGGGGGATTCCGGATTGCCCTCGAGCTTGATCACGCGGCCTTCGCGCACCTTGGCGTGCAGCCCGCACCCGGCGGCGCATTCGCGGCACGTCGTGGCGTAGTACGTCGCGGTCCCCGGGACCTGATCCTCGGGGGGCACGACGTAGGGGACGAGGTGCTCGGTCGGCTCGGGCCCGATGCCGCACGCCGAGAGCGCGGCGGCACCGCCGCTCGTCGCACCCAAGACCTTGAGGAATCGTCTGCGATCCATCGGCGCGGGCCTCAGTAGTGGCACAGCGTGCAATCGCGGCCCACCTGCCGCTGCACGTGGCAGTTGATGCACCAGCCCATCTTGAGCGTGGCGACCTGATACACCTGGGGCATCGCGCGCACGTCCCCGTGGCACGTGGCGCAGCTCTCGGTGCCGAGAACTTTGATATGGCGCATGTGGGGGAACCGCACGAAGCCGGGGAGCGCGTGGATGCGGACCCACTCCGGCGGCTTCTTGTTGATCCAGGCCGCCTGCACCTTCTTGACCTCCGCGATTTCGGCGCTACGCGCGACCGAATCCTGCGCGGATGTCATGGTCCCGCCACCTTCTTGATCTCCGCCTGATTGGTCGGGTCGGAGTTGGAGCCGCCGATGATCTGGTGGCAGCCGAAGCACGTCTGGACCGCGGGGATCCCGGGCTCACTCGAGATGGTGACGGTGCTGTGACAGTAGAGGCAGGGGATCTGGTCCTGGCCGGCGTGGACGTCGTGGCGAAAGAAGATCGGCTGACGGGGACCGGCGAGTTTCCCCGTGTCGGTGATGACGCGAGCTGTGGAGGCAGGTGCAGGTTGTCGGTTTTGCGCCGCGGCTGGGCCGGCAACGAGGAGAGCGACAGCGACGCCGGCCGCGGCCCTACCACTCCTCTTCGTCATCAATCGCGCTCGATGGCGAATGTATTGTTCGTCGGTGGAACGGCTTGCGGCGCCGGAATGTAGCGCCAGCGGCAAACGGCGCACAAGTCCCGCTCGCGGGGAAGGACCTACTCGGGGCGGGCCAGGAACTGGTGCTTCAGCCGGATGATCTCGACGAACGCGGCGACGGCGTCCAGGTCCGGAAACTCCATCCAGCACCAGCGCACGCCGGCCGACACCGCTCCGTCACGGATCGCCTGACGCAACGCCTTGGGCATGCCGTCGCCGACGGCGAGCTCGCGCTCCTCGAGCTCCGACAGCACGAACGTGCCGCTCACACCCGCCTCCATAGGATGGAGGTAGCCGAGCTTGCGCCCGCCGACCTCGTACATCCACACCCACTTCCACGCGGTGCCCATGAACACGACCTGCTCGGTGACATGCTTGAGCGCGCGCATCCCCTCGCGCGCCTTCTTGAAACGCTGCGCCGCGCGTGGCGGGAGATCCTTGGCGGGGGCGTCCGACTTGGGGCGCTTGCGTGGGCTGTTGTACAGGTTGGTGGCCCAGTAGCCCCGCGGCTGATGGTCGATGGGGATCATGGCTCTCCTATTGTAACCTCGAGCTCCCGCAGACGTGCCAGCAGGCGCGCGAGCGAGCGCTCCAGCTCCCCCACGACCGCTCGGACCGCCGCGGTCGGCGCCGCATCGGCACCCTCCACCACGTTGTAGGCGGCGACGAGATCGGCGTTCAGACGGGTCAGATTGTCTGCGCCGCGGCCGCCCCCTCCCGGGCGCGGCGCGGGCCCACCCGCTCCGGACTCGAGCGCCGCAGCGCGGGCGTCGAGCGAATCGAGCCCGGTTGTCCGGCCCGCCGCCGCACGCTCCCGTGCGGTCGTGAGCCGTGCCTGTAAGGCGTGCACCCGCCGTAGCGCCGCCGTGTCGCGATCCATGGCCCGAGCCAGCCGCTGCGCCAGCGCGAATTGCTGTTCCAGAGCGCCGGGCCCGGGCCGCACGCGCGGATCCATCCGGACCGCGAGGCGCTGGGTGAGGGTCACGCCGTCCACGGCGAGCCGCACCGTGTATGATCCCGGAAGCACCCACGGCCCGCGCGGCTCGCGCGGCGTGTCACCGCGGATGGCGGAAATCGGGTACGCGTGCTGCAGCGCAGCGGGCGGGGCGGCGTGCAGGTCCCACACGAAGCGATGCATCCCCCGATCGGTCGCGAGCACCGGCGACGGCCGGACCCAGCTGAGCGGAATGTTGACGGTCGTGTCGGGCCCCTCCGGGCGATCATCGCTGGCAAAGCGGCGCACCAGCGCGCCCGACCGATCGCGGATCTCGAGCACCACGGGTCCCGCCGCCGGCCGGGCCAGATGGTAGTCGAGGATCGCGCCGTCGGGCGGATTCCGGCCCGCGGGCTCGTCAGGGGGGAGCGGCGTGTCGGTGTTCCCGTTCCAGCGAACCCGAACGGCGGGCGCCGGGCGGTAGAGATACGCACCTCCCGCCGCCGCGGCGGCCGCGGCCGCCCCGATTTGGCGCAGCGGCGTAATGTCGTCGAGGACCCAGAACGAGCGTCCGTGCGTCGCCACGACCAGGTCGGTGTCGTGCACGACGAGGTCGCGTACCGAGCTCGCCGGCAGATCGAGTCGCAGCGATTGCCAGTGCGCGCCGTCGTCGAACGACACGTACACGCTGCGCTCCGTCCCGGCGTACAGCAACCCGCGCCGCACCGGGTCCTCCCGCACCGCGTTGACGACCTCATTGGGCGGTATCCCCTCCACGACTTCGCTCCACGTCCTTCCGCCGTCGCTCGTGCGGTAGATGTGGGGGTGGAGGTCGTCGAGGCGGAAGCGGTTCACGGCGGCGTAAGCGACCAGGGTGTCGAAGTGCGAGGCCTCCAGGAGCGAGACCTTGCTCCACGGCGTGAGGGCGGCCGGCGTGACGTCCGTCCATCTGCGCCCGCCGTCGTGCGTGACGTGGATCAGTCCGTCGTCGGTGCCGACCCACAGCAGGCCGGGGCGAGTGAACGAAGGCGCGATGGTATAGATCACGCCGCGGTGTCTGCCTTGCTCCGGATCGAGCGGTGCGAACGCCCCCAGGCTGGCCGGTACGTCCGCGGTCGGCCGCGTGAGATCGGGGCTGATCGTCTGCCAGCTCCCGCCGCCGTTCAGTGTCTTGAAGACGACGTTCGCCCCCAGGTACAGCAGGTGCGGGTCGACGGGCGAGAACACCACCGGCATGGTACGCACCCAGCGATACTTTCCCAGGCGCACCGGCTCGGGGGAAACATCCTGCACCTGCGCCGTGCTCCAGTCGAAGCGCGAGATCTTCCCGCCGTACACGATGTCTGGGTGCAGCGGATCGGGAGCGACATAACCGTACTCCTCCGCGCCGACCGGACGCCACTCCCGGAACGTGATCTGGCCGTCGTTGCCGCGGCTCACGATCCCGGCGGATCCGCTCTCCTGCTGGCCGCCGTACACGCGGTACGGGAACTGGTTGTCGGTGCTGACGTGGTAGAATTGCGCCGTCGGCTGGTTGTACCACGAGCTCCACGTCGCGCCCCCGTTCACCGTGACGATGGCGCCCTGATCACCGGCCAGCAGGATGATGTCGGGATCGTCCGGGTTGATCCACAGACGGTGGTAGTCGTCGCCCCCCGGCGCACCGCGGAACGCGGTGAAGGTCCGGCCGCCGTCGCTGGACTTCCAGGTCACGACGTTCGCTACATACAGGACGTCGGCGTTCTTCGGGTCCACCTTCACCTCGTTGAAGTCGCCGTCGCGGCCCCAGAGCCGCGGGTCCGCGTTGACGAGGCGCCAATGCTCGCCTCCGTCATCGGAGCGGTACACACCCCCGCCCTTCGCGGCCCCGACCACCGCGTACATGCGCCCGGGCTCGCTCGCCGACATCCCCAGGCCGATGCGGCCGAGCTTGTCCTCCGCCGCCGGCAGGCCGGCGGTGATCCACCGCCAGGTGGTCCCGCCATCGGTCGACTTGTACAAGCCGTTGTTGGCCGAGAGGGTCCAGGAGCTGCCGATCTCCCAGGGCGCCTGGCGCGCGGCCCACAACACGGCGAAGACCGTCTGGGGGTTCGCCGGGTCGAATGCGACGTCCACCGCGCCGGTGTTCTCGTCCTTGTAGAGCACGCGCTGCCACGACTCCCCGCCGTCGGTCGAGCGGAACACGCCGCGCTCGGTATTCGCGCCATAGGGGTGGCCGAGCACGGCTGCCAGGACGCGACGCGCATCGTGCGGGTCGACGACGAGGGCCGGGATCTGCTGGCCGTCCGCCAGGCCGACGTGGCGCCAAGTCCGTCCCGCGTCGCCGGATTTGTAGATCCCGTCGCCCACCGAGAGGTCGGGGCGCTGCAGCCCTTCGCCGCTGCCGACGTAGATGACGTCGGGATCGGCCGGGGCAACCGCGAGCGCGCCGATCGAGCCGGTCGGCTGGCCGTCGAACAGCGGCGTCCAGGTGCGCCCGTAATCCGTGCTCCGCCATACGCCGCCGTTGTTGACGCCGATGTAGAACAGGTTCAGCTGACCCGGCACGCCCGTCGCCGCCACCGTGCGGCCGCCGCGAAACGGGCCGATCGGGCGCCAGTGCAGCTCGGCGAAGAGCGCCGGGTCGTATTGCTGGGGCTGTGCGACCGACGGCAAGACGGCGACGAGCAAGAGCGACGATACCAGGCGAGGTAGAGCGATCACGCGCGCATGCTCCCGAGGAAGATGACGGTTGAATCGGCGGGTTATTTGGCACCGCCACCCCGCCCGAGTCAAGCGACGATCGGGCGGGCCGCCGTGCGAAACCGTCCGGTGTCAAGCAGCCGTGCCACGGACACACCCGGGACCGCCATCCGACCGTCTTTGCTCATCGTGAGCTTGATCACGTCGGCATCGCGGCCGTACCAGCGGGAACTCGGCTCCAAATCCGAGGGGTAAACGCACAGCGGCAGACCCGCGACCGCGAGCGCGGCCTGCGACCCGATCCCCGTCTCGGGCATCGTCCCGACCCAGAGCTCGGCCTGGTACGCCGCGGCCTGCGCGTAGACCCGGCACACCTCCGCGAGGCCGCCCATGCGGTGCACCTTGATGTTCCACACCCGCGGCCCGTCCAGGTCGATCACTTGCCGCGCCACGGCGGCGCTGGTGAGCGTCTCGTCGAGGCAGACCGGGGTGGAGAGCGCCCGGCCCAGCACGGCATGGCCGACGAGCTCGTCCGGAGCGAGGGGCTGCTCGATGTACAGGAGGCCCAGGTCATCGAGGGCCCTGAGGCTCGGCTCGTCGTCCGGCCACGCGTAGGCGCCGTTGGCGTCGACCGTGAGGGGAAGATCGACGCCGCTCATCGCGGCGCGCGCTGCGGTGACGGCGACCGCGTCCCAACCCGGCATCACCTTGATCTTCACGCGGCGGTACCCCTGCTCGAGCGCGGCGGCGACGCGCCGGGTGAGCGTGCCGGGTTGCCGGTCCTCGGGGATACCGAGGGCCACGCCGCACGGGACGCTCGACGCGGCGGGAACGCCGAGCCGGAGGGCGACGAGCTGGCCGAGCCCGACCCCGCGGCGATGAGCCTCCAAGTCCCACGCCGCCGTCTCGATTCCCGCCCGCGCAAACGGGTTGCCGCGCACGCCGTCGCGCAGCACGGCATCCACGGCTTCGGGAGCGTCGATCTCCTGACCGGCGACGCGCGGGAGCAGGACGCGCGTGATCAAGTCGCGGGCCCCGGCGAGCGTCTCCTCCGAGTAGAACGGCAGCTCGAACGGCGGCGACTCGCCGTATCCGACGTGGCCGGCGTCATCGTGCAGCGCGACGACGAGCGAGCGGCGCGCGTCGATCCGTCCGCCCGAGATGATGAACGGCTCGACGAACGGAATCGTCAGCTCGAACAGCTCAACCCGGGTGATGCGCACCGGCCGCGAGGTCGAGGAAATGCAACACACCGTTGCGGCGCTCGAGACCCCCCGCCGCTTCGAGCGCGAGCAGCGCGGCGACGAGGCCGTCGCGTGGATCGAACAGCAGCGCGTGAAGGGCCCGCTGGGTACGCGAGCCGTGCGTCGCGGGGTATTCCGATAGGGGGAGTTGGAAGAACGTGTGGAGCTGCACGCTCTCGCAGCCGCGCCGCGCGTACTCCACGATCATGCGGCCGGAGCAGACGTTCCCGCTGCCCACCAGGGGCGGGACACCCAGGCTCATCCCCGGGCTTGCGCCCGGGGTCAGCGAACCCCTTGACCCCGCGCGCGAGCGCGGGGTCTCCAACACCCGCAGGTTCCGGTCGCTCAAGTCCCAGCCGCCGTACGCCACGCCCTGTTGGGCATCGAACAATCGGTTGAAGCAGATGAGGGCGTCGGCGTCCCGGCACGCTTCCATCATCTCGATCTGGAAGGCGTCATCGAAGCGCGCGTTCATCAGCTTGACCGCGACTCGTACCGGTCGCGGCGACGCGGCCCGGATGCGACCGGGGACCTCACGCAGCCACCGCATGATCTGGTCGCGGTCGCCGGCCAACGCGTCGCCCGCGAGCGTGGGCGAGAAGTCCTTCTCGACGAGCAGCGGCGGCGCGCCTGCTTCCCAGGCGTCGGCGAGGAGCCGCGTGGTGTAGCGGTACTCGCCGTCGCGGAACGGCTCCTCGAGCCGGGGCAGGTGGTACTTCACCGAGGGGACCACGAGCAGGCTTCCCGCCCGTGTGAGATCGCGTCCCGTCCGCACCAGGGCGAGGTATTCCTCCAACGAGCGGTCCCAGCCTCGGCCCTTCCAGGTGACGGTCCACCCCGGCCGACCGCCCGCCGCGCTCCGCCGCTCGACCTGCATCTTCGTTTCGTGGATCGCCCACGCCCCCATCGACTGGCTCCCGCGCTCGTCCTGAGCGATCACCGTCTTCAGGACCACGAACGCGAGTCCCGCCTGCGCGTCGTCGGCGAGCTGATTCTCGTTCAGGGACAACTGCCCCGAGCCCTTCCCGATGGGATGCGGGATCGTCTCGCCCAGGTAGCGCGCGGTGAGGTCGATCCCGTAGGTCTCGCGCACGTGGTCCGAGACGTCGCTGGGGAGCTCCCGTTTGAAGCGCTCGAAATCCCGCTCGAGCTCCGAAAGCATAGGCGGGTGGACCGACCCCGGGGCCATGCCCGGGGGTCAGCGGCCAAACCGGGCCAACCGGAACTGCGGGTCCGGCGCGCGCCCGTCCAGCACGAGCCCTGCGACCAGCTCGCCTACCGCCGGCCCGTGCTTGAACCCGTGTCCCGATCCACCGCCCACGAGCCACACGTTGTCCGCGCCCGGATGGCGGTCGACGATGAAGTGCTCGTCGGGGGAGTTCTCGTACTGGCACACCCGCGCCTCGAGCAGCGGAGCGTCTTTGAGCGCCGGGAAGCGGAATGCCAGGTAGTCGCGGGCGCTGCGGAGCGCTTCCGGCGACGGCAGGCGCTCACCGGCGGTGGGGTCGAACACCGGCCCGCGCGCGTCGTCCGCCACCTTGAACCCGCGCCACTCGTTCCCGGGGATCCCGTACATGAAGTGATTGGCGTGATCGGCCCACACGGGAAGCGCCTCCTCGGTGAAGCGCGCGTCACCGGGCGGCGCGCCGAAGAAAAACACTTCCTGGCGCGTCGCCCGCACGCGGTCGCCGATCACATCGGGAAACAGCTTCCCGAGCCACGGCCCGCAGGCGAATACGTACGCGTCCCCTGCCAGGGTGCTGCCATCGCTGCAGCGCAGGGCCTCGCCCGGCGCGGGTGGCAGCACCGCGACCTGACGATACGTGCCGCCGGCCGCGAGCAATCCCTCGAGCACGGCGGCACAGGCGCGTCGCGCCGTGAGGTAGCCGCCGTCCCGCTCGAAGATCGCCCAGCGCACGCGCGCGCAGTTGATCTGCGGGTAGCGCTTCGCGGCCTCGGCGCCGCTCAGCTCCTCGAAGCGACACCCGGCCTCCTTGAGAATCGGCAGGGCGGCCTTTTCGTAGGAGTCGTCGTCCTCTACCAGCCACAGTACGCCGATCGGATGGAGCAGGCGCCGCTTCCAGAGTCGCTCGTGCTCCTGCCACAAGGCGAGCGCGCGCACCGCGAGCTGCGTGTACACGGCGCGCGGGCCGTAGGTCGCGCGGATCACGCGCGTCTCGCCCCCCGAGCTCGCGCGGGCGTTGCCCGGCCCCCAAGCGTCGACCAGCGTCACGCGGGCGCCGCCGCGCCGCAGGTACCACGCGGTCCAGCCGCCGAACGCCCCCGCCCCGACCACCACGACGTGCGGTTTCTGCTTCATGGGAACGAAGCCTTTGAGAAGAGGAATTGCCGCGCTCGCAGCGCACGCCTCGAGAAACGAGCGCCGGGGAATACGGCTCACGGCCGGCTGACGCGCGCGCCGCGGGCTTCCCGGACGGCGCGGCGCACGACGTCCCGCTCGACCGGCGGGAGGTCCGGCCCCCACGGGTCGTCGCACGCGTCCTCCGGGATCACACCATCGGCCGCGAGGGCCCACAGCAGGCGGCGCACATACCCCTCCATCGGCGCCGTGAACGTGGCAGCCGCAAACCGGTCGCAGATCCCGGACAGCCGCACGAACTGGGCGAAATCACCGGTATGGAACGCCTCGATCAGCGCAGCCTGCAGGTTGCTCAGGGCTGCCCCCATCCCTACCAACGCCGCCCGGGCGCCCATCGTGAGCGAATAACCGAAAAAGCGGTCCTCGCCGGTGATCAGCAGCTTCTCTGGGTATTCGCGGATCAGCCCTTCGAGCCGTTGGAACGTCATGACCGAATCGAGCGTCGCGACCTTGATGCCGATCACGCCCGGCAGCTCGAGCATTGCGTGCAGCGTCGGGTTGTCGTACGCGACCCCGCCCGCCGCCTCGTACAGGTAAAAGGCGATCACCGGCAGCACCTCGCTCAAGGCGGCGTGGTAGCCGACGGGGTCGTCCGCCCGTGGAAAGGCGAGCAGCGCGTCCGCCCCACCCGCCTTCGCCTCCCGCGCCATCGCGACGCTCGCGGCGCCCGCCACGATCACCTTGCCGGGAAGCGCGGCCCGCCAGGCGGCGAGCACCTGGTGACGCTGCTCAGAGGTGAGGTGTGGTCCCCGTCCCGTGTGCGCCCACACCGCCACGCCCGCGACCTGCTGGCCGGCCATCCACGCGGCGTAGTCCTGCTGCGCGTCCGCGGCGAGGGCGTCGCCCCGGAACGGAACCGGGACGGCCGGGATCAACCCCCATTCCAAGGCGGCGGTCAGGCGGTCGGGCGGTCGCGCAGTCAGAGGCCCAGCCCACGGCGAGCGTTTTCCGACTCGATGGCGGCGCGGTGTTGCGGCCCGAGCTCGAGCAAATCGAGCTTCGCCACGCTGTTCTCCGGGATCCTGAGCGGCTGCCCGGTCCCGAACACGAACCGCTCGACGCCGACGGTTTGGAGCAACGTGGCGAGATGGTCCTCCGGCGGCCCCCAGATCCAGCAGATGTCCCACCAGATGCGGGCGGCTTCCTCGGGAGTGGACCCGAAGTGCACCTCCTCGACGAACGCGCGGTCGGCGTGCGTGACGACGAGACGGACGTCGGCGTCGCACCGTACGAGGGCGCGCACCGCCGCCGCCGGGACCTCGGCGGCTCGATCGTTGGAGTGCCGCTGGCGGGCGTCCTCGAGCCGCACGGCGACGAGCAACGGCAAGCGCGCCGCCCCGCAGGCGGCGGTGAGCACGCGCATCTCCGCGCCCGCTGGGTCGAGCCCGCAGAAGGTCGGGTCGCACCGCACCGCCGGGGCGCCGCGGTCGCGCGCCTCGCCCAGCACGGTCTCCCATCCCGGCAAGCCGGGGTGCACTGCTGGTATCGGTTTGAAGCGCCGCTCGCGCGCCGCCGTTTCGTACAGCCAGGCGTTCCCCTCCGGTGGTGCCTGCCAAAACAGGCTCGGGAGGTGGGTCACCCAGGCCTCATCGATGCCGACGCGTTCCATGGCCCGGAGCACCGCTTCGGGTGAGGTGCCAGGCACGCGGCGGTACGGGTACGCGCCCAGGAAGACGTTCACGTCGATCCGCATCAGTCGGACGGGAACGCGCCGCGCGGGAAGATGCCCACCGCGTTCTTCCATTTCACCAGCTCGACCTCGTCCGGGGAGAGGAGGTGGGTGAGGTAGCGCAACTTGGCCCAGCCCGTGTCCATGGTGATGTCACTCCCCCACAGCAGCCGCTCGACACCGACCGCCGCGAGACAGCTCTCGAGCATCCCGCCGTCCACTCCGCTCCCCGAGAGATCGACGTAGACGTTGGGTACAGCACGCAGCGCGGCGAGCGAGTGCTGCCAGGCCCCACCTCCACCGATGTGGCCGAGGATGAATCGGACGTCGGGGTGGCGGGCCGCGAGGGCGCACAGCTCGGCACCGTCGGACGCCTCCTGTCCCGGCCAGTCGCCGCGCCGGTGCTGCCACACGTGCTGCAACACTGGCACCCCGCGCTCGTGCGCGATCTCGCAGATCGGGTCGAGCAGCGGGTCGGTCGCCCGCCGGCTCGCGGCCAGCTTGATTCCGATCATCCCCGCCCCGAGACAGCGCACGATCTCTCCCCGGGCATGCGCGGTGTAGTTCGGGTTGACGGTCACGTAGCCGCGGACGCGGTTGGGGTGCTCGCGCGCGAGGGCGAGCAGGGCATCGTTGCCGTACGGCAGGTCCGCGGGCGATGGGAAGTAGGTCGGGGACGTGCGGCCCCAGCTCCCCAGGATCGAAGCCACATGGATGGTGATCCCGATCTTCTCTCCAGCGGCGAGGCGGCTGGCGTTGCGCTCGCGCCAGTCAGCGCGGGGGGAGCGGTCATGGTAGAAGTGGGCGTGGACGTCGATGAGCATGCATGAATCTGAGTCGTCAGACGCCAAGACGCCAAGCCGCAAGCGGTTCGCAGGGCGGCAGGAGTCCTCCATTGGCGACTGGACCCCTGGCCTCCTATTTTGTGCCTTGATGCGCACCCCGCCGCAACCGCCCCGCGGACCGACGCCACCCCGCGGCCCCGCTTCCCCACAACGCGGGCCCGCCGCCGCGAAATCGGCGCCTCCGAGGGCGGCGCCCCGCAAGCCCTCCCGCAGGCTGCCGGCCTGGCTCGCGCGCGCCCAGCGCCTGCTCCTGCACCCCGGTCAGGAGTGGCAGGCGATCGCCGCGGAATTCGCGACCCCGGGTTCCGTTTACGCTCGCTACATCATCCCGATGGCCGCGATCGGGCCGATCGCGGCCACGGTGGGCACGATCGTGTTCGGGGTCCGCAATTCGATCGCAGGATCGTACGGGATGTCGGTGGGCGACGCGGTCACGAGTGGCGTGCTCGACTACGCGCTCAACTTGGTCGGCGTGTACGTGTTCGCGTTGCTGATCGACGTGCTGGCGCCGTCCTTCGGGGGGCAACGCAACAGCGTACAGGCGTTGAAGGTCGCGGCCTACGGCAGCACGCCCTACTGGCTCGGTGGAGCGGTGGCGCTGTTCCCGAAGCTCTCGCTGATCGGGGGCGCGCTCGCCCTCTACAGCGTGCGGCTGCTCGCCTTGGGACTGCCGCCGCTGATGAAAGCCCCGCGCGACAAGAGCGCCGCGTACACGCTGCTCATGAGCATCGCGGGAATCGTCCTGGCGTTGGTCGTGAGCGCTGTGACGCCGGTGGTGATCGGCCGCTAGTCCGGGGACCGAAACGCGGTCCGCGTCACGCCCCCTTCGCGCCCCAGCAGGGCCGCTGCAATGACGAGCCCCGCCGCCGCGAACGCCAGCAACGCGGCGACGTCGAGGGTCGGCGGCATCTCTCCCCCGTAACCCGTCCCCGCCCACTCTGCGAGCAAGGCGTGCTTCAGCAGATCGACGCCGTAGGCGAGCGGGTTGGCGTGGACCAGGACGTGCAGCCAGGGCCCGAGGCGGCGCACCGGATACAGCGCTCCCGAGAGAAACAGCATCGGGAACACCACGAAGTTCATCACGCCCGCGAAGTTCTCGATCGAGCGCATGGTCGCGGCCAGCACCAGCCCCAGCGCACCGAGCGCGAGACCCGAGAGCACGATAGCGATGAAGCCGAGCAGCAGCCCCGACGGACCGGGCCACAGTCGCAGCAGCGGCAACAGCAGCACCGCCACCACGACGGCCTGCGTTGTGCCGAGCAGCGTCGCCCCCAGAGCCTTGCCGAGCGCGACCGTGCTGCGCCGGATCGGCGCGACGAGCACCATCCGCAACACGCCCGCCTCGCGGTCGATGACGGTGGAGAGCGCCGCGAGCAGCGATCCGAACATGACGACCATGCCCAGCAAACCGGGCGCCAGGTAGCGCCGGTAGTCGATCGCTCCCGCGCCCGAGAAAACGGTCGCGAACCCGGCACCCGCGAAGACGAGCCAGACGAACGGTCGCGCCAGGCTCGACAGCAGGCGACCGCGTTGCCGCAGGAAGCGCAGCAGCTCGCGCGCCACGATCCCGGCGATGGCGCGCATGCTCAGGCCGCGCTCGACTCGCCCAGCGCATGGCCGGTGCGCGCCAGGAAGACCGCCTCGAGCGAGCTCACGCCCGCCGCGCGCTTGAGCTCGGCAGGCGTGCCGAGCGCCGCAAGACGGCCGCCGTCGAGCACCGCGACGCGGTCGCACGGCTCCGCCTCCTCGACGTAGTGGGTCGTGAGCAATACGGTCAACCCGGAAGCCGAGCGAAGCCGTTGGATCAGCTCCCAGAGCGAGCGCCGGGCGCGCGGGTCGAGGCCGGCGGTCGGCTCGTCCAGAAACAGTACACGCGGCTCGTGCAACAAGCCGCGCGCGATGTCGAGCGCCCGCCGCAGGCCCCCGGACAAGGTGCGCACGGCATCCCGCCGTCGCTCGCGCAGCCCGAACTGCCCGAGCAGCTCGTCGATCCGCGGGCCGGCCAGCCGCCCCGGCAGATTCCACAGCCGCGCCGCGAAGCGCAGGTTCTGCTCCACCGTGAGATCGCGGTCCAGGGTGGTCTCCTGAAACACGAGGCCGATGCGGCGTCGCGTCTCCAGGTCCTCGCGCACCACGTCGTATCCGGCGACCAGGGCCGTGCCCCGCGTGGGGCGCAGCAACGTGGCCAACAGATGAATGGTGGTGGTCTTGCCGGCGCCGTTGGGACCGAGCAGGCCGAAGAACTCGGCCTCGCGCACCTCGAGGTCGAGCGCGTCGAGCGCGCGGATCGCGCCGAAATCCTTGCCGAGGCCGCGGGCGTCGATCGCGGCGGCGGTCATCCCTTGGCGGCGAGCGCGCGCGAGGCGGGGGCGGCGCGATAGGTCAATGCCGCTGGCTCGACGCGCGCCGCGGCGGCGCGCTCGACCTGGGCGACCGCCGCGTCGATCACATGCCGCTGCGGGGCCAGCGAGCAAACCGGATCGGTCAGGCTCGCGTCTCCCGCGACCAGAAACGCCTGACAGCGACAGCCGCCGAAGTCGACCGCCTTGCGCGGACAGGACCGGCACGGCTCAGGCATCCACGCCTCGCCGCGGAAGCGGTTGAACGCGTCCGACTGGTGCCAGATCCAATCGAGGGGCCGGTCGCGCACGTTGTCGAACGTGAGCGTCGTGATGCGCCCCGCCGCGTGACACGGCCACACCTCGCCCCCCGGCGTCACCGTCATGTACGCGCGCGCCCACCCGCCCATGCAAGGCTTGGGAAACTGCTCGTGGTAGTCCGGCAGCACCCAGACGATCTCGAGGCGGGTCCCGAGCCGCGCCCGCTCCCGCAGGACGACCTGCCACGCCGCGTCGAGCTGCGCCTTCGTCGGCATCAGCGCATCGCGGTTGTGGAACGCCCAGCCGTAGAACTGCGTGTTGGCGAGCTCGATGCGCTCGGCGCCGAGCGACTCCGCCAGGCGGATCAGCGCCTCCACCTGGTGCAGGTTCTCCCGATGCAGCACCACGTTCACGGTGAGCGGGAAGCCGAGCTCCTTGGTGAAGTGGTACGCGGCGAGCTTGTCGTTAAACGCCTTGGTGCCCGCGATCCGGTCGGAAAGCTCCGCGTCCGCCGCCTGAACGCTGATTTGGACATGATCCAGCCCGGCGCGCTTGAGCGCCGCGAGTCGATCCTGCGTGAGGCGGTGGGCGGAGGTGATGAGCGAGGTGTACAGGCCCAGCTGGTGGGCACTCGCAACGAGGCTCTCGAGATCGGGGCGAAGCAGCGGCTCGCCACCCGAGAGACCCAACTGCAGCACGCCGAGCGCCTTGGCTTCGCGGAACACGCGGCTCCATTGCTCCGTCGTCAGCTCCTGCTTGAAGCGGGAGCCGGCGAAGTCGAGCGGGTTCGAGCAATACGGGCACTGCAGCGGACACCTGTAGGTGAGCTCCGCGAGCAGCCAGAGTGGCTTAGCGTCCATAGATCACCAGTCCCTTGGCCGCGAGCCCATCCAGGAACGACGTGACGTCTCGCTCGAGGCCGCTGGCTGCGTACCGTTGCTCCAGGGCGGCCACGATGTCGGCGAGCGAGCGCACCCCGTCGCACAGCCCGAGGATCTCCGCCCCCGTGGGGTTCAGGGTGACGAGGCCCTCCGGGTAGAGCAGCACGTCGCGCTCGCGGACGTCGTCTCGCTGGAGCCGCACCTTGGGGTGGAGCCGCGGCACGGCCGCGGTGGGCGCCGGGTTCACCGGCCGCCGCCCGGGAGCGGTCCACGCTCCACGGCGTCCAGCAGGCACCACAGCACGTCGCACTTGAATTCGAGCGCCGCCACCGCGCGCTGCTGCTGCTCCCGGGTGCGGAGCCGCTCCGTGACGAGCGCCAGCGCATGCTCGGCATCGCGCGGCGCCTGCGACAGCCGGTTCTTGAAGTACTGCAGCCCATCCGGATCGACCCAGCGGTAATGGCTCAGCATCGCCGCGAGGCGCTCCTGCACGATCAACGGCGCGAACAGCTCCGTGAGGGACGCGGCGACCGCCTCGAGCCACGGCTGCGAGCGGCAGAAGGTCACGTAGCCGTCCACCGCGAAGCGCACACCTGGCAGGAGCCGGCGCTGCGTCAACAGATCTTCCCGGCTCACGCCCATCGCGTGGCCGAGGCGCAGCCACGCCTCGATCCCCCCCTCCTCTCCGGGGCGGCCGTCGTGGTCGATGATCCGCTGGATCCAGGCGCGGCGGACTTCCGGCTCGGGACAGTTGGAGAGGATCAGGGCGTCCTTGATCGGGATGTTGATCTGATAGTAGAAGCGGTTGGCGACCCAGAGCTGCAGCTCGTCGCGCGACAGCTCACCTTCGTGCATACGGCGGTTGAAGGGATGGAGGTGGTGATAGCGCCGCTCCAGCACGTTGCGGAGCCGGCGGACGAATTCGTCGCGCGACCAGGCGCCGGCGTCGGGACCGATCCGCGACGTCGCCGCCGTCACAGCTCGACCTCCATGCCGTCCTCCGCCACTTCGATCCCGGCCCCCTCGACCTGGGCCCGCTCGCTCGAGGAGCGACTCAAGATGGGATTCGTATTGTTGATGTGCACGAGCACCGTCCGTCTCGCACCGAGGCGCGGCAGCAGCTCGATGCTCCCGCCGGGCCCTCCGACGGGGAGGTGCCCCATCTCGCGCGCCGTCGGCGCGTCCGCCCCCGCCCCGGCCGCCCGCAGCTCGCCGTCCGACCAAAAGGTGCCGTCAAACAGCAGCAGATCGGCTCCGCGAGCCACGGACCGCACGGCGTCGTCCACCGCCCCGGTGGTCGGAACGTAGGCGAGCGTCGCGCCCTTTTGGTCCGAGAGTCGGAGCGCGACGTCGTACGTCCCGGCGGTCGCCTGACGGGCGTAGCGCGGGGGCCGCCGCGCGACCGGGACGGCGGTGCAGGTAACGCCGAGCTCCCGCCCCGCCCCGTCGGCGAGTGCTACCCTTGAGCCTTCGGGCAACACCCGCGGCTCGACGCCGGCATAGGCGGAAAGCACGCGCAGCACCGGCCATTCGCGATCGAGCAGCGCGACCACTCCCGCAGGCGCGTACAGGGGGAACCGGGTCGCAGCCTCTCGCAACAGCAACAGGCCCAACGTGTGGTCGATCTCGCCGTCGGTACACACGACGGCGCTGATCGCCGTGCCGCGCGCGCCGCGCGGCCACAACTCGGGCCGGGCAGCCAGCTGCGCACGCAGGTCGGGCGAGGCGTTCAACAGCACCCACCGCGCGCCATCGGCGCTGAGCGCCACGGATGATTGTGTCCGGCCGGTTCCGCTGAGCCGCGCGTCCTGACAGTTGCCGCAACCACAGTTCCACTGGGGCAGCCCACCCCCCGCCGCCGAGCCAAGGACAATCACTCGCATGACTGGAAACTAAAGAGGCCGGGTTCGTCACCCGGCCCCCTCCATCAGCCGCATCGACCCGGTTCAGGCATTGCCGGCGTACGCGCCGACTTCCATCCCCAGCTCGACGACCTCGAATTCGGGCTTGGTCCACTTCATCTTGACTCCTCCTGAAACGATGGTGGTCGACCACTCAGTGTACCATCACGCACGCGTCATGCCAGTCCCGCATGCCCCGCGGGATCCAGGCTCAACTCGTTCTCCTACTTGTGATTGAGGTGCTGGACGACAGCAGCGGTGGAGCGACTCCGAGTCCCCAGCCACAGGGGCATTTCACCCAGGTTGGGTGTAATCACCCAGCTCGCGTCACGGTTGCAACCCGAACTTGCGCAACCGATAGCGCAGCGTATCGCGCGAGATCCCGAGTCGGCGTGCCGCCTTGGTCTGGTTCCCGCCGGCCTCGCGCATGGCTTGCTCGATGACCGATTTCTCCCATTGCCCCAGATCGACCCCCTGCGGCGGCAACGGGGGTGCGTCACTGTGGGCGGGCGAGGCGTCACGCGGCTCGGGAGGCGGCCCGGCGTCGGCCGGACTCGTAAGAGACAGGTGCTCCACGTCGATGGTGGGACCACGACTCCACAAGACGGCCCGCTCGATCACGTGGCTCAGCTCGCGGACGTTCCCCG
>Ga0209690_1000480_pt1 | contig 21458 bp, 19 predicted proteins | sample GraSoiAngelo_150_FD_186164 | JGI IMG/M metagenome (GOLD analysis project Ga0209690, IMG submission 186164) | Grasslands soil microbial communities from the Angelo Coastal Reserve, California, USA - 14_1009_09_40cm (SPAdes) (version 2) | ecosystem: Environmental > Terrestrial > Soil > Grasslands ... | reverse complement strand
TTTTGGAAAGAATTGGTGTTTCCACTTCGACAAAGCCCTGGGTGTCGAGATAATCGCGCGTCGCCTTCGCGACCCGATGGCGCACTCGCAAATTGCGCGCGAGACGTGGCCGCCGGAGATCGAAATACCGGTACCTCATCCGCAAATCTTCATTCTGCGGCTCGGCGTCGATCGGGAAGGGTAGCGTGTCCGCCCGATTCAAAATTCGCAGCTGATTTGGGATGACTTCCATATCGCCGGTCGCGAGATTCGGATTTTCAGTGCCCGGCAGACGCGCGGCGACCCGCCCCGAGACCTCGATCACATCTTCGCTACGCAAACTGTGCGCTTCCTTCGCGAGTTCCGCGTTTTCCTCGGGGCGAAAAACAATCTGAGTCAGCCCTTCGCGATCTCGCAGATCAATGAAAACAACACCGCCGTGATCGCGTGTGACATTTACCCAGCCGGCTAATGTCACCTGCCTGCCGATGTCGCTCTTGCGAAGTGAATTGCAATCGTGTGTACGAAACATCTTTTGTCATTCCGAGCGAAGTCGAGGAATCTCGTTGCCAAACCGAGGATAGAGGCGCGGGATCCTTCGACTCCGCTTCGCTCCGCTCAGGATGACAAGCTGGGTTGCGCTTGCAAGTGTGCAAGTAGGCGATCGTGCGGCACAAGTTCTTGCTCAGCGGTTGCCATATTCTTTAGCTTAACCTGCGGCCATTCGTCGCCGTAAAGAATCGCGATCGTCGCGCCCAAATCTTCAGCAGTTTGAAATTGTTTCGGAACTTTTGTTGGCGTGAACGGGTAATCGACGCCGTAGCCGAGGTCGCGAAGTTGCTGAGCTTGTGTTAGGGCGTCGCCGCGGCGTTCTTCCTTCGCGATCACAACGTAGATGCCGATCTTCCTGTCACTCGCGATTGCTTTCTCCATCGCTTCGCGGGCGTGCGGGACTTCGTTGATTAATTCGCCAAGGATGACGTCTCCCATGGCAAAACCGAGTGCCGGCAGCGAGACGGCGCCATCGCTGAGCTGCGCGATTAAGTTGTCGTATCGTCCGCCGCCAGCAACGGCGCGAAAGCTTCCGGCGCGGTCGAACACCTCAAATACAATACCGGTGTAGTAAGCAAGCCCGCGAACGATGCCGATATCGATCGCCACAAAATCCGCCAGGCCGCGCCCACGCAGAGCATCGACGAGTCTGCCTAGCTTCTCATCTTTTCCGGCGCTTTTTAAAGTCGCAAAGACAGGCTCGGCGAGATTGCCGAGTTTCCCGGCCGTTTTCTCACGTGGCTCGCGCCCAAATTTGTCAATCGCCTGCAGCAATTCGTCCCAGCGATCTGCCGGCACGTCTCGTTCGCGCAGAAAATCGGTCCAGAATTCGCGGTCGCTGATTCGGACGACGAAATCTCTCTCGGTGAACCCGAATGCGCGCAGGAGGTCGATACAAAGGGCCACGAGCTCGATATCTGCTGCGAGATCCGCTTCACCGATGATGTCGCAATTCAGCTGAAAATGCTCGCGTAACCGACCGCGCTGCTGTTTTTCGTAGCGGAAGAATTGACCGATCGAGAACCATTTCAGCGGTTTCTTGAACTCACGTTCGTGAGCGGCGACCACGCGGGCGAGCGTGGGCGTTAGCTCGGGGCGCAACGCGACTTCGCGTTCGCCTTTGTCTGTGAAATTAAAAAGTTGATCGACAATTTCTGCGCCGCTCTTTTTTTTGTACAGCTCGGTGGGCTCGAGCAGAGGACCTTCCCATTCCACAAAACCGTAACGACGGGTCACTTCGCGCCAGCGTGCAAAGATGTAATTGCGCTTCGCCCAATCCTCGGGGAGGAAATCGCGAAACCCGGGTAAAGTCTGCATAGAGGTCGCGTTACGTTGCCCTGGCACAAGCACGTCGATTACCTCCTCCGAGACGGCCACACGAGACGGAATTTACGATATCAAGGCGTAGCTGAAGAAACTCCGGCGTTAAGGGGCCGGAGACATACACGATGGAGAACATCCATTTAATCAAAGCAGAGGGACAAATATGAAACAAACGAGATTAGTGAAAATATTAACAGCATGCGTGCTTTGCGCGGCCGCGCTCGGCATAGCGCTGGCACAGGAGACCACAACAACAACTGTGGATCCGGTGACCGGCACAACGACGACCGCCACGACCTCGACCACAGGCACGATTACCGCTTACACGCCGGATTCGGATTATATCATGTTCCGAACGGCGCCGGATGCCGCTCCGGTGCGGTACTACTACACGAAAGAGACGACCATTCTCGACCCAGAGGGTCACACCGTAACCTGGTCGGCGATCCGGCCGGACATCCCGGCGACGGTCTATTACACGAATGTTGGCGACCGAGTGGTTGTTCGCAAAGTCGTGTTGAGCCAGCCAGCAGCGGTCTATGAGAAGAAAGAAACCACAACGACAACGACCAAGCCTTAATCGCGAAAGGTCGTTCGTTTAGTAGAATCAAAGGCGCTCGCGGAAGGTTTTCGCGAGCGCTTTTTTTCTGTAGCCGGAGTCTGTGAGCGTCGGACGAAAGCGACTCCGAACGCTTTCGGAGCTGCTACAGCTTCAGTCGCCGTAACCATGCGGAAATTTCTGGTGCCATTTCCAGGCGCTCTCGATGATCGCCTCCAGTGACTGGAACTGTGGTCGCCAGCCCAGTTCATTTTTAATTTTTTCCGAGGAGGCGATGAGTCGCGATGGATCGCCGGATCGACGCGGTTTTTCGACGGTATCAATGTTTCGTCCTGCGATTTTACGGCAAGCTGCGATCACTTCCCGAACGCTGGAGCCACCGCCGGTGCCGAGATTGTAAAATTCGCTCTTGGCCGCCTCCAGAGCCAGAATGTGCGCCCGCGCAAGATCGAGAATGTGGATGTAGTCGCGAATGCAGGTGCCATCGGGAGTTTCATAATCGGTGCCGTAAATTTCCACGTGCGGTTTTTCGCCAAGCGCGACCTTGAGCACGTTTGGAATCAAATGTGTCTCAAGCCGGTGATCTTCGCCGAAATTCCCCGTGGCGCCGGCCGCGTTAAAGTAACGAAGTGAAACGAACTTCAAACCATGAATCTGGTCGTACCAGCGTAAAATTCTTTCAAAGGCGAGTTTCGATTCGCCGTAAGGATTGATTGGGCGCGGCGGCGCAGTTTCGTCGATTGGCAGTCGCGCAGGCCGCCCGAAAATCGCACAGGTCGAGGAAAAAACGATCCGTTCTACATGCGTTGTCACCATGGCATCGAGCAGGTTCAAGCCGCTGGAAATGTTGTTGCGAAAATATTTGGACGGATCACGCATTGACTCGCCGACGAGCGCGCTGGCAGCAAAATGCATTACCGCTTCCGGGCGAGTGGTGGAAAGCGTGGCCTGGATTTTTTCGCGCTCAGTCAAGTCGCCTTGGATGAATCTCGCCCTTGAATCCACTGCGCTACGGTGGCCTTCCCCCAGATTATCGAAGACAATCGCTTCATGGCCTTCATCGAGAAGCAACTCCGTGCAAATGCTCCCGATGTAACCGGCGCCGCCAACGACGAGAATTTTCATCGGCGAAATTCCGGTGGGCCTGAGCCGCGTGCCAAAAGAAAGCGTAAGCGGCTACGTTTTTTTCTTGGGCTGAGTTTTTTTTGGGTCGAGGCTGGCGACCAATTCTTTCTTCTGCAGCGCTCTTTTCTGCTGCAAACTCGCGACCATCCGCTGCACGCAATGGTTTTTGCAACGCGGTGCGAGCACCTTCAGGCTCTGTTCCTCCGACCCCCACTGCAAAATATCGATATCGACGTAGCGCACGCCCCAGCCTTTCATTTCAAGGCGGCTCGGCTTGTAAAGGTCGATCGTATTGGTCCCAATCAGCGCCATTCCGTAATCGTCGATCACATATTCTTCACTACTATCAGCGATTCGAAATCGCGTCCCGAGCGGGAAACGCGACCAATCAGACGCGGCACTCATTACGTGGCGGCCGGAGAGATATCTGCCGAGCGCGTTGTGGGCTCCGCCTCTTTCGGTATGAGTATAGGCGGTAGTCCTAACGTTTTGCCTGCGTTGGGCGCCGGCGAGGTTCAGCCCGGAATGCGTGGCGCAGCCAACGACCAGGCAAGACACAATTCCTGCGAGTGTAAGGTTAAGGCACTTTGGCATTTGCAGTATGGCGGCCTCAATAGCAACTCAAGCAGCCAGATGCAAGCGCTAATTTCCCGAGGCGACTCCAAAAGGATTCGCAAGTCTCGGTTAATCCGACTTAATCAATCTCCTTTCATGGGGTGCTTTGAAATCGAGTTAGGTTGCGCCTGAACAAAACCTACGGCTAATTGTCGCCGTGAGAGAGACGCCCCGACAGAGCGGGGCGGCTACAGCGCCTTGTTTGCTTCCGTCAATTCCGTCGTGCAATGCGGACAGCGCGTGGCCTTCACTGGGATCTTCATCGCACAAGCCGGGCACTCCTTCGATGTAGGCTCCTTTTCTGTTGCTCCCCTCATCTTGTTAATTCCGCGCACAAGCAGAAAAACTGCACCGGCCACAATCAAGAAATTAATCACGAGTGAGATGAAGTTCCCGTAATTCCAGGTAATCGCGCCTGCTTTTAGCGCGTCTGCCGACGTGTTAAATGCAGTGCTCCCATCTTTCGCGGCTCGCAAAATGATGAACTTATTCGAGAAATCCAGTCCGCCGGTAAGAAGGCTGATCGGGGGCATGACCACGTCTTTGACGAGCGAATTGATGATCGAGCCAAAGGCCGCGCCGATAATCACGCCGACCGCGAGATCAATGGCGTTACCTTTGATTGCGAATTCCTTGAATTCTTTCCAAACGTTTTCGAGCCACTTCATATCACAATGTTGACTAGTTTTTTGGGGACGACGACTACTTTACGAACGGTTTTTCCGTTGACGAGTCGTTGAATTCTGGGATTCGCGAGAGCAGCCGATTTCGTGTCTTCTTCGGTCGAATGGATCGACATGTTCATTCGGTCGCGCACTTTTCCGTTCACTTGGATGACCATTTCAACTTCGTCTTCGGCCAGGAATCGTTCGTCGTAATCCGGCCATTTCTGCTCGGTCATATCGCTGACATTATCTCCAAACTTTGAATTTAACTTTTGCCAAAGCTCGGAAGTGAGATGCGGCGCGAATGGGTTGAGCAAAACGAGAAATGTCCGCATCGCCGACAGTGGGAGCGTTTCAGCATTGGTAAACGCGTTCACGAAAATCATCATTTGGGAAATCGCGGTGTTGAACGAGAGCGACTCGATGTCTTCAGTCACTTTTTTGATCGTCGCGTGCGTCAGTTTCTGTTGCGCCTTGTCTGGACCGATACTTTTAAGCTTGGTGGATAATTCCCACTCGCCAGCCTGGTTCTCAGCCATGAGCAAACGCCAGACGCGCGCGAGAAAACGAGAAATGCCTTCGACGCCGCGCATGCTCCACGGTTTCATTTGCTCGAGCGGCCCCATAAACATCTCGTAGCAGCGAAACGCGTCGGCGCCGTACTGGTCGATGACGTCGTCGGGATTGACGATATTTCCGCGCGATTTCGACATTTTCTGGTTGTCTTCGCCGAGAACGATTCCCTGATTCACTAACCGCTGAAACGGCTCCGGCTTCGACAGATAACCGAGGTCAAACAGCACCTTGTGCCAGAAACGCGCGTAAAGCAGATGCAGCACCGCGTGCTCGGTACCCCCCACGTAAAGATCGACACCGCCCGGCTTGTCGCCGCCCATCCAATAACGCTCCGCTTCTTTGCCAACGAAACGTTTGTCGTTCTGCGGGTCGCAGAACCGCAGGTAGTACCAACACGAGCCCGCCCACTGCGGCATCGTGTTTGTCTCGCGCAACGCGTTGTCTGAATAGCGGACCCACTCTCTTGCCCTCGAAAGCGGCGGCTCGCCCGTGCCGATCGGTTTGTAGTCATCCAGCGGCGGCGGAACCACCGGAAGCTCGTTTTGATCAATTGCGCGATGTTTTTCGTTCTCCCAAACAATCGGGAACGGCTCGCCCCAATAACGCTGACGCGAAAACAGCCAGTCGCGCAGTTTGTAATTGATCGTGTCTTTACCGAGACCGAGTTCTTCTAACCACGCCGTGATTTTCCGGATCGCTTCCCGCGATGGCAGGCCATCAATAACGGGCGAATTGATTGCGATTCCTTCGCCGACGAAGCCAATCGGATCTTCGCCACCCAATGGACGTACCACTTCGCGAATGGGCAGATGGAATTTTCGCGCAAACGCGAGGTCGCGTTCGTCATGGGCGGGCACGCCCATGATGGCGCCTGTTCCATAACCAAGCAGCACGTAATCGGCAACCCAGATTGGAATTCGCTCACTATTTACTGGATTGACTGCGTACGCGCCGCTGAAAACGCCCGTTTTTTCCTTCGCCAGTTCAGTTCGTTCCAAGTCGCTCTTGCGCGCCGCCCGCTCGCGATACTCGCGCACAGCTGGCCATTGTTCTTCGGTTACGATTAAATCGACAAGTGAATGCTCGGGCGCAAGCACCATGTAAGTCGCGCCATAAAGCGTGTCCGGTCGGGTCGTGAAGACGCGAATTTTGTAGCCTCGATCGTCGATTCCGGCTACAGAGAAATCGACTTCCGCGCCTTCGCTGCGTCCAATCCAGTTACGCTGGAGCAATTTGATGCCTTCGGGCCAATCGAGTCCGTCGAGTTCATTCAGCAGTCGCTCCGCGTAGGCCGTGATTCGCAGCATCCATTGTCGCATCGGCCGCCGAACGACCGGGAAACCGCCAATCTCGCTTTTTCCATCGACGACTTCTTCGTTTGCCAAAACGGTACCCAGCTCTGCGCACCAGTTAACCGGGACATCAGCGACATAAGCGAGGCGAACGCGGTCAGGAGCCGGGCCACGATAAGTCGAAATCGGCTCGGCCTTATTCGCCTCGGCGTTGAACCAGGAATTGTAGATCTGAAGAAAAATCCACTGGGTCCACTTATAGTAGCGCGGGTCGGTCGTATTGATTTCCCGCTGCCAATCATAAGAAAAGCCAATGCGCTTCAGCTGCGCTTCAAATTTTGCAACATTTGCACGCGTCGTGGTCGCAGGGTGCTCTCCGGTTTTGATCGCGTATTGCTCCGCCGGCAGACCAAACGCGTCCCAACCCATCGGATGCAGGACATTGAATCCACGCATCCGTTTGTAACGCGCAACGATATCGGTCGCGGTATAGCCTTCAGGGTGTCCGACGTGTAAACCGGCTCCGCTTGGGTAGGGAAACATGTCGAGGATATAAAATTTTGGTTTTGAGGGATCGAAATTTTTCTCGCCCGGATTGGGCGCATGAAAAAGCTGCCGCTCCTCCCAGATCGTCTGCCATCTTGGCTCGATCTGATCGAACGGATACGGCTTGCGGCGCTCGCTCATGAAAAACTCCTGACGTTAACCACGAATGGACGGGAATGAAGGCGAATTCACAAAACAACTCTCTCTTTGACCAGCAACTTTCCGCTATTCGTGTCCATTCGTGTTGATTAGTGGTCAATCCGCTGAATCCTGTCAAACGTGCAGCATTTGATTGTCGCCACCCGCAATGCGCGCAAGACACGCGAGATTCAACGGATTCTCGGACCGCGCTTCGCAGTCCGCGATTTGTCCGATCATCCTCAAATTCCCGAAACGATGGAAAGCGGAAAGACGTTTGAAGAAAACGCGGTTCTCAAGGCGACCGCCGCATCAAAAGAATTGCCCGGCCTCGTCATTGCGGACGACTCCGGCTTGGAGGTTTACGCGCTCGATGGCGCACCGGGAATTTATTCCGCGCGCTACGCCGGCCAGAACGCGAGCGACAAAGAGAATATTGACAAGTTACTTGGCGAACTTTCGCGCCGAGCAATGTGGCACAACTTTGCAAGTTGTGATTCTGGCGCAGGGCAAGTTGCAAACTTGCGCCACTTTGCTTCAGGGCGCTTTTGTTGCGTGATTGCGCTTGCGCACGAAGGCGAGCTGCTCGGCACGTTCGAAGGAACCGTCGAAGGAACAATTGTCGAGCGAGCGAGCGGCTCGCACGGATTCGGCTACGATCCAATTTTTGTTCCGAACGGATTCGGACAGACTTTTGCTGAGTTGCCTCCCAAAGTGAAGAATAGGATCAGCCACCGGACACAAGCGACTCGCGCGCTTGCCGCTAAACTTGGGGCTCTTAAGCTAAGCGATCAGGGCTTGGGCGGCGGTGGCGGGGCGCCGGGCTGCTGAGCCGCTGGAGCGCCCGCTGCTCTGATTTGATACCCAACTTTCGTGATTCCGGCGGAACGGACCTTGTCCAAAACCGAAATCACATCGCCGTGCATGGCCAGCAAACTCCCGCTGATCGAGACCTTAATGTCTGGATTAGCGCGATGGAGTTCATAAAGACGCGGGAGGACCTGGTCATCTGACACATACTGATTGTCGAAGTAAACAGCGTTCCCTTCCTGCACCTTTATCGATACATAATCCTTAACCTGGCTTGGCGGAGGCGCGACGGCGGCCGGCAAATTGACCCGAATACCCTTCATGTGGGTCTGGCTCAGGCTCACCATCATAAAGCTGGCGAGCAAAAAGAACATGACGTCGATCAACGGAATGATCTCAATGCGCGCTCTCTTATGCGGAATCGGCGAAGATAATCTCATATTTTACGTATTTGTTAGGCAAGATTCAGTACGAGGCGCCCGTCATCGTGAAAGTAATGGGAATCTTAACTTTGGAAACTGATCCAGGCTTAAATCGCCACTGCCGAAAGGCACTGGTGGCTGCATTATCTAGTATGGAGTTTCCAATGCTTTGCGCCATGGAAGCACTGGTTACACTGCCGCTCCCCGGATCGACATCTACGACGCATACTCCACTGCCCATGATGTGATGCGAACGCGCCTCATACGGGTACTGAGGACGCGGCGCGTAGGTGGCAAGGGCTTTTGCTGAAGAGATCGACATCGTCCCGGGGCGACCTGCAGCTTGTGGCGCTTTGATCGGGGCAAATTTTTGCGCTGTCGGCCGCTTCGGCGGAGGTGTCGTCTCTTCGACATACTCTGGCTTGATCTCTGGCGGTGGCGGAGCCTCAGGCAGCGGAATATCTTCCGGCGGAGGCGTAGGCTCCTCCGTTGCCTGCAATGTCGCCTCAATGACGGCCGTCGGTATGTCAGGGGGAACCTCTACCGGCGCCTCACGTTTTTGAGCCACGGCAACCGCGGTGAGGTGAATCGCCACTGCGCCACCGAAAGCTGCCCACCACTGCCATCGCGGAGGCGGTCGGTAGAGTAACGGTTTTGGCGTTGTGGCCATAGCAAAAAAATCACGTACCGGGCCCGGGAACTCCTCTCAGCGCCTCGCTCTTAATCTCAAACGAGATTTTGTAGAATCCCGCCGAGCGGAGCATATCGAGCAAGTGAACAACGTTTCCGTGAACCGTGTCGCGATCGCCACGCACGAACACTTTCGCTTCGGGATCCGATTGATGTACCTTTAACAAGCGCGCCTGCAAATCGGTGTCGGTGACCTCGTCTTTGTCAAAGAAGTAATGACCATCCTTATCGACAGACACGCTGATGTAATCGCGCTTCGATTGCGTCTCACCCGAGCTGCCCGTGGGCAGGTTCACCTTAATGCCCTTCATATGCACCTGGCTCAAGCTCACCATCATGAAGCTGGCCAAAAGAAAGAACATGACGTCGATCAACGGAATGATCTCGATGCGCGCTCTTTTGTGCGGAATTGGCGAGGTTACGTGCATTGGATACCTTTAGATCGATGAGCCTTTCCCAGAAGGTTGGGGTGCCCCAGCGATCTCCATCTCGCGCTCCGCGCTTTGTGCTCCTAACATAACTTCCAAGTTCGTGGCTGCCGTCTGCAGCTCGAACTCCAAGTTAGACACTCTGGAATTGAAAAAGTTAAAGGGTATGAGCGAGAAGATGGCGATACCGAGACCGCACGCCGTGGCAATGAGCGCCTCGGCGATACCGCCGGTAACCGCTTGCACCGCGAGTTCTTCGTTACCGAGAAAGCTGAACGATCGAATCAAACCGGTGATCGTGCCCAATAGACCCAGCAAGGGTGCCAGCGTTACGAGCGTGTCCATCACCACGAGAAACCGGCCGGCGCGTTTGATTTCGATGCCGGCAGCGACTTGCAATGCACCTTGCAGCGAGGCGTGCTGGTGATTGAGGCCGTTCCACATCATGCGCAAAACCGGATCACGCGATCCGCGGGAAAGCCTGGAGGCCTCGGCGATATCGCCGTGTTCAATCGCAGTGAATACTTTCTCGATCCGTTTCGGATCCCTTCGAAACCAGCGGCCAGTCCACCAAAAGATTCGCTCGATCACAACCGTGAGTCCAATGATCGATACGATGAGAATCGGCCACATGATCGGGCCACCCTTGCGAAAATTGTCGATTAACCAATTAGTGCCGACCAGGCCGCCGCTGGGTTTCTGTTCGGCAGCCGGCGCGGGACTTCCAGCGGTGGCTGGCGCAGGGCTTAATGTGGCGGTGATCGTCGCGCCTGGCGCGACGGGTCCCCCTGGAGGCACGCTTTGCGCTGGCAGCTGCGCCGGTGCGGCGGGGTTCACTGCTCCTGGAGCGCCCGGACTCACAGCTGCTGGAGCGCCTGGGCTCGCAGCTGCAGGCGCTCCCGGGCTTGCAACCGGCGGAGCTCCGGGCGGAGATGTTCGTGGTGGCGCGGGAGATTGCGCGAGTGAATTTAGTGCAAACGCGAGTGAGATTAGGCAGGCAGTAAGTAGTGTTTTCATAGTTTAAGCAGGGATTCGGTGATCGGCTTGGCCGTACAAGTTTCCCCTTATCGCAAACGGCGTAATTGCGAGTCGAGCAAAACTTTTCATTTTTTTGGCGATGCTCCCTTTTAGGAAGGTCGCATCTTTAATTCGAATTATCTCTGCTGCGGGGATGTAAGGCAAGTCTATCAAATTCGCTCTACCGAAATTCCATTAGTTTTCGTTTTCTCAACCGGCGAGGTATTCGGGGCGTTCGCAACGCTGTTCCGCAAGGGCGGCCAATTGTCGATTACTGCTTTCAATTCGTCGCCTGCGTGAATCGGGCCGACACCAGACGGCGTTCCGGTCAGAATCACGTCGCCTGGCACCAATGTCATCGACTGATTGGCGAAGGAAACGATTTGCGCGACTGAATAGATCATCTCGCTCGTGCGTGCCTGCTGTCGTAATTGTCCGTTTTGCCGAAGTTCAATCGAGAGATCGCTGACATCCACATTGGCATACACAAACGGCCCGAACGGCGTGTAGGTGTCGAACGATTTACACCGGCCAAATTGTTTTTCGGTCTTCTGCAAATCGCGATCGCTGATGTCGAGCCCGAGACTGTAGCCGAAAACGAACTCCGGCGCCTGCTGCGGGTTCACGTTTTTTGCCGGCTTACCGATGACAATTGCCAGCTCGATCTCGAAATCGGTTTGGTGCGCCGGGTAGGCTATGTCGATCCTGCCATTGTGCGGGAGAAGCGAGCTTGGCGCTTTGAACCAGATCAACGGGGTGCCCAATGGCGTTCGCGCCATCTCGCGAATGTGATCGGCGTAATTGAGACCGACCGCGATTAATTTTGATGGCGACACCGGAAGATCGACATCTACATGTCCGAGCTTGGAAATTTCGCCCGTCGGTTCGACGTCGATCCAGAACGGCCGCGCCAGCTCATGCACTTCGTCGCCCACGACTTCGCCATAGAAAAACTTATCGCCTGATCGAAATCCGCCAAAGGTACGCATGCGAGAAATTGTAGGGCAACCGCTCCGGTTGCCGAATGAAAAACTCGGTAGGCGGAACACCTGCCCTGCAACAGCAGGCGGTTTATTTGGCTACTATGCCCACGAAATCGCGCACGCTTTTTTGCTCGGAGATCGAAAACGCGCCACCACTCTCACGCGCGAACCAAAATGCACTCGATGAGCCGCCGTCAAGATTGATCGCGCGCTGAATTTTGAAATCCTCCGCCAGTCGTGTGGCTGCAAGAATTTTGGCCAGCTCCGAAAGCGATACGTCCGAGCAAAATCCGAGGGCCGCGCGATCTGCCCCTCCCACTGCGGCAAACGTTCTCCGCGCGATTCGCATCTTCTCGAGCCCCCGTACCCGCTGGCCAAGATCGACAAGGAACGGACCACACTGAATCGCTCCGCTAAATTTTTGTTGTCGCCAAAATTCGCGGACGCGCAGGATTTGGACTCCGCGCGGCCACGCAGCGAGCACACCGGTAATCAATTTGGCGCGTTGAAGCGGCGCGATTACTTTTCCGTTGACAATCAGCAATCCAATCGGCGCGTAATCGGGATCGAAGTAGCCGCCGTTTACGCCGGCCAAACATCTTTCCTGCCGCATTGCCTGCGCAAGATCGGTGCGTGGCGGCGCCGCCTGATCGATTACTCGCAAAGTGCACGACCTCGTGGAAAACAATACGAGATCAATCGTCGTGTCCTCATTCGTTTCAGAATCTTCCAGAACAACATGTCGATGCACAACACCAGCGCGTCCCGGTTCTGAATCCGCCGAGAGAATCGCCCAGTCTGCGTGCGCCGTCGCCGCGACGGCGAGAAAAAGAAGCGCGGCCCTACGCTTTGCCACCGTATTTGTCGAGCAACGCCTGAAAACGCGGATCGTTTCGCAACGGATCCCAAATCGGATTTACCTTCAAACCCTGCACGGTGACACCGCTCGGTCGGCTCAACAATCCATCCAAGATTTCGATCGCGCGATCATTCTCGCCAAGAATGGCGTATACCTCGGCCACCCCCGCCGCAATTTCCGGGCCGCCAAACGCGTCTTTGCTCTCCGGAAGCAATTCGGTCGCGCGCTGTGCCTCGGCCAGCGCGGCATCTTTTTCTCCGAGATGGGCGAGAACTTTCGCGAGCTGAATATGCATGTCCGGCGAATCGGGACTCTGTTTAATTTGTAGGTCGAGGATCTCTTTCGCCTTCAGGAAGGCGGCTTGCGCGCCGGCTTGGTCCTGAAGCGCCTTTCGCGCAAAGCCGATGAGATAATATTTGTCACTCAAGTGCTGCTGGAACTCGTGGAAGAGATCGTCCGGCAGGCTTTCCGCTTCGCGCAATCCTTCCTGGTATTTCCGTTCCAAGACAAAAACGCCCGCGCGCGAGCCGGCGATCCTAAGTTTCTCCTGGTTGGTCATCGGGACCGATTTGGCGGCCGCAAATGCTTTCTCTGCGACGCTGAAATCGCCTTTCTCAGCGATGGCCAGCTTGGACTTGGTCTCCCAAAGTCCCACGCCGTCTGGATTCATATTAAGCCCGCGGTCGATCGTTTTGTTGGCCGCATCGAAGTTCCGCAGCACCTGGTAATTGTCAGCGAGATTTTGCAGCGGCCAGCTGTCTTTCGGATTCAAACTGGCGGCCTTTTCAAGGTTCGCAGTCGATTCTGTCCATTTACCCTGCCGACGCTGAATTGCGCCGATGGCGAGATAGGCTTCGGATTCGTTAGGCAATCCGCGCTGGGCGATTTCGAATTCTCTGAGCGCCGCGTCATAGTTGTTATCGCCGTAATAATATGAGAATCCCACAGCCAGATGCGCCTCCGGCAGGTCAGGCTGTAATCGCAGGGCCTGCTCGGCGAGAGCGCGCGCTTTTTCGCGGCGATCCGACGTGCGGTCGAAAGTGTGCACGATCCAACTTTGCAACAGCGAGGAGCGCGCGAGCGCGAGCGCAAAATTCGGGTCAAGTTGAACGGCGCGCTCGTAAAGCTGCTCGCTTTGTTTTAGTTTGTCGAAATCCTCAACGGCGCACCCGAGATTCTTCGCTTGGACAAAGGCGAGATAGGCTTCGCCGTTTTCCGTAGGCTTGCGTTCCATGAGCGCTTTTTCAGCCGGTGACAATTTAGCCTGAAGTTCGCCAGTTATTTTTTTTGCGAGATCGGTTTGAATGGCGAACACATCGGTTAGGTCGCGATCGTAATCTTCCGCCCAAATGTGCTCGTCGTTCTCGGCGTTAATCAATTGCACGTTTACGCGCACGCGATTACCAATGCGGCGAACGCTGCCTTCGAGAATGGTAGACACACCCAGCGCCTTTCCGATCTCACGAAGGTTGGACGCTTTCCCACGATATGGCATGACCGATGTGCGGGAGATCACCTTGAGATCGCCTATCTTCGATAGATTGGTGAGCACATCGTCTTGGATGCCGTCTGCGAAGTAAGCATTCTCTTTTTCATCGCTCAGATTTTCAAAAGGCAGCACCGCGATCGACTTGTCGATCTTGTGCGCGGACGCACGCGGCAGGAGGAAAAATCCCGCGACCGCGGAAACGATCACACCAACCGCTACAAGCATGACGATGTTGCGGCGACGCTGCATTCGCGGCGCCAGGGCCGGCGTACTCTTAATCCCTTGCGGGGTGACATCGAAAGCCCATGCGAGAATGAGCGCGATTGGAAAACCGATGAGTAACAGAACGATCACCAGACGCAGCGCCCAGTTTGGCAATTCCCATGCCGGAAACGCGGCGGAGGCCAGCTGAATAATACCGCCGGCAGCGATGACATAGGCTGCCGCTACGCGGTAAACCTTTCGCCGCTTCACCTCCTCGAAGAAGCTGCTCATAACAAGAGATTCGGAATTTTCTCGATTATAGTTCAACGGCGAAAATATAGACCCTAAAATGAAGCGCGTCGTTCAGTTCACACAGTTGGTTGTTTGCTTCGCGAATTCTTCTCGCGCCACTAGCAACGGGCGGCCTGCCTTCGAGAATAAAAAATAGAAGTCGGTGCTAAGTTTTCGCTCCGTACCTGTCGACCATAGCTTGAAAGCGCGGATCGCTTCGCAGCGGATCCCAAATGGGATCAAGCCTTAGAAAGGGAACGGTCACCCCGTTTGGCGTACTCAGCGAACGGTCAAGAAGTTGAAGGGCCTGATCGGTTTCGCCTGTCCAAGCGTAGATCTGTGCGAGTGCAACGGTTGTCTTTGGTCCATCGAAGGCATCCTGAGATTCGGGCAAAAGCTCGACGGCGCGTTTGCCTTGGGCTATGGCCGCATCTTTCTCACCGAGCCCAGCCAGAATCAGACCGAGGGTTACGTGACGTGACGCGTCATCCGGGCTTTCGCGCAAGGATTGCTCTGCGATCGGCCGCGCCTGTTCAAAGGCGGCGCGCGCCTTTTTCCTGTCGCTTAAATACGTGTAGAGGACGCCCTCCAAAAATGATCGCGGTATCGGTGCGGTGCTGTCGTGAATGACGTCCTGCGGCAATTGCTTCAGAGTCACCAAGGCCTCGGCGAATTTTCGTTGCATTATCAATACCTTCGCACGGCCGAGTGTGACAATACCTTCTGGATCGAATCCAGGCGGTATCAGCGCCAATTGTTTTTCCAACTCGGTGAAGTCTCCTTTCAGGTCCAGTGCGAGTGCACCCTTCTGCCCGCGCGCTTCGAGCGACTTGGGCGCAGCTTCGATGGCGCGATCGAAAAGTTTGTCCGCCATTTCGAAATTTTTGTTAGCGCGATAATTGTCGGCAAGATTTTGAAGAACCCAGGCGTCCTTCGGACTCAGTGATGCCGCTATCTCCAGATTAGCTGTCGATTCCGTCCATTTGCCCTGGCGGCGTTCGATCGCTCCGATCGCCATGTAAACTTCGGAACAGTTTGGCAAACTCTTTTTTGCAATCGCAAATTCACGGAGCGCCCCCTCGTAATCCCGCTCGCAATAGTAATGATAAAAACCGAGGCCGAGATGTGCCTCGGGCAGATCCGGTTGCAAGCGAATTGCTTCGAATGCAGCGGCCCGCGCCTTTTCCTTCCGCGCGGGAGTCGGATCGACGCTGTGATACATCCAATCTTCGACCCACGCCAATCCGGCAAATGCTAACGCAAAGCTCGGATCGAGCGTCGTCGCCCTCTCAAAGAGCCGCTCGGCATCTTCGCTATTGGCGCGAAATTTGTCTGGACGATAAAAAGCCTCGTGAGCTTGCACAAATGCCAGATAGGCTTCGCCATTTTGAGTCGGCCTTTTCTCGATCTGTGCCTTCTCAGTTGGTGAGAGTTTTGCTTGTAATTCGCCCGCGATTTTTTGCGCGAGATCGGTTTGAATGGCGAAAACATCGGTTAAGTCACGATCGTAATCTTCGGCCCACATATGCTCGTCGGTGTCGGCGTTGATCAGTTGCACATTTACGCGGACCCGATTGCCAATACGGCGAACGCTTCCTTCCAAGATCGTAGAGACGCCCAGCGCCTTCCCGATTTCACGAGCGCTGGATGCTTTGTCTCGATAAGGCATGACCGAGGTGCGTGAAATCACTTTAAGGTCACCGATTTTAGACAGATTCGTGAGCACGTCATCCTGAATGCCGTCCGCAAAATAGGCATTCTCTCTTTCGTCGCTTCGGTTTTCAAATGGCAGCACCGCAATCGATTTATCGACCTTGTGTGCGGATACGCGCGGCAGGAGAAAGAATCCCGCGGCAGCAGAAATGATCACCCCGGTTGCGACAAGCATGATCACGTTGCGACGGCGATGTGTTCCCGGCGCCGCCGTCGTTGGCGTTGACCGAATGCCTTGCGCTGTGATGTCGTACGCCCAGGCAAGCATTAGCGCGATGGGAAAGCCGAGGAGCAACAGGATGATCACCGAGCGCAGAGCCCAGTTTGGTAATTCCCACGCGGGAAATGCGGCGGAGGCGAGCTGTATAATGCCGCCAGCCGCAACGACGTAAGCTGCGGCTACGCGGTAGACCTTTCGCCGCTTCACTTCTTCGAAGAAGCCGCTCATAACAAGAGATCCGGAATTTCCTTGGTTATAGTTCAACGGCGAAAATATAGACACGAAAGCGGGCGGCCGCGTTCACTTTACGCTTGTAGCAAGTACCGTTTGAAAATGGGGGCTTTGCTGCTCCCGCGACACAACGGTTACTTCGATTTGTTGAAATCCGCCTTTTTCAAGAAATTGATGCAATTGCACTTCGCTAAAGCCGAGCCAGTGGTCTGCATAGAGTTCGCGGGCCCGTTCGAAGCGATGGCTCAAAAGATCGAGAATCACTAACCGACCGCCGCGTTTCAAAATCCGGTGGGCAGCTGCGATGGCTCGCTGCGGATGAATAGCGTGATGCAAGGCCTGGCTTAAGATCGCAAGATCGACACTGTTTTTGGTAATTGGCGGATCTTCAATATCGCCAAGCCGGTACTCAAGATTCTTAAATCCGTGTTTTTTTGCCAGCTGCGCTCCGAACTCGACCATCTTGGGGGAATTATCGACGGCAATGACTTTGCGCGCATTCTTGGCCAGCAACTGCGAGAGCGTTCCTTCACCAGCCCCTAGATCGGCAACTGTCAATGGCGGAAGCAAGGTGATGAGCGTGTGCGCCAGCGCTTTCCATGATCGGCCAGGCACATAACTTCGGCCAAACTTGCCAGCGAGTTCGTCGAAGTATTTCCGCGCTTTGTCCTGACGTTTATGCAGAACGAGCTTGAGGCTGGTGCGATCGCGCGGCGTTTCCGGCAGTTCCCGCGCGAGCGTCCGAGTCAATTCCGCGACCCGCGTCCGGCGTGTGTCTTGTTCGTGGTGGTTTGCGCCGTAGTAAACATTTTTTCCAACTCGTCGATCGGTTACGATGCCAGCCCGCTTCAGTTGCGCGAGATGACTTGAGATGCGCGATTGACCCATGCCAAGAATTTGCTGAAGCTCCGCCACCGAAAGCTCTTCCTGTTCGAGAAGCAGGAGCAGGCGCAAACGGGTCGGGTCCGCCAGCAATCGGAGCAAATTTATGGTTGACGCCATGGTACCCGCCTACGATATATCGACGTATCATGATCGGTCAATATGTCTATCGACATCGTGATTTGTTAAAAAGGTTAAATCGTTACAGCGATGGCGCGGAAGGGCGCTTCGCATCGCGCGGTTTACCTATTTAACAATGTAACCGTTTTAACATTTTTAACGAACCCAAGCCATGTCACATCGTTACATTTTCTCCTCTGAATCGGTCACCGAAGGTCATCCCGATAAAGTTTGCGATACGATCAGCGATTACATTCTCGATGCCTGTCTCGAGCAGGATCCGCTGAGCCGCGTCGCTTGCGAAACGCTTGCAAAAGGCAACCTGGTCGTGCTCGCAGGCGAGATCACCAGCAACGCGAAATTTGATTTCGAAGAGCGAGTCCGCGATGCGGTTCGCAACATTGGTTACGTGAATGGCGACTGCGTTTTTCACGCCGACACCTGCCGGGTGATCTGCGAAATGAGCGAGCAGTCACGCGACATCAAGCAAGGTGTCGATCAAGCCCCGGCGGAAGGCAAAGCAAGCGCAGAGCAAGGCGCCGGCGATCAAGGTTTGATGTTCGGCTTTGCCTGTAATGAAACGCCCGAGCTGATGCCGGCGCCCATTTCGTTCGCGCACAAACTCGGACGTGAGCTTACGCGATTGCGCAAGGCAGGCGAAATTCTATGGCTGCGGCCCGACGCCAAAACACAAGTGTCGATCGAATACGACGGCTATAAACCTGTTCGAGCCACGACCGTGGTCGTTTCTTCACAGCATGCCGCTGACGTGAAACAAAAAGAAGTACGCGAAACCCTGACCGAGCTTCTCATCAAGAAAGTGATGCCGCTGGAATGGCTCGATGAGAAGACGACATTCTTAATTAATCCGACGGGCCGGTTCGTGATCGGGGGCCCGGAGGGCGATGCAGGTATAACGGGTCGCAAAATCATCTGCGACACCTATGGCGGAATGGGCCGACACGGCGGCGGGGCGTTTTCCGGAAAGGATCCGAGCAAGGTGGACCGCAGCGCAGCGTACATGGGGCGCTGGATCGCCAAGAATGTTGTCGCCTCCGGCTTGGCAGACCGATGTGAAGTCCAATTCGCTTATGCCATTGGTCACCCCGAGCCTGTTAGCGTCAGCGTCGATACTTTCTGTACCGGCAAGGTGGATGAGGAAAAGTTGGAGCGTGCAATTTGGGAAGTTTTTAATTTCAAGCCGGCCGAAATCATCAAGCAGCTTAATCTGCTTCGGCCGATTTATCGCAAGACAACCAACTACGGTCATTTCGGTCGAGTCGACGATCTGGATGCGCTCACGTGGGAACGAGCCGACAAAGCCGAGGCACTGCGGAAAGCAGCAGAGTAATCCGCAGATTTCGCAGCTTTACGTAGATTTTTGATGCAGAAGGATCCAGAAACGTTTGCGATTATCGGCGCCGCGATGGAATTTCAGGAGCGAGGCATTCCGTTCAAAGCGGAAGTCGCACTGCCGATCCACTACAAGAAGAAGCTTCTCGCGTGCCCCTACCGCGCCGACTTTGTTTGTTTCGAATCGGTAATCGTTGAAACGAAGGCAATCGCGACGCTAACTGGCGCCGACGAGGCACAACTCATCAACGAATTAAAGGCTACTGGCTTGCGACGCGGACTATTGCTGAACTTCGGATCCGCCAGTCTCGAACATAAACGTCTCGTCTTAGGCTCCTCCGATAATCTGCGATAATCTGCGAAATCTGTGGACGAAATCTATCTGTAAAAAGTTTATGAGCACAACAACGACCGAACGAAATACAAAACAAGATTACAAAGTCGCCGACATCGCGTTGGCCGACTTTGGAAAAAAGGAAATTTCTATCGCAGAAAGGGAAATGCCCGGTCTCATGGCAATCCGGGAAAAGTACTCGCCACAGAAACCCCTCGCGGGTGTCCGCATCACCGGTTCGTTGCACATGACGATCCAGACTGCCGTGCTGATCCAGACCCTTGTCGATCTTGGCGCGAGCGTGCGTTGGGCCAGCTGCAACATTTTTTCAACGCAAGATCATGCTGCGGCGGCCATCGCCAAGTCAGGCGTGTCCGTTTTCGCGTGGAAAGGCGAATCGCTGGAAGATTACTGGCGATGCACTTATCGGGCGATTTCACACCCGGAAGGCAAAGGCCCACAACTGGTCGTCGATGATGGTGGGGACGCCACTCTACTCATTCACAAGGGCTACGAGCTCGAAGAAGGCAGCGATTGGGCAAAGACGAAATCGGCAAACAGGGAAGAACAGGTGATCAAAGATTTGCTGCTCGAGATTCATCGTGAGAATCCCTACCGATGGCACGAGATTGTGAAGGATTGGCGAGGCGTTTCCGAGGAGACCACGACTGGTGTGCATCGCCTCTACAAGATGCATCAAGAAAATCGGCTCCTGGTTCCTGCGATCAACGTCAACGATTCGGTCACCAAATCGAAGTTCGATAATCTCTACGGCTGCCGACATTCGCTGGTCGATGGATTGAATCGCGCGCTTGATGTCATGATCGGCGGTAAAGTCGCGGTCGTGTGCGGCTACGGCGACGTCGGCAAAGGCTGCGCGCAATCATTGCGCGGCCAGGGCGCGCGTATCGTTATCACGGAGGTCGATCCGATTAACGCGTTGCAGGCCGCGATGGAGGGTTACGAGGTCACGGCCGTGGAAGATACGCTTGGTCGCGCCGATATTTACATCACAGCCAGCGGCAACATTGACGTCATCACGCTCAAGCACATGGAGCGCATGAAAGATCAGGCGATCGTCGCCAATATCGGCCACTTCGATAACGAGATCCAGGTCGATGCGCTCAACGCAGCAAAAGGCGTGAAGAAGACCAACATCAAGCCGCAGGTAGATAAATACACATTCCCTGACGGGCACGAAATTTTTCTGCTCGCGGAAGGCCGGTTGGTAAATCTTGGATGCGCTACCGGCCACCCCAGCTTCGTCATGTCGAACTCATTCTCCAACCAGGTCCTTGCGCAGCTCGATGTGTGGAATAATCGCGACACTTACAAGGTTGGCGTTTACGTTTTGCCGAAAAAACTCGACGAAGAAGTCGCGCGCCTGCACTTGAAAAAGATCGGCGTCAAACTGACGAAGCTGACGCAACAGCAAGCCGATTACCTCGGCGTGCCAATCGACGGCCCGTTCAAGTCAGAGCATTATCGTTACTAAGCTGTCGGGCGTCGAGCCGACGAAGTATTGCGTAGTAGCTCAGTCTGAGATGACCGCGCCAGCCATCCTGTGACGTACCCCGTGTCCCATCGTAAATCTTAGCGGTATTTTTACAACTTTAGACCCTCCGGATCGCAATCGCCATTGCCGGAACGCCGAAATCCCTGCTTGATCGAGGATACCATGACCGGTGCTTTGCAGTACATCCACCGATGACACGGTACCATCGGGGCGAAGATTGCATGCGAAAACGCCGCTTCCGACCCAACCTCTTTGGCGAGCCGCCATAGGGTATTCAGGAGGAGGGGCATAAATGGCCATTCTTTTGGCGCGCACAGTGTCGAGCGTTTGCGACTTCCCGTTCGCCAGTGCGCAACATAGCAAGCTCAAAACGGCGAGGGCACGCTTCATTGGCGCAGACAATCAGCCGCGCTTGTTCGACGTCAAACTGAACCATTATTCCTGCGCAAAGCGCTTCAAGAGATGCATGCCTTTTCGACTGTGCTTAGGCAGTCCGCTTGACGGCCTTGGACTTGTGGCGCTGAGT
>Ga0209690_1000479_pt1 | contig 21509 bp, 22 predicted proteins | sample GraSoiAngelo_150_FD_186164 | JGI IMG/M metagenome (GOLD analysis project Ga0209690, IMG submission 186164) | Grasslands soil microbial communities from the Angelo Coastal Reserve, California, USA - 14_1009_09_40cm (SPAdes) (version 2) | ecosystem: Environmental > Terrestrial > Soil > Grasslands ... | reverse complement strand
TCCGGCAACTTGAGTGCAAGGGAACCAGCCGCCGAAAACTGTCTGATCACGCCGTCGGGTGTGGACTACGACAGCATGAAGGCGGAGGACGTCGTCCTCGTCGACTTGTCTGGGCGGCCCGTTTCTCCCGGTCCAAAGCCCTCAGTGGATACACCGATCCACGTCGCCATATATCGTGCTAGACCAGACGCCGGAGCCTGCATTCATACCCATTCGCTATATGCGGCGGCCTTCTCGACAGTCGGTCGCGAGATCCCGCCCCTGATCACAGAATCAGCCGGCTATCTAGGCGGCGCGGTGCGCGTGATGGAATACGTGCCTCCGGCACAGCCCGATACAGGCGAGCTCGTCGCCGCTGGACTTGGACGCGGCCGGGCGGTGCTGCTGCCAAATCACGGCGTAATCGCTGTCGGCGAGACCTTGAAAAAGGCCTTCGACGCGGCAATGGCTGTTGAGGAAGGCGCGAATATCGCATATATCGCTCTGCAGCTGGGCCAGCCCGCTCTCGTGACTGACGCAGAGGTTGCGCGGATGCACGAGTTCATTCACTTCCACTACGGGCAGCGCTGATGGCTGGGGCAAACCATTGGCACGAGCTTTCATTCAACGGCCGGTCCGCTGTCGTTACCGGCGCCGCCCGTGGAATCGGTCGTGCGGCCGCCCACCGCCTGGCAGGGTTAGGGGCCCGCACAGTGATCTGGGACCTCGATGGCGAAGTCGCCGAGCAGGCCGCCACCGAGTTGCGGGAACTGCTGAAGTCTCAAGGGCGGCCCCATAGTGTGGATTGGGCGCATGTTGACATTTCGGATGCCGACGCGGTCGAGCAGTCGATGGAGCGAGCAGTCTCTGGCGACGGTCTCGATGTGCTGGTCAACAACGCAGGCACAACCACTGTTCATGAGACCGAAAGCATGCCCCTCGAATTGTGGGAACGGACCCTCCGGATAAACCTAAGCGGGACATTCTATTGCTGCCGCGCCGCCATCCCCTACCTGAAACGCCGACCAGGAGCTGCGATCGTGAACATCTCGTCGAGCTCCGCGCTGGTCGGCGGCGGAGGTGGTGGCCATTACGCGGCGTCCAAGGCGGGCATCGATGGGTTGACCCGGCACCTGGCTCGCGAGCTAGCGCCCGATGTGAGGGTCAATTCGATCCAACCCCGCACGATCGAAACCGACCTCTTCCAAGCACGCTATGCCCACGCACCGATGGAGCAGGAGAAACTGATTAACCAGATTCCCCTTCGGCGTCTTGGGCAGCCCGAAGACATCGCCGATGCCATCGCCTTTCTCGCCTCTGACTGGGCCGCTTACATCACGGGCCAGATCCTACTTATCGATGGGGGCCGCACGTATCAATGAAACGTATTTGGCGCATGTTGCACGGCACGAGCTCGAGCTCGATATGACTCGGGCCGTTGGGGCAAGGAGGCTGCTAGACCGCCACAAGTTAAGAAGGGAGAAATGCTGCCGGTCTCTGCCACAGCGACCTGAGTGTCATGAATGGCCATGTAGGCGTCTGCTTACGAATCTTCCTCCGCTACTTCAACTGTGATGGCCTGATTAGGACACCCCTGTTCAGCATCCCGGAGTAGATCGAGGTCTGCTTCAGAGAGATCCTCGCGCTTCACCCGTGAATAGCCCGCGGAACCAACCTCGAATATGCTCGGCGCGACAGCCAAGCAGTTTTCGGAGGCTGCACACCGCCTCGGGTTAACTGTGACCAGAATCTTCACATTCTCACCTCCATGCTCCGAGATTCCGCGGCCAGCTTACCTGCCCCCCGTGCAGCGGACATTAGTAGACATTAGTAAGAGGACGCGCGCGAAGGACGGCTCGCGCATATCTATGGCGCCGGCGCGCATCGCCGCGATTGGTGCCGTGACGGTTAAAACATTCGATGTTCGGAGGCACGGCACCCAATTGCGAGGGCAATGCTATTAGGGACTCAGCCCGGCTATGCACAGTTATGCGGCGGCGCTAGCTGTCACCATTTCGCGGAAACGCTCCATATAACGGAGCAGCCCATCGCGGTTCTGAGCGTCCTTCTGGAATGCGACGTCGAAGAAAATCTCGTTGACGCCCGCCTCGCCCATCTTCCGTACGTCCTCCGCAATCTGGTCCCACGTGCCGTGCGCAACTGCGCGGCTGGCATCGTCAAGGCGCTCGTCGGTTCGGTTGACAATGCACCGCATCACTGCGATCAGCTTGTCGGCATCGCGGCCCCTCTCCTCAGCCCCTTTCTTAACTGCTCGCATCATCGAGATTAGCGCGTCAACCGGCGCGCAGCAGCCAGTGAACCCGTCGGCCAACCGGCCGGCCCGGTCAAGGGCCTTTGGCACAAATGCGCCGACGATGAGCGGCGGGTGGGGCTTCTGGACCGGCTTTGGGCCGATATAGGCCGGGTCCAGGTTGAAATACTTGCCGTGATATTCGACCGGGTCCGGGCCCCATACGGCGAGCAGGCACTGGATCGCTTCTTCGCCGATCCGGCCGCGCTCGCGGTAGGGAACGTTCGCCGCGTCGCACTCGTCCTGCGACCAGGCGAGCCCGACGCCGACTGTAATACGGCCGTTACTCAGCACGTCCATCGCAGCCAGCCGCTTCGCGAGCAGAACCGGGTTGTACCAAGGGATGTTGATCACACTCACACCGAGTCGGATGCGCTCAGTGAGGGCAGACACAAATGTCATACAGGTCAGATGGTCGAGATGATTCTTGTACTCCTCGTCAAGAACGCCTTCGGCGTTCCCCGGGTAGGGCGTCTTCGCCTTAACGGGGACTAAGAGCCGCTCATTGGTCCACAAGGAGTCGTAGCCCATCGATTCAGCCTCGGTTGCGACAAAACGCATGTTGTCTCTGGTGGCTACGGGGCCTTGGTGCGGAAGCGCAAAACCGACCTTCATATCAGCCTCCTCGAGCGCTTTATCGACTAATCGCGGGCACGCTGGACATGGTGCTCGCCAAGGATATCCATGCCGAAGTCGCCGTCAGGGTCACGCCAAACGCTATGAGCGTGGTTGCCTGCGCGTTGCGCGTTGTCGTACTCGATCAGAAGGCGAGGCCCCTGGACGCGGTAATAGTGTGGCACTCCCCGCTCAACACCGCCAGCCCAAGCAAAGGAAAGATTGTTGACGGCTTCTTCCGTGTACTTCGCAATCTCAGCCTGGGCCAGCTCGTCGGGGAGACGGTTGAAATAGGCGGCGATGATCCGCTTGAGCATTTGGCGTTGGGCGCTGCTGAGGTCGTGCCCATTGATGCCCTTCGGCGCGTCAGTGAAGCGGACCGCCTCGAGGTGCTCCGTCTTTGTCTGCAGGCCATCCTCCAGCCGTTGCTGCAGAGTATCGACCAGCTCGCCGGTTGCACCCTCGAAACGACCACGCCAAATCTCAGGCAGCTTGAGCGGCAGGGCGCCGTTCTCGACTTTGGAGCGATTGGCGCTCACCAGGTCATATGGTGGAACAGGAGATACGATCGCCCGCGCGCGGGCGGCTTTGTCGAGCGAAGCGAGGAGCTCGCGGCCGACGTCCTCGGTGCTGCCGAGCGGCCTTAGCTCGTTCCCACCCAGCAGGGGCGAGCTGGCAGGGTCGGCGCCCATGAAGAGCGGGGTGCTCGCGCGGACCTTGCCGTCGACAACGAGGTGGTGGACGGATATGTGGTGGCCGCCGAAGCGCCACGACCATGCCTGCCGCCCGCCCGGGTTTCCGAAGACCCGCACGTAGTAGAGTCCGGGGTCGCGACCGCGGTCGCGCTCCCAACGCATTGTCCAGCCCTCGAGTTCGTCGAGAACATTGTCCAGCCCGACGATCATGCAAGCAGTGACGTATGCCGGGCGCGAGAGGCCAGCTGCAAGCAACTTGAAGGCGAGCTGCTGCTGGCTCGCCCGCATGCTGCTGAGCGGTAGGCCACCATGGTCGGTCGGCGTGTAGTACCAGCGGAGCCGCTCCTCGGTGGATGGGAAAGGCCAGTGGGCCGGGGGTCGTTGCTCTGGATTGAGGCTGTCGAGGAAGTTGCTCGCCGCCTCCGCCATGCGGGCGGCAACGTTCTCAGCGTCCGGGCTCATAGAGTCCGAAGATCAGCTCAGGATCGCCCGGCGTCCAGTTGCAGTCAACCTGCGAGCGGCGGCCAATTCGCCTCGTCCGTGCGAGTAGGTTCCGGCCGAGTTCCAGCTGGCCCGGCTCCCACGCCCTGAGCGCGCTCTCGAAGTCAGGCTGTTCCGCAAGCGCTCTTGCCAGCTCCCAAGCATCGGACGCCGCCTTGGCGGTTCCCGCTGCAGCATGCGGTCGAACGACGAACGCGGCATCGCCTAGTAGGCAAACGCGCCCAAAGGACATTTGCGGCACCTCCAGGTCGAAGATCGCCTGCACAAAAGGCGCTTTGACGGCGAGCACGGCTCTCGCAATGCGCTCGGGTAGCCTGGCCGCCGCCGTCGCCCGCATCTCGTCGATGTGCACCGGCCGGGGGGTGCCTGGCGGCAGCGAGACCTCGTGGAGCTCATTGTCGGAGTCGGTCATCAGGTCAATCAGGTCGCCGCCAAGCAGGTAGTTGCGGTACCAGACGAAGTTGATTAACCGATCGCCGCGGCGGACTGAGCCGTCGATGCCAGGAATGGGATAGACGAGGATGTGGCTGTTCGCGTAGACGTGGTAGGTGATCGCGTCGCCAAAAGGCACTGCATCCTCGCCCAATTCCTGCTCGCTAACGACGCCGCGCCAAGCGACGTAGCCCGCGTACTGCGGTTTGACCTGAGGCAAGAGGCAAGAGCGCGCGCGGGAGCCGACCCCATCGGCGCACACAAGTAGGTCGACCTCGGTCTCCTTGCCGTCGGCAAGCATGATCTGGACCTTGCCATGTTCTTGGTGGATGTCGACGCACTCGTGGCCGAGGAGATACCGTTCGCGGTCAAAACGCCGGAGGAGCGAGCGATAGACGGTATTCCAGTTGCTGAAGCGGTAGGGCTGTTTCTGCTCATGGATGACGAGGCCTTGCCGGTCGAGATAGCGAATGTATTTCGTAGAGATGCTGATCTCGTCCAGGTCGACGCCCGCCCTCTCGGCCAGGTACCGAGAACTGGCTGGCAGAAAGCCGATTCCGGCACCCCTCTGCTCAAGCTCTGCCGCCGATCGCTCATAAACGATCACATCGTGACCGCTGTCGCGTAAGAGGAGTGCGGCGGTGAGTCCGCCCAATGAGCCCCCAACGACAGCGACCCTGCCACGCCTGACCATCGCAGTTCAACCGCGATGATAGGTTCCCCGGCTGACGATGAAAACGCCAAATCGGCGCCCTACGCCGACTTGGAGCTGGTCCAACGCTGTCATCGGGAGATCAGCCGGTGATGGCCTCCGGCTCTATAGCAATACAACGGCCGCCGCGCGATTCAGTTGTGCCGGTGGGACCAACTTGGTCGGTGCAGCGCTGTTATTCCTCCAATCCAAATTCTCTTAGCACCTCCGCAGTGTGCTGGCCCAGCCCGGGCGCAGCTTGCGGAGGCAGCGCCGCGTTTGCCCCAAACCGAATTGGCGAACCGACGGTCAAATAGCGGCCGAGGCCGGGGTGCTCAACCTCGTCCACCAACCTGCGTGGCGCCGAAGTCATGGTTCTACTTGCAATCAACTCCTTGAATGATTGGTAAGGTCCCCAGAGCACTCCCGCCGCCTCAAATAAGTCGCCAACTTCAGCCAGATCGCGCTGACCAATCCAGGATCCGAGCAATGCGCTGATCTCGGTGCGGGTACGCCACCTATCGCCCTCGGCCGACAAATCGACGCCCAAGCGGGCTTCGATCTCCGTGAATTGGCCGGCCAGACCAGTGGCCTGGCCCAGGGCTTTCCACTGACGTGGCGTCAGGGCCAGGACCATCACGCTCCTACAGTCCTTTGTCGCGAAGTCCCGACCGAAGGAACCGTATACGTAGTTGCCGAACCGGCCACGCGGTTCCTCGGTTATCTGCGCTTCAGCTATGAAGCCGAGGTGACCTGCAATTGCCAGGCCAACATCAGCAAGGCTCAATTCGACCAGCTGGCCCTTGCCGGTCAGCCGTCGATGCCGCTCGGCGCCAAGAATTGCTGTGGCAGCGAGGAAGCCCGTCATCGCATCCCATGCTGGGAGCACGTGATTGACAGGTCCCGCGTGACCCTCCGGGCCGGTAATCAGTGGAAAGCCCAAAGAGGCGTTCACGGTGTAGTCCACCGCGGTGCCACCGTCACGACTGCCCGTGATGACCACCATGATCAGATCCGAACGGAGTCGAGACAACTCCTCATATGAGCTCCAACCGATGGCGGGCAGATTGGTGAGAAAAATCCCTCCGCCCTCGCCCGCGGCGGTGATCAGCCTGGAGGCCTGGCGACGGCCGGCTTCGAAGCGCATGTCGATTGTTACTGATCGTTTGCCTTGATTGAGGCCGGCCCAGTAAAGGCTGCGTCCGTTGTGCAACGGCCAACGACCGATATCGATGCCGCCTCCGGGCGGGTCGACGCGGATGACGTCTGCGCCGAGCGCGGCCAACGTTGCGCCGCCAAGGGGAGCCGCGATGAACGCAGAGATCTCGACGAGGCGAAGCCCGGACAGGAGGGGCGGGCTGCCTGCAGCCTTCATTTGCGGGGCGGGACCGTCATTTGCTGGTGGGGCGAAGACCGAGGAGGTCAAGGGTCAGCTCGCCGCTCTTCAGTCTGGCGATGATCCCGGACTCCCGAGTGGCCCTGCCGTCCGCCTTGCGGAGAGTCGCCTCGAACGTGGCTGAATGCGTGACCAGAACTCCGTCGGCGTCGGCCACAACCACCGCGCCACGGGCCACGGTGACTCCACCGACGTCGATCGACTCGCCTATCTCGCCAGCCTCGCGTTTAGCGGTGCGCCTCATGCTTATCCAACGCGAGAAAACCGGGAATCCTATCCTCTCGAACGCATCGATGTCTCGCACGCCCCCATTGACGACGGCGCCAATCAGACCCCGCGCCTGCGCTGCATTCGCCAGCACCTCGCCGAAGTATCCGGAGCTGTCGCCGCCGGCGTCGACGACCAGCACATCGCCCGGCTCGCCTTGCTCGAGCGCGCGATGGATGGCGAGGTTGTCGCCAACTACGCACTTTACGGGGAAGGCCGGGCCGCAAACAGCGGCGCCTTTCCAAACCGGCCGGATCGCCGGATCCATGGCGCCTAGTCCGCCAGCCGCTTCATAGATCGTCGAAGCGCCGAGGCTTAGCGCACGCTGGTAGAGCTCTCGCCAGATCACGCGTGACCAACCGGTGTGTACTTGATCACGGACCTGCCCGCGGTGGAGGCGACGAAGACATTTCCCGCCCGGTCGCAACACACCCCGTGAGTGTCGTGGTAGGCGCGGATCTTGACAAGCACCCGGCCCGAGGTGTCGAGCGCCGTCACTGTCGGTATGTGGTCGGAGACAAAGATTCTTTCTCGCTCGTCGATGCTGACGTCGGTCGGCCCGCGGAAGGCGTCCCAAACATCGAGCAACGTGCCCGCCAGATCGAAGACCTGCACGCGATCGTTCTCGCGATCCGCTACGTACACCCGGTTGCGCGAATCGACCGCTATCCCGTGAGGCACGCTGAACTGTCCGGGGCCACGGCCAGCCTCACCCCAGCTCCGGACAAGCCTGCCGTCCGCAGAGAACACATGGATCCGCGAGTTCCCATAGCCATCGGCTACAAACGTCGTTCCGTTGGCGGCGACTGCGACGTCCGCTGGATGGTTGAACGGAGCTTCGGGCGACGCGTGGTCTCGCGTGCCCAATTCTTTTATCAGCTTCCCGTCGGGACCGAAGACCACCACGACATGTCGGTCTCGGTCAGCGACGTAAATATTGCCCTTGAGGTCAGTCGTGATGCCGTGCGGGTCGATCACCTCGCCGTCGCCCAAACTTCCGACAACCGCACCCGCTGGGTCCAGGATCAGGACACTAGGTTCAAGGCGGTGGCACAGGTAAATTCGACCGTCGGGACTCGCCGCGACTGATGTGACAGGGCCAAGTGTTCAGGTTAGCCGGCAGGCGGGCCCAGTTTGGGTTGACCTCGTACGTCTGCTCGCCCCAACCTACCCGCAGGCCAACGACGGTCTTCATCGGGTGTCCGCGACGACCGTGCGTGTCGCGTTGACGGATCCAAACACGAAAAGGATGCGAAGCCGGTTTGGACCGGGATTGCGAAAGCGATGGACGGTGCCTGTCGGCACGAGGGTGGCCGCATTCTGAGCCAGATTGCCCTCCTCGCCAGCCGCCTCGAATACAGCCCTGCCCTCGAGTACGGTGACCGATTCCTGGCAGTTGTGGAAATGCGGTGCAAGCGAAGTGCCTGGGTCGAACTCGGTGATCCAGGTCAGGAATTCGATGGCACCGCGCTCCCTCGTAACGAGATACCAGGTCCGGACTCCACCGCCACGCTCGAGGGGAGGCTCATCCAGTCCAGGTAGGACTAGCGCCGAGGTCACCTGCCCCTCCTCTTACGTTCGTCGAAGAGCCCCGGTTTCTGGAAGTCGCCGTCGTCAAGCATCGCGACCAACGCGACGAGGGCTGCGGTGTAGGAGTGCTTGCGAAGGCCCTGACATGTCCCGACGACCGACTCGGTAAAGATGGAAGGCTTACCTCGTCGGTTCGGGTTGGCAAAGTGAATCTCGATCACAGGCAGACCTGTGTCGTAGAGGGCGTGCCGAGTCGCCTCACCGGTCCAGGTGAGCCCCGCCGGGTTCACTAGTAGGCCATCAAGGTCATCAGTCTGCGTCTGGATCCAATCGAGGATCTCGCCTTCGTGGTTGGAGACGCACGTGCGAACAAGCTCCACGCCCAGGGCGTCGGCCAGCGTCCGTATCCGCGCTTCCAGATCTCGGATCGTGCCGACGTCGCCGAACCGTTCTCTCTCCCGCTTTTCGAGATGAGGCATGTTCGGACCGTTGACGAGCCCGATGCGCCACCGCTGCTCGCTTGTGCGGATCACGCTAATGAGATCCGGCATCACATCGCTCCTTCGTAAATCAAAGCCGCCCACTGATGCTCGATTGCGCTCGCAATCTGGACCAGCCTCTGGTCCATCCCGTGGCGCCCCACAACCTGGATACCCACAGGGACGCCAGCTCCAAGCACAGGTAGGCAAACGACCGGCTGGCCTGTTGTGTTGAAGGGCCGCGTGTAGCTCGTAAGGTCCGATCTCTCGAAACGATCAGTCCTGAGAGGGGCGACGATCCTCGTCGCTGGTGCCAGCAAAGCGTCGACCCTGCCCGCTTCCATAGCTTGATCGGCAGCGACGCGAAGCTTCGACTGTGTAGGCAGCGCGGCTGAGTATTCAGCGCGCCTGACCTGAAGACCACGCAACAGCGGCTCGAGCACATCCTGGCCGTACTTCTCAGGCACGGCTACTAGCCCACCGCCGCGTAATGCTGGTTCACGCTGGTCACACCGAAAGCGAATTCGTGGAGGTTGGTCTTTCCCACAATCAAGCAACCGCAGGCACGCATCGCGGTCACCACCGGGGCATCTTCTTGGCTTACATCGGACGGGAGGATGATGGCGCCGCCGGTGTTGATCGTGCCCCGTACCTCGACAACATAACTGACACCGACACGTCCCCTCGCCCGACTCATCAGTCAGCGAGATGAACGCCTTGACGTCCGAGCGGGCGCGGATGCGTTCTCGGGCCGTCTCTGCGTTCACGACGGAGACGAGCGGGGAGCGCGAAAAGCTAGCGAGTAGACTCTCACTGGATTGTCATTCCAAAAGGATGAACTTAGCACCCGCAAGCTGCCGGCCGCGCTAGCCCTTCCCGCCGAGGCGGTTCGCATCCTTCAGCCTGATGGCCAGTTGCGGCGCGGTCATTCGGCCCCGATGGCGGATGAGGAGGCTGCCGCCGCGCTCCGGCTGATGATGCTCTCGCGAGCAGTCGACGAGTGGGCGGTCAAGCTTCAACGCATGGGCCGCCTCGGAACCTATGGCCCCGTTCAAGGCCAGGAGGCGTCTGTCGTTGGCTCGAGCTGGGCGCTTGATACGCGCGTCGACTGGCTGGCGCCGGCTTACAGGGAGCAGCCAGCGATGCTGCGTCATGGGATGCCTCTCGAGAAGCTGCTAGCCGTGTATATGGGAAAGCTCACAGCGGGCCGCATTCCCGACGACGTCCGCATGTTGCCTCGCAATCAGTCGGTCGGAGCGCAGCTGCCCCACGCGGTCGGTCTCGCCTGGGCGCAGAAGCTGCGCCGCACCGGCGCGGCCGTGATGGTCTTTCTGGGCGAGGGAGCTTCGTCCGAGGGTGACTTTCACGAGTCGTGCAACCTGGCCGGCGTGCTGAATGCACCGATCGTATTCGTGATCCAAAACAACAGCTGGGCGATTTCGACGCCATCTTCGATGCAGACGGCAGGAGCGCTGTGGACTCGGGGTGCGGGTTACGGCTTTCCCGGCTTTGTAGTCGATGGGAATGATCTGTTTGCCGTCTACGAAACGGCTCGAGCCGCCGTGCGGCGCGCCCGCGCCGGCGAAGGTCCCACCCTCATGGAGAACCGGACCTATCGAATGGGCATGCACAACACGACCGACAATCCGAAGGCTTATCGCGACCCGACCGAAGTCGAGGCCGCCACTGCGGTGGATCCGATCCGGCGCGTCCAGCTCTACCTGGAAGCGCGCGGAGCCTGGAGCGTGGACATCGAGCGGGCCTGGACCGAACAGATCGAAGCCGAGATTCGGGCCGCGATGGAACGCGCGGCCACCTACCCTGCGCCTAAGCCGGATGACGTTTTCGATCATATTTATGCCAATCCGCCTGCGCGCGTCGCCGGTCAGCGGCGGCAGCTGATGAAGCGATTCGAAAGCTAGTAGGCAGCGACGCGCTTGACGGCCTGCACCACCTGCTCCACCGAAGGCAGGTAGTGGTTCTCTAGCGACCCGGGCGGATATGGCGTGTCCCAGGCTGCAACCCGTTCGATTGGCGCGTCGAGTGACATGAAAGCCTCCTGCTGCAGGGTGGCCACAATCTCGGAGCCGAAACCGCCGCTCAGCGGAGCCTCGTGAACCACCACCGCGCGGCCACTCGCCGAGACGTTCCTGACCAGTCCGTCGATATCGAGCGGGACGAGGGTGCGCAGATCGAGCACCGCGGCTGAGATGCCGTCTGCGGACACCTGGTCGGCTGCTCTCAGGCTGAGTTCGACCGCGGCGCTCCACGCGATGATCACCACATCCTTTCCGTCCCGGGCAATGCGAGACTGGCCGAACGGGATCTGGTAGTCATCGTCGGGCACAGTGACCCTTTCGCTTCTGTAGAGACGCTGGGGTTCTAGGAAAAGCACGGGATCCGGATCTCGAATGGCTTCGAGCAACAGGCCTTTGGCGTCGTAAGGGTTGGCCGGACACACGATTTTGATTCCGGGTTGCTGGACGAACTGCGCTTCGATCGCGTCTGGATGGAACTCGGGAGTTCGGACTCCGCCACCAAATGGCGCACGGATCGTGACCGGACAGCTGAACCGGCCTCGGCTGCGATATCGATATCGACCCAATTGCGGCCCGATCTGGTGCATGGCCTGATGCGTGAATCCGAGAAACTGGATCTCCGGAACCGGGATCATCCCCCCGATCGCCAGGCCGATCGACGACCCGATGATGGCGCCCTCGGCGAGGGGCATGTCCACGACCCGTTCCGGACCGAAGCGTTCAAGCAAACCCTGGGTGACGCGAAAGACGCCGCCAAGCCGTCCGACGTCCATGCCGAGCACCATCACTCGCTCGTCCCGCTCCATCTCGGAACGCAATGTCGAGCGAAGAGCCTCGACCATGTTCAGCTCGGTCATGACACTCCAGCGCCGGAACCGCAGGCGATGGTCCAGCCGAAAATTTGAAAGTCATTCTAGAATGACCCGCGGGCACCAACCATGCGAACAGACCGAGCATTGACGCGCGGGAGGTCCACGTGACGGCGCACGATTCCGGCCGAGCATCGAACCCCGGGCAACAGCTGCGAAAGCTGATCGCGGCGCCTTCCATCCTTCTAATGCCGGGCGTGTTCGACGGATTCAGCGCCAGGCTGATCGAAACGTGCGGATTCAAGGCGGCGTTCATCACTGGCTCCGGAGTGTCGGAGAGCAGGTGGGGATGGCCGGATGTGGGTCTGATGGGGCTCGCTGAAAACCTCGAAGCATGCAGGGTCCTAGCGCGGAGCACGTCGCTGCCACTGCTCGGGGACGGCGACACGGGTTATGGCAACGCCGTCAACGTGCACCTCGCTGTGAGAGCGTTCGAGCAGGCGGGTTTGGCGGGTGTGATGTTCGAAGACCAGACGTGGCCCAAGCGCTGCGGGCACATGTCGGGCAAGGAGCTGATCGACGCGGATGAGATGGTGCAGAAGGTTCGAGCTGCGGTCGAAGGCCGCGCCGACCCGAACTTCGTGATCATGGCTCGGACCGACGCCGCCGGCCCATTGGGAATCGACGAGGCGATCAATCGCGCCAACCTGTACGCGGACGCGGGCGCCGACCTGCTCTTCGCGGACGCCGTGCTCTCGGAAGCAGACATCGCGCGCATGTGCGACAAGGTGTCGGGACCGGTCCTCGTCAACATGGGCTTTGGGATCCGCAAAAGGTCCACCACCCCACTCCTGCCTCCGACTCGTCTCGAGCAGCTTGGGGTCGCGGCCGTGATCTATCCCCGGATGCTTACCGCCGCTTCCGCCATGGGCATGCGGAACGCGATGACCGCGTTGCTCGAGAGCGCCGAATCCGGCGAAGCAGTCGACCGTCCGGACCTGGCCATTTCCTTTGAGGACCTGAATTCTCTGATGGGCCTTCGCCAGATCGAGGAGATCGAGAGCCGCTACCTAACCTCAGACGAGCTGAATCGAAAGTACGGCTCCAGCCGATCGTGAAGCCAGCGCTCGACTTCCAGGCGCTGTTTCCGGAGGTGAAGCTGATCCAGGATGCGAGCCTGGCATCCCGTGTCGAGGCGGTCTGGCAGGAGCTCTGGCAGATGTCGGACTGGGACTCGATCGACTCGCTCGCGGTGTCACCCGAGATTCGCTACCCCCACCTGCCGCACAACCGCGCCGTCGTCGAGATGGCGCTCGCCGTGGCGGCCTCCTTCGAGCGGTTTCACGGGGTGAAGGTCGATCGCGACGCCCTGGTCGCCGCGGGCCTGCTTCAGGACGCTTCGAAATTGGTTGAGTACACGATTACCGAAGGGGAGATGACACTCTCGGCGCTGGGGCGCGCATACCCCCACTCGTTTTGGGCCGCGCACATGGCGCTGAAGCACGGCGTGCCGGAGGCGATCTGCCACATCATCCTCACACACTCACCTCAGGCTGCCACGTTTCCAACCAGCCTGGAAGGCAAGATCCTCTACTACGTGGATCAACTCGATGTGCTTGCGATTCACGGCGACCGATGGCGCAAGCAGTTGATGATCAGCAAGTAAGGATTCGCATTGGTCTTGCTCGCCGTCGACATCGGCGGCACATTTACAGATGTCGTCGCGATCGACCCAACCAATGGTCAGTATCAGGCGGCAAAGGTTCCTACCACCCCGAGCCGCCTTATTGACGGGGTTCGACAGGGCACGCAGATGGCGCTGCACCTTGCCGGAGCCGAGGCATCGGATGTGGAGAGGTTCGTGCATGGGACAACCATCGGCACGAACGCAGTCCTGGAAAGACGCGGCGCGACCACGGCGATCCTGGCCACCGATGGATTCGAGGACAGTCTTGAGATCGGCCGCCTGAGACGCACTCGCATGTATGACCTTTTCATGGATGCGGAGACACCCGTCTTCCTCGCGCCGCGTCGCCGCCGGCGAGGCGTCCCCGAGCGAGTCGCCGCCGACGGCAGCGTGGTACTGGCCCTTGACGAAAGGGGGGTCGTCGAAACAGTTCGCGAACTCAAGGAAGAAGAGCATGCCTCGGCTTTTGCGGTCTGCTTGCTCTTCAGCTTTCGAAATCCTTCGCACGAGCGGCGCATCCGCGAGCTCGTCCGGGAGCTGGATCCCACCCTCAGCGTCTCGCTGTCAAGCGAGGTCGATCCGATGTTCAGGGAATACGAGCGAACCGTGGTCACAGCCTTCGACGCCTACATCCGGCCGGTCATCCAGGGCTATCTGACCGAGCTGACGCGCGAGCTGGACGAAATCGGCATTCACGCCCCGGTCCAGATCATGCAGTCACGCGGCGGAATTACCTCGGCGCGGCTGGTTGCTGAACGACCGGTGTCGGTCCTTCTGTCGGGCCCGGCGGCCGGTGTGATCGGCGCTCGGCACGCGGGTTCCTTGTCCGGCCTCAGCGACTTGATCACCATCGACATGGGCGGCACCAGCGCTGACATTTGCCTCGTCCAGTCCAACAAGCCATTGGTCACGGCCGAAGGGACGATCGACTCCCATCCCCTCCGCATTCCCATGGTGGATGTCTCAACCATCGGCGCCGGCGGTGGCAGCATCGCGTGGGTGGATCCGGCGGGGAATTTCCGGGTGGGGCCGCGCTCTGCCGCCGCCGACCCCGGCCCAGCCTGTTACCAACGCGGCGGGATGGACGCGACGGTGACCGACGCGAGCCTGGTGCTCGGCTACCTCAATCCCGACTTTTTCGCCGGCGGAAGCCTCCGCCTGGACGTGGATGCGGCCCACCGCGCAGTTGAGGCGTTCGGGATGAAGCTGGGCCTATCGACGATCGAGGCCGCCTCGGGCATCCATCGGCTCATCAACTCCCAGATGGCCGACGCCATCCGGCTCGTGTCAATTCGCCGTGGATACGACACTCGCGACTTCGCACTTGTCTTACTCGGCGGAGCCGGTCCGGTTCACGGCGGCCGCCTCGCCTCGGAGCTCGCGATCTCGACGATGGTGGTGCCAGCGGTTCCCGGGGTGCTGTCCGCCCTCGGGCTGATGGTGGCCGCAATCGAACACGATCAGGTGCTGACGGTCGCCGTTCGCCTCGACAGTGCGTGGCCTGAAAGCCTCGAGGCGACCTTCCTCGACCTCGAGGCCCAGGTAGCAGCTCGCATGAAGGCCGACAAGGCTCCTCCGAACGAAACCGCGACCGCGCGCTCGGCCGACGCACGCTACGTGGGCCAGGCCTACACCCTCGAGATTCCGATGGAGGGCCCGGTCTCGACCCGAGCGCTCGCCGCCTATCGTGATGCCTTCGACGCGGCGCATCGGCGGATCTATGGTCACGCCGGCCCGGAGGCCGCGATCGAGCTGGTCAATGTGCGCGTGGTCCAGTCGTGGGCGTTTCCATCGTTCGACCTCCAGGCGGCCAGCTTGCCATCGGGTCAGACCGGTCCCCGGGCACGCCAGGCCCATTTCGCGGAGCTTGGCGGTTACGTGACAGTGCCGGTGCATCGTCGGGACGAGCTCGAGGTCGGGAGCCAGATCACCGGCCCCGCGATCGTGGAGCAGTTCGACTCCACCCTGGTGCTGTACCCGGGAAACCATGCGGAGGTCCAAGGCACAGGCAACGTGATCGTGACCGCAACCTCAGCCGCGAATAGATGATCGAGACCCCGCACCAGACGCTGGACCCAATCACCCTGGAGGTCGTCCGCAACAAGCTCGACGCGGTCGCCGACGAGATGGAGATCACGCTTCTCAAGAGCTCCCATTCGGCGATCGTGAAAGAGGCACTCGATGCGTCAGCAGCCATCTTCGACGCCGCCGGTGATCAAGTGGCCCAGGCCGCTGCATCGCCGATTCACCTCGGGATGATCATTCCGGCGGTCCAGCGCTTCGTTGAGAAATTCCCGACGCACACCATGCGGGATGGCGACGTCTACGTGTTGAACGACCCCTTTGATGGAGGGACCCACTTGCCAGACCTCGTGATGACGATGCCTGTCTTCGCGGGGGATCGCTTGATCGCGATGGTGACCGCGATCACTCACCACCAGGACATGGGCGGACGAAGCCCGGGTTCAACGCCGGTGGACGCGCGCGAGATCTACCAGGAGGGCCTTCGCATCCCACCGCTGAAGCTGTATGACGAAGGCCGGCTGAACACGACGCTCATGGAGCTGATCTCTCGAAACGTGCGCATCCCCGATGTCGTGATCGGGGACATCTTCGGACAGTTTGCCGCCTGCCATGTGGGCAAGAAGGGAATGCTCTCGCTGGCAGAGCGACTCGGCCCAGATACGCTTGCGACTTACACGCGCGAGCTCCTCGATCGCGCCGAAAGATTGACCCGCCAGGCCCTGGAAGCGATTCCAGACGGCACCTATCACTTCGTGGACTACCTCGACAACGACGGGGTCGAGCTCGATCGCCTGGTAAGGATCGAAGTCACCGCGACGATCGCAGGCTCCGAGCTCACGGTCGACTTCACTGGCTCGGACTCCCAGGTCGCGGGCCCGATCAACTGCGTTCCGGCATCGACACTGTCGGCCGTGTACTACATCGTCAAGGTCGCGATCGATCCCGATGTCCCGAACAACGCCGGTTGTTACCGGCCGGTTCACGTTGTCCTGCCTGAGGGCAGCATCGTGAACGCCAGGCCTCCCGCGGCGGTCAACTCACGCTCGGTGGTCGTCCGCAGAATCGTGGACTGCCTGCTGGGGGCACTGAACCAGGCTTTGCCTGGAAGACTGCCGGCCGCCTCCAATGGTCATCCCCTTGTGATGTCGATGGGTGGCGTCGATCCCGCCGACGGACGCACCTACGTGACCGCGGAGATCGGCGCCGGAGGGATGGGCGCACGGCCGACGAAGGATGGGGTGGAAACGATCCAGACCGACACGTCGAATGCTCAGAACATCCCCGCGGAAGCGCTCGAGCTCGAATTTCCAATCCGGGTCGCCCACTGGCGGTTGCGAGATGACTCAGGCGGCGCCGGGCAGTTCCGGGGCGGACTCGGGTTCGAGAAGCGTTTCGAGGTCCTGCGCGGGGCGGCTCGGGTTTCGCACCGAGGGGAGCGGCACCGGACCGCCCCCTGGGGATTATTCGGCGGCGGCGCCGGCGCCAGCGCGAAATCGTTACTCCTACCTGACGGCGAAGCGCCGGTTCTGATCCCGTCGAAGCTTGAGTTCACGATGCATCCTGGCGACGTGCTCGACGTGTGGACTACAGGCGGCGGAGGCTATGGCGACCCGCTCGAACGGGCGCCTCAAGCCGTGCTCGCCGATGTGCTCGACCGCAAGGTGAGTGTGAGCTCCGCGCGAATCGACTATGGGGTGGTGATTGAAGGCCGCGAGGTCGTTGAGGAGGCCACCTCGGCGCTGCGCGACGAACTCCGCCGCAAGCGAGGGCCCATCACGTGGCGGTACGACCGAGGACCGCTCGGCCGGGAATGAGGCCGGGTCACCACACACAGAACCGCTTCGACGTCGACCTGAGAGCGATCGCCGCGAACGTTGCCACGGTTCGCCGCAGCATCGGCGCCGGGGTCTGGCTCTGTGTCGCTCTGAAAGCAGATGCCTACGGTTTCGGCCTCCTGCCGGTGGCGAAGACCGTTCTCGACGCGGGCGCTGACGCGGTGGCGGTTGGTTCCGTCGCCGACGGCATCACGCTCAGGCAGCATCGGATCAGGGCGCCCATCCTAGTCTACGGCGGTGAACGCTTGGGCCCTTCGTCGGTGCGCGAGCTCGAGCAATACCGCCTGATCGGGACAGTCCATAATGCCGATTCGCTTCGCATGTGCAGGCAATCGGCGCGTCGCGGCCTTGAGGTGATGATCGAAGTCGACGTCGGTCTTTGGCGCTTGGGCTTTGATCGCCACGATGTCGCCCAGGTCGCCGAAGCTATACGAGCGGAAGACGCACTCCGGCTACGCGGAATCTACACGCATATGCGAGTTGAAGCGCGACCCGATGCGCGCGGAATGAAGAACCAGTTCGCCGCTTTTCTGGCAGCGCTGAGGAGCGCCGGTCCGGTTCCCTTGACCATCGCGGCGAGCAGCCGCGTCCTCGATCGCTCGTCGGCGATGGTTTTGAACGGCGTTGACGTCGGCCGGGCCGTGTACGGTCTGCTTCCTTCGAGAAGCGGGCGGCTGGGGCCGCGGCTCAAGCCGGCATTCGCGCGACTGCGCTCGCAACTGACAACGCTCAAGCCGGTCCCCCCGCAAAGCCGCACCGGGAGCCTCGCCGCGGTACGTCTGCTTGGCGTCATACCTTTTGGGCGCGCCTCCGGCATGCCGGGAATCAGCGTAGGAGCCGTGCTCATACGCGGCCGTCGCGCGAGGGTCGTCGGCGCCCCTTCTCTAGAACACACGCGCATCGACCTGAGCCGGCACCCGACAGCTCGCGTTGGCGACGAGGTGGTCGTGTTGGGTCGGCAGGGCACGGCCGAGATCAGCGCGGCCGAGGTACTCCGTGCGCATCCCGAGCTCCCGGATTCAGCGCTTGCCCTCCAGGTCGGGGCTGCGGTTGAACGCTTCTATCTCAATTAAGGATCGTCAGGGGATCTCCAGCTCGAGAAGCGGTGCGTACTGCTGCGCTCCGAAGACGTCGGTTTCGCCCGGATCACCGCTTGCTATGGGTCTTCGCATGTTGATCTTGATTGCATTCCCGGGCTCAAAAGCGATGATCGAGATCACGTCGGCCAATTCGACTCCGTAGCACGCGGCGATTGCCTCGGGGGTCACGGCACCCGAGTCTAGGACGCGCCGGTATGTCTCCTTGGCGTCGAAAACGATGTCGAACGTCAGATGGAAGTTGCCCGCGTTCTTGGAGGAGAGACCGCTCGCCAGGTCAGAAAGCTTACTCAGCTGACGCTCTCCACCTCTACGCGGCAGCAGTCGAAGGGATTGGCGATGGTGACCAGGTGATCGATTGTCCACCGGTATGCCTCCTGGTCCGGCGAGAGGACCTCATCACCCGGAAGAGCGGCACCGCCTCCCTTACCGAACTTGCCACCGTACTGTGCTCGGAGTGACCCGTACTTCACCAGCTTGGCGATTCGGGTTGCCGTCCCTTCGTCCGGTGCGATGGCCTGGGCGAGAACTGCGATCTCGTGCCCCGAATTGGCGTTCATCAGGTCGCGAGCGCCCATGATTGCGTCTCTCCCATATACGGAAAAGTGAAGCTGCCATCCGTCGGCGCCGACCACCCGCACGACCTCGCGGCGGATGTCCTCGAGGATCTCGTTGATGTGCGCGATCGCTACCGGGTCGCGAAAGCCGAATATGACCACCTTGCGGGCGCCGACCCAGCCCGAACCTTCCACCTTGACTCGATACTCGGCCGCTTCGACCCACCGCGAACCGGTGACCCTGACCACTCGATCCGACATCGCCTCGTATGCGACATGGGTCATGTCGACCATGCCTCCAGGCCCTGCCTGGTGAAATGGGTCGAGGCGTTCATAAAGAGTGTGGCCCGTCACCGAAGCGGGCGTGCACCGCATCGCCGGGTGAAGAGGCTCGACGGTGAATCCGTCCACATCGACGATTCCTATCACCGACTCCCGCTGCAGAGGCGGAGTCGCGACTAGCGGTCCACACTCGATGCATTTGCCCATGTGCAGCGAAAGGCCGCGCTCCAGGCCTAACCACACTGGGTGAGCTGCGAAGAGCACGTCGTCACACGACCTCCCAGCGATGATCACGTCGGCGCCATCGTCAAGGGCGCGCAGGTAGGGCTCAACTCCGATCATGGCGACAGCGTTCGCGGTCTCATCGATCACCTGGTCGGTAAGCGGCCACGGCGCCCCCAGCGGTGCCGAGTACGCAACGCGATCTCGAAGCCAGTCCTTGGTGACCTGGCTGTAGATGCGCGCGATCTTCAACGGCCCGAGGCGTTCGCGCCGGATCGTCGCCGACACAAGGTCGAAATAGAGGTCAACCGCCTTGTCGAGACCTGCCCCGCCCGCTGAGCCAACAATCATCCGGGCGCCGCACGCGCGGGCACCCATGAGCATGGTAGTAAGGTCCTGGTCCTCCCACTCGCGGAGGTTGTACCAGTGCCCAGAGCCGAGATAGAACGGACCGATGTCACCGGAGCCTGCATCCGCGGCAACGACGTCAGGACGCATCTTGATACCGGCCCAGAAAGAATCCGGATGAAAAGGCGTCAGTCCGAGCGAGCCAGAGGCGCAGAGAACCGCGGAGCGCTTAGCGGCCTGTCCTCGCGTCATCGAGCCGCAGCATCATCCACCCCGACCTGCCATCGGCTACGCCCGAGCAGGTCTGAGATCTCGCGCGTGGCCTTAGTCAGGTGCGGCGCCCATGCCTTGAGCTTCTCGAGCGTGCAGCGCTCGGCGGGCCCGGCCAGCGTTAGGGCTGCGCTGACCATGCCGCCAGGCTCGGGGATCGGCGCCGAGATCGCTGAAATGCCCCGAACGCGATCTTTGACTGCCAACGCGTAGCCGCGGTGCCGGATCTCCTCGAGCTCGTTTGCGAGCGTTGCGCTGTCCGGAACCCCCGACTCCTCCTGCCGCCGCGTGCTCAATGACCGCAAATAGGCACCGGTTTCCTTGGGCGTGGCGAACGCCAGCAGCACCTTGCCGGTGACACCGCTGTGGAGCGGCACGATGCGGCCGATCTCCGCGACCCATCTCACTTCGTGGCCGCTTTCGACCTGCTCGATGCAGACACGGTTCAGACCGGATCTGACGTTGAGAGTCGCCGTCTCTTCGGTCAGGTCCCGGAGCCTGACCATCCTCGGGTGAGCCAGGGTTCGCACGTCGGCCCGTGCGCTGAGCGAGCGGGCCAGGCTTAGTACCGACCACGCCAGCGTGTAACGCTGGCTGTCCTCGTCCTGCGCGACGAGATCCTTGCGCTTGAGCGCGGTCAGGATGCGGTGCACTGCGCTGCCTGTGGAACCTGTTGTTTCGGCAAGCTCGCTGACCGAGCCGTCTCCCCATTCCGCGAGCAGGAACATAATCTCCGCCGCCCTCTCCACCGCCAGGGCCGACGCGTTGGGTCGCTCTATGACCTTGGGCGAACGGCGCGGCGCCACCGCACTCTTGCCGGCGATCGCGGGTCGCCCACGAGTGGAGATGCGGACTGCGCCGTTGCTCAATCTGCTGCGACTCTAGAGGCTAGCCTTCCGCCGCACAAGGTGTTACTGCTTCCACTCATGGCTGTGGTCAAGCCACCAATGTGCGATCTCGTCGCGGCGCGCAAACCACACGCCGCCTTTGTTCAGCGCGTGCTCGATGAACTCTCGCAGCGCGTTCGTCCGACCGGCCTGGCCAGTCCAGCGGCTGTGGAGGCCAACCGACATCATCTTCGGGTACCCGCGCTCGCCTTCGCGATGCAACTCGTCGACCGCCCGCCGCAACATGCCCGAAAACGTGTCAGGCGTGACCGATCCTTCGGCCAGGATGAATCGGACGTCGTTGTAGGTCTGGCTGTAGGGGATGACCAGATGGCGCTTGCCCTGTGCTTCCGTGAAATAAGGGAGGTCATCGTTGTAGGTCTCTGAGTCGTATATGAAACCGCCCTCTTCGACCAGCAGATCCCGCGTCCAGGGTGTGGAGCTATACCGCCAGTACCAGCCGACGGGCCTTGATCCGGTGGTGCGGCGTATCGCGTCGACGGCGCGGTCGATCTCTTGCCTTTCTTCCTCACGTGTCTTGAAATCGGTTGGTGT
>Ga0209690_1000478_pt1 | contig 21564 bp, 19 predicted proteins | sample GraSoiAngelo_150_FD_186164 | JGI IMG/M metagenome (GOLD analysis project Ga0209690, IMG submission 186164) | Grasslands soil microbial communities from the Angelo Coastal Reserve, California, USA - 14_1009_09_40cm (SPAdes) (version 2) | ecosystem: Environmental > Terrestrial > Soil > Grasslands ... | reverse complement strand
CGGGTATCACGAGCTGCGCGCCGAGCAGGCTCGTCGCCGCGAGCGCGGCGACCGTCTGCAGCTCGGGATCGGCCTATCCGTCTACGTCGAGGTCACCGCAGTCGGGATCGGCCCGGAATGGGGAGCGGTGCGGATCGAGACCGACGGGACCGCAACTGTACGCTGCGGCACCACTTCCTTCGGTCAGGGTCATGAGACCTCACTGGCCCAGATCGCGGCCGAGCAGCTCGGGCTCCCGCTCGACTCGGTGCTCGTCATCCATTCCGACACCGACGTCGTCGAGCGCGGCACAGGTACGGTGGGCTCGCGCTCGATGCAGCACGGCGGCTCGGCGGTGCACCAAGCCGCTCGGGAGGTGCGTCACAAGGCTCGTGACCTGGCTTCGCATCTGCTCGAGGCGAGCCCCGAGGACATCGTCTTTGTCAGCGGGACGGTAGGCGTGGCCGGCGTTCCGGAGCGCGCCCTCTCTTGGGCCGCACTGGCCGCGGCCGCGAGCGACCGTAAGCGCCTTCCTGACGGAATGGAGCCCGGCCTGGCTGCGGATGCCGACTTCGCCGGCGACGGAAGCTACCCATTCGGTCGAAGTCGACGTGGAGACCGGCGATGCGCGTTTGGTCCGGTTCTTCGCTGTCGACGATTGCGGCCGCATCATCAACCCGCTGCTCGCCGAAGGGCAGGTGCATGGCGGCATCGCACAAGGCATCGGGCAGGCAATGCTCGAGGAAGTCGTGTTTGACGACCAGGGCATCCCACGTACTGCATCGCTGGTCGACTACCTGATCCCGACCATCGGCGAAGTCCCCCAGGTGGTGACTGCCACGACGGAGACCCTCAGCCCGAACAACCCGTTGGGCGCGAAGGGGATCGGCGAGTCCGGCACCATCGGTTCGACCCCGGCGATCCAGAACGCTGTGGTCGACGCCTTGTCGCACCGCGGCGTCCGCCATATCGACATGCCTCTCACGCCGGAGCGTGTGTGGGCCGGCCTCGCCGCGGTGGACAACGTGAACCAGGACCTGCCGACGCCCTGACGGGCTGCGACTTCAGCGCCCCGGCTTGACCCACACCCCGCGATCGTGTAGCAGCTTGATCTGAGCGTCGATCACCTTTGCCTTGTACTCCGCGTGTTTCATGGGTTCCCGGTCCAGGTACAGGTTCTTTGGATAGATCGGCTGTTCATAAAGGAGCTGGTAAAGCTCTGTCCGCAGGTCCTTGAGCCAGTTGTCCCATTGGGCGCGAGCGCGGTGGTCTCGGAGTGCTTCGATGTCGATCACGCCCGACACGTAGGTGGAGCCCGCGCCGTACTCCTGCTTGCCCACGATCCTGCCCTTGTAATCGATCACGAACGAGCGGCCGCCGAAAGTGTCGATGGGTGTCGTCTCGTCGGGAAAGAGGTAGTAGGTGCCCATGTTGGGGGCGACCACGTAGATGTTGTTATCGAGCGCGCGGGCTCGACTTTGGATCTCGAACATCTCATTTCCCGTGGCGGGATGTGGATAGGAGGCGCGGTAGACGACTTCGGCGCCGTTCAACGCCAGCGCACGCGCGTTTTCCGGATAGGACCCCTCGTTGGCCATCATGATCCCCAGCCTGCCGATCTCGGTGTCCACCACCGGCCAGAACGCATCCAGGTTGCGCCCGTACTTCTCGATCCACCAGTCGTAGATGTCATGCGGACAGACCGAGTGCTCGACTGGGAACAACGGCGAGACCTTGTAATGCTGGAGGATGACCTCGCCACGCGGGTCGATGATGAAGCCGACGTTGAAGAAGCGGTCCTTCACATCCGGGTGACGGGCCTTGGCTTGCGCAATCACGAAGGCGTCGTACTGGCCCGCCAGCTTGCCCAGCGCCTCGGTCTCCTCGCCGGGGATATCGATTGCGCAGCTGCGCGCGAACTCGACGTGGTCGAGGTCGAGCACCTCGTCGTTGAACGCTTGCAGGCCACCCTCCGGGATCGCGATCAGGCGGACCGGCAGGTCAAGGCTCGACAGCCATGAGGCAGCCTTGAAAAGGTGAGCCAGGTGCTCGAGGTTGATCTTGATGTCCTCCCGCCGGCGGATGCCTCTGACGGTGGGTATGAGTCCGACCGCGGTGTAAGGGCTGATCATCACGCTACCCCCTGTACTCGCAGCCGGCCATGTTGGCCGGCGGTCGTCGCACAGTATCGACTAGCGTCGCTTAGCTGTTCGCGTTGCCATCTGAGGCGGGGACGCCATGAAGGGGATTCATGGCGTCCCCTGATCGCGCGCTATGGATGGTGCGGGACGACCGCGTTGGAAGGCGCGGAAACCGGTCCCGAACCCACTCCATTGATTGCGTAGACGGCGAATGTGTACGTGGTGCCATTGTCCAGATGTCTGATGGTGATCGAATTGGTGCTTGCACCGACGCCCATGGTCGATCCGTCCGAGCACATGACGACGTAGGAGGTGATCAGCGACCCGCCGTCACTGCTCGGTGGCGACCAGCTCAATGTTGCTGCGTGATTGCCGGCAGCAGCGACGACCGCCATCGGAACGCCGGGTACTGAGGGTTGAGACGACGGGCTGGGCGACGGGCTGGGCGACGGGCTGGGCGACGGACTGGGCGACGGACTCGGTGATGGGCTTGGCGATGGGCTGGGCGATGGGCTGGGTGAGGTTGAAGGGTCCGGACACGCAGAGGCCTGGCCGTTGGCGTGTAGTGCATCGAGGTACGCGCCGAAGCCGCTGCAGCTGTTCCACTGGGTTGCGTCTTCCACGCTGGTGCCCTCGCCCCATTCGTTGAATGTGGTCACGAGCTGCCAAGGCGCTCCCGACGCGACCATGTCGCTGACGTTCTGGTTCCAACGCACGGGGTCCCTGGTGAGGCGAGGTGCCGCCTCGCCGATCTTCCAGAACCCTGGACTGATGCTGAAGCTGTAGCCCTTCTGGCTATCCTCCGCGACCGCAGGTCCGTACTGGTGCCAGGAGTCCGGCTGCTGCGGGCAGCTCGTATAGCCGCCGAAGACCTGGAGGTTGAGGTAGAACTGCGTGCCGGCTTGCTGCTGCCCCGCGAGCCAGGTAGCGACATCGGTGCACGACGCCTCGGCGCGGCTGTAGACGAACAACACCGGCTTGCCGTTGACGTGTAGGTAGTTCGGATTTGAGGCGTAATTGGCCTGGATGTAGCTCAGGTCCAACGCGATCTGCGCCGATCCACCGGTGATGGCAGGCTCGTAGTAGAGCGTCCAGTCAAAGCTCGTGCCGGTGGCGCCAAGTAGGAGCAGTGGAACCCTCGAGTCGGTCTTGGAGCCTCGACCCCACCACGACGCGATGCCCGCATGCACTCCCGCGTACTGCATCCGTGAGATGTGCGACGTGATGAGGTTCATGTCGCTGGAGTCGTAGAAGCCCGCAACTGGGTTGTAGAGCGTGTAAGGAGAGACGCCCTGCTGCGTCCAGGCCTCCGGGAACCAGGGGTAGTAGAAGGAGGCTCGAATTGGGAAGCCAGCACCGGGGTTGGGCGAGGGGGTAGGGCCTGGGCTTGGGGAGGGGCTTGGGCTTGGGTTCGGCGACGGGCTTGGGCTCGGCGACGGACTTGGGCTCGGCGACGGACTTGGGCTAGGCGATGAGCTTGGGCTGGGCGATGGCAAGATGACAGGGCTGGGCGACGGGGTCGGGGCTCCGCCAAAAAAGTCGGACATCGAGCTGGCTCCGCCGTCATTGGCGGTGAGAGAGGGAAGCCCCCAGCTGGTCTCGATGGTGCGCAGAAGCGAATAGTGCGTGTAAGCCGTCGTGGAACGGTAGCCGGCCGTTACCGTCGGACCCACCATGATGGTTGCGACCTTGTTCGAGGCACTTCCGTCATCCTCATCCCACGTGATCATCAAGAGTGAGTTCTGCGCGGTGAAGGCAGATGAGGCGAGGATCGTCGGTACTGCCTTGCTCAGCCATGTGTCACCCGTGCTGACCGAACAGTCATGCATGTCGTTGCACAGATTCGGTGTGATCCAGACAAAGTTCGGAGTCGTTGCCGGCGTCGCAAGATCTATCGCCAGCTGCGTGTAGGGAACGACGTTTGCGCACCGAGTCGCGTTGAGGCGGATGTCGTTGTAGTAGATGAACGGATCGTGCTTTTGCACATACGACCCTGAATCACCGACAAAGCACGGCGACGGCATCGTTTCCATGTACGCGCGCCATGACTTGCCGGCGCCTTGGAGGCCGTCAACTATGTTGCTGGAGTTGACCCAGCAAGTCGTGCAGTCGCTCGTGATGCCGAATGTGCTTCCACCGCTCAAAGCCAAATAGTTGGGAAGGCTTGGATGGGCAACGGCGGCGTAGTTGGTGGCCAGCCCGTACTTGCTGGCAAGTCCGTTGATATACGGCGCCGAGCTGGAGCCGATGATCTCCGAGTACGCGTGGTTCTCCATCACGATCGTGAAGATGTGGTCGAAAGTAGGAACGGTGTTGGAGGTGAGTGCGAGTTTTGGCCCCAACACATACGTGCCCACGGTCAGCAGGAACACCGACGCGCAGAGAAAAACTGCAGCCGTCCGCAATCGGTGAATCGCTGTGGAGACTGATCTGAGCCACGCTTTGTGGTTCATCGCTGTGCGTCGTGGCGCACGTCTGTCTATTGCTGGTGGTCTCACATTTGCACCCCCGAGCGTTTTTTTGCAGCTTCGCCTAGAGATATGACAACGATGATTCGCGCTATGTCTTGCGCGAAAGTTAGAGGCCTTCCTCTGCAGGCACTGGCCGCCATAGCCGTGTTGACAGCCGTTTCAGTTGGTTTTGCGTGCCAAACGTCAGGCAGCTCATATGCATCTCCGTCCGCGCGGAGCACGCACGACCCCGGCAACGTTGAATGTCCTGATGGAAAGTCAGCGCGCAATGGGCTCGCGAACTACGGTGCGTACATCGGGACGTGGCAGAGCAATCGCCGACATGACACGGCGACACCTTCGGATTATGTGATCGGCTCGATTCCCGGCCATGTCGCTGTGCGGTGTAGCAGTGATGACTACGTGATCGTGGAGGAGATCCATCCACTGCTTCAGTCACCAGCGGGCCAGGCGCTTCGCGTCGCTCTGACAGAGTTGCCTGACGACTCAGAGAAGGTCTACGACCACCGCCACGCCGGCTGCCGTGTGCTCCAGTACCGATCGCAGAAGCTGGCCGATCAGCTGGGTGCGGACGACAACGATGGTCGTGTCGACATCGTCTTTGAAAGCGAGGGATCCGCGTACAACGCGGGCGCGATCAAGGTGATCCTCATGGACCTGTTCGACTCGCTCGGCGCCGACACACGGGACTGCTGATTCCCGCGACCCAAACGCGCCTACACTCTCGTTCGTGGAGACTCCAACGCTCGACGAGGCAACCTGGGCGAGGACGCGAAGCATGCGCCGCGTCCGTGCCGCGCTGCAGTCGAGCCTCATGTTTCCGGCGCTGTCGAGCTTCTGTCGTCTGACTGTTCGCAACCGCCAGCATGTAGAGGACCTCGATGGCCCCGCCGTCTTCGTCGCCAACCACGTGAGTGCGCTGGACGCCGTCGTCATGGCGGAGGCGCTGCCACCGCGTTACCGGCATCGCTCGGTCGTCGTCGCGGCCGCGGATTCGATCTTCAAGCGCAAGTGGGAGGCGCGCCTCGCGCAGGTGACGGTCGACGCGTTTCCCATTCCACGCGGCGGCGGAGCCAGGCCGCACCTCGAGTACCTGAAGCAGCTGCTCGAGCGGAAATGGTCGGTGATCATATTTCCCGAAGGCCGGCTCACGGCCACAGGTGCGATCGGAACGTTTCGCAAGGGCGCGGCGATTCTCGCCATGGACGCGGGTGTGCCGATCGTCCCCGCCTATGTCGAGGGTATGTATGAGGTCCTGCCGAGATTCCGGCGCGTGCCGCGACCCGGCCACGTGACGGTCAGCTTCGGCCCGCCGGTCAGCCCCGAGCCGGATGATGACTACGGCAGCTTCATCGCCAGGGTCGAATCGATCGTACGGCTCCTCGCCGGACCGAAGGGTGTCGCCGTCGAACCACCGGGCGCATCGCGCTCCGAAGGCCCCAACTACTGGTACTGATTGCCCGGCCGGTCCCGCGCACGCACTACTTTGTCTGACTGGCCGCTCGGTGCTGTCGACCTGAAGGTCCTCGACCTCGAGCGTGAGGTCACGTTCTACGAATGGTTCGGTCTCACTCGCATGAGCGGAGACGGCGAACATGCAGTGCTTGGCGTGGGCGGCTATGCACTTCTGCGCCTCACACTGCTTGCCCGCGGTCAGGCGCGCCCGAAGCACACCGCCGGCCTCTACCACTTCGCCATCCTGCTGCCGACGGAGCAACAGCTCGGTGCCTTCCTTCAGCGCGCCCTGGAAGAGAGGCTGCCGCTGACCGGCACCGCCGACCATTTCGTGAGTCAGGCCCTGTACTTCGACGATCCCGAGGGCAACGGCATCGAGGTCTACGCCGACCGGCCTCGAAGCGAGTGGCAGTATCCCAACGGCCGCCTCAACATCGGCATCGAGCACCTGGACTTCGAGCGCCTGCTCCGAATCGCGGATCGTCCGCAAAAACAGTTGCCCGACGGCACGGTGCTCGGCCACATGCACCTGAACGTGGCCGACCTCGACATCAGCCAGGCGGCTTACGAGGCAGTCGGGATGGAGGTGATGGCCGAAGCCGGGCATGTGATGCGGTTCTTGAGCTGGGACGGATACCACCATCACCTTGGCATCAACCTCCTCGAGGGCCGCGGCGCCGCGCCCGTGGCGCCCGAGGTGCGCGGGATTCGGGCTTTCGAAATTCGGCTCCTGGACGGTCCCTGCATCGACCCGGACGGCGTGCTCCTGACGCCGTCGCTCTAGTTTTCCCCGACGGCGCCGGCGGTTTGTCGGGTAACCCACCGGATTGACGAGCTAGTTGTCCTTGAAAAATCGTCGTGTAGGCTATTCTGCCGCTGATGGCTGACCTCTTCCTGCTCTTGCAGCTTGCCATCGAGCTCGCGTTTGCGGCCCTCGCCATCCGCACGATCGTGAGCTGGATCCGGCAGCCGGACCGCCGTCATGGCAATCTCGCCATCGGTTTCAGCTCCCTGGCAGCCTTGATCCTGCTGGCCCCTACGCTGGGCGGCTCAGGACGGAGCGCCCAGCTCCTGACCGACCTTGTCGTTGTTCTGTTCCTCGTCTCGGGCTATGGTCTCCTCACCTTCCGGGACTCGTTCGTTCCCTTCCGGCCGATGACGACGCGACTGATCACGGTTGCGATCGTCGTCGTAGGCCTGGCCGACATCGCGCTCCAGCTCCCCGCGAGTCCAGACAGCCCGCACACCCCGCTGCAGACGCTCGGCCTCGTGGCGACCATCGGCATCTGGGCCTTCTGCGTCCTGGAGCCGATCGTGACGTTCTGGATCGCTGCCCGCGGCCGGCCGGCGGTTGAGCACGCGCGGCTTCGGGCCCTCAGCGCCGGATACGGGGGCCTCTTGCTGGTCGTCGTGGTCGGCACAATCGCGGGCTCGCTGAACACCGGGCTCTCGTTGGCTGTGGACCTGCTCGCGCTGGCGATCGTGCCTGTGCTCTACGTGGCGTTCTTTCCGCCCGCGTGGCTGCGCCGTATATGGCGTCAGCCGGAGGAGGACCAGTTTCGCCACGCGCTGCACGACCTGTTGCTGCACAGTCCCGATCGGACAACCCTCGCCGACCGCGCTCTGCTATGGGCTGAGCGCCTGATCGGAGGCGAGGCCGCATACGTGATCGATGCAGACGGTTCCGTCCTCGCCGCGCGCGGGATCAGCCCGGCCGACGCCGCAGCTCTGAGCGGACGCGCGGGCCTGCTGAGGTCCGATGCCCATCCTGACGGCCGCTCCCCGTGGCGCGCCGGTTCGACGTTGGTCATCCCACTCGACCTGAGCCAGGGTCCCGGCGCGATGGTGATCGTCTCCGGTCGCCTGAGCCCCATGTTCGGTGACGACGAGCTCAGCCGTCTTCGCCAGTACGCGACCAGCATCACGGCGGGTCTCGACCGTGTGACCCTGAGTTCCAAGATCGCGGCCCTTGAGCGGGCAAAGACGGATTTCTTGAACATCGCCTCGCACGAGCTGCGTGGGCCGATGACGGTGATCAAGGGTTATCTGACGATGCTCGAGTCCGGCGCGCTCGGGGATCTTTCGCTCAAAGCTCGCTCTGTGCTGCCCCTCCTGATCTCGAAATCGGACGAGGTCAACTGGATGGTCGAGCAGATGATCGAGGGGTCGCGCCTCGAAGAAGGGCGCCTTGCCTTGAAGCGGCACCGAGCCGATATCGTCGAGCTCACCGACGCTGCGGTCGACGGAGTGAAGATGCTGCTGGTCGGACACGAGGTAAAACTCGATTCACCTGTGCACTCCATCGATGCCGACGTCGACCCCGACCGCTTCCAGATCGTCATCCGTAATCTCCTCAGCAACGCGGCCAAGTACTCGCCCGCGGGCACCCAGATCGAGGTGAAAGTGGACCGCGACGGCGACAAGGCATTGGTCACCGTGACCGACCAGGGCGTAGGCATCTCCATGGAAGATCAGAAGAGCCTGTTCACGCGATTCGGCCGGATCGACAACAACACGCACGTCCAGGGCACAGGCCTCGGGCTGTGGCTGTCCCGCGAAATCGCGCGGATGCACGACGGGGATCTGACCGTGGACTCCAAAGCCGGGGCCGGCAGCAGCTTCACGTTTTCTGTGCCCCTGAGCCAGTAAGCTCGTCGGCGTGTTGTCGCCGGAAGTGGAGGGAGGCTTCGAGCTCGCCCGCCCCCTCGACCTCCGCCTAACCCTCTCGCTGTTGGGGTATGGGCCCTGGATACGTCGTGGAGACGGCGGTGTCTGCTTTGCCACGCGCACGCCCGCCGGCGCGGCGACGATCCATTTCCACAGGCAGAACGGGTCCGTGGTCACGAAAGCCTGGGGACCGGGGGCGGAGTGGGCCGTGGCTCACGGTCCCGCCGTGTGCGGAGCAGACGACGATGACTCCGGATTCGCATCCGACCATCCGCTGGTGGCTCGCCTCCGACGCGAGATCCCGGGCATCCGCATGCCGCGTACGCATGCGGTGTTTGAAGGGCTGGTGCCGACGGTTCTGGGACAGCAGGTCACCAGCGAGGAAGCGCGAGAGTCGTACCGCTACCTGGTCAACGCGCTCGGTGAGGCGGCCCCCGGGCCGTTTGCGCTCAAGCTGCCGCCGCCGCCCCAGGCGCTCGCCCGTACTCCGTACTGGGCCTTCCACCGCTTTGGGGTCGAGCGTCGCCGGGCCGAGGTCATCATCCGCGCGGCGCGCAGCGCCAAGCGCCTGGAGGAAATCGTGACGATGGACCTGGCGAGCGCATACCGGAGGATGCAGGCCTTCCCAGGCATCGGACCGTGGACCGCGGCCAAGGTTGCGATGGTCGCGCTCGGCGATGCGGACGCGGTTCCGATCGGCGACTACCACCTGCCGCATTCGATCGGCTATGCGTTCGAGGGAACTCCTCGGTCGAGCGATGAGCGGATGCTCGAGATCCTCGAGCCGTTCCGCGGACATCGCGGGCGGGTCATCCGGCTCATCATCGCCGCCGGCATCGCCGCGCCTCGCTTCGGACCGAGGAAGCCGCTGCGGAACATCGTCAACCGCTGACCCAAAGGTCAGGCGTCCAGCGTCGCCAGCTCCTCTTCGACCAGGTCGATCAGCTCGCGCATTCCCTCGCTGTCGAAGATCAGCCGCGCGCCGGCCGCCTTGTAGAGCTCTGGCAGCGGCCTGGTCGCGCCGAGGCGCAGCGCCTCGCGGTACCTGCGTACGGCTCCGCGCCGGTCGGCGATGCTGTTGCGCCACACCTGCAGGGCGCCGAGCTGCGCGATGCCGTATTCGATGTAGTAGAAGGGATAGTCGAAGAAGTGCGGCTGGAAGTACCAGCGCGCGATGCGCTCCGCATCGAGGCCGCTCCAATCGACCACGTCGCCTTCGAATCGCCGCCGGAGCTCCAGCCACTTTTGGTCTCGGGCATGCGCGTCGGCTCCCTCGGGAGTCGTGTACATCCACTGCTGGAACGCGTCGACCGAGGCGCAGTGAGGAAAAAAATGAATCGCGCGCTCGAGCAGCCACCGCCGCGAGCGCTTGGCGTCGGCTTCGGAGTAATACCCGCCGTGCTTCTCATCGAGGAACGGCGCCGCCAGAAGCTCCATGGACATCGACGCAACTTCGGCCATCTCCGCGCCCGTGTGTCGCTGGAACAGGAGGGGTAGGCTTGCCGCTTCGAACACGTGGAAGGCGTGGCCCGACTCGTGCAGCAATGTTCGCACGTCCTCGTCGATGTCGACGGCATTCATGAAGATGAGCGGAAGCTTCTGATGGGGCAGCGAGTCGCAAAAGCCCCCGGGCGCCTTGCCCTTGCGATTGTCCAGGTCGAGGAGACCGGCGCCGGCCACGCGGTTGAAGTGACCCCGGAAATCGGGCTCGACGTTATCGAAGATGTCGCCGGTTCGCCCGATGAACTCATCGATGGTTTCGTAAGGCTTGAGCGGAGTCCGGCCCTTCGGGTCAACCGACAGGTCCCACGGTCGTAGCCGGTCGACGCCGAGGTGCGCCCGGCGGCGCTCCAGCAAACGCTGGACCGCCGGCCCGACCGCCTCCTCGACCGCCTGGTGAAAGCGAAAGCAATCGTCCGGCGTGTAGTCGAAGCGGTTCTTCTCCTGATGCGTATAGTCGCGAAAGTTCTTGAACCCCGAGTTCCTGGCGATCTGCTGGCGGATGTCGTACATGCGGTCGAACATGCCGGCGATCGTGTCCCGCTGCTCGATGTAGGGCTTGAACATGGTGCGGAACGCGCGCTCTCGCACGGTCCGGTCGCCCTCCTCGAGGTACGGGGACATCTGAAGCGGGGTCTTTTCATCGCCGTTCCAGTCGACGGTCATCGCCCCAATGACCTTCGACCATTCGGTCGACAGCTTCGCAAGCTGCGCAAACAGCGGGACGTTTGCTGCGCTGAAAACCTCCAGCTGATTTCGGAACCGGCGCACCATGGTCTCGAGCGCGGGGGTCACGTACCCGAGCTCGACCAGCCGCTTTTGCAGCCGTGTTCGGTGCTCATCGGCATTGGGATCGATCTCGCTTCGGAATCTGAGCTGCGCCTCTTCCGCCGCCGGATCTGAGGTGTTGCGCACGTACGCGAAATTCGCCAGCGCTGCCGCCTCGGCCAGCATCGATTCGAAATCGGACCAATCCACCAGCCACTTCTCGACACTGCCGTTGTCCAGCGGACGTGACAGCAGCTCGTCGTAGTAAGGCGCCACGTCTGCGCAGGTCGCGTCTTCGAAACCCGCGGCAGAATTGGGAAGAGCTATCACCGCACCCCCGCGCAAAATGCTACAGACGTCCCTAGGTTGAAGTCTTCATCACAGCCTCTGCCAGCTGAGGTTCGCGCTGCGGTTGACGACGCGCTCGGCGGCGGGCCGATCAGAGAAGAGTTCGCCTGGATGAGCTGGGCCGGGACCGTCTGGCGGCTGACCGGCGAGGACGGCGAGATCTTCGTCAAGCGCGCCGCCGACCTCACGGGCGAGCGGGACCGGCTCACCTGGCTGGCAGGGCGGTGGCCAGTGCCTGAGGTCCATGGATTCTTTCAGGTGCTGGGCGACGATTGGCTTTTGACACGCGCCGTCCCGGGCATGCCGATGTATCACCCGTCGGTGGGTTGGGAGCCGCGTCAGGTTGCCACGACGCTCGGCGAAATCCTCAAAACCCTGCATGCGACCCAAGCCGGCGACTGCCCTTTCGGGGTGAGGAGGCGCGGCCACGTCCTCGTCCACGGCGATTACTGCTTGCCGAACGTCCTTGTCCGCGAGGGCAAGCTGAGCGGGATTGTGGATGTGGGGCTGTCCGGCTTGGGCACCCCCGAAGCCGACCTGGCCGCTGGCGTGTGGACGCTCCAGTACAACTATGGCAAGGGCTTCGCACGGAGCTTTCTGGAGGCGTACGGCTGGCCGCCGATGAGCGATGAAGCGATCGAGAAACTTCGCCGGCGGTATGCCCGCTAGGTCGGGAGGACGATGTTCTCGACCGCGCGCCAGCAGTACCACGCGGCGATCGATCGATAGGGCCGGAACTTCTCCCCTTCTGCCTGCAGCGATTTGGGCGTGATCATCTCGCGCTTGCGATGAGCCAGGGTCCAGCCCCTGCGCACGCCGTAGTCGTCGACAGGCCAGACATCGAGCCTCCGCAGCTGGAAGATCAAGAACATCTCGGCGGTCCAGCGCCCGATACCCCGAACCTGGACCAGGCGGGCAACGAGCTCGTCTTCGGACAGCGAGTCGACGTCGGCGAGCGGCACCGTGCCATCGGCGACCTTCCGCGCCAGGTCGGTGATGGCGGCTTCCTTCGGACCGCTGACGCCTGCCGCTCGCATCGATCCTTCCGGCAGCGCGAGCACAGCCGCAGGGGAGAGGCTGTCCACAAAAAGCTTCAAGAAGCGGCCGTGGATCGCGGTTGCGGCGGCCCCTGCCAGCTGCTGGTACATGATCGAGCGCACGAGCGCGGCGAAGCCGTCGGGCAGCGGATCGCGCAGGTTCATCGCCCCGGTGCGCTTGATCAGTTGCGCCATCGCGGGGTCACGCCGGGCAACAAGCCTCGTTCCCTTCGCGACCTGATCCGGCGTCGCGTGGCGCGCGACCGGAGCGCGTGTCTTCAGGCGAACTCGGACATGAACCGGGCGAAGTCGTCGCGGGTGAGCCGCAGGTCTTCCTCGCCGAAGTCCTTTAGCGGCCGGTTTGGAATGTGCTCGGTGCTCGCGAAGTCGGCCATGTCGGTGTTGACGTAAAGCAGCCCGGTCACCAGATGCCCCTCTGCGCGCGCCTCTTCGATCACCCGGATGGCCGCTTGGCGATCGGTCGGGTCGTGGTCTTGGCCCAGCTTCTTGAGCATGATGTGCGACCCGTCATGGAGGCGGACGTCGCGCACGGTGCCTGGCTCGTAGTCGACGTGGACCTCTTCGAAGAAGGGGATGAACGAGACGTCCGCGATCGACTCCTCGTGGTCTTTCACCCAGCTGTAGCTCTTGGTCGACCCGTCGTGGTCGTTGAACGTGACACACGGCGAGATGATGTCAAGGATCGCGGTGCCTCGATGCGCGATCGCCGCCTTGATCAGCGGCACGACCTGCTTGCCGTCGCCGCTGAACGACCGCGCGACGAAAGAACAGCCCAGGGCCAGCGCCACGGCGCACGGGTCGATGGGTTGGAAGGTGTTCACCGCGCCCTTCTTCTGCATCGAGCCGAGGTCGGCGGTGGCCGAGAACTGGCCCTTGGTCAGGCCATAGGTGCCGTTGTCTTCGATGATGTAGGTGCAGTCGACGTTGCGCCGGATCATGTGCATGAACTGGCCGAGGCCGATCGACGCGGTGTCGCCGTCGCCGGAGACTCCGAGCATGATCAGCTGCCGGTTCGCCAGGTGCGCCCCCGTCGTCAGCGCGGGCATCCTTCCATGGACGCCGTTGAAACCGTGTGCGGTCTCGACAAAATAAGCGGGGGTCTTCGACGAGCAACCGATGCCGGACATCTTGGCGAGCAGGTGTGGCTCCACGCCCAGCTCGTACAGCGCCTTGACCATGTGGTTGGTGATCGAGTTGTGTCCGCATCCGGCGCAAAGCGTCGTAGCGGCGCCCTTATACGCGTCGCGCGGTAGGCCGACGTGGTTCAGGGTCGCGCTCATGCCGGCACCGCCTCCTGTTGCATCAAGGGCTCAGTGATCGCCGCGGCCGGGATTGGCTGCCCGTTGTAGTGCCGGATCGACCGCAAGCGGTCGACCAGCTCGGGCGGCAGCGCGAGACGAATGAGGTCGTAAAGCTGACCGTCTCGGTTCTGCTCCACGACGTAGACGCGTTCGTGGCGCGAGACGAAACGAGCCACCTGGTCGGAGAGCGGGAGGGCGCGGACGCGCATGTAGTCAACGGATTTGCCCTGGGCGCTGAGCGTCTCGCGGGCCTCGACCACCGCGGCGTGGGTCGAGCCGAACGCGATCAGGCCGACCGACGCGCCGTTCTCGTCGGCGATGGGCGCCGGCAGGGAGTGGCGTGCGGTCTCGAGCTTGCGCGCGAGCCGGTCCATGTTTCGAGCGTAGGCCTCTGCGCCTTCCGTATAGCGCGCCATCTCGTCGTGGCCGGAACCGCGCGTGAAGTAACCGGCGGCGGGATGGTCCGTCCCGGGCAGGGTGCGGTAGGTCACGCCGTCGCCGTCGACGTCCCGATACCTTGCCCACTCGCCTGCGAGCTTTTCGAGATCGTCCTTGGTCAGCACCTTGCCGCGGTCGAAGCTCTTCTCCGGATATTTGAACTCCGGCGTCATCCACAGGTTCATCCCCAGATCCAGATCGGAGAGCACGAAGACCGGCGTCTGGAAGCGGTCCGCGTAATCGAACGCGTCGCGCGCGAGCTCGTAGCACTCCTCGACCGTGCCCGGCAGAAGCACCATGTGCTTGGTGTCGCCGTGAGAGAGCGTGTAGACGAAGCCGAGGTCGGCCTGCGACGTGCGCGTCGGCAGGCCCGTCGAGGGACCGATGCGCTGGATGTCGAAGATCACGACGGGGACCTCAGCGTAGTAGGCGAGACCGGAAAACTCCGCCATCAAGGAGATGCCTGGCCCGGAGGTCGAGGTCATCGCCCGTGCGCCTGCCCACCCCGCGCCGATCGCCATACCGACAGCGGCCAGCTCGTCCTCGGCCTGCACCACCGAGATGCGCTTGGCACCGTTCTGTGGGTCGGCCCGGAACCGCTCCGCGTAGGCGATCAGGTACTCGCACAGGGATGACGATGGCGTGATCGGATACCACGCGACGACCGTCACGCCGCCCATCAACGCACCCAGGGCTGCCGCCTGGTTGCCCTCGACCAGGACCTTGCCTTCGACCACGCCGGTCATCGGCTCGAGGCGGTATGGGTCCTGCTTCGAGAAGTTGTCCTGCCAGTAATCGAAGCCGACCTTGATCGCGTCGAGGTTGACCTGGACTGCCTTCGGCTTGGACAGGAACTGCCGCCTGACACCGTGCTCGAGCGCCTCCCACGGGATCCCCAGCACCCCGGCCACCACGCCGACATAGATCATGTTGGCCAGCTGCTTGCGCAGCGTGTCGCTCTGGATCTTCGACTTCGCCAGCTTCGCAAACGGCACCCCGTAGTACGTGACGTCGCTGCGGCCATCGGCGGTCGAGAATGCCTCTTCGTGGATGACCACGCCGCCCTGCCGCACGGTCGTCAGGTCCTCGCGCCAGGTCGCAACGTTGTAGGCGACCAGGATGTCCACCTTGTCCGAACGGGCCATGTGGCCTTCCGGCGTGATGCGGAGCTGGTACCACGTCGGCAGGCCTTCGATGTTGGACGGAAAGACGTTTTTGGGGGCCACGGGAATTCCCATGTGGAAGATCGCTCTGGTCAAAACCAGGTTGGCGGTCTGGCTGCCTGAACCATTGACGGTGGCAGCTTGAATGGTCAGGTCGTTGACGATTGGCTCGGTCACTTCGGTTCTTGGATGGCGGATTAAGGATTCTACGCGTGTGCAGGAGCGAGCCTTGACGCCTTAGAGTCGCTGCTCGTGAAGGTGGCCGTTCCCAGGGAGATCGAGCAGGGGGAGCGCCGCGTCGCTCTGGTTCCCGACACGGCGAAAATGCTCGTCGCGGCGGGACTGGAGGTCGGCGTCGAGGCCGGCGCCGGGGCGGCCGCATTCATCAGCGACGACCTCTATCAAAAGGCCGGAGCTACGGTGGCCGGCCGCGCCGGAAGTCTGCTGCGCGACGCCGACGCGGTGCTCAAGGTGCAGGCCCCGCGCGAGAGCGAGATTTCCCTGCTGAAGAAGGGCGCCGTCCTCATCAGCTTCCTACAGCCGGCAACCCAGGGAGACATCGTGAGATCGCTGGCCAGCCACGGGATCACGGCTTTCAGCCTCGAGCTCTTGCCGCGCATCTCCCGCGCCCAGTCGATGGATGCCCTCTCGTCGCAAGCGTCGGCGGCCGGCTACAAGGCGGTGCTGATGGCCGCAGACCGGCTGGGCAAATTGTTCCCGATGATGATGACGGCCGCCGGCACCGTCGCCCCGACACGTGTGCTCGTGATGGGCGCCGGTGTGGCCGGCCTGCAAGCGATCGCCACGGCGCGGCGGTTGGGGGCGGTGGTATCCGCCTACGACGTGCGCCCCGCGGTCAAGGAGGAGGTGCAGTCGCTCGGCGGAACGTTCATCGAGCTGCCCCTCGAGACCCAGGAAGGCGAGGGCGGTTATGCGCGCGAGCAGTCGGAGGAGTTCTTGCGCAAGCAGCGTGAGCTCATCGGCGAGCACATCGCCAGGTCGGATGTTTTGATCACGACCGCGGCGGTGCCCGGGCGCCGCGCCCCGCTGCTGGTGACCGCGGACATGGTCAGAGGCATGCGGCCGGGGTCGGTGATCGTCGACCTCGCCTCGGATACGGGTGGCAACGTGGAGCTGACCCAGGCCGGCAAGGACGTCGAGGTGAGCGGCGTGACCATAATCGGCACGCGCAACGTCCCCTCCACCATGCCCTTGACGACCAGTCAGCTCTTCGCCCGCAACGTCGCCAACCTGCTGCTCCACCTCGTCAAGAACGGAGTGATCGCACTCGACCTGCAGGACGAGATCACCAAGGGCGCCTGCGTGACGTATGGGGGCGAGGTTGTCAACGAACGCGCGAAGCAGGTCCTCTCGGCCGCATGACCAACGAGCTCCTCAACGAGCTGACCTTCTTCGTGCTGGCGATCTTTGTCGGGTTCGAGGTCATCTCCAAGGTGCCGACCATCCTGCACACGCCACTGATGTCGGGCACCAATGCGATCCACGGCATCATCCTGGTCGGCGCGATCCTGATCGCCGCCGGTGCCGACTCGCCAGTCACGATCGTCCTCGGCCTGATCGCGGTCACGCTCGCCACCACCAACGTGGTGGGTGGTTTTGTGGTCACCGACCGCATGCTCGAGATGTTCAAAGGTCGCCAACCGGCGAAGCGACCGGCCGAGGCGCCCGTCCCCAAGTGACGACGATCATCACGCTCGCCTACCTAGTGGCGGCGGTGCTTTTCATCCTCGGCCTGAAGCAGCTCAGCTCGCCAAGGGGGGCGCGCAACGGCAATTTCACCGCCGCCCTGGGCATGGTCATCGCCCTGGCCGCGACCATCCCGCTGCTCCATTTCACCAGGGCCGGCCTTGTGATCATCGCCATCGGTGTCGTCATCGGCGCGGTCGTCGGCACCGTCGGAGCGCGCATGGTCCGCATGACCGCGATCCCTCAGATGGTCGCGCTCTTCAACGGAGTGGGGGGTGGCGCCGCGGCGCTGGTCGCCGTCGCCGAGCTGCTGAAGTTCGGCGTGCACCCGCCATTCGCCGAAGTGTTTCCGAGCGTTTTCAGCATCGTCATCGGGTCGGTCTCCTTCGCGGGCAGCATGGTCGCGTTCGCCAAGCTCCAGGAGCTGATGACCGGGACGCCGATCACCTATCCCGGCCAGCAGGTTGTCAACGGTCTGCTCGCGGCCGCGATCGTCGGCTTCGCGATCGCCGTGATCGCGATCGCGGCGATTCCGTTCTCCTTCCTGTCCTTGATGCTCCTGGCGCTGATCCTCGGCGTTGCGTTCGTGATCCCCATCGGCGGGGCCGACATGCCCGTTGTGATCTCGCTGCTCAACGCGTGCACCGGCCTTGCGGTGGCGGCGAGCGGGTTCACGCTGAACAACTTCGCGCTCATCGTCGCGGGCACGCTGGTGGGCGCCTCGGGTTCCCTGCTGACCAAGCTGATGAGCGACGCGATGGGTCGCTCGCTGGCCAATGTCCTGTTCGGCGCGTTCGGCCAGGTGCATACCGCCGCTACCGCCGCTGCCGGCGCCCAAGGCCGCAGCGTCCGTTCCGCGTCGGCCGAAGACCTGGGCACACTGCTCGCCTACTCGCAGCGGGTGATCATCGTCCCCGGCTACGGACTGGCGGTGGCCCAGGCGCAGCACGCCGCACGAGAGCTGGCCGACGTGCTTGAGCGGCGCGGCGTCGACGTCGAGTACGCGATCCATCCCGTGGCCGGCCGGATGCCTGGCCACATGAACGTTCTTCTGGCCGAGGCCAACGTGCCGTACGAGCAGCTCAAGGAGATGGACCAGGTCAACGACGACTTCAAGAACGCTGACGTCGCGCTGATCGTGGGCGCCAACGACGTCGTCAATCCCGCGGCGCGCAGCACACCCGGCAGCCCGATCTACGGGATGCCGATCCTGAACGCCGACCAGGCGAAGAACATCATCTTCATGAAGCGCTCGATGCGTCCCGGATTCGCGGGCATCGACAACGACCTCATGTTTGGGCCCAAGACGGTGATGTTCTTCGGCGACGCAAAAGACTCCCTGACCAAGCTGGTTAGCGCCGTGAAAGCCGCCTAACTCTAGAAAAGACGAGGTGGGGCCCGTAGGCCCGGATCTACTCCGGCCGTCTCGAGGCGAGTACCACCCGCCTGACGTCCTGGTCGAAAATGACGAGCCTCCTGCCAAGCGGTAGGAGGCTCGCGCCGCGAAGAGGGTGTGGTGCAAAAAATGCTATGCCTGGCCCTTACAAATTGTTAGTGGGTCAGCCACAAATAAGCTCTGCCGGCGTTGTAGCTCACGAGTCTCGCACCTTCAACACGCGCTCCAGATCCCTGGTCTCGAACGGATAGGCGATCCGCAGCACGAAATGCTGCAGGCCGGCCTTAAGCCATTCTTCAATCGCCTTGGAGGAAAGCGCGCCTACGTTGGCGGTTCGCTCGATCTCACCCGGATCTCGGCCGATGCGGCCGCACCATTCATCGAGCACCGCGGACTTGCGCGCGAACTGATCGACCGAGCCGATCGTGTTCCACATCTGGGCGTGCTCGGCGACGAGCCTGAGCATCACCTTTTCACCGCTGCCCGCGATCAGGATCGGCAACGGTCCCGCGGGCCCAGGCCGCAGCTTCTCGATCCTTCGTTTGATCCGAGGGAGCGCCTCCCGGAGCGACCTGACGCGGTCGCGCGCCTCGCCGAACTCGTAGCCGTACTCGTCGTAGTCGCGCTCGAACCAACCCGCGCCCAGTCCGAACACGAGTCGGCCACCGGACAGGTGGTCGACGGTCGCCGCGATCGAAGCAAGCAGGTCGGGGTTGCGATAACCGATGCACGTCACCATCGGGCCGATCTGTGGCGCACGTGTCTCGACCGCCGCCGCGCTGAGCAGAGACCAGCACTCGAAGTGGTTGCCGTTCGGATTGCCGTACAGCGGAAAGAAGTGGTCCCAGAACCAGATGCTGTCCACCCCGAGCTCGTCCGCGCGCCGCCACGCATCGCGCAGCTGCTGAATCGTGCACTGCTGTGGATGGATGGTGACGCCGACCTTGAAAGGCCGAACCATGCCTGTGAGATTATCGGGAGTCGATGGTTGGGGAATTGGTCCCGACCGCGGTCGATCCAAAGACGGCGGGACGGGATTTCTGGACGCGTTTTCACCAGCTTCGCGGGTTGCGGCACACTGAGATGCACCCCGACGATCCGCTTGAGCCTGACGATGTCGCCGAGGCCCGAATGAAGCGGCCCAACCCGTTCGACCTCCACCACTACTACGAGATCTCGCGCGGCCCAAGGATGCTGAGCTGGTTTTCCGCCGAGAACGCAACGCCGGCCAATCCTGAGTACGAGACCAACAAGCACCTCCTTTGGGCGGATGCGTATGTGCGGAGGGATGAGCGGCGCAAACGGATTGGCACTCTGTGGCTGCCCCTGATCGTGCGATTGATGGGGCAGCAGGGCAGCACCGTCGTCGGGATGAGCGCCGATCGCGAAGCGGCTCATGGCTTCCTTCAGTGGCTGGGCGCCAAGCCCAAGCTCCACGAGATCGAGAGCCGCCTCAAGCTCTCCGAGGTCGACTGGCCGATGATGCGGCGCTGGGTGGAAGAGGGGGCGAAGCGGTCGACGCAGACGCGGCTCGAGGTCTACGACGGACCGCTTCCTGAGGCCATGTGGCCGGAGTTCGCGCGCCAGCGGACCACCCTGCTCAACACGATCCCGTTCGAGGATCTCGACATCGGCAAGATCGTGATCACGCCGGAGCGCATCCGCGATTACTACGAGCGAGCGGCCGCGACTGGAGAGGTCCCGCACGACGTCGTGACCTGGGAGCCTGACGGCACGATCTCAGGCATGACCGACGTCTCGTGGGCGCCCTACCGGCGCACCTTGATCGAGCAGCAGTTCACGGGCGTGCGGCCGGAAGCGCGCGGGCGCGGGCTCGGCAAATGGATCAAGGCGGCGATGGTGCTCCACGTCCGCGACCTGTATCCCGACGCGGAATGGATCGTCACCGGCAACGCCGGCTCGAACGCGCCCATGCTCAAGATCAACCGGACGATGGGCTTCAAGGCGTATCGCACGAGCGTCGACTATCAGATAACCCGCGATGAGCTGGAGGCGCGGATCAAGAGCGCTTAGGGTGCGCCCTCAGGTCTGCCGGCCCCTCTGGATGCTGCGCACGAGGAGGATGATCCCGACAAGGATCAGCAGCACAGGCAACGCGGCCTTGCCGACCGGTCCGAAGTAATCGCGGCCGCTGATGCCCAGGATCGACTCGAACAACACAAAGCCGATCAAGAAGATCATCAAGCCGACGAACAGCATGGTGCGTCCCGTGCGCAGCGCCTGCTGGTCGCGGTCGCGCAGCGCCTGCAGGTACGTGCCGAGACCGAGCCCGAAGGGAAGCACGAGCGCCCAGGCGTAGGCCCAGATCGGCCAGTCGCCGGTGCTGTTGGAGTACGCGAGGACGATGCCCAGCATCGTGACGATGCCACCAGGGATGGTCGCAACCGCGCCCAGGCTGACGAAGCCGATCACCATCAAAGTGAGTCCCGGGATGATGATGAAAAGCGGCCACCCGCTCTCGGTCAGGTCGACGCCCGACATCACGACGACCAGGGCGAAGATCCCGATCACCACGAGCACGACTCCGATGGCCGTGCTGGATGCGCCGCGCCGGGGCCGCACGACCGGATGCGGCATCGCGCTGACGAAAGGCGGCGGCGGCTCCTCCGCAGCCGGTGTCGGGACCGTCTCCGAAGGGCTCACGGTGGTGGTGGCCTCCGTGGGTTCGATCGGCGAGGGCTCAGGCGTTTCGATCGCTTCATGCGCCGGCTCTGCGGGTGCTTCAGCCGCATCGAGTGCACCCGACCTCTTGCCCGCGAAGATGTCGGGACTGCCCGCGAGCAAGTCCGGGGTCACGTGCACCATGTCGTCTTTGACCGCGGCGTCTTCGGTGGGCTCGTCCGGTTCCGGCTTGGAGGCGCGCTTTCGCTTGCTCATGGGAGGAAAAGCTTAGCGGCCGGTGCTTGGATCGAACACCGGGTTCACGGGGCCATTTCCGTGGCCGATCTCGAGTGCATTCGCGATGGCTCCGGTGATGAAGCGCTTGGCCTCGCGTACGGCTTCGAGCGGGCTCGCGCCGCGAGCCATCTCCGCCGCGATCGCGGCCGAGAAAACGCAGCCGCTCCCGTGCGTGTTCGTGGTCGCGATTCGTTCCGCCTCGAGCTCGACGAGGTGTGAACCGTCAAAGAAGACGTCGGTCACGTCGTCTCCG
>Ga0209690_1000476_pt1 | contig 21579 bp, 19 predicted proteins | sample GraSoiAngelo_150_FD_186164 | JGI IMG/M metagenome (GOLD analysis project Ga0209690, IMG submission 186164) | Grasslands soil microbial communities from the Angelo Coastal Reserve, California, USA - 14_1009_09_40cm (SPAdes) (version 2) | ecosystem: Environmental > Terrestrial > Soil > Grasslands ... | reverse complement strand
TTCAGGCGTGCCGGTCAGCACCGGAAAAGTTCCATAGTGCATCGGAATCACTTCCCGTGGATTGACCAGTTTGACTGCTTCTGCTGCCCGAGCAGGTCCCATTGTGAAATGGTCACCAATACAAACCAGCATTATGTCGATCTTATGGAAACGGGACACCAGCGCCATGTCGGAAAACAAATCTGTGTCGCCCGTATGATAAATCGTTGGGCCATGGCGGAGCGCGATGATCAATCCGCTGGGCGTGCCGGCATAAACCGCCGGTGCGGTTTCCTCCTTGGAAACTCCGGAGCCATGCCACGCGGGCACAAACGTGACTGCGATGTCACCCCTAAGCAGAGTCAGCGTGCCACCCATGTGGCCGGTGGTTTCAACATCAGCGAGCTCACTGGGATAACCGAGCGCGCTGACAATCGCTGCCGATAGATCGAATGTCGCTACCAGTTTCGCGCGGGTCCTTTTCCCGATCTCCACCGCATTTCCCACGTGATCGGAATGTCCATGTGTAACCAGGACAAGATCGACATGGTTGAGCCCGGCGATTTCGTCCTTGCCTCGATCGTTAACAGGGTTCGTCAACCAGGGATCAATAAGCAGGACGTAACCGCTGGGCGTAACAATTTTGAAAGCCGACTGGCCGTACCAGGTGAGTTGCGTTTCCATGCTCCACAGCAAACCGAAAAGATTTGGCCTAGCAAGAGCAACGACAATGATGACCAGGCTTGCACATGTGCGCTGTCCAAGGAGTGACGGCTTCCCAGCCGTCATTAATTCGGCATTCGACATTCGGCATTCGTCATTTTACTTACGCTCGCCGCTTTATGGACCACGATCACGCCCATCAACACCTCAGCGCGAGCGAAACACGAATGGCCGCGCTTATTGCGCGTTCGCGGCGGTATGAGATCAAGCCGGCCGTTTCGATCCGCCCATTCGACGCGCTGGCCGAATCCATCGCTTACCAACAACTAAACGGAAAAGCCGCCGCGACGATTTGGAGCCGCGTCCGCGCGCTTTATCCCCAAAGAAAATGGCTCGATCCGGAAAAAGTCCTGGCAACGTCAGACGATCTGCTCCGTGGCGCTGGTCTTTCGCGCGCCAAAACCGCTGCAATAAAGGATCTCGCTGCAAAAACGATCGATGGCACTGTGCCATCCGGGCGTGCACTTCTTCGGATGAGCGATGACGAAATCATCGCGCGCCTCACACAGGTACGCGGCATCGGGCGCTGGACGGTTGAGATGCTTCTCCTGTTCGATCTTGGCCGGCCGGATGTCTGGCCGGTCGATGATTACGGCGTGCGCAAAGGTTTCGCCAAGACTTTTGGACGGCGAAAATTGCCCGCGCCGAAACAGCTGATGAAGATCGGCGAAAAATGGCGTCCCTATCGCTCGGTTGCAGCCTGGTATTTCTGGCGGGCGTTGGACCAACCGGAGAAGTTATAAAGTTAAAACGGGATTCCGTTTGTAACATTATAATTCTTTTAACCATTTAACTTGCGCTTCCCGGCGCGTTTCTCTAAAACGCCGGGATCATGGCCATGATTCACGTCAATCGGGGTGCAACAAGTTTGGGCACATTTTCCGAAGAAGAAGTTCGCGAAGGCCTTCGCACTGGTCGCTTCGCTCCTACTGATATTGGGTGGCGCGAAGGAATGGCGACTTGGCAGCCGCTCTCGCAGTTTTCAGAGTTAGCAGCGGCTGCTCCTGTGGCACCGCCTCCCCAGACTGGCGCAACCTCAATATCAGAACTAGCGGCGCCGCGCAGCGGCCTGCCTTGGGACGAGCGTCAGACCAAAGGATTTTTTAATGCATTTGTAGAGACGTTGATGATGGTCTTGGGAAAACCGGGCGTGGCGTTCACGGCAATGAAGCGCGAAGGAGGTTTAGGGGAACCGCTTCTCTACCTGATAGTCGGCAGCAGTTTCGGAATCATCGTTTATATTTTGATGACACTGCTTCTGCCATCGGCGATCCCATTAGGCGATAGACATGGTCTGGGGCACCTGGTCGGCGCGGGAATTGGGTCCGTTTTCATGATCATTTTGGCGCCGGTGTTCGCGGCAATCGGCGCGTTCATCGCTTCAGCCATTTTCCATGTTTGTTTGATGATCGTTGGCGGCGCCAGACATTCGTTTGAAACAACTTTTCGCGTTGTTTGTTTTACCGGCGGCTCCGTCGATCCGTTGCTTATCATTCCGTTTTGTGGCGGCCTTATCGTGGGCGTTTGGAAAATTGTGCTTTATTGTATCGGCTTGTCCCGCGCTCATGAGACGGATATTGGGCGCGCCGTTCTGGCAGTGCTTCTGCCACTGATTGTTTGCTGCGGCGGAGCTCTGTTGGTCGCGTTCATGATCGGTGCGTTGGGAGCGTGGAGTGCATCACAGCATTAGCTCCGAATTTCTCTCGGATGCAGGTTCGCGGTCGTCAGCTCAATGCCGGAGAAATTGATCACGAACTGATCTGGCTGAGCGTCTCGGTTTTGTCGCTGACCGGCGCAGCCCTTTGGCTGGCGCTGGGTTTACCCTGGCCAGTCTGCGTGTTTCATGAGCTCACGGGCTTGCCGTGCGTAACCTGCGGAATGACGCGCTGTGGGATTGAATTCTTTCACGGCCACTTCTTCGCTGCCTTGAAATGGAATCCGCTTGTCTTTGCACTTTTGTGGGGCGTGATCGCATTTGATTTTTATGCTTTGGCGACGCTCGCAATGCGCGGGCCCCGTTTGCGAATTGTCTTTCAGCAGGCGGAAAAGAAATACGCGCGAGGAGTTGTCGTCGCGGTGCTCGCCTTAAACTGGCTCTATTTGCTTTCGCACTGGCGCGACTTTTAGGTGGTAGGTTCGGCGCCCAGCGACCGGACGCCGCGGCGCGGCGCCCTACGGCACGAGTCCTCCGGAGATAATTTTCTTCGTGCACTCTGTGTGCTTCGTGGTTGAACTTCTGGGCACATGCGAGTTCTGGTGACAGGCGGCGCGGGTTTTATTGGGTCGCATCTTGTCGAGAAGCTGCTGGCCGGCGGACACGAAGTTGTCATCCTCGATGACTTCAACGATTTTTATGATCCGCAAATCAAGCACGCCAACATTGCCGGTCTTGCCAAGGACGTGACCGTTTACCATGTCGATCTTCGCGATAGCGAATCCGTGCGAAAAGTGTTTCACCGCGACAAAGTTGACGCGATCGCGCATCTGGCTGCGCGCGCAGGCGTTCGACCCTCTATTCAATACCCGCGACTCTATTGCGATACAAATGTCACCGGGACACTACACCTGCTCGAGGCCGCGCGTGTAACCGGCTTGCAGCGATTCGTCTTTGCGTCCAGCTCATCGGTGTACGGAGCTTCGAAGACGATTCCATTTTCTGAGGATGAACATCTCACTCAGACACTCAGTCCGTATGCCGCCACGAAGGTCGCAGGCGAATTTCTCTGCTCGACATACTCGCATCTCTACAACATGCGTGTAGTGGCGCTTCGTTACTTCACTGTGTACGGTCCGCGGCAACGGCCTGATCTGGCTATTCATCAATTCACGCGGCGCATTTACGCTGGGCAACCTATCGATCAATTTGGAGACGGCACTACGCGCCGCGACTATACTTACATTGACGACGTGATTCAGGGAACCATGGCTGCGCTCCAGTACGAAGGCCCGCTTTTCGACATCTTCAACCTTGGGGAGAGCGAGACGATTCAACTTAAGGACTTGATCGCAGCGATCGAAAATGCGCTCGGGAAAAGGGCAAAAATTAACCGGCTCCCGGAGCAACCCGGCGATATGCCGCTGACTTGCGCAGACATTTCGAAAGCAAGAAAATTACTCGGCTACAAGCCAACCACACGATTGAGTGAAGGGCTGCCGCGTTTTATCGATTGGTTTCTATGCAGCGCCAAATGAACAGTTCGATCCAGCATTTGCCATTCGAGCAACGCGCCTGTTTCATCGCTGGTCAGGCGAAATCTGGTACCACGCTTTTGGTGGCGTTACTCGATAACCATCCCCAGCTGCTCGTGTTGCCGGAAGAAACCGCCTATTTCCCCACAGTCCTCACCAAGTATGCGCCACGCGGCCGCCGCGCGCAGTTTGATTACCTGACTAAGCAATCGCTTGCCAACGTGCTGTTCGGCGGCCCATGCAAGTGGGGTAAGCGGAATTACTCGACGTTTCCGCGGGAGCAGTTTCTGAAGGCCTTCGAGCATGCGGCATTTGATCCCGCGAATGCGCAGGAGGATTTGCTTGTGCTAATGGTGAAAGCATACGCGGCGACACTGGAACGGCCGTCGTATTCGGTAGCGCGCTGGGTGGAAAAAACTCCGGCGAATCGTAATCACATTCCGGAGATCCTCAGGCGCTTTCCACATGCAAAAATTCTTGTAACGATGCGCGATCCACGCGCCATTCTCGCGGCGCAAATCGCGCTGGAGAAGACGAGAAAAACAGGAAGGTTCTCGACTTACTATGTGATCGCGCATTGGCGGGTAGCTGCCCGGCTGGCCAGGCGCGTGCGCGACGGCGAGGTTCCCGGGCTTGTGGTGCCTTATGAAAGATTAGTCTGCGAACCGGCCAGGATGATGGAAGAAGTTTGCGCCTATCTGGAGATTGACTTCGATCCAGACATCGTGTTGACGCCGACGAAAGTGGGCCAGTTCTGGAGGGGCAACTCCGCGGCGCGCATTAACTTTTCGCAAATCAGCTCCGAACCGGCGACACGCTGGCAAGGCGAACTCTCGGACGACGAAATAGGGTGGGTTGAATGGCATTGCCGCGATCTCATGCCGGAATTCGGCTACGAGCCGAAGCTGACCCGACGCCAATTACGATATTTTACGCAGCCGATTCGCGGCGAGCGTCCGCGAGAATACATCAAGTCGCGTGCCTATTCACTGCGCGACGACTGGATTAGACGCGACGTCCGACCCGTCTGACTCGTCGGACTTGCAATCGCGCCCGAAGCGGGCCATAATCGGGCGCGATGTCGGGAATCTTCTTCGATCTTCCGAGCATCCGGTTCCTACGACGATTCAGATTTCTTGAACCGGTGCTGCAAACGGTTGCGGCATCACTGTTTCGTTGCTTGAGTGCGCCGGCTCGCGCTTTGAGAGAAGTTCATTTCCGACACGACGAGGCGGAGTTTCCATTGGCGTCGCAGAGTGCTTGCAAAAAGTTTGACTGGACTCTTGATGATTCGCGCGCCGCGGACGGTGTCCCGAACCTTTTCGGGGCGCTCCGCCCTTTTAACAATTGGACAAAGATTAAGGATCAACATGAACTCTTATTCATACGGAAGACGCTCACGTCGCTCGCGCGGTGGGGGCCGACGCAGAGGAAATCACGAACGCTTTCGAGACCGCCAGGGTGCAGCGAAGATGCAGAAAAAGACATTCTGGCAACGGGTTGCCGAATTTTTCGGAAACGGCAGGGAGAAAAGGAAGACCGCGCCGCAGCCGCGCAATGGTGCGCAGCCTTCGCGACCAGCGCGTAAGCCCGAGCGGATTGAAGTCACTTCGCCTCGCCTTTACGTTGGCAACTTGTCCTTCGACGCCACCGAGAGCGATCTGTTTGAGTTGTTCAACGGAGTTGGGCACGTGCAAAATGCCGAGGTAGTAAGCTACCGGCATAACCAACGCTCGAAGGGTTTTGCCTTCGTGCAGATGCAAACCATCGACGAAGCAAAACGCGCGGTGGAGGAATTGCACGACAAGGAATTCCTTGGGCGCAGGCTGGTGGTGAGCGGGGCAAAATCCGACCAGCACTAGGCGCGCTCACGCTTTTTCGAGGCTCAGCTTGGTGAGGCGGACGCCGCAGCGCGGCGTCTCTACCTCTTGATCTCCAGATATGTCCTCGCCTGCACGTGACTCGTGCCTGGCTGGAATTCTTCCACGCGCATTTGTTTCAGAAACCAGCGACCCTCGATCTTTTGCGCGGAGACGACTTCGAAGCGCTTCGCGAGTTGCGCGTTCCAGTCATAGCCTTCCATCCGCATCAGCGCGCCGCTTCCCTTGTCGATCCACAGCAACACATTTGAATACTGCGACTCGCGCGAGGGCGCGCGCAGTTGAAGTTTCCAGCAATTGCGAGTGCGAACTTTTTCCTCGCCCAAGACGCGCGCAGTCGGCCAGTAGAGAAATTTGAAGGCCAGGTCTTCGTACGTCACGCCGGTGCCGCGGATCCTTTGATTGAACTTGGAGGCGGGAAACTTTTCGGTCTCGTTGCCGCTCACAAGATCAAGCCGCGAACTGTTTTCGCCGAGGCGCAACTCCAAAACCTCATCCGGATTTGTGAATGAATAACGAATCAGCGGTCCGTTTTGCGCCAGCCGAAATGGAATCACGACGTCATTTTGCCGAAGCTGTCCCTGCAGATCGATTTGCTGTCGTGACTCCATCATGCGGACAGAGGCGAGGATGTCTTTCGCGGAAGGCGGAGGGTCCGCGAAGATCGGCGTCGCCCCGAAGGCTAAACAAATGACGAATGTCGAATGTCGAATGTCGAAGGAATGACGAAGCGCGGATGACAAAAGTAGAGCCCCGGATCGCACATTCGTCATTGGAGCATTCGAGCTTGTTTCGTCATTCGACATTCGTGCTTCGTCATTGTACCGCATTGTTTTCTTACGAGATAGTCATTAAAGCTTAAGCGCCGCTTTGTTCCACCGCATGGACCAGTCTCTCTTTCACGTCATTAATCAACGATGGACGAGTCCGGCGCTCGACTTGTTCATGGCGGCCCTGAGCGATAGCAACATTTGGACACCGTTGTTCATCACGATTGGAGTGGGCGCGCTTTTTTTTGGCGGATTCAGAGCGCGTGCGTTCATCACGTGCCTGATCTTATCCCTGCTGATCACGAATGAGCTCATCGATGTGCTAAAATCTGCAGTAGATCGTCCTCGGCCGAAACACGTGGAGACCGTACGAATGGTCCAGTTGCAAAAAGCGCGCCCCAAACTCCTTGCGCTTTTCAAGAAATCGACCATTCGGTTTTCGGATTCGTCCGATCGCAAACGTTCGGGACCGGCATTTCCCTCAGGACACGTGGCGACCAACACGATAATTGCGGTTTTTTGCACACTGTTTTACCGGCGTCGCGGCTGGCTCTACTGGTTCGTCACCGCAGCGGTTGGGTACTCGCGAATTTATCTCGGCTCGCATTGGCCCAGCGATATGATCGCCACATTTTTTCTCGGCGTTGGTGAATCACTGCTTTTGATCGCCCTCTTTGAGTCGATCTGGCGGATCGTGGGGCGCAAATGGATGCCGCAGCTCTTCGCGCGTCATCCAAGTTTGGTTGGTAATTCAAACGGTAGGGCCCGGCCGGAGCCTGCCTTCCATGAAGGGGGCGCGCCACCACGCTCGACATGAGCACCACGCGTGCGGTCTGGATTTTCATCGTCGCACTGACCGCGATTCGACTGTCAATGCTGGCGACGACTGATCTGGAGTTCGACGAGGCTCATTACTGGATGTGGTCGGAACGGCTCGCGCCCGCATATTTCAGCAAAGGGCCGGCCATTGCTTTTGTTATTCGCGCCAGCACCGCGGTTTTCGGCGCGAATGAGTTCGGCGTCCGCTTCTTCAGTCCGCTGCTCGCAGCAGGAACAAGTCTGCTACTGTTTTACTTCGCGCGCCGGTTGTTCAATGCCACCGCAGGTTTGTGGGCGGTCATCGCGTTGAATGTCACCCCGATCTTCAACATCGGTGCGTTCTTGATGACGATTGATGCGTTGTCGGTTTTCTTCTGGCTGGCGGCGATGTTCACATTTTGGTTGGCGGTAGAAAAGAGCCCGAATTTCTTCTGGTACTGGCCGCTTACAGGATTGCTGATTGGGCTCGGTTTTCTTTCCAAGTACACGAACGCACTTGAACTTGTGTCGATTGTGTTGGTGCTTGCCCTGGCTCCGAGGCTTAGACAGGAATTCAAGCGCCCGGGTCTGTACTTATTGCTCGGCGTGTTCGCCGTTTGCACGGTGCCGCCGATAGTCTGGAACCAGCAACATGCCTGGGTCACGCTGGTGCATTTGCGATCGCGGGGAAGTCTCGAGCACGGCTTTGGTTTTCATCCGGCTGAGGTTCTTTCGTTTCTCGGCCAGCATTTTCTGGCCTACTCGCCATTTCTCTTCCTGGCCCTAGCCTGGGGCGTCATTGCAAGCTGGCGACGCGTCAATCAACAATTCAAGGTCCTGTTCTTGATGTGGTTTGGGTTACCGGTGTTTCTATTTTACCTGCTTCTCTCGTTAAACAAAGCTGCCGCACCAAATTGGGATGGACTGGCTTTTCTGGGCTTCGGACTTTTGGCAATTCATTTCTGGTGGGAAAAACTCGAAGCGGGCGTGACGTTACGGCTGGGCGCGGTCGTGGCGATACTGGTTGGGCTTACCATGAGCGTCGTCGCCCTGGACACAGATGTGCTGCGCGTGGCTGGGTACCAGTTCAAGCGAAGTGACCCAAGCGACCGGATGCGCGGATGGAAAAGCGCTACCGGCGCACTGGAAAAGATGCGTAACGATCTGGAAACAAAATTTGGGAAGAAACTTTTTTTAATTGCCGACGCTCGCGATCGCGCATCAGAGATTTCCTTTTATCTCCGCGACAAACGGGTGGAAGGCCCTAGTCATCCGCCGGCTTATATCGCCGAATCGCAGGACATGGTGAATCAGTTCTCGTTTTGGCCGCGCTACGACGAGTTCGTCGAATTAATACCCGGCGTGCCGCGACCAGAGGGTGAAACGTACACCGAAGAGAACGGCATTAACCCCTTCGTCGGCCGCGATGCTCTGTTTATTCGGGCGGGCGAGAAAGAACACGTGCCGCATAATATTCGAGCTGCATTTCAGTCGACCGAGCCGGTAGGGACGATTGAAGTCTCGCGCTACGGAAAAGTAATACGGACGTGGCAGGTGTTTCTCTGTCGAAATTACCGGACACTCCCGTTATGAGAAGCCATTTCTACAAGCTCTCTAGATGGGTGATCCTGAGCGCAGCGAAGGACCACCCACAAGCTTCTTTGATCACGCTCAGAAAACAGCGTGGCACAAACTCCGTGGGTGAGGTCCCTCACTTCGTTCGAGATGCCGCGCGTTCAGTACGACATCGCGCATTGTTCACGAGCTGCCCATGACACAGACAATGAGCTCTCCGGACGTTTCCGTTGTCGTACCGGTCTTCAATGAACAAGAGAACATCCCCATTCTGCAATCGGAGCTCAGAGCAGCATTAACAGGGCTCGATTACGAAATCATTTTTGTCGATGATGGTTCGATCGATCGCACGGCCGAGCGAATCGAAGCCGCGCCGAATATTCGAGTAATTCGTTTCGAAAAAAATGCCGGCCAAAGCGCAGCGATCTATGCTGGCGTCCATGCAGCGCGCGGAGCGACTGTAGTTCTCATCGACGGCGATTTGCAAAATGATCCTGCTGACATTCCAAGGCTTCTTGCTGAAATTGCGCGCGGCGCCGATCTCGTCTGCGGCTATCGCGCGCAGCGCAGAGACACGCGCGTGAAGCGGTTGACCAGCTGGATTGCCAACGCGGTTCGCAGCCGCTTCACAAAAGACGGCGTGCGCGACACTGGTTGCACGCTCAAAGCGATGCGGCGCGAATGTGTCGGCGCGCTCGTTCCATTCAAGGGCATGCACCGTTTCATTCCCGCGCTAGTCAAAGGGGCAGGGTACCAGCTCGTAGAAGTTCCCGTCAATCATCGGCCGCGTCGCTTCGGTCAAAGCAAATACGGATTGGGTAACCGCGCTGTGCGGGCGACACTCGATATGTTCGGTGTGCGCTGGCTGCTTTCGCGGCGATTGAGCTTTAAGATTCGCGAGTCGTAGGCCCTACTTGGTATCAAAACACGCTTGTCAACCTAGGCGCTGCCGCTAAGCTTGGCCTCCCGCACCGGGAATCCGCATGTCCTTGGCCAATTTACTTTCTGCCGAGCAAATCATCCCAGAGATGAAAGCAACGGAGCGCTGGGCGGCCATCGTTGAGTTGATCGATTTGCTCGTTGGCCTTGGCAAAATTAAATCGCCAGATCGCGACCCCATTCTTAGCGCGCTTAGACAGCGCGAGGAGACGATGAGCACAGGAATCGGGTTCGGCATTGCCATTCCACATTGTTCTTCCGACCGGCTCGACGAAGTCGTCGCTGCATTCGGAAGATCCACCACCGGCATTGAGTTTGATGCACTCGACAATGCTCCGGTGAAATTCGTCGTCCTTTTCATTGTGCCGAAAAATCAATTTCAGACGCACTTGCGCACATTAGCCTCCATTGCAAAGTTTCTGAACGACCGCTCGGTGCGCGAAAGTCTGGCCAGCGCAAAATCCGCCGACGAAATTTTGTCGATCTTTCACGATCGTTCGTAACTTGTAGCCGTCGACCTCTGGGGGACGCGGCGAGGGAAGCGGCTACAGTTTAGCCGATGGAAACCTTCCAGTCACTGCTTGCAAAAAAGCTTTCGAATGCTTTGAAAAACGCCGGTTTGCCTGACGCGGGCGAATTGACGCCTGCGTCCGATCCGAGGTTCGGCGATTACCAGACTAACGCCGCTCTTGTACTGGGGAAGCAGCGCGGCGAAAATCCGCGAGTTCTCGCGGAGAAAATCGTCGCACGGTTTGATACTGACGATCTGTGCGACGCGCCGGCGGTTGCGGGTCCGGGCTTCATCAACTTCACACTGCGCCCCAGCGCGGTCGCTGAAAAAACAGTGGAGGTGCTGCGGGACGACCGGCTCGGCATTGCTGAGGCAAAATCGCCGCTACGCGTCGTGATCGATTTTGGTTCGCCCAACGTAGCCAAACCCATGCATGTCGGTCACATCCGCAGCACCGTGCTCGGCGATGCCCTTGCGCGCATCGCGCAATTTCTCGGGCACGAGGTGATCCGCGATAATCACATTGGCGACTGGGGCACGCAGTTCGGGATGGTCATTTATGGTTGGAAAAACCTGCTGGATCGGCGCGCGCTTCAGCGTAATCCGTTGACCGAGATTGTCCGCATTTACAAGGAAACAAACCAACGAGCAACCGGCGATCCGGAAGTTCGCGAAGCCTGCCGCCAGGAGTTGATAAAGCTCCAGGCCGGCGACAGGGAAAACCTCGATATCTGGAACGAATGCGTCGCCTTATCAATGCAGGATTTCGAGCTTGTTTATAAATTGCTCGACATCCATTACGACATTCAATGCGGCGAAAGTTTTTACCACGATCGCCTGCCCGGCGTGGTAGAACGCCTGCTCAAATCCGGTATTGCGGAGATTAGCGAAGGCGCGGTCGTCGTTTTCTTCCGCGATAATCCCGAACTGGCCGATAAACCTCTGATCATCCGAAAACGGGACGGCGGCTTCAATTACGCCACCACGGACGTCGCCACCGTCGATTATCGGATCAACGATTTGAAAGCGGATGCGATTTGGTACGTCGTGGGCGCGCCGCAGATTTTGCATTTCAAGCAAATTTTCAATATTGCGCGGCGCGAAGGTTACACGGCTGATCTCCACCATATCACGTTTGGCAGCATTCTCGGCGAGGACCGGAAACTCATGAAGACGCGGTCGGGCGAGAACGTGCCGTTGCGTGATCTTCTCGAGGAAGCCTGCAAGCGCGCGCGCAAAATCATCGAGGAAAAAAATCCGCACCTGAGCGACGACGAAAAGACTGCCATTGCCCAGAAGATCGGGATCGGCGCGGTGAAATATGCTGATCTCTCGCAGTACAGGATGACCGATTACATCTTCTCGTGGGATAAGATGTTGTCCCTGCAGGGAAATACCGCGCCGTATTTGCAGAACGCGTATGTCCGCATCCGCTCGATCTTTCGCAAAGCAGGCGAATCCGTGCCAAAGATCGACAAGCTGGTTCTCGCAGATTCCGCCGAAATTAATCTCGGCAAACGCCTGTGTCAGTTCGCCGAGACCGTTCCGCAAGTGTTGAACGATTTTCGGCCAAATATCCTGGCAAATTATCTGTTCGAGGTGGCGAACAGCTTCCACACATTTTACGAGGCCTGCCCGGTGCTGAAATCACCGGAACCGGCGCGCAGTTCGCGACTCGCTTTGTGCGATCTGACCGCTCAAGTCTTGAAACAGGGTCTCGGCCTTCTCGGGATCAAGGTGCCGGAGAAGATGTAAGTCAACGCCGAACGCCCAACATCGAACGCTGAATCTCGAAATCAGACTCTGAATTTCGGTGTTGGACGTTGGACGTTGGGCGTTGGACGTTTGCTTCCTGCCGTGACAAAAACGCATCCGCGCATTCCAACCTGCACCTACCGGTTGCAATTCAATCGCTGGTTCACTTTTTCCCAAGCACGCGAGATCGTGCCCTATTTGAATGCACTGGAAGTTAGTGACGTTTACGCATCGCCCTATTTTCAAGCGAGCCCGGATAGCCTGCATGGTTACGACATCACTGATCATAACAAGTTGAACGCCGCAATCGGCTCGCGCGCGGATTATGATGCGTGGATTGCGCAACTGCACGAGCACTCGATGGGACAGGTTCTGGATTTTGTCCCGAATCACGTCGGCATCGCTGACTCGCGAAATCAGTGGTGGATGGACGTGCTTGAAAACGGTCGCAGCTCAAGGTATGCGCCCTATTTCGATATGGACTGGGAACCGCGGAAATTTGATCTGCGCGACAAAGTTCTTCTGCCAATCCTGAGCGACCAATACGGCCGCGTCCTTGAGCGCGGCGAGTTACAGGTGCGTTTCGAAGAAGGAACGTTCTTTCTGCTCTATGGCGAGCGCAGACTCCCGATCGCGCCGAGAACGTATCGTTACATTCTCGAAATTGCTTTAAAAAATCTCGCCGGACACAAGGACGAAGATTTTTACCCGCAATTACAAAGCATTCTGACCGCGCTCGAATATTTGCCGAAACGCACCGAAGCTGATCCAAAGCGGATCGCAGAGCGCATTCGAGAAAAAGAAATCATCAAGCGACGCCTGGAGCGACTTTGTGCCGAAGCGCCGCAGGTGCAACAGGCGCTCGAAAAAGTGTTGGCGCAAATCAACGGAAAGCCGGGCGACGCACGCAGCTTCGACATCCTGGATGAATTGCTCAACGCGCAATCGTATCGGCTGGCGTCCTGGCGCGTCGCGGCCGAAGAAATCAATTACCGCCGTTTTTTTGACGTAAATGAGTTAGCGGCGATTCGGGTCGAATTGCCAAAGGTTTTCGATGCCGTTCACCGGCTTCTTCTGGATTTGGTGAGCACTGGCGCGGTGACAGGCCTGCGCATCGATCATCCGGATGGTCTTTACTTGCCCGGCGAGTATTTCGAAAAGCTCCAGCAGCGTTGCGCGAAAGCGCTTGGGATCGCGCTGCCTAAAGACGGGCGCGCCATTTACATGGTCGCAGAAAAAATCCTCACCGGCTCGGAAACATTGCGCAAAGACTGGCGCGTGCACGGAACCACTGGTTACGATTTTGCGAATCATGTGATGCAGTTGCTGGTCGATTCGTCGGCCGAGGCGGCGATCACGAAAACATTCCATCGTTTCATCGGTCACTCGGTTCCTTTTGGCCATCTGCTGTATGCGAAAAAACTGCAGGTGATGAAACTCGCGCTGGCGAATGACGTCGATGTTCTGGGCAACATGCTCGATCGGCTTTCCGAGCGGAGCCGCTGGTATCGCGATTTCACGCTCGAGGCGCTTTCGCGTGCCGTGCGCGAGACCATCGCCTGCTTCCCTGTTTATCGAACCTATCTCGCGCCGGGTCAGCCGGTGAGCGAAGAAGATCGTCAAATCGTCGAGCGCGCGATCAGCGCAGCAAAGCGCCGTAACCCGGCGATAGATGAATCAATCTTCAATTATCTGCGGGACGTGCTGCTCTTTCGTTTCCAACCAAATCTCGATGCCGGCGGACGCGCGGCGCACACGCATTTCGTCTTAAAGTTTCAACAAACTACGGGACCCGTGATGGCGAAGGGGCTGGAGGATACGGTGTTTTACATTTACAACCGGCTGACAGCGCTAAACGAAGTAGGCGGCGAGCCGCAACAGTTTGGACTCAGCATTGAGGCGTTTCACGAGCGCAATCTGGATCGGCAACGCAATTGGCCGGCCACCTTGCTCGCGACCTCAACGCACGACACAAAACGCAGCGAAGACGTGCGTGCGCGAATCGTGGCGATTTCGGAAATCCCCGAGCTTTGGCGACGTTCGTTGCAACGCTGGCACGTAGCGAATCGCGGTTGGAAACGAATGATCAACGACTTGGAAGCGCCGGACGCGAGCGAAGAATATTTGCTGTACCAGACTCTGCTAGGCACCTGGCCAATGCAGGCAAACGGCGAACCGGAACCCATGCCGTCGCCGGAGTATGTCGAGCGGATTCAGGCCTACATGGCCAAGGCGCTTCATGAAGCGAAGATCAACACGAGTTGGATACAGCCAAACCTACAATGGGATGCAGCAATGCGGGATTTCATCGCGAAGATTTTGGATCCGTCGTCGCGAAATAAGTTTGTGCCAATTTTGCTGCCGGTTGCGCAGGAGATTGCGCGTCTCGGCGCCATCAATTCGCTCACGCAAACATTACTTAAACTGACGTCGCCGGGCGTGCCGGACATTTACCAGGGCAACGAGGTTTGGGATTACAGCCTTGTCGATCCAGATAACCGGCGCGCTGTCGATTACAATCGGCGCCGCGACATGCTCCAAGCATTGTCGACCGCGACCCCTAGAGAATTGCAGACTTGGCCCGATGGCCAGATCAAGTTGTTTCTGATCCAGCGTGTGCTGCGATTTCGTCGCGAGCACGCTGACCTTTTCCAGCGCGGCGAATATCTACCGCTCCGCGCGAGCGGAACCTTTTCGGAATGTTGCGTCAGTTTCGCGCGGCGCCTCGTGAACAAATGGATTGTTGTGATCGCGCCGCGATTCTCTTCGCGCGTCGGTTTTCCGCTGGTCGACGAGCGGTGGAAAGACACGGTAATCGAATTACCCGAAACACTTTCGCTTGCACAGGCGCACGACCTGTTTACGTGCCGGCCTCTCCCTCTCCGAGATCGAAAAGTGAAGCTCGCGGACGCATTATCAATTCTCCCCTTTGCGGTGATCACGAGCTTGTAGCCGCTTCGCTGTGCGAAGCGCAGCGCTGGGTGAATGGTTCGCGGGAAAGGTGTCGCCCACAGGGCGACGGCTACAGGTTATGCACCGTGCATGCCGTGAAAAAGTTCAACCATCCATTGCGCGAAATTGCTCAGATTTGTCAGCAGATCCGCGCCAAAACTGGCAAAGGTGATCTGTGGCGACGCGAGAATCAGCATCGCGCTGAGCAACAACAGATTCATCAGATAGATCACGACGAGCGAGAAAAAAGTGCCTTGGTCGCTCAAATCGGTCTGGTTCTTTGGGATCATCCAGCACGTGAAGGTGAAATGGAACGCCCACGTCGCGCCGATGACGGCGTAAAGCAGGCGGCCGTATGGCTGCACATTTACGAATAGGCTGAACACTCCGTAAGTGCCGATGGCCAGAATGCTGTAGAGCGGAAAAAAATAAGGCGCCAGCGCGATCCAGAAGTTGGCCTTGCTCGTGACGACATGGCCGCCGTCACGGCCAACCCGAAACCGGCTCACGCGTCCGCCCATCAACCAAACCCAGAGTGCGTGGGTCAGTTCGTGTCCGAAGACATAAATTACGATTGGGCGCGGAAGACCGAAAAAAGCGATCAGCCAAAGGACTGCCCCTAATGAAAAGAACCAGAATTCTTCGCCTGCCCAGAGCCGTTGCGTCATAGTCGCGCGCGCGAACGCAGTGAAAAATGTCTGACTCAGAATCGCGCAGATCGGCAGCAAGAAAATCGCAAAAACAAATTTCACCCATCGGGTCGGCACCAGCAGCGGTTCCGAAGCAGCGATGACGCTTCTTGATGTCGCGCGCGCAACGCTTCGGACAACCTTCCGGCTGCGTTCGGACTTACGCTTTCCGCGATTGTTCTTTGATCTTTGCTTTAGTGCAGCCAAAGTTGACCGCAGATTAGGCGGATTTCAGCAGACAAAAGCAAGACCGAACCGCGGATGGCGCGGATGACTTAAACTCTGGCGAGCACAGGCCGCTGGCCTGTAGTTTCCGGCAGTTTGCCGTAAACCGAGAACATCGCGGTCAAGCCCTCCCCATGTAGGCGCCGGTGCGCGTATCAATCTTGATCGTCTCGCCTTCCTTGATGAAAAGCGGAACGTTGATTGTCTTTCCGGTTTCCAGCTTTGCGGGCTTGGTGACGTTGCTGGCGGTGTCGCCGCGGACGCCTTCCGGTGATTCAACCACCTTCAGACTCACCGAAGCGGGCAACTCAACCTGCACCGGTTTGCCTTCTGCGTAGAGAACCTGCACGGAAAGATTTTCCACGAAGTAATCTTTCGCGTCGCCGATCAGGTTTTCTTGTAACGTGATGGTGTCGTATGTCTCGGGGTCCATGAAATGGTATCCGTTGCGGTCCTTGTAACTGAATTCGAGCTGCTTTCGCTCGATCTCGACCAGCTCCACCTTATCGGTGGAACCAAAGCGGACATCGGCGCTCTTGCCGGTGTTGATGTAGCGGATGATCGCCTGGACGAACGCACGCAAATTCCCCGGCGTGCGGTGATGCACTTCGAGGACAATGGCCGGGTTGCCATTGTATTTGATGGCCATTCCTCTGCGAAGATCGTTGGCGGCAAGCATGGAAAGAAGTGATCGGCTAAAACGTTACAACGTTAAAACGTTAGCGCTGAAACGCTGAGAGGGGACGCGGAGTTTACGCGCGTCCGGCGTGAACGCAACCCTCTGGGTAGCGCACGCGTCTCGCGTGTTGGCGAGCGCGTCCTCGCGATCGCGGACTTTCGCTGAGAGTACTCCTTCGTCCGTCGAACGGATTCCCAAAAAGATTGTTTCGGCGTGACGCCGAAACCAGCACGCGAGACGCGTGCGCTACCCAAACGGCCGCAGCGTCGCCTATAGCAGCTTGAGCCGCGTCAGGTCCTGTGAATCGACAATGCCTACGGGCACGTTGTCGTCATCGACCACAACTAGGTCGTCGATACGATGGCGTTCAAGCAGATTAAGCACCTCGACGGCGAGTTTGTCCTTGTGCACCGTGACCGGATTCAACGTCATGAGATCTGCCACCAGTCGTTCGCCTATCCTTGAATCAGATTGAAAATGCCGAACGAAATCGCCGTGTGTGAAAATGCCCAGTAATTGCTGATCTTCGTCAGTCACAACCGCAGCGCCGGCGCGTACGCTAGTCATTGCTTTTAATACGTCACGGATCGGAGCAGCGGTAGAAACAATCGCCATCGCCTCGCGCGGCCGCATGATTTGATGCACGCGCATAAGCATGCTGCGCCCGATCATTCCGCCGGGATGAAACTTCACGAAATCTTCCTTCCTAAAGCCACGCGCCTCGAGCAACACCATTGCCAGCGCGTCGCCCAGCGCCAGCATCACCGTTGTGCTCGAAGTCGGTGCCAGGTTCAGCGGGCACGCTTCCTGTTCTATGTTTACGTCGAGACAGAGATGGGCGTTTTGTGCGAGGACTGATTTTGGATCGCCGCACATCGCGATGATCTTCACTTGGAACCGGGCAATAGCTGGCAAAATCCGAACAATTTCTTCCGTCTCACCGCTCGCGCTCAGGGCCAGCACCACATCGCCGTCTGCGATCATGCCGAGATCGCCGTGCAACGCGTTTGACGAGTCGAGCACCACCGCGGGCGAACCGGTGCTGGTGAGAGTGGCCGCGATCTTTGCGCCGATGTGCCCGGATTTTCCGACACCCACAACAACGACTTTGCCGCGGGCATCCACCGTTTCCCTGACGAGCTCAACAGCGCGGGAGAAACTTTCGTCCAAGCGCTCCCGGAGTCGTTTGAGCTCAAAAATTTCTATATCCAGGACACGTCCGGCCTTTTCAAGGTAATCCATCGAAGTATATAATGTGGGCAGGGCGTAGTGATGGGCAAGAATTTGCACGTGTCGAACGAAAGGAAAAACATGAAAACAATCACTATTGCAATCGCGGCAGCGCTGATGACGACCGCTTCGGCGCAAGAATTCAGAGCGCCAATCGGTCCGCAAAAACCGGTGCGAGCGATGGAGACGCCGCCGCCTCTCTTAAAACGTCCCGAGGTCACCGGAGTTGTCCCGCGAGGATTTAGCGACGGCCGTAATCCGCTCCAGATGCTCAACCCATGGGCGCCGCCCCGCTACGGTACCTGGGTGGAGAGCACGTCGTTCGACCCGAATCACCCCGGAAAATGGAACGGGATTAAACTCTTCGAGATCGTCTTTTGATATTCGGAGATAGCTGTTTCGGCAGAGAGGCTTTCGATCCTCTCATGCACGCTTAGCAACTAAACGTGCTTTGGTCCGTGCTAGCCGCGATTTACCTTTGCTCGACCTGGGCAAAAAATTTTGCGAGTTGCGAACGTATCGCTTGAAACGAAAGCCGCTCCAGTGCGCGCTCCTGCGATCCGGCAACGATTGCAGCGCGTAAATCGGCGTTTTTCAACAGATCGAGCGCTATTGAAGCGATTTCGTTAATTGTGCGGCCTTCGCCGCAAGTTTTCGGAAACGCAATTCGTTCGATTGCGCCGTCGCCGCCCACGCACGGAATTCGGCAGAGAAGAGCGTCGCCCGCCACCTGGCCTGGCACATGACTTCGGTCAAGTTGGAGCACGATCTTATGCCGCGCTACATCGCGCAAATAGTCCGCGTAAGATTTCCATTTCTCGATCAGTCGAAGTTTTCCCTCGGGAAACTTTAGTTCATCGAGCAAGCGGCGGGCTTTGTATCCATCCAGATTAACGAGCGTGACCGGTTCACCTGCCGTTTCGCAAAGCTGGCGCGCGACCAACAGCGCCGCGAAATGATTGCGTGATGGCACGTCCCACTCCCGTGTGCCGACAAAAATTCCCGATTGCTCGGTTGCTGGCAGCGACAAGTTCCAGCGACGATCCTCGATGGGATACGGAGTCGGGATAAAGGCCACCGTTGCGGCGTCGTGTTTGCCGCGGGCGCACTTGTAGATTTCTGCAGCTTCCGGAGTGGTCGCGATGCATCCGTCGGCTTGTGCCAGAATTTTCATGAAACGCGATAATCTCGCGCGGTTGCATAACTGTTGCGCGATCTGGTGGAGTCCAGTCTCCTTCAACGAAACGGCGACCGTGCGACCTTGCTTCTTTAGATCGCTCAATGCCCGTTCTGAAGCGCGAAAATCGCTGCGCAAAAGCAGAAGGATCGGCGTGTGCTCCGCGACGGCGCGGCTTGGATTATAATGAAAAGCTCCAAGCGTACACGCAGCAAAGCCATGAAAATTGATCGGCGGATGCGCTCCTTCGCCTGGAGCAGGCAGCTTATGAAATTTCTGTTCCGGGTCGCGTCCCGCAGGGTTGAGAACAGTCAGCCGAAAATGCTCCGCGCTTTGCGGTGTCATCACTTATCGGATTAGCGGCTTGACCACTTATTCGTTGCCATCGCCCGGTGGCGGCGCAGCAGATCTCAGGAGCGTCTCATCCTCATCCTCTTGGTCGAGCGGTTTGACTGGGATTGCGCGCCGGATCTCGACTGGTTTCTTGTCCTGTGGCTGGACCGGGATCGCTTTCCTGATTTCCGGAGGCGTTTCTGCCGTTTGGGTACTTGAGCGGCTTCCACCTGCGACATTACTTGCAGTCTTGACTTCATTCCCGCCGGTCAAGGTCTCGGGCTTTTGAGTCTCGGCTATCTGCGGTGTAGGCTGCGGCGGTGGCTCGGGTTTCAGCTTTGGCTTGAGCGAATTGTACGGGTCGTTGTCAGCCAACAATGTTGGACTTTTTATTTCGATTGGCGCGACTGCGGTGAGGTCCACCGCGAGAGCAGCGCGGGGCAAGTCGCTGGAAGAAAACTCGCGACCGAGACGAGCGCGCGGTTCACCATGCACATCGCACGACTCAGTAGGCGCTTGTGACGCTGTGGCAATTTCCGTGTAAGTGGTGCGCCGCTGAACCGTATCGCCGTTGGCGGTTTTTACATTATCATAACAGTTGTCCGTCGCGAGCAAGCCGGATCTCGAACAAATCTCAATCTGCTTCAGATTTGCCGGCTGTTTAATTTCTCGCGGTGGATAACTCTTGGCGGCTGCGTTCATGATATCGACCCAAATCGGCAGAGCGAGCTCGCGCCCGAACGCGCCGCGGTAAATCTTCTGCGGCTTGTCGAAGCCTGCCCAGACAGCGCACGTGAAATTGGAATCATATCCGGCAAACAACGCATCAGTGAAATCGTAAGAGGTGCCGGTTTTACCCGCTGCGGGCATTTTCTTGAGAGCAAATTGTGTAAAAGCAGCTCTGCCTGTTCCCGATTGAAGCGCGTCTGCAAGGCAGGAATGCACTTCGTAGGCGGTCTCAGGCTTGATGACTAATTTCCGGATGCTCTCCTGCTTTCCATCCCAAACCAGCGTTCCGTCCTTTTCTTCAATGCGCTGCAAAATGTGCGGTGAATTTGGCCGCCAGCCGCTATTTGGAAATATCGTGTATGCGAGCGCGAGCTCGGCAAGGGTCACTTCGCTGCTTCCCAGAAATGTAGCCGGATACGGGCGCAGCGGAGAATGAATGCCCGCTGCGGAGCAGAGCTGTAATACCGAATCGACGCCTGCATTCATTCCCATGCGCACGGTTGCGCCGTTTTTCGATTTGGCCAGCGCCTGCCTCGCCGTCATGGCGCCTTCGTAACGGTTCTCAGCGCTTTCTGGGCCCCATTCACCAAGAATTCCCGTTGTGCCGCCGATCATGACTGCGCGATTATCCAGAGGCGAATCTTCCACCAGCGATCCGGGATACATCCCTTTCTCGAAAGCTGCCGCATAAACAAACGGCAGCATCGCGGTACCAGCGGGCCGGCGAGCTTGCAGCGCACGGTTGTACTGGTTGTGCTCGAAATCGCGTCCGCCCACCAGCACCAGAATGTCACCGGTTGCGTTGTCGAGGCCAATGATCGCGCCCTGCAGATACTCGGGCGCGGGCTGATCAGACATTGTACCGTTTGCCTTGGCCTTGCGAAACAAGGCCGCATAAGCGGGGTAAGTCTGGTGATTATACTCGGGACGCTGCTCGACCGCTTCGAGATGAGCCCGGAGAGAATCCTCCGCTACCTTCTGGAGATCGACATCGATGGTCGTGTGAATGCGAAAGCCTTCGTTCATCGCGCGGTCCCATCCTACGGCGGCGATGACCTGCTGGCGGATATAGTCGACTGCGTAGGTTTGTCCCTGCGCGTTTTGCCGGCTCCCGATGACGATCTGTTCCGCTCGCGCCGCGGCGCATCGTTCGCGGCTGATAAAGCCGAGGTCGCGCATCCGATCGAGCGCAAAGTCGCACACCTCGCGCGAATTGGTGCGATCAGTCCATGGCGACAATCTGTTTGGGCTCTTGATCAGACCGGCGAGCGTCGCGCATTCCGCCAACGACATTTCACGCGCGGACTTGCCAAAATACCCTCGCGCCGCTGCTTCCGCCCCGTACAGCCCGCCGCCGAAATAGATCCGGTTCAGATATAGCTCCATTATTTTTTGTTTCCCGAACTGCTCTTCAATTCGTCGGGCTAGAAAAATCTCGAGTAGTTT
>Ga0209690_1000474_pt1 | contig 21610 bp, 20 predicted proteins | sample GraSoiAngelo_150_FD_186164 | JGI IMG/M metagenome (GOLD analysis project Ga0209690, IMG submission 186164) | Grasslands soil microbial communities from the Angelo Coastal Reserve, California, USA - 14_1009_09_40cm (SPAdes) (version 2) | ecosystem: Environmental > Terrestrial > Soil > Grasslands ... | reverse complement strand
GGGTAAGGTTCGGATAGCCGCCGTCAAGAAGGTTTCCAGAGAGCTGATTGCACGCTATCCGGACAAGTTCACAACCAATTACGAGTCCAACAAGACCGTTCTCGCCGATCTGGTTGATGCGAAGACGAAGCGTCTGAGAAACCGCGTAGTGGGATACGTCACCCGATTGAAGATAGTTGAAGGCAGAAGAGCGGCCGCTCCAACAGAAATCTCCGAAGAATCTGACCGGCAATAGCACCGTCCGGCGGTCCACTCGGGCTGTTGGAAGTAGACCCATCTGGAAAAGGCTTCGAAATCAATAATGGGAAGATTCCCATTCTACTTACCCTAAAGCGAATTCGAGAGCTCAAACCCCACGAAGAGACAGTAGCTACGGATCTTCGTGGAATAGTCACGACTCTTGAGCGAGACCCGATACTTCGCCATCCCATAATCGCGGACTCCGCTACGGGAGCTGTTTTGGACGGAACACATCGACTTGCAGCTCTCTCACAACTTGGGTGCAAGACGATTCCGACCGCCCTAATCGACTACCAGAGCCCATTGGTTAAAGTCGACCGCTGGTTTAGAGTAATCACCGGTGAGAAGCTGGGTGCTTTCATGAAAAGAGTAAAGGACCGCACGACTCCTCTTTCTATTCCAGCTTCGCAATCCGACCCCAGCCTACTTTCCCGATTGAGTTACGCGACCCTTTGCAACCAGAGTGAATGCTTCACGTTTGGTTCAGGTATTCAAGGAGCCTTAGCAGCCTGCCGGAACGCTTTTGAAATTGAGGAGATCGCGAGGAACAACCATCTGAAAATATCCTATGTCGACAACGATGATCTCGCGGAACTTTCGAAGAACGCCTTCTTGATGTCGACCATTCGAGTCGAGAAGAGCGAGGTCGTTGAGAGCTGTGTTAGTCATAAGCTGTTTCCGCCGAAATCAACCCGTCACTTGATCCCATCTCGGCCGCTTGGTCTTGGGGTTCCCCTGGCCATGCTAAAGAACAAGAATCATGCAGAAGCGGAATCCGCATTCGTCCAGCACATTCGCTCAAAACATATCAGGCAACTACCTGAAGGATCGAAGGTAGGAAGTAGAAGATATCTGGAGGAAGTGTTCCTATTTGAATGAAACCCAAACTCTCAACCAATACAGTTACACGGTCAAATTGATCGGAGTCCTTGCCACTGCTGCCGGGACCCGACAAGTGTCGCTAGATTCAGAAACCGAACTCTCTCTCACCGACGTTATTTCGAGCCTCCTCGCGCGAGTAGATAACCGTCAGTTCAAAGATCTACTCATAGACTCGGCAACGAACAATCCCCTTCCCAACGTTATCATGCTTCTAGACGAACAAGACTGTAACATATTCCAAGGCTTGCGAACGAAACTCGATTCGAAAACGGTAGTTACAATAATTCCCGTGGCGCACGGGGGCTAAACTTCGACAATCTCGCATTTCAATCGCCTGATAACATCGTCAGCCCTGTCAACCTTGATCTTGAGCGTATACAGCTGACTAGGGGTTCTAAGCTTGAGCTTGACGAGGTCCTTAGAACGTTTGACTCGGCACTCATGCGCTGTTTCTGACAGCCCGACAAATTCGTCGGTGTTCGTAATTTCAGCCGGCATCGGTGGACAAGGTGGGAGCCGGGATCGTCCCACTTTAAACTATTGCGCCCGATCGAACAGTTGCTATCATCCGTGAAAAAGCTGTTCTGGACCGAACAGTGTTAAGCATTGATCAGCTCTAATATCACTAGCAAGAAAGAGTTTCGGAAGGCTCCGCAATGATTCGCATCGGAATAATCGGGAAAACAAACACCGGAAAAACAACCTTCTTCAACGCTGCAACCTCCAGCATTGGAGAAGTATCAACCTACCCCTTTACGACCAAGAAACCCAGCACTGCCACGGGCCAGGTGCAAACGCTATGTGTCTGTCGAGAACTAGATGTCACTGACAAACCAAGAAACTCAACATGCATAGACGGTTGGCGATTCATACCTATCGAAATCATCGACCTCCCAGGACTCATCAAAGGAGCCTTTGAAGGAAAAGGACTTGGAACTCAATTCTTGAACGTAGTCTCACAAGCCGACGCACTCCTACACGTGGTCGACGCTTCAGGCGGCATAGATGCAGAGGGAAAAATTACCCACCCAGGAATGGGAAACCCAGTCATCGATGTTTACGACATCGAGGAAGAATTGATCCTATGGTTCAAGGTAGCAGTTGACAGAGCACTTCAAAGAACCAAGAAAAAATCACTCAAGGCAGGATCATTCGACAAACCAATATCAAGGGAAATGGCAGGCATCGGAGTTAAGCCAGAACATGTCTCCAAAGCTCTCGAACAGACAGACCTGTCCAAGAAACATCCCAAGGAGTGGACAGACTCAAACTCTCGAGAGTTCTCAGAGGCCCTTCGAACAATCTCGAAACCCACCGTGATTATCGCCAACAAAATGGACTTGGCCTATTCCGAAAGGAATTTCGAGAAGCTCCGCGAAGAATTCAAATCACAACTAGTCATACCCGTTTGCAGCGAGGCAGAAGTTGCGCTAAAGAGGGCTGAGAAGAAAGGATTCATCCACTATGTTCCTGGGGAAGAGACTTTCAAAGTCCCCGACGAATCTCGATTGACTAAAGATCAGGCCTGGGCTCTCGCATATGTTCAGCAGAAGGTCATGACGAAATGGATGAGAACTGGAGTCCAGTTCGCGCTCAACTCAGCCATCTTCAAACTCCTTGGAATGAACGCCGTTTATCCCGTCGAAGACCCTAAGACATTGTCGGACCATCGAGGAAACATTCTACCCGATGCATATCTGGTACCTCCGGGTTACGTTGCGAAGGACTTGGCGAGGGAAATACATTCCGAACTCGCAACGAAGATGCTTCATGCCATTGACGCTCGAAACGGCCTTCGCCTACCGCAAGACTACCAGCTTAGAGACCGGGATGTAATTTCGATCGTAACTGCAGCGCGTAAGAAGTAACTCATTTCACTCTATTCCTTTAGGAATAATCAATGGAAACGTTAATAATGGAAATTCCCGCCATGCCTACAAGGATCATTCTGAGATTGAGAACGATATGGGCTTAAGAGTCAACCAATTATTCCAAGTACCGATCGAAGAACAAGACCTCGAAATCGTCGAAAGGAAAGGAGTCGGACACCCTGACCACATCTGCGACGCAATAATGAACGAGGTCTCAGTCGCACTCTCCAAGGAATATCTGAAACGATACGGGCACGTGATGCATCACAACATCGACAAAGCTCTGCTCGCCGCCGGCGAAGTAAAAACCCGCTTCGGAGGCGGGGAAGTCAAACGGCCTATGCTGATGGTCTTCGGGGACCGAGCTACTTACGACGTTGATGGCGATCCGTTTCCCGTTGACGAGCTGGCGGTAAACACAGCCAAGAAATGGCTGAAAAACCACCTTCGATTTGTCGACCCTGAGAAACACGTGAGATACCAAGTCGAGCTGAAAAAAGGCTCCCAGGCTCTGACAGATATTTTCAAGAGGAAAGGCAAATACTACGGCGCCAACGACACTTCAGCCGCGGTAGGATACGCGCCCCTAACAATCACAGAACGAATGGTTCTACAAACGGAACACTACATCAACTCACCGAGTTTCAAGAAGGAATTTCCCGAGACGGGAGAAGATGTCAAGATAATGGGAGCTCGGGAAGGAAAGGAACTCAACCTTACTGTCGCACTCGCATTCGTGGACAAACTCATCGAGAACGAGAACCAGTACTTCAAACGCAAAGCGGAGATTACGGAAGATGTCAACCGCTTCGTGAGAGACAGAGCCAAACTCGATTCCGTCAACGTCAACATCAACACTCTAGACAAACGTGGCCGTGGCATTGGAGGGATCTATCTTACAGTGTTGGGAACTTCCGCGGATGACGGTGACGGAGGACAAGTCGGGCGAGGAAACAGACCGAACGGTCTCATACCCCTAAACAGACCGACCTGCTCAGAGGCTGCAGCTGGCAAGAACCCGGTCAGCCATGTAGGAAAAATCTACAATCTCCTAACATACGAAATAGCCAATCACGTATACCAAAAAGTCCCCGGAATCAAAGAAGTCTACGTTTGGCTGCTGAGCCAAATAGGCCGCCCGATAAACGAGCCAAAGGTCGCAGGGATTGAGCTGATCCTTGACAGAGGCGGCGACTTCAAGTCAGCGTCGAAACAAGCAACGGAGATTATCAAGTCAGAACTCAACGGAATCAATGATTTCACGAAACGTCTAACGGAAGGCAAAGTATCGGTCTGCTAAAGTACTCGGACATCTCAGGCTGGGCCTGGGCATGAGCCGAGCACCTCGTAGCATACCAGGAATTCTCACAACAATTGCGATTGCTTTCGTAATATTGACTTACGCTTTCTCGTTCGTTATCACAGTTGCGGCGATAATTGCGACCCAACTTGGGTCTAGCCTTCTTGGCCTCAACGGATTTCTCCCGCTGGAAATATTCCTGATACTCATCCCAGGAGTCCTGCCAGCCAACGGTCTAGGATTGGTACTAGCATTCATGCTGATCTTCGCCCTTTGTTTTTGGGCTGCCGCCAAGGACCGCGGTGGATTCATCAAGAGCTTGGCCGGGTTGACCAGAAAGTCCAAACCCACGACCACGCCAAACTGGCTTGTGGTCATGCCCCTCATCTCATCATTCCTCTTGGTGCTAACCGTAATCCTAACGATCTCGTTGAACTCTGCCGGGGTCCCTGTCGGAAATATTCCCCAAAACAACCCTGCGGAACTGTTCGCAAGTGTCACTTTCGCACCTGTCGCTGAAGAAATAGGTTTCAGAATCACGCCTATCGGTCTGGTCGTTGTGATCAGAACACTTCTTCCATTGCATCGAGGCCGTGGATTGCGAAGCGCAGGGTTCGCGACGGTTATGCGGAGGATTTTGATTGCCCTCATCTCACCGGATAGAGCAAAGGAAGCCGCTGGCCTACCAAGTATCGGGACACGCGGGTGGCGTGGAATTCATTGGGTCGAGTGGATTCTTCTTGTGGGGTCATCTGCGTGGTTCGGACTCCTTCACTCCTTGTCAGGCGCGGGGTGGGGTCCTGGGAAGGCGATCCCTGCGGGCCTAACAGGCCTCGCGCTGGGAATAGTCTATTTGTGGTATGGCGCGTACGCCAACATTCTCTTGCACTGGTTCTTCGACTTTTACAATTTCACTATCTTTGGAGCAATTCTTGGTGGACCCCTCTCTGATATTCTCGCTAGTCTTGCTGTTCTGACTTCGCTCTTCCTTGGAGTCGCAGGCTTTGTCTACGGCATAAGATGGCTCAAACCCGAACGACCTCGCACACTGCAACCGCCGATGACTCAAATGCCTCCACCACAATTCTGATTTCTAACGATACGGGAAAGAAAACGCCGGCACACGGCTTCGCGATTCTACCGAGCGAGAGAGATCTTATGCATAGCTCGCAAGTCGTCCTCGAACAATCTTAGGATCGGAGGGATTTCTGAGGTTATCGGAGACGATAGAGAGAGCCCTTTCTCTTTTTTCATCTTCCAGACGTCACTGTTGAAGTCTACCAGAGGACGAGTGTATTTCCTGTACATTTCTTTCCACATCGTTCTCGGGAAGGCTTCCGAGTGAATGCTCCTCTTCCCGTACAGTTTCCTCCAGATTCTGTCCGATAGATGAGGCGCGATTGGTCCCAATAGGAGGAGCAGCGTTCTTAGGCATTCGTGAAGTGTGCTCCACGCTGCTCTTTGGCCGGCTTTGGTAAACCCGATCCCGTAAGCCCTTGTCTTAGCCATTTCGAGATAGTGCGACGCGAAGCTTCCCCAGAGAAAATCTCGAAGCTCGGTGGCTGGAATGAAGAAGTTGAATTCCTTGTATCCCTCGAGGCAACGCTTTGTCAGGTGGGCGAGCTCTGCAAGAATCCACTGATCCGCTGGTCGGAGTCTCACAGTTTTAACTTGCGGAAAACTGGATATGAACCTGGCAAGGTTCCAGATTTTTGTGAGTGTATTTCTCGCGCCGGCAACTCGCGCATCAGAGTAGCGATAGTCGGAGCCGAGGCTTGTCTCCAAGGCTGACCAGAGTCTGAAAGCGTCAGCTCCATACTTTTCAAGGACAGGTCCCGGATCTACCACGTTGCCCCTGCTCTTACTCATGCGCTCTCCCTTCTCGTCTAGACCCATCCCAGTGATCCAGACATGTGTGAATGGTTTCTTACCGGTTAGTTGGAAGCAGCGTAGGATTGTGTAGTGGAGCCAGGTTCTGACAATGTCCTTTCCTTGAGGCCGAATCGTGGTCGGGTAGGTTCGCCGATAGAACTGTTTGTCTTTTTCTCCATACCTAGAGTTGTAGAGTGGTGAAATGCTTGAATCCATCCAAGTGTCTAGAATCCTTGTCTCTCCAGTAAATTCGTCGTTGCCACAGAACGCGCATTTCTTGAACGGAGGTGGGTCTCGCCAAGGCCGATAATACTTGCCGGGTTTCGGTAAGTTTGCCCGTTCACACTTCTTACAGTACCATATCGGGATCTCAGTCCCGTAGTACCTTCTTCTTGAGATGGGCCAGTCGATATTGATGGACCCGAGCCAATCCAGTAGAATCTGCCGGTGAGGAGCCGGATTAAACTTGAGTGATTTCGCGATCTTGGTCAGCCGCGGAATGAAATCAAGCTGTTTCAGGTAGAACTCTTTCATTGGAATGATCTCAATTGGATTGCCTGACCTCTCGCAAGTGGGCACCTCGTGCTTGATCGTCAATATCCGCCTGACCAATCCGCTCACGGTCAACTCCTCGATCACCCTCCGCCTGGCTTCTTCTATTGTGAAATCTTGGAACTTGCCGGCGGCCTCAGTCATTCGTCCCCTCTCGTCTATTGAGATGATTTCTTGCAGACCCAGCTCACGGAATATTGTAACATCGTGATAGTCGCCATAGCTGCAAATCATAACTGCGCCTGTCCCCTTCTCGCGCTTTGCACCGGGATGTGGTCTGATCTCCACTTCTCTCTCGAAAATTGGGACGACTGCGTGTAATCCGTGAAGTTTCTTGTAGCTCTCGTCCTCAGGATTCACGATAACGAGCTGACATGAGCTCATGAGCTCGGGGCGAGTTGTGGCGATCACTAGCTCCTCGCCAGTCTCTTTGACCTTGAAAGCGATACTCACTAGTTTGGTGGGTTTCTCTTGGTAGATGATTTCGGCATCCGCGATTGTCGTCTGACATCCGGGACAATAGTTACTTGGATACGTGCTTTCATAGATGAGATGCTTCTCCCAGAGTTCGATGAAGGTTCTCTGAGTCAGTTTTCGATAGTCTTCACCGTCTGTCCTGTACTTGTTAGCAAAATTCGAGCTGAGACCCTCCCGCTTCATCAGTCCCACCATCTCAGCTTCCAATTCATCTAGCGCATGCGCGCATAGCTCGATGAACTTCTCTCGGTCCTGGGAACGCATCTCGATCTTGTAAGTTGTCTCAACGTATCGTTCTACTGGCAGCCCGTTTCTGTCAATGCCTATCGGAAAGAGGGTCTCGTAGCCCAAAGCCCGAGATGTCCTCGCGATCATGTCTATCTGAGCATAGTGAGCTAGCGCTCCTATGTGCCATGGTCTCCCGGAAGGATAGGGCGGTGGAGTGTCTATTGTGAAGATGGACTTCTTTGTGTTGACGTTGAACTTGTAAAGTCCCTCCTTCTCCCAGAATTGTTGGGTTAGGAGTTCCGTGTTATGGTCCCATCTCCTCTCCACAATCTTAGGTGTGAACGCGGAAAATGGAGATGGTGATGTGCTAACCTTTGTCACAATCGGAGACGAAGAAGGGGAATCCTTTGAATCGGAAGACGACGGTGGCATAGACTGAGGCTCTTCACGCATTAGACAATCCGCCATTACCAGCAGACGCGACCGCTCCTTGCCCCATTTAAGGCGTAAAGACTGACCTGCCATAAACACACGCAGTCGCCTATTATGGTGCGAGAGTTTCAATACGGAATCGTGGGAGCTAGATCAACTGGGATCAATTATTGAGACTGATAAACAGGGTCAAATCTTTAATACGGAATCAGACGCGCCAGAACTCAAGGACGGGTCTGGAACAAGCTCAGGCGGTATGAAAAGTAGTTTTGAAAGCAACCTTTGCTTATGATACTGCTGTTGTACTGACCAATCGATTGTTCAACTCGACTTTAGAAAAACAAGAGTAGAACCAAAAATGGAAGGCGGAGGAGAAGAGAGACCGCGTAGAAGCTACGGTAGAAGAGGAGGCAGTTATGGAAGAAGAGGGGGAGGGGGAGGAGGATATAGTGGAGGAGGCAGAGGTGGAGGCGGAGGCTATGGCCGTGGAGGAGGGGGAGGCGGTTATGGAAGGGGTAGCGGATACGGCGGCCGCGAGGGCGGCGGGAGAAGCGTCGAGCGTGACCGGGGCCCGGTCCCCGTAGAGGAGGGTCAGGAGATCGATGTTACGATTGATTCAGTCGGTAGGAGAGGCGACGGGATCGCCCGCTTCAACAACTTTGTCATATTCGTCCCTGGAACCAACACCGGCGACAAGGTCAAAGTGCGAATAACAGGCGTCAGGAACAACTTCGCAACCGGAGAAGTCGTCACCGGAGCAACAGAATGAAAATCGCCGAGCTAAAGCCGGGAATGAGAAGAGTCGATGTGAAAGGAAAGATCGTCGACGTCGAGAGCCCGAGAGAAGTACAGACAAAATTCGGTCCCGGCCAGGTTGCGTCCGCGACTCTTCAGGACGAGTCCGGGTCGGTCAAGGTCACATTGTGGAACGAGAACATATCAAAGGTTGCAGTCAACGATACAATTGAAATTCAGAACGGCTACGTTGACTCTTTCAGAGGGGAACTCCAGCTTAACGTCGGACGATACGGAAAGCTAGCAAAGGTAGAGTAGAAAGCTAGCAATAACGGTCTTTGACCAGATCCTCCCGCCGTAGAATCCGTCGAGTCTATTTTTGGACGAAGACCTCGGCCGTCGGGGTCTCCGCAACGGTGCCCAACGTATACCTGGAAAGCACGGTCTTCCTCTGCTGGTTTTCGACTTGCGCCACAACCTCGATGAAGCCCTCCAGCTTTGTACCTGCGATCTTCTTTCTCAGAAGTTGATCAACCTGGAATATACCTGATTCATTGTACATGCTAATTTCCACGATCACCGGCTTCTGCTTACTTTTTCTTATCTTGACGTCTCGTATCGACATCGCAGATAACGCGTGAATATCCTTCTTCCCCGCTGTAAACGGAATTCGAGCACGGCCTTCCTTCATATCCAAGGCGTCGGCCACTCTCACAACTCCTGCCTCAAGCGTCAGCTGAGGAATCTCGGATTCATGAGCGTAAATAGTGTGAAGCGTCTCGGAAGTAATGATCGCTCGTTCCTTTTCATCATAAGTCCCTTCTAGCAATTTTGGGAGTAGTTGAAATGCCAGCGGAACGCTGAACATGTGATGGTTTTCTCTGTGAGCGATCATTCCTAGATCGTGAAGAACAGCGCCGAGGAATACGACTACTTCTGCATCCTCGTTTGTCATTTTGTGATCCGTAACGATGTTGGGTTTGACGTTTGCCTCCAGAAGGTTGCGTAGGATTTTCAGGGCAATGTTTGAGACTATTGCGAAGTGAACAGGGCCGTGATCGGAAAGACCGAGTCTTCTCACTGCATTAACATTGATGCATTCCCATAGACTCTGAAGGTATTCGTCACTATTGACGCGATCTAAGATGACCTTCAGCTTGAGATTCGAATTATACGGCAGATTAATCAGAAATTCGCACCGTGACGTGAAGCCACTCGTGGAGGCACTTCAAAAATGTTCTCGAACTGGAGGAAACAATCGAAAAATACTCATTCGAAATCCCCTAATCAATGCAGGAGCATAATCTGTTGTCTCACAAGAATGTCGAATATGAGGTTCAAGATCATGCCGCCTGGCTCACAATGAGCCGGCCCGAGGCCCTCAACGCTCTCTCCAAGGGAATGTTTCGAGAACTTGAAGCGTCCTTGAGAAGTGCTTCGAAAGAACGAGGCATATCATCGATTGTCATCAAGGGAGAAGGAAGAGCATTCTCGGCAGGATTAGACGTGAAGGAAGTGAGCGGATTCGCATCCCGCCGGGAAGCCCGCGAGTTTGTCTACAATCTCGTCGAGCCATTTTGGAAACGATTTCTAGGATGCGAGAAACCAATTATCTCAATGGTCGACGGTCCCGCCTTCGGCGCTGGAGCGGAGATCGCGCTAGCCTCTGACCTGGTTGCGGCATCGACAGGGTCCACGTTTGCCTTCTCCGGTGGAAGGGTCGGCGCGATATGCTGCATCTCCGCCGCACTAGGCCAATTCACGATGACCGGCAGGAAGCTCGTTGAAATGAATCTGACCGGAGCACCAATTAGTGCGGAGGAGGCGAGATCTCATGGCATTGTAAACTATGTTGAAGAGACCACCCACCTACGTGAGCGAGTAGACCGGATCCTGAATGAAATACGGAACGTTTCGCCAATCTCAAACGCTAGCTTCAAACGCATTCACCGAGGCCTTTTCACGACACGTGCCCTAGACCTTGCGCATAGAGAGCTCTTCAGAACAATTACAAGCGCCGACTTCGAGAAAGGCGCCGCGGCTTTCAGAGAGAAAATACATCCCAAATACTATGACTAGTCGCATCCACAGAGGGAAACAGACTCTGAACTCTAGCCGGTAGTGAAAGAGTCCTTATATCGTATTGTCGACGTAACGATCTCGCTGGATACAGGAACCCCCGCGCTGACGAGGACCAATTTCTGTAAACAGCAAAGGGAAACGGATAGAGGTGTATAGAAACTGAGAGGAAGAAATTGGAAAGGAAGAAACATCCGATCGGAGATGAAGGTACTCCAGTGTCCGCGCTGTCACGAGAACATTCGACTCGACAAGTACTCTGCTCACATCGCTACCTGTCCTCAACCGGCAATAGCGCCGAGCACCCCGGCATAGCTCGGAAGACTTAACGGGAATCGCAACCTTATCGTCGCTCATCCGCCAAATAGCCAAACGCTATCAGCCGCTTGGCTCCCTAGGACCCTCGAATCATTGCACAGGCAAGGCTACAAGATCAGGGCATAATCAACCGCAATGAAATACGGTAAACGCCTAAGACAGACGTAAAACTACATTCTCCGAAATAGAAACAAACATTCTTTTCCAGGCCCCAGAGAGCACGTCATTTCTCCAGAGATCCTTCACATTTTCAAGTCAGCTCCTGGTATTTCTGGCGCCGGGAGTGGGATTCGAACCCACGCGGCCCTAACGGGCCACAGGCTCTCAAGGCCGACGCTCCCCCATCGGAGAACTGCGCCTTTGGACCCACACAGACGGGTTAATCCACTCGGCCTACGAGACACAATCTCACGGATTGTGTAATCCCGGCAAGCTTAACCCGCATTCAGGTCAAAGAAGCGTCTCATCCTAAACTCACCTAATAAACGGTTCCTACAAGCAGACTACTTCGAACCAAGTGTCAGAGAAAAATCGGAAGGCAGAGGGACACAGATTTCTCGAACATACAACAGACGCTTACATTGAAGCATGGGGCCCAACACTTGGACGAGCATTTGCTCAAGCTGCAGAAGCGTTCTACGAGACGATGTTGAATCTTAAGAAAATCGACCCAATCCTAGCGGAGCGTATTCTTGTCGATGGCCACGACAAGAAAGAACTACTCTACAATTGGCTAGAACAACTACTCCTAGAGTTTGATATCAAAGCGATGGTTTACACGTCATACGACATCGATATCGCGTCTGAAGGACCAACAATATTCAAGCTCCGTGGGAAGGTTAGAGGCGAGAAGTATGATCAGGGAAAGCACGGAGCCAAGACTGAGGTAAAAGGAGTGACATACCACTTGATGACAATCGAAGAAAGCGCGAAGGAAGCTAGAGTCAGATTCATTCTGGATCTTTAGCCTGCCAGTGCTGGAAAGGCAGTTTTGAAATTGACTAGCCCACCCAACGATACTTATAGTTAGGTAGTCGTTCAACGTTTTGACGAACAAATGAGCACCCAAGCCTTGAACTCTTGGAGCAGATCAAGCGCAGATATTCCCATTAAGCAAGTAGCCCAAAACATCTGGGAGGTACCGCAGGACTACCAGCCCGGCATGAAGGTCCCAGCGCGAATCTACGCCGACGAGGACCTACTAGCCAAAATGCGCACCGACCGGACTATCCAACAATGCGTCAACGTCACCCATCTCAACGGGATCTACAAGTACGCTATCACCATGCCCGACGGACATGAAGGCTATGGATTCCCTATCGGAGGAGTAGCCGCAACAGACTATGACGAGGGACTGATCAGCCCCGGGGGCGTTGGCTACGACATCAACTGCGGAGTCAGACTCATTCGGACAAATCTCACCGAGGGTGAGGTCCGGCCACGGCTGTCTCAGCTTGTGGACACAATTTTCAACTTCATTCCTTCAGGCCTCGGAAGCCGGGGACAGATCAAACTTAGCCCGATCGAGCTCGACAAGGCGGTTACTGATGGCCTCGATTGGGCTATCGACAAAGGATATGCGTGGCCAGAAGATCCGAAGACAATCGAGGAAGAGGGCTGCATGGAGGCAGCCGACCCTTCAAAGGTGTCGAGCAGTGCAAGATCGCGCGGAGCCCCTCAACTTGGAAGTCTTGGAAGTGGCAATCATTTTATTGAGATCGAGAGAGCGGACCGGATTTTCGATGAAAGGGTTGCCCAACGGTTGGGAATCCAGAAAACCGGACAGATCCTTGTTCTCATCCACACTGGCAGTAGAGGATATGGACATCAGATCTGTAGCGATTATTTGAAGGTCATGGAAAGAGCGACAGGCAAATACAACATCCACCTACCCGATAGAGAACTAGCGGCGTGCCCGAGTAAAAGTCCAGAGGCTGAGGACTATATCCCCGCTATGTCCGCTGCATGTAACTTCGCCTGGATCAATAGACAAATGATCACTCACTGGGCTCGACAGGCATTCGAGAAGGTATTCGCGAAATCATCAGACGCAATGGATATGCGAATCGTCTATGATGTCTGTCACAACGTCGCGAAAATTGAATCACACCAAATCGAAGGCGAGGCTACAAAAGTAATTGTCCATAGAAAAGGCGCTACACGCTCTTTCCCTCCAGGCCATCCAGATGTCCCAGCTCAATACAGAGACGTTGGACAGCCAGTCCTAATCCCTGGAAGCATGGGAACCAGCAGCTGGGTTTTGATAGGCACACCCAAAGCAATGGAGTTGAGTTTCGGAACCACCGCCCATGGCGCTGGAAGATTCATGAGCCGTTCCGCGGCCAAACGAAAGTGGCGAGGTGCAGACTTGAAGAAACAGCTAGAGAGCAGAGGGATAGTCATCAGAGCGGCAAGCATGGAGGTTGTCGCAGAGGAAGCACCGGACGCCTACAAGGATGTGGACAGAGTGGCAGATGTAAGCGACCAACTTGGAATAGGAAGGAAAGTTGTCCGCATGACACCCATCGGAGTGGCGAAAGGATAGAGCGTAGCCGGGAAATCAAAACGTGCTATCTTTTCTTGTATTCGTTGATTAGATCCGTAGGAGTCGGATCGATCCGCCTCAGCATCGCAAGGTACAGGGACACATAATCTAGCAGAAAGATTGGAGATAGCAACCTAGAAAGCCTTCCTCTCCCAGCGACGCGCACATCTAGCGGATGAGATCTGCTCGCCGAACCTATCGTAGAGCGAAACGCATGAACAATCGAACGTTCAAAAGCAGTCTCCCGTGCATCTCGAATAATCATCGGTAACATGTTATCTCTCTCGTGCCAACCTTCAACCTCGTTATGGCCTGCCTCCGGCAACAAGTCGTATTTCGCGAGCAGTTTGCTGTTCTCCGCAAGTTGGTTCTTGAATCTGCGTGCAACCGAAGACATTCTCTGCAAGGAATAGATTACGAGCAAATGTCCCACGAGTTTCTCGGCTAGGCTCTTCGCGGGATTGTCTGCCAGAGGAGTTTCGACGCGGCAACGGCGCCTGATGCGAACAAGCTCCTGGGCAGCCATAGATCTCTCTCGTTTGGTTGAACGAACGAGATTCGCTCTTTCCAAGGCAATTGCGGCTGCAACAATCAATTGGCCAAGAGCAGCTCTCGGAGCCAGCGAAGCTTCGACCTGAAAGAATGGTGTTTTGTAGCTATTACAAAGGGAGGCGAGGGATCCCCCGTGTCCAATACCTATGAGGGCGCTGCCTCTATTCTTCGCCTCTTGAAACGCGGCTAGTGTCTCCGAAGTCTGACCAGAGTAGCTCATCGCAATGAACAGTGTTCTCTCATTTACGAAAGCGGGCAATGCTGGCTCTCGATGGACTATCGCTGGAACGGGCAAGGCCGCTTTGAGCCAATCCAGGACTACGTCCGCGGCACTCGCCGACCCTCCCATCCCCATCAGAACGACACTTTGAATCGAGGATCTTGTTTTGAGAACAATGTCCCACTCATCTCTTGAGCGAAGAAAAACATCGGGAAATCGATCGACCGCACCCACCATGTTAGATGGATCTATCTTCGCAAGGAGCTTCAAATCGTCCAAATCGACATGCATCTTTTGGTCTTCCTGACCCGGACTCTCGATCTCGAGATTGGCTAATATCTTGTGGTCGTAGCCTTGTGACCCTATGATGGAGGTTCCTAGAAGACCCCAACGACTCTCAGTCGCAATTCCCTCATCGTTTACGAAGGACGTGCCGCATCTCAGAGAGAAGACCAGTCGGGTTGGCCTAATCGCACGCTCTCTGGCAATCTTTCGAGTCGACGAAGTTGTGGTCTATTATGACCAAACCGGGAGTAGTTCAGCGAGGGAGGCGGATCTCTTAGAGAAGCTACTCACGTATCAGGAAACACCTCAGTATTTACGGAAGGCGTTGTTCAAGCAAGACCCGGATCTTCAATTTTCTGGAATACTGCCCCCTCTACGAATTCCTAGCCATCCAAACGTTGGAGAGCCTCGAATAGGCGAGATTCGCGAAGCGCTCGTGATCGAATCGGGAGCTCACTCAATCGTAAACGCGGGATTCAGAGCGGCAGTTGAGATCTCTTCGAGGTTGAAACTACTTGAGAGAGTGACCATAAGGGTCGTCCAAATAACGCCACAGCTTAAGGGAGAACTCGTTGAGCCGACTCGGTTACCTATATATTGGGGATTCAAGGTCACTCGAACCAATCTGACGCTTGGTAAACTGATTAGGAGCAGAACTCAGGACTTGACAATTTCGACCTCTCGAGGGGGAAAACAGGTACGCGAAATGCTCAACGACCTGACTCTTCGGTGGAAATTGTCCCGACGACCACTGGTCCTCTTCGGCTCACCTTCAGAAGGAGTCCCTGAGATTCTCGCCAAGGAAGGAACTGATCTCAGTAAGGTCGTCGACTTCAACCTGAATATGATCCCGAATCAGGGAGTAGAAACAGTCCGGACAGAAGAAGCAATCCTTGCGACGATGTCTATACTGAACTTGTTAGAGGAGACGTAGATGGGTCACCGAAAATATAGCGCTCCTAGAAGGGGGTCTCTTGCTTATCTTCCTCGTGGAAGGGCTAGTCACTGGGCGCCGAGAATTCGTTTTTGGCCAGATTACGAAGGTCCGCCGCGCCTCTTGGGATTTGCTGGCTTCAAGGCGGGAACAACTCATGTCACCGTGGTCGATAATCGCCAGGGCTCCCTGAACTATGGCAAAGAAGTGACTTTCCCTGCGACGGTAGTCGAGACTCCGCCTCTCAAGGTTACCGCCTTGCGGTTCTACGAAACGCTCAATGGTGGATTGCAAACCGTTGGAGAGGTATGGTCCAACGACCAGACGAAGGATCTCCAAAGGAGAATCAAAATGCCCGAGAAATTTGACGACGTCAAGGCATGGGAGAAGATTGGCCCGTCAATAAACAAAGTATCAGAAGTGAGAGTGGTGGTTTCTAGCCAGCCCCGAAACACAACGATTGGTAGGAAAATACCTGACCTGTTTGAGGTGAAGATCGATGGGGGAACAGTTCAGGAGCGGCTCGAGTTCGGGAAAAAGATCCTCGGAAAGGAGATCAAGGTTTCGGAGGTCTTCAAAGAGGGAGGGGACGTCGACGTAATTTCGATCACGAAAGGAAAGGGAATCCAAGGCCCAGTGAAGAGATGGGGAATAAAGAAACTCAAACACAAGTCGAGAAAAACGGTCAGAGGGGTCGGATCGATTGGTCCATGGCACCCACACTACGTAATGTACTCCGTACCCAGAGCCGGGCAAATGGGGTTCGCTCAAAGAACCGAGCATAACAAACAGATCTTGAAGATGGGAAATAACGGCGCCGACGTTACTCCGAAGGGAGGATTCCTGCGTTATGGGCCAGTAAAGACTGAATACACTGTGTTACGAGGAACAATTCCAGGGCCTGCCAGAAGGCTAGTTGCTCTGCGATACCCCGCCAGAGGCAATCCGACAGGGGAACCACCAAAACTGGAGCAGTTCAACCTCGCATCGAAACAGGGAGCGTAGATCTCTGTGGGAACCGACTTGGTCAAAACTGCGCAGGTTCTCGATATAGAAGGAAAATCAGCTGGAGAGGTTCCTTTGCCCCAAGTCTTCGAGACAGTCCTGAGATTGGACGTTATTAGAAAAGCGGCAATCGCTCAACAATCCCACGGTTTCCAGCCCCAAGGACGGAATCTGATGGCGGGAAAGAGAACAACAGCCGAATCGTTCGGAGTTGGGAGGGGAATATCAAGAGTACCACGAATTGGCGGACACGGACCCTTGTCGGGTAGCGCGGCATTCGCCCCCGGAACAGTGAGTGGGAGAATGGCATTCCCACCAGTCACATCGAAGACACTGGTTAAACAAATCAACCAGAAGGAGAAGAGACTGGCCTTAAGGGCAGCTATCGCGGCCACCGCATCGGACCAGGTCGTCAGAAATCGGGGCCACAAGTTTGACGAAGATCGCAGACTGCCGCTAGTCGTGAGCAATGAAGTAGAGAAGCTTTCAAAAGCCTCTGACGCCAAGCGATTCCTCACATCTATCGGAGTCTGGGACGACATCCTCCGGGTTCGAAAGAGCAAAAGAATCAAGGCGGGAGCAAGGATTCATGCGGTTGGACCGCTAGTTGTGGTCGGTGAGGATAAGAACGCTAGAAAGGCCCTTAGAAACTTTGAGGGTCTAGAAATAGTTAGAGCTGCGGACCTCAGTGTTGAGGCCTTAGCGCCAGGTACGCACCCTGGCAGGCTGACCATTTGGACCGAATCAGCGATTAAGACACTGGCAGAGAGGAAGTGGTAGTAAAAATGGCCCGGTTAGAATCCGAACTCGTGATTGTCTACCCGATGATGTCGGAAGACACAGTCAAACTGATCGAAGGGGAAAACAAGATCACCTTCATCGTCAACAACAGAGCAACTAAGAACGATGTGAAACGGGCTGTGGAAGAACTATACGAAGTAAACGTTTCCCGAGTGTTTACCCTCACAACCCCAGAAGGAAAGAAGAAAGCATACGTCAAACTAAGCCCTGAATCGAAGGCTTCTGACTTGGCCGTAAAACTGGGAATACTCTAGGGCGATTTGGTCTAGCATGGGAAAGAACATTCTGGTCCAGAGACGTGGAAGAGGCTTCTTCATCTTCAGAGCCCCCACCCATCGAAGACTACATCCCACGGGATACAATTCGGTAGACGGACATAGCACTGGCTTCGTCAGAGATCTTCTCCACGAAGTCGCGCGCGGAGCTCCTCTAGCCCGGCTATTGGTAGGGAGCAACAACGACGTCTACATTCCTGCTCCTGAGGGAATGTACGTAGGCCAGAGCATCGAGATCGGGAGCGAAGCACCGGCAGAGACAGGGAACATCAAGACTCTTGGCAGGATCCCAGAAGGGACAATGATTTGCAACATCGAACTCCGTCCCGGAGACGGAGGTACTATGGCACGCTCCTCCGGGAGCTTTGCACTGGTAGTCTCTCACACGCCAGCAGGGACTGAGCTTCGCATGCCCTCAGGACGAACCATTCACGTGAACGACAAATGTCGAGCAATGATTGGAGTAGTCGCTGGTGCAGGTCGTACTGAGAAACCGTTCTTGAAAGCCGGCCCCAAGTGGTTCCTGCAAAAGTCTCGAGGCCGGAAATGGCCCGTAGTCAAGGGTCAAGCAATGATTGCCGCATCTCATCCTCACGGAGGAGGCAGACACAAACACGCAGGAAAGCCTACGACTGTCGGACGCGATACACCTCCTGGAAGGAAAGTGGGCAACATAGCCGCCCGCCAGACTGGACGGGCTAAGCGCCGCTCAGCGCGATAGACCCCAGGAACATTCTTATGATGCACGTCGTACCCAGGAACGCAATGCGGGTGAAGAGCTGCGCCTAGACAGTTCACCTATCGAGGCCATTCAGTCGACGAACTGAAGCAGATGTCGATGGACGAGTTCATCAAGCTTCTCCCCTCGCGACAGCGCAGATCACTCCTCAAAGGCCTCACCAATGAACAGCGAATTCTGATGGAACATGTTCGCCAGTCAAGGAAAGAGAATGGCGGTAAGCCTGCCCCCGTCAAGTCCCATGTCAGAGACATGATCGTCATTCCTGAGATGTTGGGACTGACTCTCCAGTTGCACTCTGGGAAGGAGTACGTCTCCATCGAGATCAAGCCGGAGATGATTGGACATTTCGTCGGGGAATTCGCCATTACGAACCAGAAGGTTGTTCATGGGACACCTGGGATCGGTGCGTCTCGGTCTAGCATGTACGTTCCTCTCAAGTAGACTCGACCCAGGTTTCCTTTCATGTCAAAATGGAAGTTTCACCGTTTTCTTTTGGGTGGTCTTCAAGTCGTGCGTTAGGAGCAGAAGGCTGCAGCCCGACTATTCATTTTCGCTAGAATAGGTTATTACAACGGGAACGATCGTTCGCGGCTGAGGGCGAGCGCGAGACGCCCGCCTCGAGAGAGCCGGGCCGAGAGAAGACGGTGATCTTCACAGTGAGGCTTTGGTGTTAGTGTCGCGGGCGACAAGGAACCCTTCTGGAAAGAAGGGCCCCAATGCGAAACTCGCCTTCCCGACCTATCTTAGGAAATGAACGTGGAATGGTCTAGAGGCTTTTAGCCGAGATGCAGAGACAACTTGCTCCCGGAGGCGGGCATGAATCTAGAGCAGCGTCTTGAGCTGGTCAAAAGAGGGACTGTCGAGATAATCCAGAGGTCTGAGCTAGACAAGCTCTTGGTGGAGAAGATGACTCCTCGGGCCTACTGGGGGTTTGAGTGCTCCGGAACGCAGGCGTGTACTGCACGGAATGATGCACATCGGCCAAGGTCTTGTATGTGCCTCCAAGATTCAAGACCTGATCAAAGCCGAGTTCCACTTCATAATCTTCCTGGCCGACTGGCATTCGATGATCAACAACAAATTCGGCGGCGACCTCGAGAAGATCCGAACGGTAGGCCGATACTACAAGCATTGTTTCACGGCCCTGGGAGTCCCGGAAAACAAAGTCGAGTACATCTGGGCCTCTGAACTTGCCGAGAGATCCGACTATTGGGAGAAGGTTCTCAGAATAGCGAGAGCAACGACTACACAACGGGTCCTGAGGGCGATCCCTATAATGGGACGGGACATGCAGTCGAAAGAGAACGATGCAGCGACAATCTTCTACCCATGTATGCAGGCTGCGGACATCTTCCAGATGAGATTGGACGTTGCATGTGCCGGGATAGACCAACGTAAGGCCCACGTGCTCGCCAGAGAGGCGGGGGAGAAACTGGGCTGGGGCAAGCCGGTCAGCCTTCACACTTCCATGCTCGTCGGACTCGCAGGTGTTCAGAGTACCCCACGCGACAGCTTCGATGAAGATCCTAAACTGAACCAGGTAATAGCTGCAAAGATGTCGAAGAGCAAACCTGAGAACAACATTCTGATCCATGATGAGCCCGAGGTGATTGGGAAGAAGATCCAGCAGGCGTTCTGTCCACCAAAAGTAATAGATGGAAACCCGATACTAGAATACTATCGCATCCTCGTCTTTGAAAACCGAGAGCCGCTCACGTTGAAGCGCGATCCGAAGTACGGCGGAGATCTTGAGGTGCCCAACTATGAACAACTTGAAAGACTATACTCTTCGGAAAAAATCCACCCGCAGGATCTGAAGAGTAACATGTCACGAATTCTCTCCCAGAAGCTAGAACCTGTGAGAGAGTACTTCAAGAGAAATCCACAGCCTTTGGATGAGGTTCGTAAGCTGGAAAAGAGCTGACGACATGTGGCTGGCCCAGCTCCGCGTAGAAATCTCGCTCGATTACGGAATCCACGAGCAGAGTACTATGCGTGGAAAATGGAAGAGACGCAGAGAATAATCGATGAACTCAGAACGCAATCCGAGGCCGGGGTCCCTATCATCGTCGAGGGACGGCGAGACGAAGCTGCTCTCCGAAGATTGGGAGTAACGGGGAAGGTGCACTGTTTGAAGGCGAGAGGTGAATCCCGCCACGAGTTTCTCGATAGGCTCGATGGAACAAAAGAGGCGATTGTGTTGACAGACTTCGACCGAGAAGGAAAGGAACTTGAGACATGGCTCTACAAAGAACTCTCCCAGCGAGGAGTGAAAAGTGATCTCAAAATCTGGATCAGAATGCGATCCCTTGCCAGAACTGAGGTCCGATCCGTTGAAGAGCTTCCGAGCTTCATCCGAGCCTTAGAATCGAGGGCAAGAGGAATTAGACCAGTTACTCCTCAGGTCCCACGTACCTAGCTAAGAAAACGAACAGAGTAGGCACTGGAAAGTGGGCCAGGTTTTCGGCTCCCGTATTAGCAGATCTAGTGGTTTTAGCTTAGTTCTTGCCGTTTTTTGTCCGCGTGGTTTTTGTCGATTTGCCGTTGCCGTGGAAGTAGTCTCGGAGTACTTGCTCAAAGAATATTGATAGGCCTCCGACTCTGCCGTGATAGACGCGTTGGACTTCGCTTCGTACAAGGTTTTCGGATTGATCGCTGAGCGAGATCATCAGTTTGCCCATGTTTTGTACCGGTTGTGTATGCTTCCATAGGTTCCGTTCATTCTTATTGACGAAAAACGGTCAATCCGTGACTGATCGACCTGCGGATATCCACAGTAACTTGCGGGTGGTTCCTGGATATCGTTGGGAGACCTGGTATGTTTTGAGGCTTGAAAGTGTGAATCGAGTATAAATGAGGAAACAGTTAGATGATTCCTTCGTCGGTTCCTACTTTTCCTAGTAGGAGAGTGGAGAAAGCTGGGCGGACCCGCATGACAATTCTCGAACCAACAAGAAATGGCGTGGTACCATTTCATGGATTTCATAGTTTGACGTTGTGACTCGAACAATTTCTGTTGGCGCACTACTCTGGTTCTTGCTGCGGCGTTTCGCGAGAAAGGCTCGCTTCTAAGACGATAAATAGCCGGGTTGTTCAGAACGGCGAATTCGAGCTGGACGAAAGATAGTGAGCGTCGCCAACTGGTTTGTTTTCGGGCTGACGATCCTATTCTTGGTCTACTTCGTCTACGCGACTCCAATCATACTGCTCGGCGTCTGGCGATACAAGAAGCGAGGGTTCGGGGAGGATCCGGGAGAGGACTGGG
>Ga0209690_1000472_pt1 | contig 21647 bp, 15 predicted proteins | sample GraSoiAngelo_150_FD_186164 | JGI IMG/M metagenome (GOLD analysis project Ga0209690, IMG submission 186164) | Grasslands soil microbial communities from the Angelo Coastal Reserve, California, USA - 14_1009_09_40cm (SPAdes) (version 2) | ecosystem: Environmental > Terrestrial > Soil > Grasslands ... | reverse complement strand
TTGGGTGCCCTGTGTGATATCGATGGCCATGTCGCCGAGCAATCCCAGCTGCATCAGCCGCGCCCTGGCGTCCCGATAGACTTTGGCGTTCTTGTCCACTTGAACCTCGACGCGAACTTCGAATTTTGGTTTGCCCGGCGTCGGAGTCGGGCTAGGGCTGGCGTTGGCTTCGGGAGGGTGAATGGCCGCTTCGGCTTCCTGCGCCTGTTTCTCTTCTTTGCCCGAGACTGGCGAGAAAAGTTTCTGGACTTGTCCAATCTTGCGCCCCGCCAACATGACCGGCGCGCCTTGTTTAATTGCCGCCGCGTTGTCGAAGTAAATCTTGTAAGTGACCAGCGGGCGAAAAAGCCCCGGCGCGCCGAGCAAGACCAGAATGAAGACGAGCACCGCGATCGTTCCGATCACGAGCAGGCCGGTCATGATTTCATTTCTTTGCAATTGCATCTTGGCTGTCTTCCAGAATGGGACCTTCGGTACTGCCGCTCAAGAACTGAGCGACCACTGGGTTTTCGGATTCCTTGAATTTTTCAGGTTCGGCTTCTTCAATGACTTTGCCCTGATACAACATAGCCATTCGGGTGGCGATGCGAAAGGCGCTGTCCATTTCATGGGTCACGGTAATCGATGTTACGTTGGATTTTTCGGTCAAACTGATAATCAATTCGTCGATCACCGAAGCGATGACCGGGTCAAGTCCGGCGGAGGGCTCATCAAGAAGGATCAACTCCGGCTCAAGAACAAGCGACCGTGCAATGCTCACGCGCTTTCTCATACCGCCGCTTAGCTCGGACGGCAGCAGATCTTTTGAATCTTTCATGCCCACAAGATCGAGTTTTTCATCGACAATCTTGTCAATCTCGCTGCGCGATTTATCGGTGAGCTCTTCGAGTGGAAGCGCGACGTTGTCGCGAACATCGCGTGAACTCAACAGCGCCGAATACTGGTAAACCATGCCGATGTGCCTTCGCACCTGCTGAAGTTTACGGCGCTGCAGCTTCGTGATTTCAAATTGCTTGAAAAAAATCGAGCCGCCGCTGGGCTGAAGCGTGCCGAGAATCAATCGCAAAATCGTGCTCTTGCCACTGCCGGTTTGACCCATGATTACGAGGCGCTCTTGTGGGTCGACTTTGAGTGAAAATCCGTCGAGCACTTTTTTTTCTTCGAACTGTATGCGCACGTCGCGCAGTTCGACCATATGCGACGGCGTGCTCACGTCGGAAAAAACACGGTGTAAACGATGTTATAGAGGGTATCGAACCCGATCACGGCGGTGATGGCAGTCACGACACTCGAAGTCGTCGAAGTGCCGACGCCGGCAGCGCCGCCTTTCACGGTCAGTCCTCGGTAACAGGCGATCGCGCCGATGAGTAGACCGAACAGCAAGCTCTTCAAGACACCGGTGACGATGTCTCGGATTAGCAACGCGTCTTTCACCAGGTCGAGAAAATAGACGAAGGCGATACTGAAATAGGCTTTGCAAACCAGACTGCTCGCGAATATCGCCGCCATGTTCGAAACCGTGGAGAGACACGGCATCAAGAGAAAAAGGGCAAGTATTCGCGGCGCAACCAGGAAACGCAACGGTCCGATACCCATTGCCTCGATGGCTTCGACTTCTTCCGAAACTTGCATGGTGCCGAGCTCGGCGGTAAAGGCCGCCCCGATTCGTGCCGCTAACATGATCCCGGTGATAAGGGGACCCAGCTCGCGCGTGAAACCGATTGCGACCAGACCAGGAATCAAGCGCTCCGTTCCAAAACGTTGTAACTGGTAGCCGGTCAAGAGCGCCATGGTCAGGCCGAGGAAAAAGGAAACCAGTCCCACCAGCGGCACCGAATCGACGCCGGCGCGTTCGGTATGACGGAAAAAACTGGCAGCGCGGAAAGGCACGCGCCCGTGCTGAATGCGTTCGAGCGTTTCCTCGAAGGTATGCGCGATGAACCAGAACACGCTGCCGACTTCGCGCAGAAAATTGCGTCCAACTTGACCGATTTCCTGAGCAACCACAACGGGCGGATTAGCGTTCGCCATGTTCAGAGCAAGTTGCCTTACTTCGCGAGGTGGAAAAGGACAAAGTTGATGTCGCAGTTTAAACTGCACGACGTGAGATTGTTTTGCGTACCTAATTGCTTCTTTGCCGTCGTGCTATTTAGTGCCGGGGCGCTGGCGGCCGCTCAGGAGCAATCAGGTTCGGCGAAGGCTGTGAGCAAAGGAGAAACAAACGATCAGCCAAACATGGAAATAAAGAAGTTCGGATTCGTGGTGCACGGCGGCGCTGGAACTATTGAGCGCAGCGAGATGACCCCGGAAAGAGAGCGCGAATATCGTGCCGGCTTGGAGCATGCGCTGACAGCGGGTTACGAAATCCTGAAGCGCGCTGGGTCGAGCCTCGACGCGACGGAAGCCGCCGTGCGCGTACTCGAGGATGATCCGCATTTTAATGCAGGGAAAGGCTCAGTGTTTACAAATGTTGGCACAAACGAGATGGACGCGGCCATTATGGACGGTAAAGCCCTCCGCGCAGGTGCTGTCGCGTCTTTGAAGCACATAAAGAATCCGGTGAGCCTTGCGCGATTGGTGATGGAAAGATCCGGACACGTGATGATGGATGGCGAAGGCGCGGAAGCGTTTGCCAAGGAAAACGGCATCCAGTTACTGACGGACCAAAAATATTTTTTCACCAAGCAGCGCTGGGAGGCCTTGCAAAAGGTCAAATCGGCGGAAAAGAGCGGTGGCGGCGCTGGCGGAAAGAAATACATTATTACGGATCAAGATCGACATGGCACGGTCGGCGCTGTCGCGCTCGATCAGAATGGCAATCTCGCTGCGGCGACTTCAACTGGCGGCACGACTAACAAGCGCGCTGGACGCGTAGGCGATTCGCCGGTTATCGGCTCGGGCACTTACGCGAACAACGCGACCTGTGCCGTCTCCGCCACGGGTGACGGCGAATATTTTATTCGTGCAACGGTCGCGCACGAAGTTTCTGCTCTGATGGAGTATCGCGGAATGTCACTCAAGGAGGCTGCGCAGAGTGTTCTTGATAAGGTAGCCAAGCTCGGCGGCAGCGGTGGATTGATTGCGATCGACCGCCAAGGCAACATCGCGTTGCCGTTTAACACCTCTGGAATGTACCGGGGATATGTCGATCCAAACGGCAAATTCGTGGTGGAGATTTACAAATGAGGTTGTGAACCGTTGAACCGATAAAGCGTTGAAGTGTCAGACGATTGGCGATTTAACGATTTAACGTTTCACCGTTTTAACTCTTCGCCGCTTCAACGAATCTCCATGCTGCCGCCGTTTTCTATTGTCATTCCCGCTTTCAACGAAGAATCGCGCATCGCTAAGACATTGCGGCTGACGCTTAATTATCTTGGCAGCGTTAGCCCCGAGAGTGAATTGATAGTCGTAAACGATGGATCGACCGACGCAACCGCAACCATCACGCGCGACGTTTTTTCTGAGGCGAAGATCAACATCCGGTTGCTTGAGGATTTTCCAAATCGCGGCAAAGGTGCCGCCGTCCGTTCGGGATTACTAGCGGCGCAAAGACCAATCGGCCTTTTTTCCGATGCGGACCTTTCGACTCCGTTAGAGGAGACGCCGAAATTAATCGAGCCAATTGCCGACGGTAAAATCGACATTGCCTTTGGTTCGCGCGCGCTGGATCGGAGCTTGATCGGTCAGCACCAACCCTGGCGGCGTGAACAGGCTGGCCGCATCTTCAATCTTCTTGTGCGACTCGCCACCAACCTGCCGTTTTGGGACACGCAATGTGGTTTCAAAGCATTTCGCGTCGATGTCTGCCGCCCCATTTTCGAAGCCGCACGTATCGATGGCTTCGCCTTTGACGTCGAGCTGCTTTATCTCGCGCAGCGCGCCGGATTGCGCATCTGTGAGATTCCCGTGCGCTGGAACGATGCGGAAGGAAGCAAGGTGCGCTTTTTGCAGGATAGCTTGCGGATGTTGCGGGAAGTGATCGCGCTAAGAACACGGCGCTCGTTTTGAAATGCCAATTGCGGCCACAGTGCTGTGCGCCGTTTATGAATGGAACCTCGGCAGTGTGCCTGACGGCTGCAGTCGATTGACGAGCGAAGCCGGATGTGCTGCTGGCGCGACCCCCAACGTAGCCGACGAACTCTGCTTCCGCATTTTCGTCCGCTCGACAGAGTCTTGCCCCACCAGTGACGATCGCTATTTCTTAACGATCTCGGCGTTCTCGATCATCGCAATGCCGCCGCGATCGGCCATCTTGCCTTTCAGGGTAATGGTTTTACCGCAGTAGCCGGCGAGTTCGTCGTTCATCGGCTTGTGTTCGCCAACGACGAGATACGCTTTGCCCTCGCTTACGATGCCTGCCGGACCGCCGCTCCTAATGCACTTGGCCCCGCAGGATTGACCGTGTTTCTCGCCCATCGCGTTATGATCGACATAGCACATCATATCGACCACTTCGCCCGTCACTTCCTTTGACGCAGCTGCGTCTTTGCCGTGCTCGTCTTCCTGGGCGAAGGCGAGCGGTGACAACGCGAGAGCGCCGACAAAAGTCGCAGCCACTGCAACTTTCAAAACAGTGAGTTTGTTTGGTGTTGAGTTAAACATGAGACAAATGTCGGCGGCTTGGCGTTTTGGTCAATCAGCAACGGAAATCGCGTCCTACCCTTGCTTTTCAATCAAGTCCGCGAACTGCTCGAAAAAGTAGGAAGCGTCGTGTGGACCGGGCGCCGCTTCGGGGTGGTATTGCACGCTGAAGATCGGCAACTCCTTGTGCCGCATTCCCTCCACCGTTCCGTCGTTTAAATTTATGTGTGTTACTTCTACGTTTGGCGGCAGCGAATGTGGATCCACAGCAAAACCGTGATTTTGCGCCGTTATCGCCACTTTGCCGCTGCGCAAATCTTTTACCGGCTGGTTCGCGCCGCGATGGCCGAATTTTAACTTAAATGTCGATCCACCAAACGCGAAGCCGAGAATTTGGTGGCCAAGACAAATCCCGAAGATCGGTTTCTTGCCCATTAAATCGTGCACTGTTTTGTGCGCGTACGGTAGCGCGGCCGGATCGCCGGGACCGTTGGAAAGAAAAACTCCGTCCGGATCGAGGGCCAACACTTCTTCAGCAATTGTCGATGCGGGGACAACCGTGACGCCGAAGCCTTTCTGGCGCAGCAGGCGCAGGATGTTTTCCTTGATCCCATAATCGTAGGCAGCGATGTGAAATCGGATCGGCGGAAGCGTGTGTTTACCTCCGCCGTTGCCGGGTGTAATCGACCACGGCGCGCTTAACTTATCCTCGGGGTCCCATCGATAAATCTCAGGTGTGGACACTTCGCGCACGTAATCCATTCCGATCACGCCTTCGCCTTCGATCGCCCGTTGCGCTGCTTCCTCGGGCGAAATCTCCTCCGTCGTCAAACAAGCTTTCATCGCACCGCGAGTGCGCAAGTGTCGCGCCAGTGCACGCGTGTCGATTCCTTGCGCACCGCAAATTTTCCATTTCCGCAAATATTCATCGAGCGACATTTCGGAGCGCCAATTGCTCGGGATATCAGTTAATTCCTCTATGACGAATCCACGCACGTGCGGCGACCGGCTTTCCCGGTCGAGCGAATTGATCCCATAATTTCCGATCAAGGGATAAGTCATCGCCACAATCTGCCCGCGATAGGATGGATCGGTCAGCACTTCTTGGTAACCGGTCATAGCGGTATTGAAACAAATCTCGCCGACCTGTGTGCCGGTTCCGCCAAAAGATTCGCCCTCGAAAAAACGGTCGTCTTCGAGGGCGAGTAAGGCTTTCATCAGCTTAAAAACGCACAACGTTCAACGCACAACGTTCAATGCTCAAATCTAAAAAACGGCTCTGCGCTGAAACGTTGAAAGTGCGCGTTTTCTTTTCTTCGTAGAAAAATGCCCGGATCAATTTCTTGATCCGGGCATTGCTGAAAAATTTTACCCCGCTGATGCCGTTTAGGCGGATCTCCCGTTCCCTTTTAGTAACGGGCGGATGACCGTCGCCGCAGCGTCTGACTTCCAATTAAGGCCTGCCATGTTCTCCAGGCGACTGAGCCTCCTCAGGTTTGTCAATTATCGGTTCGGGAATCCCACCTGTAATCTCGAACATCGCAGGGTAAATTAATTTGAGAGCCGTCAATTGAGAGTTGAGAGAAAAGCACTGGTTTCCTGCCCAACCCTCAACAAACGACTCTCACGCTATCAAAGAACTATTCCCGCAGGGTAACGCCCAGCTCACGCTTCAATCGCTCGCGAATCCTCGCGTGCACCTCGGTCACTTCTTCATTTGTGAGTGTGCGATTTTTGTCGCGGTATGTCAATCTATATGCGAGCGATTTTCCTGCCAGGCCGGGACCGGCGGCCTTCTGTGCTTCGAACAGGTCAAATAATTGCACGCTCTCGAGCAAAGGCTCTCGCGGTTCTTCGATCGTACGCAAAATCTCGGCATGCGTCAGTTTCTCCGGCACAATCAGTGCAATGTCGCGCGTGACTCCCGGGAACCGTTCGAGTTCTTGGAATTTGACGGCGCCTCTTGTGATGGCACGTGCATTAATCTCCGCCATAAATACGGGGGTTTTCGCGTCTGCTTCCGCCATCCACTGTGAATTTAAGTGGCCGGCAACGCCTATCTCTTGTTGGCCGGCCTTCAGCGCTACCGCAAGACTGAAATCGCTGTGGTCAATCTGCCCAACAGAAAGATTCGGAATTTCTAAGGTTTCGAGTGAGCCTTTCAAAAATTGCCACGTTTGTTGAGGGCTTGCTGTCCCACAAATCAGAATACCTAGGCGTCGCCTCTCTAACGCATCAGGTGGCTTGAATATCTTGCCTAATTCAAATAGTTGGATGCTCTGCTCTCCACGCCGAAGCGCTAGCTCTAGAGCGCGAACCAGCCCGGGAAGTAATCCAGGGCGAAGAAAGACATGAAACTCGTCAAGCGGGTTCCGAATTTTGATCATGACATTTTCGAAGCCCTCGTATCTGCTTGGTATAAGTACTGATGTTCGAATCTCATTAAACCCAATGGCCACGAGTCTCTCGCAAATTTTCTGCTCTATATCGTAAGCACTGTCAGCAGCGCTCGATGGGCTGAAGCGAGTCCGATCCGTGCCGGAAATCTTGTCCACGCCATAGACGCGAACAATTTCTTCAATAAGATCGACATCACGCTGCAAATCGCGGCGATAACTCGGGATATCCCATTTGGAAGATCCATTCTTCCTCTCGCCCCTAATCTTCTCGAGTCCGGATCCTTCCAAAATTTCGTCAACCGTTGTTGGTTTGATCGCGATGCCGACGACGCGATCGCATTTTTCATAGCTCAGTGAAACGTCCGCTGGATTCGCCGGAAGTTTTCCAGCCGCTTCCACTTCTTTTGCCGGTGTTCCGCCAGCGATCTCACGAATGAGTTCAGTCGCGCGCTGTGATGCGCGCAAAACCATTTCGGGATCAACGCCGCGTTCGAATCGGTAACTCGCGTCGCTCGATAAATTTAAGTTGCGTGCAGTTCGTCGAATGCTCGCCGGCAAAAAGTAAGCTGCTTCGAGCAAAATGTTCTTCGTGGAATCGGTCACACCCGTTTCCTCGCCGCCCATCACGCCGCCGATCCCAACCGCGCGCTCTTGATCGGCAACGACGAGATTGTCCGGCTTGAGCGAGTAAGTCTTTCCATCGAGCGCGAGAAACTTTTCGCCATCGCGTGCGAGCCGAACGTTGATGCCGCCTTTTAATTTATCGGCATCAAACGCATGCGTCGGTTGGCCAAGCTCGAGCATCACAAAGTTCGAGACATCGACCATATTATTAATTGAGCGCATCCCCACGCCCTCAATCTTGGCGCGCAGCCAATCCGGACTCGGACCCACTTTCACGTTGTCGATCTTGCGCGCAGAGAAAAATGGACATTCGCGTGTCGCGGCGATGGTCACGCCTGATCTCTTGATCTCGATCTTCACCTCGCGCGGCATTGACTTGAGCTTCTTCCCGCTCAGTGCCGCGATCTCGCGGGCGAGACCAAAATGGCTCAGTAAATCGCCACGGTTTGGCGTGATCTCGACATCGAGAATCGTGTCTGCGGGAAAAAGATCGCTGATCGGCGCGCCAATTTTTGCACCCGGCGACAAAATCAACAGGCCGGACGCATCTGAGCCGAGGCCGAGCTCGATTGGGCTGCAAAGCATTCCTTCCGATTCGACACCGCGCAGTTTGCTTTTTCGAATCTCAGATCCATTCGGCAACTTTGCCCCCGGCAACGCGAGCGGAACTTTGTCGCCAACCTTGTAGTTCGTCGCGCCGCAAACGATCTGGCGTTTCGTGCCGCTGCCGTCGTCCACTTCGCAAACTGTGAGCCGATCGGCATTCGGATGACGCGACGACGCGGTGATTTGCGAAACGATCATCTTGTCGATCTTCGCGCCACGCATTTCAATATTTTCAGTCTCAACGCCGGCGCGGGTAAGCAAGTCCGCGATCTCTTCCGGATTTTTTGGAAGATCGACGAACTCGCGCAGCCAGTTGACGGAAAATTTCATGCGAACTGACGGAGAAACCGCAGATCATTTTGCGCGAACAAGCGGATGTCGGGAATATCGAACAAAATCATGGCGAGCCGATCCATTCCCAGACCGAATGCGTATCCGGTCCATTTCTCCGGATCGTAAGCATTGTCGCCGCTGGCCTTGTTCACTTCTTCAAAAACAGCAGGATGCACCATGCCCGAGCCGGCGACTTCGATCCATTGTTCACCTTTCTTGAGCGCCTTTGATTTGACGTAAATTTCCAAACTCGGCTCGGTGAACGGAAAATAGTGCGGACGAAACTGCACTTCGGTGTCCGGCCCGAAAAGTTCGCGCATGAAAAACTCGAGCGTGCCTTTTAGATCCGCGACGCTAACGTTCTTATCGACATACAAACCTTCGATCTGGTGAAACTGCGCGCTGTGGGTCGCGTCGATTTCGTCCCGGCGATAAGCGGCCCCTGGAGCAATCACGCGCAGGGGCGGCGGCGCGGATTCCATCGCCCGGATCTGCACGGTGGAAGTGTGTGTTCGAAGGAGGCGTCCGTCCGACAGATAAAATGTGTCCTGCTCATTACGCGCGGGATGTTCAGGCGGCATGTTGAGTGCGTCGAAGCAATGCCACTCGTCTTCGACATCGGGTCCATCGGCGAGCGCGAACCCCATGCGGCGAAAGATTTGAATGGACCGCTCGAGCATTTGAGTAAGCGGATGCAATGAACCGATCTCTTTCGCTGAATAGCCAGAGTATCCACCAGCTCCGCTTCGAGCGTACCCACCATAGCCGGAATACCCACTTCGCCCGATACCCGGTAGCGTGACGTCGATCTCGGAGAGCGCCCCCGACTCTTTTTGGGATCGAAACTGCCCGGTGCGCGATTCAATCGCGGCGGTGACAGCGTTGCGAACTTCGTTCAGTAATTTGCCGACAATTGGTTTCTCCTCTTTGGCCAGCGTCTTCATTTGCTCGCCCCATGCCGAAATGCTGCCGCTTTTGCCGAGATACTTGATGCGCGTGGCCTCGAGCGCCTGTTCGTCAGACGCGGCTTCGATTTCGCGGAGGGCATCATCGCGAAGCTGTTCGAGTGGATGGTTCATTGACCCGTGAGTCGTTAAAACGTTACATCGTTACATCGGCAAATCGATTCACGATTTAACGAATCAGGAATTACGATTCAACGAATCACGCCGCTTTCTTCGCCTTCTTCTCCAGCGCGCTCTTGGCCTGATCGATGATCGATTTGAATGCTGCCTCGTCAGTGACGGCGAGATCCGCAAGAATCTTTCGATCAAGGCCGATGCCAGCCGCTTTCAATCCTTCCGCAAAACGACTGTAGTTCATTCCATTGGCGCGCGCAGCAGCGTTTAGCCGTTGAATCCAGAGGTAACGAAACGTACGTTTGCGTGTTTTGCGATCGCGATACGCCCAGTATTGGGCTTTCATCATCGCATCTTTCGCGTAGCGGAAAAGTTTCGAACGGCGTCCGCGATAACCTTTGGCTTTCTTTAAAACCCGTTTGCGCCGGGCCCGGCTTGCCGGGGCATTAGTGGCTCTTGGCATTGTGTTTCGCCCCGAATTGCTTCGGGACTCCTCGTTCAGCGAGCTGTTATTCCATTGTCGATCTTCGCGACCTCACTCGCTGATGCGGTCCCGCAGCGCGGCACCAGGTGCGCAGATCGAAAGCGCAAAAGTTAGGCGCATTGGGATAAATGACAAATGGACATTGAAAATGACGAAGCACGCGCCTTCGTCTGACTACGGCGCGGCAGGCGAATGACGAATGTCGAAGGAATGACGAAATCCGAATGATAAAGAATGATGCTATCGCAATCGGGGCGGCACGAAAGAACTGTCGCCCACTCCTCCGGACTCTTCGCAACCAATCTGGTCCGGAGTGTGATAAATTCAACGTCCGGGAACTTAACGATTAGATCTCGGCTTCGGCGGGCGCGGCTCTCTCGGGCACGAGGAGCGCTCAAGGCCGGGGAGGACGACCGGGGACCGTTCTAGGAGTCGCCGAAGGTAGCGCCGCAGCCCTTTGATCGCGAGTGTTGAGCCCGGTTGGATCGATCATGTAGCTACTCGGCGGCGAAATCTGTTGGTTTTCCGCCTCGCGCAAAATGAGATTGAGATTTGGAAGCGGCGGGAACTTCGCGATCAACATTGACGTCTTAATCAACTCGGAAAGATCGACATCCTGCGGCTCTGGCAACTTCGCCGCACCCGCGCGCACCATTATCATTTGCCCGGCGTGCAGCGCTCGAGTCTCGCCCGGATGATGTTTAAGCGAGACGCTGCCGTGGCCCTCGAGGATGATGAATTTGATCCATGATTTGGGATGATACTCAGCCATTGCTGTGAAACTGGTACCTGCCGATGTCGCGATCGCCGTGTTGATTCGCGCGCCGCCGGAACTTTTCGGCAGGTACAGCAATATGCTGCCACTCGCCAAATCGAACTCTCGTTCGCCGAAACTGAAGACGCTGTTCGCGCCGAGCCGCGCCAACGTTCGATCCGTGAAGGTAAGCTCCGCGCGCGAATCGCTGGCGGTTCGCACGGCTGTGCCTGGGTGGACATTGTTGTTAACTGAAGCTGGGCGCGGCGCAGCGTTCGGTGCAAGCAATTGCACATTGTGAATTGCCTGAGTGATGCGAGCTTCTTTCTTCTCGGGCACAATCGCGAATGTGGTGGGCCCAATCGCAACAGCGAAGGCGAACAGGATCCCGATGAAACGAAATCGATGGCGAAGCCGTTTCTTCATAATCGGTGGAGTCTTTAGAGAAAGATAACACCGCATACGCGACAGTGAAACTTCCTGTAGCGGCAGGTTCGCCGCGTTGAATCCGTCCCGCGGCAGGCGTGTCGCCTGCGTCCCCAGTCTCTGGAGAAGAGGATACCATCGCGCACGCGTCAGTGACGCTGTGCGCAGCTTGTTAGCCTTAGGCAGGCCAGAATAGGGCGATTGACTCAATCGCCCGCTGTGCGCGTATGTCGCCTCTTCCCTCGTAGGGAGAGGGGAAGGGTGAAGGTTTTCGTTCAGGGTTACCTGGCGCCTGCAGCGTCCACGCCCCTCACCTTGGTCCTCCCCCATTTTTGCAAGGGGCGAGGCGAGAAAGGAGTGCGCCGTGCGTTCCTTCACCTTTTAAAGAGCACACACGGGAGATGACTCCGGTCGTTTTCTTACGTGCTAAAGGATTTATCCCTTGTTGGCGCTCCGTGGCTCGGCGCGGCGAGCCACTTCACTGTGGCAAACGCCTCGGTGACAACGAAGACGCAGTCCGGATATCCATCGTGCGACGATCTGCGCCCAAGCGGCCAGCGGCATTGATCCGACTGGAATTTCTCCAATTACTCGCGATCTTCGAAGCGGGAATCGTGATCTTCCCGCCAGGACCAGGAACAGCACCATCGAGCAGAGCAAGCAGTTGCCCGCTATCGCTGACATTGATTCCGACGCGGGACTTAGTGGGCGTGGGCGCGGGCGAGGACGGGCCGAACGGCGGCGCGTTGCTTAGCGGTTGCGGATCATTCGCGCCGGCACCAGCAAACGTGCCGGTCGTCGTTTCATTACCGCCGAAGCCGGTGTAATTGGCGTTGTTGGTGTAAACATCGGCCGGAGCTTTGCCGCCGATGGTGACCACAACATTGTTGAAAATGGTGACCGAATTAGCGGCCAGAATCTTTGCGCTGTTGCCGCCAAGCGTGACATCGGAAACGAAATTAAGCTGGCCGTTGCTGCCCGACGCGTAAAGTTCCAACGTCGTATCAGCCGAGAGGGTGCCGCCGCCGATATTGAGCACACCGTTTGTGCCGAGCGCGCCAACTTTGAGCACATCTGCGTGAGCGCTGGCATTATTGAATGTGATCGTTCCATCTCCGTCGGTGAAGGCGAGGAACGTCCCGCCGGCATCATAACTGCCGCCATTAAAATTGATCGCAGCCGCTGCTGCACCGTCGCTGCCAAGAATCTGAACAGTCGCATCGTTGGTGACAGTGGCGGTGCCGGAAACGTTCATATTGATAGTAGCGTTGCCATTCATGACGCCGCCGTTGCTGTTATCAATCTGAGTTAACAACGAATTCGCGGTGAGACTTCCCGCGGTGACGTCGATGGTTGCGTTTCCGCCGATTGTTCCGCCGCTGAAGTTGTCAATCTCGACATCAAATAGCCCGGCGATGGAAGCGTTGACGATGTTGAGATCAATGGTGGCGTCGCCTCCGATGAAACCACCAGGGGAGCCCTCGACGAAGCTTCCGTTGCGAATTAGAAAGTAGGCGTCACCCGGGATGCCACCACTATTAGGATCGCTCCCCGTGGTGGTAAGATTGCCGGAGAGGTTCAGATTTATCGCGGCATTTCCGCCGATACTCCCGCCGGTGCCGCTGCCGCTGCCGTTGTTGAAGTTGTCCATTAGCGCATCGAGTTCCCCGCCAACCGAAATATTGGCAGCTGTGATATTCAGCGTGGCATCTGAGTCAATGGTTCCGCCGATCGGGCCGGTGAACAAGAGATTGCGTTGATTTTCGATATCAATCAGGGCGTCGCCGGCAATGGTCAGATCGCCGCCAATGGTCAACGTCAGAGTAGCGTTTCCGTGAATCGTTCCGCCCGATGGCGGCGTGAACTGATAATCGGGCGGGATGTCGTTGAGCACGAACCAAGAAGCGCCAGAACTCCCAGGCATGATATTGGTGGTACCTTGAATCGTTACGTCGCCGGGGACATCCCACGTAGCAGTAGCGTTGCCATCGATAATGCTGCCTCCTCTGTTGCTGATACCGGAACCGAAGAGGACGCCGGCCATGTCGACACTGGCAGCATGCAGGAAGAGAGAAACGTCGGAACCGATAAATGAGGGGGTCGTGTTCCCGCCGACATCATCGTACCTGCTGGAGACGATAAATTCCGCACTTAAACCGTTGGTAAACTGGTCGACGCCAATGGTCAAGGCGCCGCTGACATTAAACGTTAGGTTCCCGCCCGAATCGATCATCCCGCCGCCACGGTTGTTGAGGAAAACGTCAACATAAGAGTTGGCAGTGAGGTTGCCGCCAATTTCGATGTCGATGTTTCCGCCTGTGCCGATGTGGCCAGCAGGGTTGGCGGTAAAATCGTAGTTCTGGACGTAGGCAGCGAGACCATTCACCTGGACGTTGCCGTTCACTGTGAGATTGAGATTTCCGCCGTTGTCGATCAGCGCATTTGTGTTTTGAACTAGCGCCACAAAATCCCCCGGCTCGGGGGACTCCGTCGCCGAGCCTGGGCCTGTGGCGATCAGATCACCGCCAATGTTCACAGCAATATTTCCACCTGTTCCGATGTGGCCCTGGTTTGTGACCTGCAAACGAGAAAACTCAGTGGCCGAACTGTTTGTGTAGCCGCCCGTGACGTTGAGCGTGAGATTAGCTCCGCTGGCGACGGTGGCGCCGGGCAACACCAGTGTGTTTAACCTCACCTTGCCGTTGAGTAAGAGCGAGCCACCGATTTGCAGCGTCAGATCGTTTCCGGCGGTCGCGTCGAATTCGCCGACGCTCATCGTACCGAGGTTGGTAAGCTGAATCGATCCTTCCGCAGCAAGCTCGAGAATCCCTATGTTGGAAATCGGGGAATCAAGAATGAGGTCGGAGCCGGCCCCGCGCGCGTACATGGCAAGCTCGCTGAGATCCTGGAACGAGACGTCCGACGTGAGATTAATCGAACCGTTAACAGTGGCTAGCACCAGCAGGTCAAGCCCCGTAAACGTCAACGTCCCGCCGGGCGGTCCGGAGGTAATGCCATCCACAGCTATTAAACCAAGCTTCGTAGTGCCGCCATTGCTGAGATCAATCGTCGGATTACCGATGAGCGATAGGCTTTGAAATTTAAAAACGGCGATCGGCAAATGGTTCGCGTCGGCAAAGAAAACGTCATCGATTCCCAAGGCAGTATCGAAGGCTGAGGTGGAACCAAAGGCCCACAGCGTGAAGGCGCCATCATCAGTTACGCCGCGATAGATTGTTCCAAAATTTGTCACGCCATTCGTTGTGATCGCAGGGTCGGTTGTAATCACCGTTCCCGACGTGATCAGATAAGGAACTGGTGAAGTGATCGTGGTTGGTGGCCCGAACTTGCTCGGAGTTGGCGTTGGTGGCGGCGGAGTTGGCGTTGGCGGTGGCGGAGTCGGTGTGGGTGGCGGCGGAGTCGGTGGCGGCGGAGTTGGCGGTGGCGGAGTTGGCGGTGGTGGAGATGGCGGTGGCGGAGATGGCGGTGGCGAAGATGGGGGCGTTTGATTCGCCTCTTCGGCGACTATTCCCTGATTGATCACGTTGATGATCTGCGTCGGATCAAGGGGATTCGTTGTCGTGGTGGCAACGAGGCCGCTGGCTATTTTCAGGTCCAGTTGCTTCTGTTCTTCCAGCGCGATCAAATCCAGAGCTTGGCTGGGAAGCGGTGTATCGTAACCGATGACAAGGAGCGATGTCTTCATGACTTGCCCAATGTCAAAATTCTGCACTTTCGAAAAGCTTGTGCCGTCGGTGGTGACAGTTTTTCCGGGACCCAGCTCGACGGATTGACCATTGCGCAAATCAAGGCGGAAGGTCCCTTCCAGGCAAAGCCATTTGCTGAAGGGGTGAGGGTTACTGGCGGTGGCGGGATGAAATTCGCCGATGCCAGTGGTGCCTGTGATTGAGACGGTGACCCCAGCGGTTTTGATTGTCGCGCCGCCCCTGCCTTTCGGTACCTGAAAAAGAATCGCGCCATCGATAAGATTCATCTCCCGCGTGCCCTGGTTGAAACTGAAGATCGTGTTCGCGCCGAGGCGGGTGAGGGTTAGATCGGGGAAAGTCAATTCGCTGCGCGACTGGCTGCCGGTGCGAACGGCGGTGCCGGTGCGGACAAGATCGCTGACGGCAGCCGGGCGCGGCGCCGCTTGTTGTAACAGCAGTTTAACGTCATTCACCACCTGGGTGACGCGCGCTTCCTTGAATTGTGTTGCGTTCGCCGAAGTGGCGACAGGGATAAGACAAGTAAAACCTGACGCAATCGCGACGAACCTCGTGCGCCCGGTTCCTCCAAATAGTTTTTTTGTACTTTCCAGGATGTTAGTCATAAAGGGGAGTGGGCGCCGATGTTGTCTGGTTTATTGGCAGTTTGCATCAGTTGAAGTTAGGGTGCGTGAAATAGTGCCCGGTATTTGTTTGTGGCTTCTGGAGTGGCGCTGGTGTTGGATTAACAAGATTGACGAGCGTGCCGCGTCCGAAGATGACGAGGTTCGAGGGGATATATGTGCCCTTAGCTATAAGCTCTGACTGCTTCTGCTCTTCGGACTCGATCAAGCGTTGACTGAGGAGAGGTGGAAAATCGCGGACCAGCAGGCACGTCTTCATCACTCGTGAAATATCGAAATCCGCCGGGTCCGGGAGGGCGGTGACATCCGGCTTGGTAATGAGAATTTGCCCGGGGTGCGCCAGGAGCGATTCGCCGACGCGATTCGTCAAATAACAACGGACTGTACCTTCCAGGACAAGGACCTTTATGTAGAACTGGCCATGACGCTCAATTATGCCAGTCGCGCCGGTACTCGCGGTCGCGATCGCAGCGGTCTTGATCTTGGCTTCTCGAGCGCCTTTCGGTATTTGGAAAAGCACTGCGCCTTCCACAAGATCCATGGTGCGCATTCCGTCGCTGAAACCGACAATCGTTTTCGCGCCGAGACGCGCGATCGTTTGGTTAGCGAATGTCAATTCGCTGCGTCCGGCCGCGCCGGTGCTGATAGCATCGCCGTCGCGAACGCTTTCGCCGACCGCGGCCCGGCGTGGAGGCGCTTGCGGCGGACCAAGCTTCACGTCTTTCACCACTTGCGTTACGCGCGTTTCCTGCAACTGAGCGGCATTTAAACAGGCGACGGTCAGGAGAAGACAAATGAGCAAACCGCGGCCCCAGCTTTCCGCTCGGAGCGCTGAAGAAGGGGGACGATTGATCATGGGCGTTAGAATTTCAGCGTCAGCGCTACTCCGCCGCCAATGTTGGCCACGCTGTATTCGAAGACGCTGTGGTTGGACTGATTCCAGGCGAAAGAGCTGAGCGCGCTTAATGTGAGCCAGTCCCGAATCCGATAGTTTGCGCTCAGGGAAAGTATTTCGTTCACATCGGTTCGATCGCCGGAATAATAATCGCGCACGACGAACTGAAACGCGGCGTCGAGCGAAAAGGAGCGACTCAAAGCAACATCGTAGCTGCCGTAGAGTGAGTAGTTGTTTCGCCGCGGTGATTCGGGGTTACCGGCAAAACTGAGGTTTAAAGCGACGCCGAAGAGAACCTGTTGCGCACGGGCGATCCGGAACGGCAGTTCTGCGGTTAAAATGATAGAATTATTGACGAATAACTCGTCGAAATTGTCAGTATCCGTCAGGCGATTGTAGTCATAATACCCGCGGAGGCTCAGGTTGTGGAACTGCGGCAGGTAATAAACTAACCCGGCGATGACATCGAGGCTGGCGAAATTAAGTTCCGTGAATTGGTCGTAGAAGAAGAATTGCTGCACGACCCCGACTTGTGCGTAGAACGTCTTGGTAATGCGCGGCTGATACATCAAAGTGACCCCGGGAGCGACCAGGACATCATCCTGTTCGCCGCTGCTAACGAGCGCGGCATTCGAGGTCCAGTAAAAGGGAGAGTAAACGGAAAGCGTGAACGGCCGATACTCCTCCGTCCGCTTCAGGATCTGCTGCTCGCCGATGTCTTGCTCGTTCGGACTCGTGACGGCATAACCTTGAGCTTCACCAGTGGGCGTAGCTGTTGGGACCGGCAAAGCGCCTTGGCCGAGCAACTGCGCGCGCGACTGCGCCGAGCCGGGCGGTGCCTGGCCTTGTGTTGGCTGACCTGCGAGAATCAGCGCCGCTATCCACACAAAAGCGGGCCATCTGAGGAGAAATTTCGAAAAATGCGGCAAATCGGTCAAAGCTGGCGGTTTTTTTGAGGCTTTGGAATTTCCGAGTCAAGCAGAATTAATTATTATTTTCAACATCAGGCTGCGAAAATCTGGTCCGCCGGCGGACAGGAGAATTAAATGAAAATTAGCGTGACACTGCAATAACTGCGAAGCCACTCATTGGCAGAATCATTAAAAGAGCAATACAATCTGGCGATCAATCGCTTTAACGTTTCGGCGATTTACGATTTAACGGCGGCATCGATGCCGCTGAATGGAATTTCATAATCGCGCAGTGCTGGTATAATGCGCGCATGCATTGGCTTGGGCGTTATCGGCTGTTGATCCTGGCGTCAATCTGCGGTTTTTGGACCGGGCTGATTTTTCTCGGTCATTTCTTTCCGGCGACGCCGTTTCTCTCCGTGCCATGGAGCGGTGAACAGAGCTTTGAGGATTTGCTGCGGCGCGAAGGGCGAAAAACTCCAACGCGTAATGATTTCGTTTTCTTAGGGATCGATCAAAGCACGTTGGAATTGCCGCCCCTCACGGCTGAGGAAATCGCGAACAACCGTGCATTCCAACTGATGACCGAACGGCCATTCCCGTGGTCGCGCGAAGTTTGGGCGTTGTTGCTCGATCGTTTGTTTGGAGCCGGGGCGCGTCTGGTCATCTTCGACCTGATGTTTGATCCGCCTAACGAGGGCGATCCCGCGTTTCATTCCGCGCTCGATCGTTATCACGACAAGGTGGTGCTCGGCGCCAATATCGATATGCAAAACGCCTACCGGCCTCAGGAGGTGACGCCAAACGACACACTGGTTCCGCCGCCCCAAATGCAAGACGATCGTGTCGGGTTTGTGAATTTCTGGCCCGATCCGATCGATGGGAAAATCCGCGCCGTGACTTATCGGGTGACAGATCGCCAACTTGCTGGCTTGCCGCCGCACCCGAGCCAGGAAATTTACGAAGCGCTTTCTGCGCGCGCGCTCGCCAAGATCGGCCGCGGGGAGGATGTGCCGAACGACCTTCGTGGTCATATGATTCGTTTTACCGAGCTCGACGCGTTCGAACCGCGCCCGCTCTACGAAGTTTTCGATCCCAAATTTTGGCATGCCAACTATGCCGACGGCACGTTTTTTAAGAACAAAATCGTCATCGTGGGAGCGTCTGCGCAGGTAGAGCATGATGTTGTCGATACGCCAATGAGCCCAACGATATGGGGCCCGGCGCTTCACTTACAGGCGATGGCCGCGGCCCTTGGCCATGAATTCTTGCAGCCCACGCAACCGACAACCGGCTTGGCACTTGTTGGCGCGGGAGGGCTGATTGCGTGGTCGCTTATCGTGTTTCTGCGCAGGCCGTTGCTTTGTCTTGGCACCCTCGTTGTGATCACCAGTGCGTATCTTGCCGCGGCGCGATTGTTTTATGACAAATCGGGACTGTTGCTTCTCACGGTCCCGGTCCTCTCCGCGCTACTATTGAGCGGATTATTTTCGCTCGGGTTCGAATACGCCCTCGAGCGGCTCGAGAAATTGCGCACACGACGGACGCTCGAACGCTATGTCTCGAAAAACCTGGTCAAGGAAGTTCTCGAAAATCCGGACAGCTACTACAGCTCGCTCCGTGGCGCGCGTGTGCCCGTGACAATCCTGTTCTCGGATTTGATCGGTTTCACCACGTTGGTCGAAAGAGCCGACCCCGAGGCCTTGGTCGCACAGCTCAATGAGTATCTCACCCGCATGACTTCAGTTGTTTTCAGCAATGGGGGCACGCTCGATAAATTCATCGGTGACGCGATCATGGCCGTTTGGGGGAACGTGCGCAGTTTTGGCATGGCGCAGGACACAAAAAATTGCGCGCGCGCAGCGCTGGGGATGCGGCGCGAGCTGCGGCAGCTCAATGAACAATGGCGCGGCGAAGGCCGAATGGGACTCGGCATGGGCATTGGCATCAATCAAGGCGAAGTAATTGTTGGCAATATTGGCTCGCACGAGCGCATGGATCCCACCGTCATTGGTGACTCGGTTAATCTGGCGTCACGGCTCGAAGGTCTTACTCGAATTTATGGCGTCGATATTTTGATTGGTGCGACAGCGGCCGAATTGGTGCGAGACGAATTTCATTTGCGCTCGGTGGCGCGTGTGCAGGTGAAAGGCAAAACCAAGCCGGTGGACGTTTTTACCTTCATTGGTGCGCGGAATGAAGATGTCGATCCAGAACTTCTGAAGTGGCTCGACTCCTACGAAGAGGGACTGGAGAAATTCCGCGCACGCGATTTTACTGAGGCAAAAATCTTATTCTCGCGTTTCCTCGAGTTTTATCCGGACGATCTCCTGGCCAAAATGTATCTCGATCGCGCGCTCGAATACGAACAACAACCGCCGGACGAAGCCTGGGACGCAGTGGAGGTATTCAAGAAGAAGTGATGCTGAGGAGCGCACGCACGCTCGCGTACACCATTTGGCGCCTCGCTAAACCGAACAGTAATGAAATTTTCGGCGGGGCGCCGAAAACAGCATACGAGGCGCGTGCGCTCCCGAATCCTTTCAGTAGCGCGAACGATTTCTCCGCCGTAAAGAATCCGCGTGAAGGAAGCGCCTCGAAGTTTTCATTTTCTGGGGATTTGCGGAACGGCGATGGGCTCAGTCGCCGCGGCGCTGCAAGAGCGCGGCTTCAAAGTCACCGGTTCGGACGAAAATGTTTATCCGCCGATGTCGATCTTTCTGGAAAAGAAAGGCATCGCGCTCAAGGAAGGTTATCGCGCTGAAAATATTCCAGCAGATGCCGATGTGATCGTGATTGGCAATGCAATCAAGCGCGGCAATTCCGAAGTGGAGGTGGTGCTCAGCCGAAAACTGCTTTATTTCTCGTTGCCGGAGGTGTTGAAAAATTATTTTCTACGCGGCCGGCATAATCTTGTCGTTACTGGAACGCACGGCAAAACAACGACAACAGCGCTGCTCGCATGGATCATGGAAAAGGCCGGACGCAAGCCCGGTTATCTCATCGGCGGACTCCCAAAAAATCTCGGACAAGGCGCACGCTTGAACGATTCGAAATATTTCGTGATCGAAGGCGACGAGTACGACTCCGCCTTTTTCGACAAGCGCTCGAAATTTTTGCATTACCTGCCGGAATTGCTGATCGTAAACAACATCGAGTTCGATCACGCTGACATCTTCAACGACCTCGATGAAATCAAGCTTAGCTTCCGGCGTTTGCTCAATATCGTTCCTCAAAATGGCATGGTGCTGGTGAATGGCGACGATCCCAGTTGCGTGGAAGTCGCAAGGGATTGTCTCGCGCAGATGATTGAGGTGGGTTTCTCGAAGAATTGCGCCCAGCGAATCCGGGACGTCACCTACTCGGCTGGAGGCTCAAGGTTCAAGCTTGGCGAGGGCACTTTCGAAATTCCGCTCATCGGCGAATTCAACGTGCGCAATGCGGCGATGGCGGCGATAGCAGCGCGATTTTATGATGTGTCGAAAGCGAAGATCGACAATGCGTTCAAGAGTTTTTCCGGAATCGCACGACGGCAGGAAGTCCGTGGCGAAGCGCGCGGTGTCAAAGTGATTGACGATTTCGGCCACCATCCGACGGCAATCGCCCACACGCTGCAAGCGCTTCGTCATCGTTATCGTGGCCACCGGCTCTGGGCCGTTTTCGAACCGCGCTCGAACACGACGCGGCGTGCCGTTTTTCAACAGCAGCTTCCTGATGCGCTAAAATTAGCTGATGGGGTTTTCATCGCGCAAGTGGCCAAGTTGGAGCAGATCCCCGAAGAGGAGCGATTAAATCCCGAGGCGGTTGTGGATGCGATTGTCAAAGCTGGTTCCCCCGCGTTTTACGAGCAGAACGCCGATGCGATTGTTGATCGAATCGTTCCGATGCTGCGGCCAAAGGATATCGTCGCGGTTTTCAGCAACGGCGGATTCGACAATATTCACGAGAAGTTGCTTGAGAGGTTAAAAGAGTTACAACCGTTACGAAGTTACAAAGGTTGAAGCGCTGGGTGACTGAGCATTATCCGTTGTAACCTTGTAACTTTTTTACGGATCACGGCGCCGGCGTAGCCGCCGACGTATGATCGAGCACAATCCGCCAGCCTTTCGGCAAGCGCCTGAAGATGAGTGTAAATCGCCCGTGCGGCCGATTTTTTGCGCGCTCTAATTTCCAACGTCCGAGCACAACGGCCGAATCTGGCGCC
>Ga0209690_1000468_pt1 | contig 21728 bp, 20 predicted proteins | sample GraSoiAngelo_150_FD_186164 | JGI IMG/M metagenome (GOLD analysis project Ga0209690, IMG submission 186164) | Grasslands soil microbial communities from the Angelo Coastal Reserve, California, USA - 14_1009_09_40cm (SPAdes) (version 2) | ecosystem: Environmental > Terrestrial > Soil > Grasslands ... | reverse complement strand
CAGATCATCGATGACGAGCAGGGCCCGCCGTCCGCCCCAGGTTTCCAGGGCATGGGCGGCTGCCTCCACTGAGTCCCAACCATCCGGGATGGGACCGAGCGCAGCCGTGAAAGCCGACCACAGATGCTTCAGCAACGTGACCGTCTTCGCGTCCCAGCTTTCAGCCCGGTACCAGGCGACCGGAACGCTGGCCGCTGCGGCGAAACCCGCGAGCAGCGTGCTCTTGCCTGAGCCGGCGGGGGCGACCACCAAGCCGACCCGGTACTGCCAGATCCGCTCGAGGAGACCGTCGACGCGTTCGCGCGCGAGGGAATGCACTTGGGGTATCAGCACCTTGGCCGATACCACGGCCGTGGACCCTTCCCTCACGCAGGTCCTCCCCTCGTTCCCTGCCGCTCTAACGACGCAGGCGTCACCGCGCCGCCTGCGCTAACCCCTACCGTCCTGCAGTCTACGTCGCGTCGCCGCGATTACTTCGCCACACACTACACGGAGATTTCGGATTGTCAATATGGTTTTCGCAAATAGTCCAGTCGCGGGAAGCGCCCCGAGCAGGATTCGAACCTGCGACCTAGTGCTTAGAAGGCACCCGCTCTAGTCCACTGAGCTACCGGGGCAGCAGCGCGGATTATAAGGAGGCGCTGTTACGCGGCGATCTGAACCCATCGACCGGCCACTTCGTCCACCACGCCGATCGGAGCCCGGCGCCTACCGTCGGCAGCCGCCCTGATGAGTTGTACCAGTCTCGGGCCGAGTTCGGCTCGCGTGACCTCGAAGTCGTCCCACCGGTCATCACCGGCAACTCGGCAATCAAAATTGAACTGAATCATGCCTTTGGGCAATGAGGTCTGATAGGCGCGCTTGTAGAACATCGGCGCCGGCACGACCCAGAGGCGGGTGAGCTCCATTTTCCGTCTGTCCATCAGACAGAAGACGCAGACGAACTTGGCATCTGAGGGGACATGATCCCGATGGAGCCGGACGGTGCCGCCAATCCGGCGATCATGATTCAGGCCCAGGGCACATTTGACCTGGATGTAGATGTCCTTAAAGCCTCCGGCCAGATCGATCACGATGTCCTTTCCGTCGACATCGGTAAACGGGCGGTAGGACGATAGCTTTCCGTTCGCGCCGATTAGCGCGTACGCGGCGACGAGCGCCTCGGCTACCGCGCCCCAGAGCTTGTCGTTTTTGTGCAGCCTCTGCGAAGGCGTCATGTCTGCTAGCAAGGTAACGGACTACTCTCGGGCCGCTTGCGCCAGGACGCGAGAGGCTCGCCATCCGGGCCCCTCGAGCAGGACCACCGAGGCCAGGATCAGGGCGCCACCCACGTACTGAATTGGATTCGCGGTTTCGCCCAGGATGATGACCGCGAGCAGCACCGTGGTGGCGGGCTCGAACGTACTCAGAATGGCGGCGCGTGACGGACCGACGAGGCGCAGTCCAAGGATGAAGGTCAGCACCGGGATGGTGGTGCCGACCACCGCGAAGCCGATGATCAACGCGAGCCGTGGGACCGTCCAGTCAACGGCGACCTGGCCGTTGATCGATGCATAGGCCGTCCAGACCACGGCGGCCGACGTCATGATCATCGCCGTCGCCGAAACCGGCGGAAGACCGGGTAACAGCCGACTTCCATAGAGGATGTAGCCCGAGTAAAAGGCGGCCGATCCAAGCCCGAGCACGATGCCGATCGGCGCGGTGGCGCGCAGCTGGGCCTCGACCACCAGCACCGTACCCAGGAATGCCAGGCCGACCGCGCCCAGTTTCATCCATCCCAAGGACTCATGGAAGAGCACGGCCGCGAGCAACGTGACCACGACTGGAAACGTGTACAGGAGCAGTGCGTTGATGGAGGCCGGGATGAAATGCAGTGCGTTGAAATAGCTGCCGGATTGCCCAACGTAGCCCGCGCCGCCCATGATCGCCAGGCCGAGGAGGCTGCGGCGTGGAGGCAGGCCCTGCCGCGTCACGGCGGCCGCCAACCAGAGCAGCAGAGCCGCCAGCCCGAAGCGATAACTCAAGAGCTGCGGCGTGCTCAGTCCGAGACGGTAGGCGAGCTTGCCGAAGACGCCGAGGCTGCCGAAGAAACAGGCCGAGGCGATAACAAGTGCCACTCCAGCCGCACCGCGATTGCCGACCGGCGCGCGCACGCTGTCATTCTAGGAACGCGACCGAATTATTGGACGAGCACCGGCACGTAGGCGAGCGCGATCGGGTTGTAGTTTTCCACCACGCCGACGTTACCGTTCAGGCTGATCGTGTAGGCGAGGATCTGCCCGTAGCCCTTCCCGGTGCTCGATCCGCCGATTGAGACGTTGTCCTGCGGGGCCAGCATCGCCCCATTGACGCTGATGTTGCCGCCACCACCGACCGAGATGACTTCACTGCCGAGGCCGATCTGCTTCGCGCAGACCTGAGTATTGCAGCTTGCAGGCAGGTTTGCCGCCGCCGTGAAGTTCCAGGAAGAGGTCGCGCGGTTGGGATCGACGAACAGCGAGACGTCGTGGAACTTGGCGGTCGAAGTCAGGTACAGGTTGGCACCACCCTGAACCGAGAGTGTGTTATAGGTACCGCCCTTGCCACCACCACCGGCGGTGCAGAAGTAGTTGCCGCTGGCTGCGGGGTTCTGGTTCGTGCATTTGGCGGCGGCATCACCGGCGTCAGCCGGCCAGAACACGAGGAGCACCCCAAAGTCGTAGTCAGTGGTGCAGTGGAAGTTGTTTGTGGAACCAGGCCATCCAGCTACCGCAGAGACGATTGGGGCGCCCGGTGCAGGTGTACAGGCGAGGGTCTTGGCCGTAACAGGGTTGCAGGTTGGCAGCACCTGCAGGTAGCAGTCGCCGGTCTCCACGGTGCCACCCGAGGAGACGTTCAACCCAGAGCCGTTGGCGGTGCCCTCGAAGAAATAGACGCCTGGTTGTAGCACGAGTGTTCCCTTGACGATCACGCTGCTGTAGCGCGGCCCGAGCGGCTGCGTCGGGTCGAGGCTGCGGGTGGGCATCAGCATCATGGTGGTGGCGTTCGGTACCGTGATCGCACCGAACAGCGCACCCGAACCCGGATCCGGCGGCAAGTTCACGTTGGGGGGAAAGACATAGCCGCCCAAGGGAAGGTTACTTGCAGCGCCGCTTGGGCACTTGGTTTCGCCGACGGATGTGGCATTAATGGCGGCCGATGACGTGGGGATGTACTCCCAGAGGTCCCCGCCGAACTGGGGATTGCACACAAAGGTCATGGAACCGTTCGGCATCGTGACGCTACCGTTGTCGCCCACTCGCTTGTTTGCCGTGATCCCGGTTGCCCCGTTCGTGCTGATGTCGTGGTCGTCATTGTGTTTGAAAGCGAAGATGGCGTAGGGAATGGCGTGGTTGCGACCGATCGACGTGACAGTGACCCCGATGCTCGGAAAGAGCGCCGCCGTGAAGACCAGGGGCAGCTGGTGGGTCAGCCGGACGTAGATGAAGGCTTCGTCTTCCCCGGTGTTCTTGTAGTTATAGGGGGTCGTAATGGTCAGGGTGTAGGCGCCACTCCTGTCGACCCAGTTATTGCAGCAAGGCGAGGCGGCGTTGCTCGGGTTGTAGGGTCCGGGTCCTGGTGCGGGACTGGACGCCGTGCAGGCATTCGGCGAGCACGCGGTGGCACCGCCAAGCAGCCGGTGGCCCACGTTGAACGGACTTGGCGCGGCGTAGTTATTGGAGAAGTCGATTCCCAGCGTCCTCTCGACGGCATAGACGGTGTCGTCCAAAGCCCAGGATGTCTGATCGGATCCGGCGCCGGGTCCGAGATCGAGCGCACCGGTCAGGGCGGCGCCGTCAAGACCGTTCTGTAGACCCCGCTGCTCGACGAGCACCCGGGCGCCATCGATCGCCAGGGCGACCACGGCGAATATCGCCACGCACGCCAGAGCAAAAGTGACCGCGATCTGGCCCCGCAAGTGCTCGCGCGTTGAAGTGATCAAAATTCCGTCACCATGGTGGCCGTGGCCACGAAGTAGTTCGTCGACATCAAGGCGCGCACCATCGGAGTGGTCGCCTCGAAGTGGTACACGATCGAAACCTTGATGTACTTCGGGAACGAGGCGAATCCCGACCGGTCGATGAAGATGAAGCCGCTGCCGGTGGTGGGCTGGTAGCAGGACGTCAGTGGATTCGGTGGAGTTGCTGTGCCGCAAGCCGCAGGTTGGGTCAGGGTGGAAAAAGTCATCGAGCGCGCCTGCTGCTGCATAAGAGACGCGATCGTGGCATCGGTCAGGCCGGTGCCGGTGTCATACGCGGCACCGACGCGGGCAGCAGTCCGGGCCAGATCAGAAGTGACGACGTAGTAGAAGCCGGCGCGACCGAAATCGAGGGTTCCGACGAGGAGCAGGAAGAATACCGGGGCCATGAGGGCAAACTCGACCGCGGACTGGCCGAGGCGGCGACGCGACAGCGCGCGAATGGTGAGCAGCATTGTCAGTACCAGGCCAGCATTGTGGTTTGGGCTCGTAGCGTGATGGTCCCGCCGGTGAACTGCTGAATCAGCGGCGTGATCGGCGTAAAGTTCGCGGTGGCGAAGACGGTAAGTGCCTTCCGGCCGGGCAGCCGGCGCGGCGGATTGACCCCGGTGTTTGCGGGTGGACTGATGATCAGGGTTCCCGCGGCGCAGCTCACGTTGACCCAGGGCAAGCCTTCCTGGTTGCCGGCAGCGCAGCCGACCGAGTCGTCGTACTCGTAGGGGAAGTCGATCAGGACCCGGGCCGCTTCGCGGCTGGCATTTTCCAGCGCAATGTAGTAGTAGAAGGCGCGCGTCAGGTCGACGGCGCCAAGGAACAGGAGCGCCATAATCGGCAGGATGAGCGCAAACTCAACGAGTGACTGGCCCCGATGCCGGTGCGGCCATGCGGAAAATGCGCGCTGAAGCACGACCACAAAGGTAATGACGTCCTGCTTCGCTGAGTCTTACGAGCCGCGCTATCAAGGGTTGCTGACCGCATTGTTACCGGATTGCGGTTCGGTGTTACGGTCCGGTGACGGGCTACTGCGTCAGTCCTTTCATGTACGGGACCTGGGTTGGATCGAAGGTCTCGTTGACGTTGCCGTTGCCGTTGATCAGCAAAGTCCAGGCGACGACCTGGCCGACACCGGTGCCGCAGCCGCTACCGGTCAGCACCATGTTGTCGGCTGGCCCGTAGATCGCGCCACCGATGCTGTAGCAAGCGCCACCGGAGAAGCGAACGACGTTGGTCCCCAGCGGCTGCGAGGTGCAGATGTTCTGCCAGTTGGGCATCGTCTCGATGTAGAGGCTGATGTTGAAGTACTTCGGCGAGGGCGTCAGGGTGATCGTCGAGGTGGCGGCTGCCGAGAAGATATGCTTATTGCACTGCGTATTCCCGGCCGCGTTGGCGGGCGTGATCTCGATGATGACGCCCGGATCGAAGCTTCCCCAGGGGCCCAACGGCGGAAGGCCAAGACAGGGCGTCTGCGGATAGGTGTCGTCAGTGCCGTTGAAGGTTCGCAGGGTACCCTGCACACTGACGCCGTTTGCCTGCACCTGGTAGACGCCTGGATACAGGATCGCGGTCGCACCATTCTGTACGTTGATCTGGTTGCTGTACTGGCCTGGGCATAGCACAACCGGCGGCCCGTTGACGACGGTGCTCCCGTTGTATGTCGCGGCCATTGGCGCGGGTTCCGGGTAGCTCGGAAAATCAAGATGCGACGCCGTTCGGGGCAGCCCGGGCAAGCCGACGGTTTGCTGCCCGCTCACGACGCCCGGACCTTGCAGCCCCGTCCGGTCGCTGTTGCTCTCATTTACGGCCCAGAGGTCACCCTGGTTAAGACCCGGGCTGAACGTGATCGAGGGTGTGCCATTACCGGGCGCGATACTGGCATTCGAGAAAATCCCACCGCGGTCGTTGAGATTCGAACCGCCCGGGCCCTGCAGCGTGATCCCGCCAGGCGTCCCGTTAACGTTGAAGTTGGAGTACTGCTGGTACGCCGGCTTGTCTTGCAGCAGGACGATCGCATACGGCAGATTGGCGTTCTGGGCCGTGGCCCGCGCCGCCAGCGTGATCGTCGATTGGAAGCCGTGAATGGGCGCCACGGCGACCGGATGGACGTGCCAGACGCTGACCTGATACGTGTACGACGTCGGAACTGAGAGCTCAGCATAGTAACCGGCTCCCAGATTGAGCGTTCCAACCCCGTTTCCACCCGGCAGGCCGATCGTCTTGTTATTCGGACAGGAGGAGCTGCAGGGCGCACCTTTGCTGGTGCCCGGCAGGTTCTGGACCAGGTTGCCGATCGCCTGGTTGTGGATGTTCGTGTAGCTTGGTTGGACTGCCATGAGCAGCTCCGCTCCCGCCAGGGCTGCCGAGTCCGCGGCGTTTTGAAGCTGCCGCTTATCGAGATAGATGCCGCCACCGTCGAGCGCCAGCGCCAGGATCGCGGTCAGGACCAGCACCGCGACGGCGACGAGGACGACCGCCTGCCCTGACTGCTTTCGCAACCAGGCTGCCGGCATCAATACTCCGTACTCATGGTGCTGGTAACAGTCATGACGATCCCATTAGCGAAAAACTGCGAGCCGAATGGCGTCAGCGGCTTGAAGTTGTATTTGATGGTGACGGTCAGGGGATTGTGTCCGGCGTAGCTGGGGATGACCGGGTTGCAGACTCCTCCCGCGGAGGGGGCCTGGCCCGATGGCGCATTTGGCGAATTTACCGGAGCGCCTAATGGCGCACCGACATAGACGAGTCCCGTGTTCGCCGACATACTGGGGGCCAGAGGCGGCGCATCATTGATGCAGGTGCCAGGGACCAGCGACAGGCCGATAGCATTCGTCTCCACGGCACCGATGACCCGGTTGTTGGCGGGCCGGTTGCTGCCGGTCGTAATCGCCGCCCGGGCGCCCTCTCGAGCGGCGCCGGCAAGGGTGGCGTAGTCGTACGCGGCGCGGCCGCAGTCGATTACCATCAGCAGGATCATCACCAGGAAGGGTGCGATCATCGCGAACTCGACCATCGACTGGCCACGGCTCGCTCGCTTCATTGTTGTGTTTGCACCTGCATGGTGGTCGAGGCCTCGAGGTGCACGGTGTCAGCCCCGACCACACTGGCAAGCGGTGTGACCGGGGCGAAGTTGTAGAGGATCGTGACCTGGACCGTGCTTTGGGCGGTCGGCAGGCTGTCACTGCCGTCGAAGCAGATGTAGACATAGCCGGTATTCGGGTCGGTCGGGTAATAGACGCCCCAGGTCGAGGGTGCTCCCGGCAAGCACTGCGTCGCGCTCGTGGCCAGGCTCAAGCTGATGTCAACGGGCACCTCGTGACGAGCCGCTTCGAAGACGGCGGCGGTGCTATCGAAAGTGTTGGTGGGCGGCGTCGCGGTCGGATCGAAGTAGGTGCCCTGGCGGGCGGCCTCCCGGGCTGCGTTCGTGATCGCGATCGAGTAATAGAAGACCCGCGCCAGGTCCGCAGAGCCCATCACGAGCAACATGAGGATGGGCAGCAGGAGAGCGGTCTCGACGATCGCTTGTCCACGCCTGGCATAGGAGACACGGTGGCACCGCATGTCGGTCTCTAGGATGCTCTCGACAGCCCCCTTCGAGTCTCCGCCGTTGGGACCATTCACCACGGCCATACGACGACAAAAACGTTACGGCCGCCGTTATCTTGAAACTGGTTTAGCCGGTGAGTTCCTTGGGCGGTGCGAGACGCTGCTCCGGGCCCATCAGCGGCAGGTACAGACTGAGAAGGAGCGCCGACAGCCCGATGATGAACGCCGCCAGCACGATCGGGATGCCGGGATCCTTGTTGATGGTCAGGTCGGTGTAGGGCTTCAGCCCGGTGAAACTGAGGCGGTAGCCGTCGGGTGTCACCACGCTGTCGCCCACCCGGAGGGCACCACGCCAGCGCAGGTCCAGGTTGCTGGTGTCGATCGAGTAGACATTCTGCGGCTGGGTCAAGTGAAGATCACCCCGGTAGAGCCGCACCAGCAGAATCGGATTGCGCAGCTGTGGCGTTCCGGGCGCGATCGACTGACCGGTGATCTGCGGATCGGGAATGAAGATCGCGGTCGCGCCCAGCTGCTGATCGGTCGGCCCGGCCGAAGGTGCCTTGAACACGCCGTTCGCGAATTGGGGGTCGCCGACGAAGATGTTCGGGCCGTCCTTCACCACCCGGCCGTCGGGCGTCTCGATCTTCAGGGTGGGGGCCCAGCCGTAACCGGCCTGGTAGATCTTGACGCCGTCGTAGTCGACATAGTGGTTGACCTGGATGTTTGCGCTCTCCACCAGGCGCCCGTGGTCATAGATCCGGACGCGCGAGGTGAAATCCTTGGGCGAACCGCTGGACCAGTAGCTGGCGCTGAAACTGTCGACCTTCACCTGGAAACCAGCATGCTCGGTCGCAAGCCTGCCTTCGCTCAGGTTGTCGTAATTGGCGCGCGCCTCCACGAAGGTATCCCCCTCCACCACCGCCGCGTTGCCGACGAATCCGGCGGCCTTGCCATAAATCACGCCGATCAGCAGGATGAAGAAGCTGGCGTGAAAGATGATGCTGGCCACCTCGGCTCCCAGCCCCCGGTTGCGCTGCGCGGGGTCCACGGCGCGCCGCCAGGCGGCGGGCACCCGGATGAACATGCTGGCCCCAATCGAGGTGTACATGAGGACCGCGGTGACGATGAATGGCCAGGAGCTGAAGATGTCGAAGAGGCCGAGGCGGGCGAACCACGGCGCGGTGACCGGGTGACGAAGCACATAGCCCATCACACCCTGCGGGTTCTGTGGCAACTGCGGCAGGAACGTGCCGACGATGGCCAGCAGCGCCAGGATGGCGAGCAGGATGATGGCGGTGCGCATTTTGCGGAGCTCGCGCCAGGCGCGCCCGAGCACCCGGATCGGCACGGGTACGCGGCGGCTCGCCGCAGATGCTGCCGCCGGGCGAACGGGAGACGGCGCGATCATCGCCCGGGACCTCCAACCCTCATCGTCGCTTAGAAGTGTAGGGAGGCGGCGTGGGTCGCCCAGTTCAGCACGACCGCCGGGAAGATGCCGAGAATGATGGTGGCGGCGGCCGCCGCACCGAGCACGGTGCCGGTTGAGATGCCGACCCGTTCCCTTTCGACGGTGGTCTCCTCGGGAGCCGCCAGCATCACGACGACGACGCGCAGGTAGTAGTAGAAGGAGACGATCGTCATGATCACCGCGACGATCAGCGGCGCCCAGATCTGGGCGTCGACGAGTGCTCGGAAGATGAAGAGCTTGGCGAAAAATCCAACGGTCGGCGGGATGCCGGCCAGCGAGAGCATGAAGATCGTCATCACGGTGGCCAGGAAGGGGCGCCGGTAGAACAGGCCCCGCCAGTAGCTGAGCTCGGCGGTCCGCTCCCCACCTGAGCCCAGCACGGTGACGACGGCGAAGGCGCCGAAATTCATCACGGCGTAGCCGGCAATATAGAAGAGGGTGGCGGAAAAGCCCTCCGCGGTTCCCGGCAGGATGCCGAGCAGGATGTAACCCGCATGCGCGATGCCGGAGTAGGCCAGCATCCGTTTCAGGTTGTCTTGCGTGATCGCGACCAGGTTGCCGATGAACAGCGAGAAGATCGCGATCAGCGCCAGCGGGAAGTACCAGCGGCTGGCAATCGAGGGGAACGTCGCGATGAACACCCGCCCAATCGCGGCAAACGCGGCCGACTTGGTCGCCACCGACATGAAGGTGGTGACAAGGGTCGGCGCGCCTTCATACACATCCGGCGTCCACATGTGGAAAGGCGCTGCCGAGGCCTTGAACGCCAGTCCCACCGACAGGAATCCGATCCCCAGCAGGAGCAGGACGTTGCTCGATGCGCCCAACCCGCTCGCGGTCGTGAAAGCGGCAATCCCCTGAAGGGTGGTGCTCCCGGTCGCGCCGTAGATCAGCGCCATGCCGTAGAGCAAGAATCCGGTCGCAAACCCGCCCAGCAGCAAATACTTCATGGCCGATTCCTGGGATCGCAGCGCGGTGCGGGCGAAGCCGGAGAGGACGTAGAGCGAGATCGATAGCAGCTCGATCCCGAGGAAGATCGTCATCAGGCTGGTGGCGGCCGCCAGCAGCATCATGCCGGCGGTTGCGCCCAGCAGGAGGATGTAGTACTCGCCGTGGTCGAGGTCGAGGGCGCGCAGGAAGCGGGGTGAGACCAGCACCGTGAGAATGCTGATCACGATCAAGAGCACGTTGAAGAAGGCGGCCAGGCTGTCGGCTACGACGGTATCGCCGAAGGCGGCCCGGTTCTGGCCCCACAGCGGAATGGTGGCAACCAGCGCGGCGAGCAGGCCGACGACGCTGACGGCCGCCAGCCAGCGACGCCGCTCGGCGGGAACGATGAGGTCGAGAAAGAGGACGACGATGGCCGTCCCGGTCACGATCAACTCCGGCAGGATGGCGCCGTAGTCGATGCCAAGGCCGTTCAGGTTGATGGTCATCGCAGAAGTACCGGTAACGCTTTAACGGTGGCCTCCACCGCGGCCGGAAAGAACGCGGGACTGACGCCGATCACAATCATCAACGCCAGCAGGGGGGCGAGCACCCCCACGTCGGCGACCCGCATCTCGATAAAGCCGGCCGGCTGCGGCGGCGCCTCCTGGAAGCTGCCCTGGTAGAAGCGCAGCACGTACCAGGCCGCCAGGATGACGCCGATCCCGGCGGCAACGGCCAGCGGAACGAAGGCCGTCCAGGCGCCAAGCATGATCAGGAACTCGCCAACGAAGCCGTTCAGGCCGGGAAGGCCGAGCGCGGCCAGCGAGATCACGAGAAACAGTGCGGCAAAGAGTGGTGCTCTGGCACCGAGTCCACGCAGCTGAGCCCGGTCGCGCGTCCCGGTCCTTCGCTCGATCATGGCGACGATCAGGAAGAGGGCGGCGATGATGACCCCGTGGTTGACCATCTGTACCAGCGCGCCCTCGATGCCAAGCAGGTTGCCGGCGAAGATCCCGAGGCCGATGAAGCCGAGATGACTCATCGAGGCGTAGGCCACCAGCCTCTTCAAGTCGGTCTGCACCAGCGCCATGAACGCGCCGTAGAGGATGCCGGTTGTCGCCAGCACGGCAAGGGCGGGCCCCAAACTGTGCGCCGCGTCGGGGAAGAGTGCCAGGTTGAAGCGCAGGAAACCGTACGCGCCGAGCTTCGACACCAGACCGGCAAGGACGATCACGACCGGGATCGGCGAAGCGGTGTAGGCAGCCGGCAGCCAGGTGTGCAGTGGAAAGAGGGGCATTTTGATGGCAAACGCCAGGGCGAAGCCCAGGAACAGCAGTTGCGGGATGCCGATCGCGCCGAGGTTCAAGGGCAGCTGCCACACGCCTGATGCCGGATGCTGGACGAGCACCGTCCAGTCGAAGCTCAACTGGCCGGTCTGGGCGAAGTTGATTGCGGCGACCGCCAGGATCGCGACCAGCATGGCGAAGCTACCGATGACGGTGTAGATCAAGAATTTGAACGCGGCGTAAACGCGCGGGCCCTCGCCCCATACTCCGATCAAGAAGTACAGGGGAACCAGCATTGCTTCCCAGAAGACATAGAAGAGGATGAGATCGAGCGACAGCAGGATGCCGGCGGTAGCCGCCTCGAGGATCAGCAACAGCAGGATGAATTGCTTCAGTCGAGGGGTGGCCGGGCTGGTCACCAGGATCGCGATCAGGAACAGCAGCGCGTTCAGCCCAAGAAGGAACAGGCTCAACCCATCGACCCCGACGTGGTAACTGATGCCGACCGTCGGCACCCACTGACGAGCTTCCTCGAACTGAAGGTGAAGGTTGCCGACGCCGTGCTGAAATCCGCCGACGATCACCAGCACCAACAGGAGGGTGATCGCGGACGCGAGAATGCCAAGCTGCTTGATGACGCGGCGGGCCACGGTCGGTGTCAGCGCAACCAGCAGTGCACCGGACAGCGGGATGACGACCGCCAGCGTCAGCCAGGGGACGGTGGTGGGGAGCGCGTACCAGCCCATCAGCCGAGCCTGACCGGCAGGTAGCCGAGGAACGCGGCCACGACGAGCACGACGCCGATGGCGCCACCCAGCGTCCAGAGGGCGTAGCTGCGGACGCGGCCGGTCTGAATCAGACGAAACTCCTTCGCCTCAACCAGAAAGAAGTCGGCCACCCCATTGACGGCGGCGTCGATCACCTGCGGCTCGATCCGGTCACTCAGGAAACGGCCGAGTGCCAGGCCCGGCCGGACGAAGACCAGGTCGTAGAGCTCGTCGATGTAGTACTTATGCTCGACCAGGGTGTGCAGCGGACGGACTCGCGTCCGCCAGGCCACCGCCAGCTCCGGCCGGCGAGCGTGCAATAGGTAGGCCATGCCGAAGCCGGCGAGCCCCACCAGTACGGACAGCGCGGCAAGCCCGATCACGACCGCGATGTTTTCCTCGACCGGGTTGCCGAAAATCGGGGACAGGAAGTTCGACACCGGAATGTATCCGCCCACCACCGCGCCGGCGGCCAGGATCACAATCGGGACGGTCTGAATGGGCGGCGCCTCGTGCAGGTGGCGATCGTCACGCGACAACCACTCCCAGCCGAAGGCGATGAAGAAGAGGCGGAACATGTAGTAGGCGGTGAGACCGGCGGTGATCAAAGCCAGCACGCCAAGCCAGAATTCGCTGCCCGCGGCGCTCAATGCCGCCCGGATGATCTCGTCTTTGCTGAAGAACCCGGCAAGCAAGGGAAAGCCGCTGATGGACAGCGTGCCGATCAAGAAGGTCCAGAAGGTGATCGGCAGCCCGGCTCGCAGGTTGCCCATATGGCGGATGTCCTGGTCGTCGTGAATGGCATGGATGATATTGCCGGCCGCCATGAAGAGCAGCGCTTTGAAGAACGCATGCGTCATGAAGTGAAACATGCCCGCGGCGTAGGCGCCGATTCCAACGGCCAGGAACATGTACCCGATCTGGCTCATCGTGGAGTAGGCGAGGATCCGCTTGATGTCAACCTGTGCGGTCCCGATGGTGGCGGCAAAGAATGCGGTGACCCCACCGATGACGGCCACCGTGGCTGCCGCTGCCGGGGCCCAGTCATACAGCTGATGCATCCGGGCGACGAGGTAGACACCCGCGGTGACCATGGTGGCAGCGTGGATCAGCGCTGAGACGGGCGTCGGGCCCTCCATCGCGTCCGGCAACCAGGTATGCAGCGGCAGCTGCGCCGACTTCGCCACCGCGCCCACCAGCAGGAGCAGGCAGATGGCGGTAATGACCGTGCCGCCCTTGGGCAGCTGGTGCAGGCGGTCGAAGAGGCCGCGGTAGTCCAGCACGCGAAGGTTGAGGAAGATCAGGAAGGCAGCGAAGACCATGCCCACATCGCCGATGGTGTTCATCACGAACGCCTTGCGACCGGCAAGCACGGCCGAGGTTCGCTCGAACCAGAAGCTGATCAGCAGGTAGGAGCAGAGGCCGACACCGGCCCAACCGATGATCAGCCAGACCAGATTGCCGGACAGAACGAGCAACAGCATTGAAAGCACGAAGAGATTCATGTAGGCGAAGAATCGCGAGTAACCCGGGTCTTCCCTCATGTAGCCGATCGAGTAGACATGGATCATGAAGCCGACGCCGGTGATCACGAGGATCATCAGGGTGGAGAGCGCGTCCACATAGAGGTTGAAGGGAACGTTGAAATCGCCACTTTGCCACCAGATGAAATACGTCTGATCCAGGGGCTTTGCGCCTGTCAACAACTGGATCAGGATGGCAAGCGACAGGATGAACCCGAGACCTATGCTGCCGGCGCCGACCCAGCCCACTACCTGGCGGGGCAGCAGGCGGCCGAACAGCGCATTGATCAGGAAACCGGCGAGCGGCGCCAGGAGAACCAGCGGCGCCAGCGTATCCACGGCCGGTTACTCCTTCATCAAATCGAGTCCGTCGACATCCATCTGCCGGCCGGCTCGGTAGACCTGCACGATGATCGCGATGCCGACCACCACCTCGGCGGCGGCGACGGTGATCACCAGGAAAGCAAAGACGACCCCATCGAGGGAATTGAGGTAGCGGCTGATGGCCGCGAAGGCGAGATTGACCGCGTTGAGCATGAGTTCGATGCACATGAAAACAACGAGGGGGTTGCGGCGGACCAGGAAGCCGATCGCGCCCATCGTGAATAGCGCGCCGCTCAAGAGTAGAAAGGTATAGGCGGGAACCGGCATCAGCGGATCCTCCGCACCGCCAGGTATACGGCACCCACGGCCGCGATCAGCAGCAGCACCGAGGTCACCTCAACCGGGAAGAGGAACTTTGTGTACAGCGCCGTCCCCACGCTCTGGACGTTGCCCACGGTGTTGATCACCTCAGGCGTGAAGGGTCCAGACCGGCCGGTCAACCCCTGGTTGACGAGCAGGACGCCGAGCAGGGCGGCGAAGATCACACCGAAGACGATGCCGTAGATCCACTCACCGCCCCGGGCGGGTCCCAACGTGACGTCGGACACCGGATTCATCAGGGCGATGATGAAGACGAAAAGCACCATCACCGCCCCGGCATAGACGATCACCTGGGCGGCGAACAGGAACTGGGCGTTCAACATCAAGAACAGGACGGCGAGGCCGAGCATGTTGCCGACCAGGGCGAGCGCGTTGTAGATCGGCCGCCGGAAGGCGACGACGCCAGCGGCGGTGACGAGCTCCCAGGCCGCCACGATGGCGAACCCGACTACCACTTGCGGGCTACCGGTTGCGCGGACGGCGCGCCGGAGGGGACTGCGGTGTCGCCGACGCTCGCGCTCAGTGGCTCGAGCATGTCCTCCTTGACGGCGATGAACTTGTCCGGATGGTCATCCGCCAGGTCGTAGCGCGGCCCCATGGTGATGGCGTCGTAGGGGCACGCTTCTTCGCACATCCCGCAGTAGATGCAGCGAAGCAGGTTGATCTCGTAGCGCTTCGCGTAGCGCTCGCCTGGAGAGACGCGGTGCTCGGGCGTGTTCTCGGCTGCCTCGACCACGATGCAGCCGACCGGACACGCGATGGCGCACAGCTCGCAGCCAACACATTTCTCCAGGCCGTCGGCGTAGCGGTGAAGGATATGCCGGCCGCGCTCTCGAGGCGGTACCGCCTTCTGCCGCTCCGGGTACTCGATGGTGACAATCGGCCTGGTGTTGTGCTTGAAGGTGGTGAGCAGCGCGCGGGCGATGTAAACCGGGCCCAGAAAGATTTCGCGCAGGGCCATCAGAGGGTACCCTCGGCGGCAACCACGACGACGGCGGTGACCATCATCATCGCGAGGGACAGCGGAAACAGTGATTTCCAGCCCAGGGCCATCAGCCGGTCATAGCGCATGCGGGGCAGCGTCGCCCGCAGCCAGACATAGACATACAGCAGCGCGATGACCTTGAGGACGAACCACCAGGGACCCGGCAGGATGCCGAAGGGGCCCCACCACCCGCCCAGGAAGACGATGGTCGCGATCGAGCTGACGATGATCATGTTGATGTATTCGGCCATGAAGAACAGGGCGAAGCGCATCCCGGAATACTCAGTGTGATAACCGGCCACCAGTTCCGTCTCCGCTTCGGGGAGGTCGAAGGGTGCCCGGTTCGTCTCCGCGATTCCGGCGATAAGGTAGAGGAAGAAGGCTGGGAGGAGAGGAATTATGAACCACCAGGTATGTTGGGCATTGACGATGTCGACAAGTCTGAGCGAGCCGGCCAGGATGAAAACCGGTACCAGGGAAAGGCCCAGCGCCATCTCGTAGCTGATCATCTGCGCCGACGACCGAAGGGCGCCGAGCAACGAGTACTTGCTGTTGGAGGCGTAGCCGGCGAGAAAGATCCCGAACACGCCGACCGACGTCACCGCCAGGTACCAGAGCACTCCGATGTTGACGTTCATCACGTACCAGCCGATCGAGTGACCGAAGAGCCGCAGCGGGCCGGGCCCGCTGATGGGGACGATGGCGAAACTGGACAGAGCCGCGCACACCGAGATCAGCGGCGCCAGAAGGTACAGGAAGCGATCCCGACCGGACGGTACGCTGCTGGATTTGAAGAACAACTTGAGCCCGTCCGCGGCAGGCTGCAGCAGTCCCCAGGGCCCGACGCGATTCGGCCCCGGCCGCTGCTGCAACCGGGCCTGCACCTTGCGCTCGAAGAGGGTCAGGTACGCGAAACCGGTGAGGAGACCGCCGATCACGATGGCCGCCTTGATCAAGGTCACGACGACGACTTCGAGGGTCATGCCGGCTCGCTCCAGAGGACGCGCTCACCCCGGTTCAATGCCGAATACGGCGGCAGGCTTCGCACCAGCTCCGCCGTGATGTCGGCAACCGACTCGTAGGCCCAGCCGGCGCCCAGCCCGTTGGCGATCTCCTGGAAGACGCGCCAATCTTCCACCACCCAGTCGGCATCGAGGCCACGGGAGATCCGCTGCACTCGACCCTCCATGTTCGTGACGGTGCCGTCCTTCTCCGTAAAGGCGTGACCGGGAAGGATGACATGCGCCATCTCATCCAGCGGCGACGGCTTGAAGCGGTGGAAGACAAGCAACGGCAGGGTCGGCAACCACATCGACTCCGCATCGCTCGGCGTGAAACCGTGAAGCGGGCTGGACTCGTGAACGTAGAGCGCCCGAAGCCCTGCCCCCGACCATTCCATCCTCGCCTTCCCGGCCTGGCCGTTGAGGGACGTATAACCGGGTCCGAGGTGCGGGAGAATCCCGAGATCCTTGGCGCCGCGGCCGTTCGGCCCGGTGGTCACGATCAGTCGCCGCACGCTGCCCTTGACCTTCCGCTGGAGTCTGCCCTGCAGCTCGACGGCTGCCGTCTTGTTAGCCTCGGTCGCCAGGATACCGACGACTTGGGCGTCGGCGGGGATCCCATCAAGGGCCTTCTTCGCGTCGCCCCCACCAACCTTCAGGACATTGAGTCCCTTGCGCTGAGCCTTGAACAGACGCAAGTGCAGCACCGGGGCGGCGTCGATCACCTCCTGGCCGCCCAGCACGACAACATGCTCGAGGCGCTCGATGTCGGCGATCGCCAGGCTGATGTCGTCCGGTTCGGCATCGGGAATCGCGGCGCTGCGATGGTCCAGGTGCGGTGACCGCAGGACCTCGCGAAACAGGCGCCGGAAGAGGACCAGTTCCTCGTTTGTGTCGGCGGGTGACGCCCAGCCGGCGGCCTGCCCACCGGCCCGCTTCAGGCCGTCGACGGTAAACGCGATCGCCTCCTCGTAGGAGACCTCTTCCAGGCGGCCGTCCCGCCGAACGCGCGGCCGCTCTAGCGACTGGCGCTGGAAATTGGGAAAGCTGAAGCGGCCGAAGTCGCAGAGCCAGCTGTCATCAACGGCGAGGTTCTCGCGTGACTGAAATCGGCCGATCTTGTTGTTCCGGGCATCGATCTGGATGTTGCAACCCATGCTGCATCCGGGGCAGACGCTCGGTGTGCGGTCCAGATCCCAGGGCCGGCTGATGAACCGGTACTGCCGCGAGGTCAAGGCCCCCACTGGGCAGATCTCCGTCCAGTTGCCCTGGTAGTTGGACTGGGCCGGCTCGTCGTTGAAGGTGCCGATGATGGTGTGGACGCCACGCTGGATCAGGGCCAGCTCGCGCTCCCCAGAGATTTCTTCGCTGAAGCGGGTGCAGCGCCAGCAGAGAATGCAGCGCTCGCGGTCGAGAAGGATCTTGTCGGAGAGCGGCACCGCCTTGTCGAAGTGCGCCTTGTCGAACTGGTAGCGGCTCGCGCCCGGACCGTATTGATAGGTCTGGTCCTGCAGCGGACATTCGCCGCCCTTGTCGCAGATCGGGCAGTCGAGCGGATGGTTGATCAGCAGGAACTCGAGCACGCCCTTCTGGTACTTGGTGACCTGGTCGGTGGTCGTCCTGACCACCATGCCCTCGGCGACGTAAACGGCACACGCCGGCTGCAATTTGGGCATCTTCTCGACCTCGACCAGGCACATGCGGCAGACGGCAACGGGCGCCATCTTCGGATGGGAGCAGAAGATGGGGATGTCGATGCCAATCTTCTTGGCCGCGTCCAGGATCAAGGTGCCCTTGGGAACCGTGACGGACTGGCCGTTGACGGTGAGCGTGACCTGGTCGGTCTGCACCGTCGCCATCAGGCAACAGCCTCCTGGACCGACTTCTTGAACGGGCAACCCTTTTCCGAGATGTGCTCCTGGAATTCTTCGCGGAAGAACTTGATCACGCTCCTGGGGAACCAGGTCGAGGCGTCACCCAGCGGACAGAAGGAGCGGCCATCGATGTTGTAGCCGATGTCGAGCAGCAGGTCGATGTCGCCCGGCTTGGCCTCGCCCGCTTCGAATTGGTCGAAGAGGTTCGCCATCCAGAAGGTGCCCTCCCGGCAGGGCGTGCACTTGCCGCAGCTTTCATGCTCGAAGAACTTCACATAGCGGCGTGCGGCGTCGACCATGCAGGTGGTCTCGTCCATCACTACCATCGCCCCAGCACCCGCCAGCGAGCCCGCCTCCGGCAGCAGCACCATCATGGAGGCGCCTCCGGGCTGGAACGCTTTCAGCTTTCGGTTCTTCCAGACCCCGCCGCCGTGCTCCTCGATCAGTTCCCGGATGGGGGTCCCGTTCTCCAGCTCGTAGTTTCCGGGCCGGTTCACATGGCCGCTCATGCACCAGAGCCGAGTGCCTTTCCCGGTGGGGGTGCCGATCGCGGCGAACCAGTCGGCTCCATTGAGGACGATGTGCGGCAGGTTGCAGACGGTCTCGACATTGTTAACGACCGTCGGCTTCCCATAGAGGCCCTTGATCGCCGGAAAGGGCGGCTTGAGCCGCGGCTCGCCGCGATAGCCCTCCAGCGACGTGAGCATTGCCGTCTCTTCGCCGCAGATATAGGCGCCAGCCCCTCGGTGGAGGATGACGTCGATGTCGTAGCCCTTACTCAGCACGTTCTTCCCAAGGTAGCCCGCCTGCCGTGCTTCGTCGATGGCGGTTTCCAGCGCCTCCGTCTGCGGAAGGTACTCACCCCGGATATAGATGAAGGCCAGGTTGCAGCCGATCGCGTAACTGGCGATCAGAATGCCCTCCAGCACCTGGTGCGGGCTCTTCTCGATCAAGTAGCGGTCCTTGAAGCAACCGGGTTCACTCTCGTCGGCGTTGCAGACCAGGTAGCGCGGGTACGTGCCCTTGGGCAGGAAACCCCACTTGTTTCCGGTCGGAAATCCGGCCCCGCCTCGGCCCCGCAGGCCGCTCTTCTTCACCAGCTCCACCAGCTCGTCAGGCTGCATCTCGAGCGCCTTCTTGAAGCCGGTGTAGCCACCGGTTCGCTCGTAGACCGACAGCCGGTGCAGGTCTTCGGTGGCGAAATCCTTCGTCAAAAGCGGCTTGACGGCCATCAGCTCGGGCTCTTCTTGGCGCGTGGCCTCGGACTCGGACGTTTCACCGGCTCGGTCGCGGGGGCGACCGCGGAAGCAACCACCGCCGGCTTCTTCGGTTCTGCACCGTGGACCGCGGGCGCGGTTCGCAGCCGCTCGATGATCGCGTCGATCCGCTCCGGGGTCAGGTCCTCTTCGAAGCGATGATCGACCTGCATCATGGGCGCGCCACCGCAGGCGCCCAGGCATTCGATCGTGGAGTGCCAGGTGATCGCACCGTCCGCGGTGGTCTGTCCGTCGCGAACACCGAGCTGGCGTTCGAGGTAGGCCGCCATCTCGTCGGCGCCGCGCAGCATGCAGGGGGCGTTCACGCAGATCACGACGTCATGGCGGCCCTCCGGCCGGGTAAGGAACATGGAATAGAAGGATGCGGTGGCCTCGATCAGCGATGGCGGCAGGCCGAGATGCTCGGCGATCTCATGCATGGCCTCGTCGGTGACGTAGCCCTGCTCATGCTGCGCTGCCCAGAGCGCGGGGATGATCGCCGACTGCCGGGATGGATATCGCGCGGCCAGGTCCTTGATCTGCTCGGCCGTCGCCTTCCCCAGCGCCACTACCGGTCCACGTCTCCGAGGATGAAGTCCATGCTGCCCATGATGGCGATCACATCCGCGACCAGGACGCCCTGCACCATCTTCTTCAGCGGTTGGAGGTTGCAGAACGACGGCGGGCGGACCTTCATGCGATACGGCTTGTTGGTGCCGTCGGAAACCAGGTAGAAGCCCAGCTCGCCGCGGGGGCTCTCGACGAACGCGTAGACATCGCCGACCGGGCCCTTGAAGCCTTCACTCACCAGCCGGAAATGATGGATGACAGCTTCCATGCTCTTACTAAGCTCGGCGCGTGGCGGCAGGGCGACCTTGCGGTCGTTGGTGAGCCACGGACCGCCGGGAAGTGCGTCCAGAGCCTGCTGCAGGATCTTCAGGCTTTCTCGCATCTCCTGGACCCGCACCCGGTAACGGTCGTAGCAGTCGCCGTTACGGGCGAGCGCCACCTGGAAGTCGTACTGCTCATAGCCGCAATATGGAAACGCCTTGCGGACGTCGTAGTCGACACCCGAGGCGCGCAACATCGGACCGGTTACACCGGTTTCGATGGCCTCATCGCGCGACAGGACGCCGATCCCCTCGAGCCGCTGTCGCCAGATGGGATTGGAAGTCAGCATCGCCTCGAAATCATCGATGCGCTTGGGCATGACATCGATAAAGCGCTGCAGCTGGTCGATCCAGCCGTCCGGAAGATCCCAGGCGACGCCGCCGACGCGGGTGAATGAGGTCATCATCCGAACCCCGGAGTAGGCCTCGTTCAAATCGAGCACCAGCTCGCGGTCCCGCCAGGCGTAGAAAAAGCCGGAGTACACGCCGAGGTCGAGGCCGGCCGTGCCCAGCCAGAGCTCATGGCTGGCGATCCTGGCCAGCTCCATCATCAGCACTCGAATCGCCTGCGCCCGCGCCGGAACCTCGACACCGATCAGCTTCTCTACCGCCATCACGAAGCCGACGTTGTTGATCGGGGGCGCCAGGTAGTCCATCCGATCGCTGAAGGTGATGCCCTGGGTGTAGGTCTTGTCCTCGAAGGATTTCTCAAACCCAGTGTGGAGGTAGCCAACATCCGGATCCGCATCGCGCACGATTTCGCCGTCGAGTTTCAGCCGGACCCGCAGCACGCCGTGCGTGCTGGGATGCTGGGGGCCCATGTTGAGCTCCATCCATTCGGCTTCGGGCTCGTGCTCCGGACCGAAGGCTTCCTGGGTGACGCGGGTTTCCGTCTCAGCCACGGATGGCGTCGGGCTCCAGCCCTTCGAGTTTCTGGTCGCTGAAGATGACCGGCTCCCCGAAGGAGACGTAGTCCTTGCGCAGCGGGAACCCTTCCCAGGTTTCCGGCATCAGGATGCGGCGCAGGTCGGGGTGGCCGTCGAAGCGGATGCCGAACAGGTCCCAGGTCTCACGTTCGTGCCAGTTGGCGGCGGGCCAGACCGGGGTCAGGCTGGGGACATGAGGATCCGGCATCGTGGCGGTGGTCTTGATTCGAATCCGGGTCTTGTTTGCCAGGGAGCGGACTTCCCACACCACGGTGAATCGTGGATTGCGCGCCGGCCAATCGACCGCTGTCGCATAAAGGAAATAGTCGAAGCTCTCGTCTTCCTTGAGGTAACGGGCCAGGTCAACCACCGCGCCCGGTTCGACGACAACACTGAGGTCGCCGCGGAAGTCCGAGCTTTCCTGCAGGGCTTGTTTGAAACGACCGCCGATCCGCTGCACCAGCGTATCGGTGGGCCTCACACTCATCCCGCCGGCCTTCCCCTAACTACAACGGCCCGGCGGTCAGGCCGAGCGCTTGACCAGCGGCTCGCCGCGGATCTTGCGCTGGAGTTTGACGAC
>Ga0209690_1000463_pt1 | contig 21863 bp, 31 predicted proteins | sample GraSoiAngelo_150_FD_186164 | JGI IMG/M metagenome (GOLD analysis project Ga0209690, IMG submission 186164) | Grasslands soil microbial communities from the Angelo Coastal Reserve, California, USA - 14_1009_09_40cm (SPAdes) (version 2) | ecosystem: Environmental > Terrestrial > Soil > Grasslands ... | reverse complement strand
CCATGATCTCTTTCCAGTTCTCCCAGTCCCGATTGGCGACATGCAGGGTGATGGGGGTGCCGAGGGTGACACCTTTGCGGACGCCCGAGAGGAACTCGACGCGGTCCTGCTCGATGCGCATGCGGCCGCCCCGGCCGTAGCCTTTCTGCCGTCTGGCGAGGTCCCGATTGATGTCGTCGGCGGTGAGAGGCACGCCCGCTGGCATCCCTTCCAGGACGGCAATCAGACCCTTCCCGTGGGATTCTCCCCCGTTCAGGTACCGGAGCATGAGGGAATCGTCCTTGCGCTACTCCTTGATGATGATCGGGGTGATGAAGACCAGCAGCTCGGTCTGGTTGACAGACACACCCTCGTTCTTGAACAGCCAGCCGAGGAACGGGATGCGATTGAACCACGGGACTCCTTGCGTGGTGTCCGTCCGAGTCTCTTCGAAGATCCCGCCGAGCACCGTGGTCTCACCATCCCTGAGGAGGATTTCTGTCGTCGCCTCCTTCTTGTCAATCGTCGGCCCTGCGGTGGAGACGGCCGGCCCGATGGAATTCTTGGTCGCCTTGATCTCGAGACGGACCGTATTGGCGTGGGGAATCACATGGGGAGTCACGTTCAAGGTCAAGGTCGCATCCACGAACGTGGTCTGCGTCCCCTGCAGCGAGGTCGTTTGAAAGGGAACCTGGCTGCCCTGTTCGATCTTCGCCGGTTTATTGTCCAAGGTGATGATCTTGGGCGCGGAGACGATCTTGGTCTGGGCCAGGGCCTCGCCGGCCGAGAGGCGCAGGTCGAGCTGCCCGGTCGTCCCCAAAAACTTGCCGATGAGGAGACCTGCCGTGGTTCCTGGAATGCTCACGCCTGTTCCTGAGGCCGGCAAATTCACCAGGAAGTCGGTCGCCGTCTGCGCGCCAAAGGCGCCGCCCGCGCCAAGGTTTATGGTGATCGGTGAGTTCTTGAGACCTCCCGTTGAAGTCGCGATCGAGGGGTTGAGCCCCCACTGGATCCCGAGCCCACGGGAAAAAGCCTTGGTGGCTTGGACGATCCGCGCCTCGATCTGGACCTGCGGCGTCCGCTGGTCTAAATCATGGATCACCTTCTCGGCCCTGGTCACATTGTCCGGGATGTCCCGGATGACGAGCGCGTTGGTCCGGGCGTCGATTTTGATTTCGCCTCGCGGGCTGAGGTTGCTTTTCGCGACATCGACGGATTTCGCCGCATCACTGTAATTGAGATAGATGATGCGCGTCACGAGCTCTTCGGCTTTTAACGTCGCCTCTTTCGCCCGGGCGGCGTCATCCCGGAGCTTGGTGATGTTGGCCAGGGTGTCGATCCACAGGATGTTCCCCTCGCGGATCTGCCCTAGATTGTTCAGCTTGAGAATCAGGTCGAGCGCTTGATCCCAGGGCACGTTCAATAACTTCAGCGTCACCCTCGCCTTGACCGCTTCCCCGACGACCATGTTGAGCCCGCTGACGTCGGCGATCAGGCGGAGCACGCTGCTAATGTCTGCGTCCTGGAAGTCCAGGGAAATGCGCTTACCGATGAATCGCTCGGTCCCGCCCATTGAGCCAATATCTGTTGATTGATCCGGTTTCGGTTGCGCCACCGGCGTCACGGGATCGAGGAATTTGAGTCGATCCGGCACCGGCACGGGCACGCTGCGCCGGGGACTCGGGCGCGCGACCTTGTCGGTCGGTGTGGGAGCGGGCCGGCTTGTCATTTTCGTTTCTTGAGGGGCCTCCAGCGCCAAGGCCTGTTCCGACAGCGTCACCCGGAGCTGCCTCCCAGTCTTCACGATGGTATAGGGGACCCTCTGACCCAGATCGAGGACCACCCGCACTTTTGCCTGCGGGAACTGGTGCACGCCAATCCGAACCTGCCGCATGAAGGGGTGCCCCACCCGGACGGCCTTCCGTTTGGTGCCGTTGACGACATTCATGAGGTCAATGACGAGCCGATTCCTGCTCAGCTTCGTGACGTCGTAGGTCAGATCACCATCTCCGGTAATGAGCACCACCACGCTGCCCACGGTTCGCTTCACGGTGAGGTCCGTCATGGATTTTGCGGGAGGCAGCGGTGTTTCGCTGTATGTCCCAGCGGCCACGAGGGAAGACGCGGCGGCCTCGCCTGCGGCCTGCACCGCCGGAGACTCGGGCGCCGACCTTGACGCGTCAGCAGGCGGGGGCGGCGTCTCTCTAGGTGCCGCGTCTGCACCGAGGAGGGGTGTGGCCTCAGCGACGGTCGGCACCACCATCGGCGCGGTCGGGGCGCAGGCCTGCAGGGGTCCTAGAATCAGAACTCCTGCCGCGAGGACCCCAAGGCTGGTCAGTTGGATTTTCATTCGGTCACCTCTCTGGGCCGGAGAAGGAGTTCGACCTCCTTCGTGCTTTTTCTTCCTGCAATATCGATGGTGGGTTCCGACACAATGATGGCTTTATCGGTAATCGTTCTGATGACCCCGTTGTTGGTGCCCAGCAACATGCCTTCTTTCACCGTGTATCCCTTCCCGTCTGGGGTCTGAATCAGTCCGTAGTAGCCGTACCCTCCCCACATAATGCCCAGGAGTTTCATGTCGCTGATCTGGACACGTTGCAGAGGAGGCATCTGCGACTGCAAGGAGGCGGTTTTGATGACTTTCGTGAGCGATTGGAACGGATCGCGCCGACTCTTGGGATCGTAGGAATAGCCTTCAACACTGTCTGCTGGGGGGACGGCGGCGCCCGGCGCAGCGGTCATCGTGGTGGCGGGCGACGCAGGCGGTTTGGGCGGTTCCTTGGGTCCTGGGGCTGCAGCAGGGGCTGTGGGAGTCGGTGCGGGTGTGCCGGCTGCAGGAGCAGGCATTCCAGGCTTGGCCGGCGCAGCAGGGGCAGTGGGCTGGGCCGGAGCCTGCCCGGGACTGCCAGGAGGCGGGGCCTTGGGCTTCTGGGCAGGCGGCTTCTGATCCTCGCCGGTCAACAGGCTCATGGCCACCAGGGTCTGCGTGGTCGACGGGTCCGCGACCGCATGGCTTACGCCCAGCAGTAGGATGGCTGCCAAACCGACAACATATGGGGTGACCCTTCTCATGGTGTCTTCTCGCGGTCTCACTTTCCTACCGGCTTGGCCCCTCCTGGTGCGGGCGTGGGGGACGCGAAGGCCGTGACCTGGAACGACGTCTGGACCGACAGACGGCCCCGCTCTTCTTTCCCGCCTCCCATCTTGATTTTGTTGACGTTGATGATGCGGGGGAGTTTGCTGATCCGGTCAAAGAAGAGCGCCAACGTGTGGTACCCGCCGCTCATCTCGACATCCACGGGCAGCCGGACGAACAGCTTGGATGAATCCTCGGCACGGGCACCGGGACGCCAGAGCTTGAGGTCCAGACCGATGCGTGTCCCGAGGTCGGAGAGTTGCTTGAGCAGTGTCACGGCCTCCTCCTCAGGGGGCAGGTACTCCTGGTTCTTGCTGAGCTGACGCTGCAATTCTGCGTTCAACTGCTTGAGGTCCTCGAGCTTCGCGATCTTGATCTTGTTGGTGTTGATTTCCGTATCGAGCTTCGCGATGTCGCTCTTCAGGCTGGTGATTTTTGCCTGGAGCGGCTCTTCGACATAGAAATAGAACCCGACGCCGATCCCGACCAAGGCCAGGACCAACATGGCGACCTTCTGCTGCAGCGGGACGGCCTTGAAGGCCGCGAGATCTGGCATTGTCATGGCCATGCGTCAGCCCTTGACCGACATCTTGAGTCTGAACTGGTAGATGATCAGGCCTTCTTCGGGCGCCTGACGGCTCTCCTCCAGCATGACGTCGGTAAAGAACCCGCTCTGCTGGAGGTTTCTGATGAACTGCACGATATCGTCATTGGTCAACGCTTTGCCGTTAATGGCCACCTGCGCGTCACCGTCGACGGTGGTCAACCAGATCTTCAAGGGATCGAGGCTCTGACTGAGATAGTCAAGCAGCCGGACCGGCCCACCTTGATTCTTGCGAAGTTGCTCGATGATGCGGTTCTTATCTTCCAACAACCGCTTGTTCTTCTCGTAATCCTCGACCTCCTGGACCTTCTTCTTGAGCGCGTCGAGCTCCTTCGTCTTGCTCTCCTTGATTTGGGTCTTGAGCGCGACCTCATCGATGAGCATCTGCCAGCGATACCCACAGGCCCCCACAAAGACCAGTACGATCCCCAGGCCCACCACCAACTGGAACATCGCCGTATCGACAGGAACTTTTGCCTTTTTGGCAGCTCGCTTGACCGGGAGGAGGTTAATCTTAATCACCGGTCACCCTCCCGCCGCAAGGCGAGGCCGACGACGACGGCGGCCTCCGGCGCCACTCGCGAGATGTCTTCGGGACTCTTCTTCAAAGCCGTCGTATCCAGCTTGTTGAATGGATTGGCCACAGTCGTGGCGATCCCCAATTGTTCTGAAATTTTTCCTGGCAGACTACTGATCTTGGAGCACCCGCCGCACAGGACGATGTGCGCGATGTCTTCGTCTGGAGAAGTGGTCCGGAAATAATCGAAGGACCGGCCGATCTCCGTCGCGACCTCTTCATTGACTGCGGCGACCGCCTGCTGCAGCGCGTTTGCATTGGCTTCTGGCAGATGGCCTTTCTTGGCCGCTTCGGCGTCTTCCAGACCCAGCCCCAGATCCTGTTGGATCCGTTCCGAGTACCGGTTGCCGCCGATCGTGATGTCTCGGGTGAACGCAGAGACCCCGCCCTTCAAGATATTAATATTCATGACGCTGGCACCGATGTTCACGATCGCGATCAGCTCGGCCGGTGACACGTTGTAGTTCGCGCAGTACATGTTCTCAACGGCGAACGCGTCGACGTCAACGACCTTGGGCGTCAAACCGGCCTCGCGCACCGCATTGGCGTAATCGTTCAGCTTGTCCTTCTTGGTCGCGACCAGCAGCACTTCCATCTCGCCCTGCGCGGTGGAGGACTGCTCTTCCTGCGAGAAGATATGGAAATCCAGGTAGACATCGTTTATATCAAACGGGATGTATTGCTCCGCCTCGAACTTGATTTGCTTGTCCAACTCCTGTGCCGCCATCGGCGGGAGGGTGATTTTCTTCACGATGACGGATGTCCCGGATATTGACAAGGCGACGTTCTTGTTCTTGAGTTTTTGCTCGCCGGCGAGCTCCTTGATGGCCGTCACGACCCCCAGGCCGTCCATGATCGATCCGTCGACGATCATTTCGGCGGGAAGCGCCTTCGTGCCGAACCGCTCCACCTTCAGCTTTCCTGTCGCCTCCTTGAGTTGCAACATCTTGATGGACCCAGATCCGATGTCCAACCCTAGCAGGTACGGTTTCGAACCAAATCCAAACACCGGTCGCCCTTTCTATCTGCCGCGCATCTAGTTTGTTGCGCGTCTTCGAATGATGCGCTTAATCTCTTCCAGATTCGTCGTCGTATATAGTCGCCAATTCCGCCAATCACGTGGTGGCGTAGAGATCAGACCTTCGCGCTCCCAGCGATAGAGCGTCGCCTTCGAGATATCAAACAAGTGACACACTTCAAGGGTGGAGAACCGCCGTGAGACAGGCTTGCGACCGGCAGGCCGGACGCTGTGCGCCTTCCTCTTCGCCTCAACGGCCTTCATCACACCCGGCTCGTGCCCGAGGTTAAACACATAAGTGTCGTAAGTATAGTTAGTATAATTTTGATGTCAAGGGATATTTAAAAGGAGAGCGCGGAATGCCTTAATGTAGGTACAGTTGGACAGCGTTGTCCTAGGAGAGGCGCTTACGTCGGCTGGCGGACGGGATGTTGAGTTCCATCCGGTACTTGGCCACGGTGCGCCGAGCCAATTCCACGTTTTGGGCTTTCAGCCGCCCCACGATCTCTTGATCCTTCAAAGGATGGTTAGCGTCTTCCTCCTCGACCATCTTGCGAATCATCTCGCGCACCGCCACAGAGGACAATTCGGTCAGCCCTTCCTGAGACCGCGGGATGCTGGTGTTGAAGAAGAATTTGAGCTCGAAAATCCCCTGGGAGCAATGGAGGTATTTGTTGGAGGTCACGCGGCTGATGGTCGACTCGTGCATCGAGACGTCTTCCGCCACGTCGCGCAGCACCATCGGCTTGAGGTACTGGATACCGTGCTCGAAGAACGGCTCCTGGGCCTTGACGATGCTGTCGACGACCCGTACGATCGTCTTGTTCCGCTGGTCAATGCTCCGAATCAGCCACTGGGCGGATCGCAGCTTCTCGTCCAGGAATGCTCTCGTGGCGTCCGTCGGATCGCGCTTGCCAGTCAAAAATCTGCGGTAGTAGGAGTTAATCCGGAACCGGGGCATGCCGTCGTCGTTGAGCCTCACCGCCCATTGCCCGTCAGACTTGGAGACATAGACGTCCGGGATGATCGGATGATTGTCGGAAGAGAAGAACGGGCGTCCAGGCTTGGGCTCAAGCCCCTCGATAATTTTGATGGCGTGTAGCACGGCGTCCAGCGGGACGCCGAGGGCCTTGGCGATCGCGGGGTATCGCTTGTGCTCCAACTCCGACAGGTAATGACGGATGATGGCCTCCACGAGAGAGCCGCCAAGCCCCAAGTGCTCGATCTGCGCCAGCAGGCACTCCGGTAGATCACGCGCCGCCACGCCGACGGGATCAAAGCCCTGGATCACCTTGAGCACGTGCGTGGCCTGCGCCAGAGACACCCCAGATGCCGAGGCGAGTTCTTCCAGGGGCGTGCGTAGATAGCCATCCTCATCAAGGTTGCCGATGATGCTTCGTCCGATGTCCTGCTCGGTCCGGTCGAGCGGGGCCAAGGCCAATTGCCACACCAGGTGATCTTCCAGAGAGGCAGTTTTCGTCATCGTCTGCTCGAGGGAGGGCAGTTCGTCACGCCCCGTGCGAGGCGCCTCGACGTCGCCCCACCGCCGATCGTCATCGAAATACTCGTCCCACGCTCCCGTCAACTCCTCCCGGCTGGACTCATCGCTCCCGGCTCCTCCCGCACCGTCCTCCTCGTCCTGCTTGACCGTGCCCGTGTCCACCGCCTCGTCGGATGCGCCCACCTCAGTCTCTCCGTCTTCGAGCTCCTGGCTCCCTTCTTCGAGGAGGGGGTTTTCTTCGAGCTGTTGCGTGAGGGCTTCCTGCAATTCAAGGCGGGACAATTGCAGCAGCTTGATGGCCTGCTGCAATTGCGGCGTCATGATCAGCCGTTGCGACAGGCGGAGATCCAGTCTCGGCTGCATAAATCCGTTCCTCGACTACAGGCGGAATCCTTCGCCCAGGTACACTTCCCGCGCACGCTGGCTGTTCACGAGGTCCGCGGGAGACCCTTCCTCCAAGATCGCGCCATCGGTGATGATGTACGCCCGGTCTGTGATGGACAACGTCTGCTGGACGTTGTGGTCGGTGATCAACACACCGATGCCACGTTCTTTGAGTCGGCGCATGATGCTTTGGATGTCGCCGACCGCAATCGGGTCGATCCCGGCAAACGGTTCATCCAGCATCAGGAAATGCGGCCGCGTCACCAGCGCACGGGCGATCTCCACACGCCGGCGCTCCCCGCCCGACAGGGTGAACGCCTTGTTCGTCCGGATGTGGTCCACACCCAAGTCCTTGAGGGCTGTCTCCAGACGTTCGCGTCGCTCGTCTGTGCTGAGATCCAACACCTCGAGAATCGCCACCAGGTTTTGCTCCACGGTCATGCGGCGGAACACCGACGACTCCTGCGGCAAGTAGCCGATCCCGCGACGTGCCCGTTGATACATGGGCAGCTCCGTGATCGTCTCGCCACCCAGTAGGATGGCCCCTTTGTCCGGCAGCGTCAAGCCCACCATCATGTCGAAAACAGTCGTCTTTCCTGCCCCGTTGGGGCCGAGGAGCCCGACGATTTCTCCGGCGTGCAGCGTCAGGCTCACGCCCCGAACGACACACCGGCCGCGATAGGCCTTTTCGAGGCCCCGCGCCTCAAACGCGTGGGGCCGCTCCCCATCTCCTCGGGTCCTCTTGACGTCCGTCACCGGGGTTTGGGTTCCCTCTCGTTGATGACGACCCGACTTCCCCCCTCGACGATGCTCCGATCTTCCCTCAGGAACATGGTCATCTTGGTGCCGGTCACCCGATAGCCTTCCTCCCACGCCTCCGGATCGCCTGTCAAGACGAGGGTTTCATCCCGCTGGTGGTAGACTGCCTTCTTCGATGTCGCTCGCTTGTCGCCCCGTTGAATGATCACATTGCCTGTCGCGTCGATCAGGCTGACCGTCCGATTGGCGAAGGTTGGCAGGTCGGTGGCGACCGGAGACGACGATGTGCCTGTTTTTCCACTTTTCTGGGCGGAGGGCGCTGTGGAGGTGCCGTCGAAGTGGACGACCATCTGGTCGGCGTGCATCACGAAGTCTCCTTTGGTCATCACCACCGTGCCCGTGAAATGCGCCGTATTATCATGGTCTCTGAAGACGAGAGACTCGGAGGTGATGACGATTTGAGCGGGCGGGGTGGGCGAAGGCTCCGGCGGCGACGCCGCGGAGACGATGGTGCTGCCCACGAGGAGAAGTGCGCTAGTGAATCCCCACGCGGACATTGCGGCGGACCCTCATTTCTCGGGAGGCAGGGAACGCATCCATGCCCTGGCCCGTGACCTCGAGCCGGGGACCGGTGATCCTCACCGGCTCATCGGTCCACATCCGAAGTGCCTGGTTGTCCCACCTGATCCGCGGAGTATAGATCGTGAACCCGCCGTTCAGGATCAAGGCGAGGTTGCCGGAGCGCTTGCTGATCACGAAATCCTTCGACGCCGTGTTGATGGAGCCCTCATCGCCGGTCACGGTCATGGTCACCCCGTCGGCTCCCATCAGCGTCACCTGCACGTTGTCGTGAAGCATCGCCGTGGCATCCGCCTCGAACAGCTGGGCCAGTCGGGCCTGGATCTTCCAGTCCACGAGCCCGCCCTTGCTTTGGGTGAACGAGAACCCCTGCAGGCCAGCATCGGCCTCCTGCGGCAGGACAGGAGAGGACGCCTGCGGCACGCGACGTGCGGGGCCGACGGCGACGAACACAACAATCGTCGCGAGGAGAGCAAGCATCGTGCCCAGGAGGGTGGCTTTCGCGACACCCACGGTCGATGCCGTAAGCTTCTCCAACATGCCGGGGACTATAGCACACCATCGCCGGGGAGTAAAGGCTGGGAGCGGGCCGGCAGCAGCCCTTCTCCGTCCGAGAGGAGTTCGATCGGCGCGTCCTACGCGCCCGCGGCAGCGGACGCCTTGGGTGGTGCGGATGCGGTCTTTGCGGAGCTCCTGCCCGCGCCTTTCTGATCGGCGGCGCGCCCTTTGTCCCCCTCTGTCTTGTCGACCGGGCGGGTCACCAGTTCGATCACGGCCATGGGCGCGGCATCCCCCACCCGGCGCCGCGTCTTGATGATGCGAGTGTAGCCGCCCGGGCGCTGGGCGAACCGCCCCGCTAGGTCCTTGAAGAGCTTGGAGACGACGCGCTTGGCGCGTAGATACGACGCGGCACGGCGGCGCGCATGCAGGTTCCCTTCCTTGCCCAACGAGATCATGCGCTCGGCCACGATGCGGAGTTCTTTGGCTTTGGCTTCTGTCGTTTCGATCCGTTCGTGTTCCAATAAGGAGGTGACGAGGCTCCGAAACAACGCGCGCCGGTGATGAGTGTTCCGACCGAGCTGTCGGCCGCTCTTCCGATGTCGCATGCTTCCGTCCTACTCCTCTCGCTTGTCCGAACTGGTCCCTTGCGGGAGATGGTCCAGTTTCATGCCCAGGCTCAGGCCCATCTCCGCGAGGATCTCCTTGATCTCGTTGAGCGACTTCTTTCCAAAATTCTTGGTCCGCAGCATGTCAGATTCCGTCTTCTGCACGAGGTCCGCGATGGTCTTGATGTTGGCGTTCTTCAAGCAATTGGCGGCCCGGACCGAAAGCTCCAGTTCATTGACGCTCCGCAGGAGATTCTTGTTGATTTCCGTGATGGCTTCCTGAGCGACCGGCTGCGCCAGCGCCTCTTCCATGTCTTTGACCTTGATGAAGATATCGAGATGGCCACGCACGATCAGCGCGGCGGACGACAACGCGTCCTCGGGGGAGACACTCCCGTCCGTCCAGACTTCCAGAAGCAGCTTGTCGTAGTCGGTCATCCGCCCCACGCGCGCGTTCTCCACGAGGTAGTTCACACGGGTGACCGGAGAGTAGAAGGCGTCCACGGGAATCACGCCGATTGGCATGCCTTCTTCCTTGTTCCGTTCCGCCGAGACATACCCGCGCCCATGCTTGACGACGATTTCCATATCCAGGACTGCGCTCTTATCCAGGGTCGCAATGTGGAGGTCAGGCGTGAGGATCTCGATGTCCGCATCGTGCTCCACGTCGCCGGCTTTGGCGACCCCGGGCCCTTTCTTGCGCAGGCGAAGGGTCTTCGTCTTGTCGGCATGCAGCTTAAAGCGGATCTTCTTGACGTTGAGAATGATGTCGGTGACGTCCTCGGTGATGCCGGGAATCGTTGAGAATTCGTGCAGGACGCCCTCGATCTTGACGGAGACGACGGCGGCGCCCGACAACGAGGACAGCAACACCCGGCGCAGTGAATTACCGACCGTCGTGCCAAACCCACGCTCGAACGGCTCGGCTGTAAACCGCCCGTACGTCGCGGTCACAGACTCCTTGTCGACTTCGACTTTCGTCGGAATCTGAAAATCGCGCATTCCCTTCAACATGCTGGCTCCTTCTCGCCGGGTTGACGCGGTGACCGCCCGCGGGCGTGGCCCTGTCGGGGCGTCACGCGCAGCTCACCGCGCATAGAGGTCCACCACCAACTGTTCGTTCACCGGCAGGGCACTGTCGTCTTTGGTCGGCAGGCCCCGCACCGTGGCTCTGAAGTTCGCCTTGTCCAAGTCCAGCCAGGCCGGGATGCCCCGCCCCTCGACGGCATCGAGCGCCGAGACGATGGGAACGATGGACCGGCTGCGCGCCTTGACCTCGATCACGTCACCTTCTTTGACCAGGAAGGAGGGCCGGTTGACCTTCCGACCGTTGACGCGGTAGTGGCCGTGATTCACGAACAGCCGAGCCTCTTTTCGGGAGGCCGCAAAGCCGACGCGGTAGACCACGTTGTCCAAGCGTCGCTCCAGGGTCCTGAGGAGGTTCTCGCCCGTAATGCCCTGCTGGCGTTCGGCCTTGGCGAACGTGCCCCAGAACTGCCGCTCCAGGATCCCGTAAATGCGCTTCAGCTTCTGTTTCTCGCGAAGCTGGGCGCTGTACTCCGAGACACGCTGACGCCCCTGCCCGTGCTGGCCGGGCGGATAGGCGCGCCGTTCCACCGCGCACTTCTCCGTCATGCAACGGGACCCTTTCAGGAAGAGCTTGACCCCTTCGCGACGGCACAACCGACAGACCGGTCCACGATATTTCGCCACTGCTTGTCTCCTTAACAGACGTTAAACGTTCAACGTTAATCGTAAGAAAGATTCTGCTGTCCGTCACGTTTAACGATTCACGGTCACCTCAGACTCGGCGCCGTTTCGGCGGACGACAGCCGTTGTGCGGGATCGGCGTCACGTCCCGGATCATGTTGATGCGCAGCCCGGCCGCCTGGAGCGCCCGAATGGCAGACTCGCGCCCGGCGCCGGGGCCCTTCACGTACACGTCGAGCTGGCGCATGCCGCACTCCATCGCTTTCTTGCCTGCTACTTCACCGGCCCGGGTCGCCGCAAACGGTGTGCTTTTGCGGGACCCCTTGAAGCCCTGGTCGCCGGCGCTCGCCCAGACAACCGTGTTGCCGCTCATGTCCGTTATGGTCACGATCGTGTTATTGAAGGAGGCCTGAATGTGGGCCACGCCGCTCTGGACGACCTTCTTCTCCCGCTTCTTGCCCTTCTTCACCCCCATGCTGCTCCTCCCTCACCCGACCTTGAGCGTCTTCCGTGCCTTGCCCTGGCCCTTGGGCCCTTTTCGCGTCCGTGCGTTGGTTTTGGTTCGCTGCCCTCGCACCGGCAGCCCCCGGCGGTGCCGGAGCCCGCGATAGCACCCGATGTCGATGAGCCGTTTGATGTTCATCGACACCTCCTTGCGGAGGTCTCCCTCCACCTTGTGCTCCCGCTCAATGATCTCGCGCAGCTTCACGATCTCATCCTCGCGGAGATCCTTCACGCGCGTCGACGGCGAGACTCCCGCCTTGGCCAAGATCTGGGCGGCCAGCGGCCGCCCGATGCCATAGATGTAGGTCAACCCGACATGGACCTGTTTCTCCCGCGGGAGATCAACTCCGGCGATGCGTGCCATACCGCGTCTCTCCTCTCTCGGTGCTCACTACCCTTGCCGTTGCTTGTGCCGGGGATTCGAGCAGAGCACTCGAACAACCCCGCGACGCCGGACCACTCTACATTTCGAGCAGATCGGTTTGACCGACGATTTCACTTTCATGGCCGCTCAGCCCTCACCAGGGACGGGTGCCGCTATTTGAACCGGTACGTGATCCGCCCCCGCGTCAGATCGTAGGGCGAGAGCTCCACCGTGACCTTGTCGCCCGGGAGGATGCGGATGAAATTCATCCGCATCTTGCCGGAAATGTGCGCCAGGATCGTGTGGCCGTTGTCCAATTGGACGCGGAACATGGCGTTCGGCAGCGTCTCGGCGACGGTCCCTTGCGCTTCGATCACATCTTCCTTCGCCATACGATCCGGTTCACTCCATCCCTGACAGTGTCGTCAGAATCCGTGGGCCCGCTTCGGTCACGACAATCGTATGTTCGAAGTGAGCCGACAGACTTCCGTCTCGAGTGACGGCTGTCCAGCCATCGGCCAGCAGCCTGGTCTCCGGCCGCCCCATGTTCACCATCGGCTCGATGGCCAGCGTCATCCCCGGTTTCAAGCGAGGCCCCTTGCCGGGCTCCCCGTAGTTCGGCACCTGCGGCTCTTCGTGCAGACGCCGGCCGATACCGTGTCCCACGAATTCCGTCACGACGGAAAAGCTCGCCCCTTCCGCGTGGTGCTGCACGGCGTGGGAGATGTCGGAAACCCTGTTGCCGACGACGGCCTGGGCGATCCCCTTGTGGAGCGCCTCTTCCGTCACCTGCAAGAGGCGCCGGATCTCGTCCGAGACGGCTCCGACCGGACAGGTAATGGCGGCATCCCCATAATATCCATCCACGACGACCCCGACGTCCAGTCCCACGATGTCGCCCTCTTTGAGCACGCGGCGCGAGGGAATGCCGTGCACGACCTCTTCATTGACCGACACACACAAGGTGTGCTGGTAGATCTTGTCGCGGACCTGGTAGCCCTTGAACGCCGGCTTCCCGCCTCGATCCAGGATGAACTTCTCCGCAAAGCGATCCAGTTCTTCCGTCGCCACCCCGGGCTTGATCTGATGGCGCAGCGCCTGGAGGACCTCGGCGACAATCCGCGACGCACGGCTCATCTTCTCGATCTCCTCGGGCGACTTCAGTTCGATCTCGCTCATGCCATCCTCGTCGCGTGCACGAGAGCCAGGAGTCGCGCGTAGACCTGGTCGATCGAGCCGGTGGCGTTCACCCGCTGCAGGAGCCCCCGCTTCTGGTAATACTCCACGAGCGGGCGGGTCTGTTGGTCGAACACCCGGAGCCGGGCCAATACCGTCTCGGGCTTATCGTCGGCCCGCTGCACCAGCGTCGCGCCGCACTTGTCGCAGACGCCCTCCTCCTTGGGCGGATCGTGCTCGATGTGATAGACCGTCTGGCACCGGGAGCAACTGCGACGCCCGGAGAGGCGGCGGACGATCTCCTCCTGGGGCACGTCGAAGCTGATCACATGATCGAGGCCGGGAGTCCCCGTCTCTCTGAAGATCCGGTCCAACGCTTCGGCCTGGGCCACCGTCCGGGGGAAGCCGTCGAGGATATACCCTCGCGCGCACTCCGGGCTCGTCAATTTTTCCCGCACGAGTCCAATGACCACCTCATCCGGCACCAGCTTGCCCGAGTCCATGTAGCCCTTCGCCTGCAGCCCGAGCGGCGTGCCACGCGTGACGGACTCCCGCAGGATCTCCCCCGTGGAGATGTGGGGAATCTGCTCCTGCGCCGCCAGGCGCTGCGCCTGCGTCCCTTTGCCCGCGCCAGGCGCCCCGAGAAAGACTAGCCGCATCCCCCTACCCGCTACGTCCTTTCAGCCGTCCCTTGGCCAGGAACCCCTCGTAGTTGCGCATGAGCATGTGCGACTCGATCTGTTGCGCCGTGTCCAAGCCTACGCCGACGGTGATCAACAACGAGGTGCCGCCGAAGTAGAACGGCACGCCGAGTTTGTAGATCAGGATCTCCGGGATGATGCAGACCCCCGCCAGGTAGAGCGAGCCTGCGAACGTGATGCGGTTCAGGACCCGGTAGATATAGTCGGAGGTCCGCTGGCCCGGCCGGATGCCGGGAATGAATCCTCCATACTTCTTCATGTTATCCGCGATGTCCACTGGGTTCAGCACCACCGCCGTGTAAAAATAACAGAAGAACACGATCAGGCTGACGTACAGGATCGTGTAGGTCACCGACCCGGGGGCGAGCATGGTGCCCGCCTGCTGGACCCAGGGGATCTGGACGAACCCGGCGATCGTCGCCGGAAACGCGATGATCGACGAGGCGAAGATAGGCGGAATCACACCCGCCGTGTTGATCTTGAGCGGGAGGTGCGTGCTCTGCCCGCCGAACACCCGCCGCCCCACCACGCGCTTGGCGTACTGCACCGGGATCTTGCGCCGGCCGGTCTCCAGAAACACGATCGCCGCGATCACGCCGGCCATCCCGACGATGAGCATGACCAGCCAGAACCCTGTCAACTGACCGACATCAAACAGCCGATAGGTCTCCACTACCGCAGCCGGCAGGCGGGCGACGATCCCCGCGAAGATGATCAGCGAAATGCCATTGCCGATCCCCCGCTCGGTGATCTGCTCCCCGAGCCACATCAAAAAGGCCGTGCCGGCGGTCAGCGTCAGCATGGTCATCAGGCGGAAACTCCACCCGGGAGCCTGCACGAAGGCGCCGCGGTTCATGCCCTCAAGCCCGATGGCGATCCCGAACGACTGGATCAACCCGATCCCGATCGTGCCAAACCGGGTGTACTGCACGATCTTCTTGCGGCCGCGTTCCCCCTCCTTGGCGAGCTTCGTCAAGTGGGGAATCACGACCGTCAGCAGTTGCAGGATGATCGACGCGCTGATGTACGGCATGATGCCAAGTGCGAAGATCGTCATCCGTGAGAGGGCCCCGCCGGAAAAGATATCGAGAAACCCCAGCAGTGCTCCCCCTTGTTTTTGCAGGAAGTCGCTCAGCGCATCTTGATTGATGCCCGGGGTCGGGATGTGCGCGCCGATCCGGTAGACCGCCAACATCCCGAGCGCGAACAGAACCCGATTCCGCAGCTCCGGAATATTGAAGACGTTCTTGAGATTCGTGATCAGCCGCTCAAGCACCGTCGAGCACCTCGACCATCCCCCCTGCCGCTTGAATCTTGGCGATCGCGCCCTTGCTGAACCGATGGGCCTGGACGCGGACCGCCCGCGACAACGAGCCCTCTGCTAAGACCTTGATCTTGGCGCCCCTCCCACGCACGAGGCCGGCTTGCGCGAGGACCTGCGGCGTCACTTCCTGGACACCTTCGAGCCGATTCAGATCACGCAGGTTCACGACCGCCCACTCCTGCGTGAAGATGTTCGTGAACCCGCGCTTGGGCACCCGCCGGGTCAGGGGCATCTGCCCGCCCTCAAACCCGGGGCGCTTGCCGCCGCCCGATCGGGCTTTGAGCCCCTTGTGGCCACGCGTGGCCGTCTTGCCGTGCCCGGAGCCGATGCCCCGGCCCACGCGCTTGCGCCGCCGCCGCGCCCCTGGGGCTGGTTTTAAGTCATGCAGCTTCATGGGGCTTTGCCTGCCTCCCGGACCTCCAGCAGGTAGGCGAGCTTGTGCACCAGCCCCTTGACTTGAGGGGTGTTCGGCCGGATCACGGTGTGGCGGAGCCGACGGAGGCCGAGGCCGCGAAGGATGATCCGATGGGACCTGGGCGTGCCGATGGGACTGCGGACCAAGGTGATCGCAAGGGTCTCTTTAGGTGTGGCCTTCTGCTCCACCGAGCCAGCGTTCGTCAGCGACAAAGTGTACGAGAGGGAATCGCCCGGCTTGACACTCGTGCGGTCCACCAAGAGTGTCCCCCGCAGCGAGGGTGCGGACGCCACAAGTGTCGCAGACGCGGCCTGGGAGACGGAGGGGTCAAACCTGGACGTAGCCTTGATCTCGAACGCCTGCGCAAAGCCGTCGCTCATCTCCACAGGAACCCGCGCGCGCAACACAAACCGTGCCTTCTGGCCGATACCAAGCCGCGGCGTCTCGGTCACGGACGGCTCTTCGGCTCTGATATGACCGGTCCCCTCCACATCGTGGAAGAACGCCGGCTGGAAGGATGGCGGCAGCGTCGAAGTGAGCTGGAACGCATCTTCCGCGTTCCCTCGATTCGTGACGACGAACGGTATCACGATTGTCTCACCTGATGTACCGACATATTGGGCTCGCACCTCCGACAGTTCCATCGCCTACCCCGCCTGCTGACCGATCGCTTTGCGGATCCGGAGCACTTCGTCTGGGTCCCGCAACTGGTTCAGCCCGTCAAGGGTCGCCTGCACCACGTTGAAGGGATTGCCGCGGCCCAGCGTCTTCGCCACGATATTGTGGATCCCCGCCAACTCGATCACGGCCCTGACGGCTCCCCCGGCGACAATCCCGGTCCCGGCCGACGCGGGCTTGAGCAGCACATGCTCGGCGCCGAATTGGCCATGGACCTCGTGGGGGATGGTCCCGTTCTTGATCGTGACCCGGACGAGATTCTTCTTGGCGTGCTGCACGGCTTTGGAGATGGCCTCGGGCACCTCCGCCGCCTTGCCCTTGCCGACGCCGACCAGGCCCTGCTCATCGCCGACCACGACCAGCGCCGTGAAATTGAACCGCTTGCCCCCTTTGACCACCTTGGCCACGCGGTTGATGTAAACGACCTTGTCCTTCAGGTTCAGTTCGTCCGGATTGATCTTCACGATTCGGCGGCGCTCCTGTTTAGAACTTCAGACCCTTTTCGCGGGCGGCCTCAGCCAGGGCCTTGACCCGCCCGTGGTACTTGTAGCCGCCGCGGTCAAAGACGACGGCCGTCACGTTGGCCTTCAGGGCCCGCTCGGCGACCAACCGGCCCACGGCGGCGGCAGCCGTTACGTTCCCTCCGTTTTTCACCGTGCCCTTGAGCTCCTTGTCCAGAGTCGACGCGCTGAGCAAGGTCCGCCCGGTCGTATCGTCGATCACCTGGGCATAGAGGTGCGCGTTGCTCCGGAACACGTTGAGCCGGGGGCGTTGGGCCGTCCCGAACACGCGGAGCCGGACCCGGTGGTGCCGGCGGACCCGGCTGCGTTCCCGTTTGCCCACATCCAACATCGTCGCCTTCCCTTACTTGCCCGTCTTGCCTTCCTTGCGAATCAAGATTTCTCCCGCGTACTTCACTCCCTTCGCCTTGTAGACGTCCGGCTTTTTGAGAGCCCGGATATTGGCGGCGATCTGACCGACCAGATATCGGTCTCGCCCCCTGATCGTCACCACCGTCTGTTTGTCTACCTTGGCCTCAATGCCCTCCGGTAGCGGGAACGCGATGGGATGGGTGAACCCGAGGTTGAGACTGAGCGTCCGTCCGCTCAGCGCGGCCTTGTACCCGACCCCGTTGATCTCCAGGACCCGTTCAAACCCCTTCGTCACTCCCTCGATCATGTTGCGGATCTCGTTCCGCACAAGGCCGTGGAGCGCGCGGTGCTGACGGGTATCGGCCGTGCGCTGCACCACGGCTTTGCCCTGCGCCACAGCGACCGTGATGTCCGGCGGGATCGGCCGCGTGAGGGCCCCCAGCGGGCCTTTCACGAACACCTTCTGGGCGTCGACCTGGACGTCCACGCCCTGGGGAATGGGCACTGGTTGTCTTCCGATCCGTGACATCGATCGCCCCTACCAGATATAGCAGAGCACTTCGCCGCCGATCTTCTGCGCGCGCGACTCCGTGCCGGTCATGACCCCTTGGGGTGTCGTCAAGATGGCGACTCCCATCCCGCCCCGCACTTTCGGAATGTGCGGGCGCCGAACGTACACTCGTTTGCCCGGCCGGCTCACGCGACGGATCCCCGTGATCATGGGGATCTCACCCTCCTGGTAGCGGAGGTGCAGTCGCAGGACCGGATGGCCGCCTTCCTCGAGACGCTCCACGCCCTGAAGGAATCCTTCCTGATGGAGAACCCGGGCGATCTCGACTTTGAGCGTGGAGGCCGGCATCTGCACAGTCGCGTGTCGCCGCCGCACGGCGTTTCGAATCCGGGTGACCATGTCAGCGAGGGGATCCGTCATCGCCATCGCGTCACCAGCTCGATTTGATCACCCCGGGGATCTCGCCCCGGAGGCTGAGAAAGCGAAAACAGATCCGGCACAGCTTGAACTTGCGCAGGAAGCTCCGCACCCGGCCGCAGTTGGGGCAGCGGTTGTACGCCCGCGTTTTGAACTTCGGGGGTTTCTGCGCCTTTAATCTAAGAGCCAATCGGGCCACCGTCTCAGCACCTCCCGTCGGATCAGGTTCGGAAGGGCATGCCCAGGTACTTCAACAGGGCCTTGCCTTCATCGTTGGTGTTCGCGGTCGTTACGATGGTGATATCCATCCCATGGATGGCCTCAACCGCGTCGTACTTGATTTCGGGAAAGATCAGTTGCTCCTTGAGGCCCAGCGTGTAATTACCGCGTCCGTCGAAGGACTTCGGCGAGACCCCTTTGAAATCGCGAATACGGGGAAGGGCCGCGGTCACCAGACGGTCTAAGAACTCGTACATGCGCTTACCCCGCAACGTGACCTTCGTCCCGATCGGGATGCCTTTGCGGAGCTTGAAATTCGCGATCGCCTTCCGGGCTCGGGTCACCACGGGGTGCTGCCCGGTCACGGTCGCCAGTTCTTTCACGGCCGCATCCAGCAGCTTGACGTTCTGGGTCGCCTCGCCCATGCCCACATTGAGCACGATGCATTCAAGCCGCGGCACCTGCATCCGGTTCGTATAGGAGAACTCCTTCATCAGGCTCGGCACGATCGTCTTCTGGTAGTGCTCCTGCAAGCGGACCGGGCCGCGGGGCTCGGGCGCGGCCTTGGCGGGCTGGACCTCGGGCTTGGTCGCCGGTTTGGGCGCGGGTTTGGTTACCGGCTTGGGTTGGGGCTTGGCCATCGCTACGGTCGACCGCTGCTCTCAATGGGTTGCTTGCACTTGCGGCACACGCGGACGCGGGACCCGTCGGTCAGCGTCATGGTCCCCGCACGCGTGGGCTTCTGACACGTGGAGCAAAACAGCATGACGTTCGAGAGGTGAATGGGCGCTTCCCGCTCCAGGATCCCTCCCTGTCGGTTCTGCTGGCTCGGCTTCGTGTGCCGCTTGATGATGTTGATCTTTTCGACCGTGACCTGGCGGTCGACACGGAACACGCTGAGGACCTTGCCGGATTTGCCGCGATCCTTGCCCGCCATGACGACGACCGTGTCCCCCTTGCGCACATGGCACTTGGGCGGGACTTCCAGGGCGCGGTTGGCGCTCAGCCAGCCTCGACGTCTCATCTACAGCACCTCCGGCGCAAGCGAGATGATCTTCATGTACTTCTTCCAGCGGAGCTCGCGGGCCACCGGCCCGAAGATGCGCGTCCCGATCGGCTCCCCCTGCGGGTTGATCAGCACGCAGGCATTGCGGTCAAACTTGATGTACGAGCCGTCTTCCCGGCGGACTCCCTTCGTCGTCCGCACGACCACGGCCTTGCTGATGTCCCCTTTTTTCACGGTGGCCTGCGGAATGGCTTCCTTGACCGTCACCATAATGACGTCCCCCAGGCTCCCGTAACGGCGCTTGGTCCCGCCGAAGACATGGAAGCACATGACCTTCTTGGCCCCGGAGTTATCAGCCACGTCCAGCCGGGAATAGATCTGAATCATCGCGCTTTGGCCTTCTCGACGATTTGCACGACGCGGAAGTGCTTGTCCTTGCTCAGCGGCCGGGTCTCAACCAGCCTGACCCGATCCCCAATCGCACACTCGTTCTTCTCATCGTGCGCCTTCAACCGTGTCACCCGTCTCAGCACTTTCCCGTAGCGATGATGACGGACGAATCGCTTCACCACCACGACCACGGTCTTTTGCATCTTGTTGCTCACCACTTCGCCGACACACTCACGGCCGTGAGCCTGGTGGAGGCCGACCTTGTCGCTCATGCGGCGCCTCTCGAGGATTGGGCCGCCTCGCTGAGCACCTTTTCGCGGAGGATGGTCTTCACGCGGGCGATCTCCCGTCTCGTTTGCTTGATTTTGGTCGGATTTTCAACCCGGCCGGCCACAAACTGAAACCTGAGGTTGAACAATTCCTTCTTCAAGTCCTTGACCTTTTCCTCCAACTCCACGGTCGTCAGGCCACGCAGGTTCTTCACGTGGATCGTGTGCGTCTCCATGGCTACACGCCCTTCCGTGCGACGAACATGGTCGCGATGGGCAGTTTATGCGCCGCCAAGCGGAGGGCCTCCTGGGCCACCTCCGGCGTGACGCCATCCATTTCGTACAGGATGCGCCCGGGCTTCACCACGGCCACCCAGTATTCGGGATTGCCCTTGCCCTTTCCCATGCGGGTCTCGGCCGGCTTCTTGGTGATCGGCTTGTCGGGGAAGACGCGGACCCAGACTCGGCCGCCGCGCTTGACATGCCGCGTCATGGCGATCCGGGCCGCCTCGAGTTGCCGGTTCGTGATCCAGCCCGGTTCGAGCGCCTTGAGGCCGTACTCGCCGAGCGTCACCTGACAACCGCGGTAGGCCTTCCCCCGCAGGCGCCCCTTCTGCATCTTGCGGTGTTTCACTTTCTTGGGCGCGAGCATGCTCCCTCCTACCGTCGCTCCAGCTCACCTTCTGCCTTGCCGCGCGCGACGGCAGGCAGGATCTCGCCTTTGTAGATCCAGGCCTTGATGCCGATCTGGCCCATCGTCGTATGGGCCTCGGCGAACCCGTAGTCAATGTCGGCGCGGAGGGTATGGAGGGGCACACGGCCCTGCAGATACCACTCGGTCCGGGCGATCTCAGCCCCGGCCAGTCGGCCCGAGCACCGAATCTTGATGCCCTGGGCGCCCAGGCGGAGGGCCGACGCGACGCTGCGCTTCATGGCCCGGCGGAACGCGACCCGCTTCTCCAGTTGCACCGCGACGTTTTCAGTGACCAGCTGTGCGTCAAGCTCCGGCTTCTTGATCTCCTTGATGGTGATGTAGACCTGACGGGTGATCATCTTCTCCAGGTCAGCCTTGAGCTTGTCCACTTCCGCCCCCTTACGTCCAATGATGATGCCGGGCCGGGCGGTATGGATGATGACCGTGACTTGGTCTCCGGAGCGTTCGATCTCGACCTTCGAGACCCCCGCGTGATAGAGCTTGCCCTTCACTGTCTTGCGGACGCGGATGTCTTCGTGCAGGATCTTGGCGTAGTCTCGGTCCGCATACCACCGCGAGCTCCACGGCTTGACATAGCCGAGCCGCAACCCCACCGGATGTGATTTCTGGCCCATCGCTGGCTAGCCTTTTGCCTTCTTGTTGACTGTGGCCTCGACCGGCGCGACAGCGATGGTGATGTGGCTCGTCCGCTTGTGAATCGCAAACGCACGGCCCTGCGCGCGCGGCTGAAACCGTTTCAGCGTAGGCCCGACATCGACCCACGCGCGACTGACGCGCAGACTGTCTGCATCCCCGAGTTCCTTGCCTGGCTGCTGGCCGTTCGCGACCGCGGACAGGAGCACTTTCTGCACGACTTTGGCGGCGGCGCGGGGAGTGAAGCGGAGCAAGGCCAGGGCGTCGCTGACTGGGCATCCCCTGATCAGGTCCACCACTGGGCGCGTTTTCC
>Ga0209690_1000462_pt1 | contig 21866 bp, 16 predicted proteins | sample GraSoiAngelo_150_FD_186164 | JGI IMG/M metagenome (GOLD analysis project Ga0209690, IMG submission 186164) | Grasslands soil microbial communities from the Angelo Coastal Reserve, California, USA - 14_1009_09_40cm (SPAdes) (version 2) | ecosystem: Environmental > Terrestrial > Soil > Grasslands ... | reverse complement strand
CCTGCTCGCCTCGCTCGCCGCCGCACCCGCAGCGGACGTGGCGCGCGCGGTGGAGCAGGTCTACCGCGCCGGCGAGTACCAGACCGAGCTGCCGGGGGCGGCATCCATGACGGATTCCGCGGCGGCGCGTCCCGACCCGCTCCGGGCCGAGCAGCTGCTCTTCGATCTGGGCCCGCTCGCCGAGGTGCTGCGCGTGCTGGTCTGGGCCGGAGCCGTCGTCGGTGCGGTGCTCGCTGCCATGTACGTGGCGCAGCGTCTCTTCCCCGGTGCGCTCGGCGATCCTCCTTTCGAGGAACCGGGCGCGGAGCTTTCGCCCGCCTTGTCCGACGCTCCGCTTCGCGACGCGCAGGCCCTCGCGCGCGAAGGTCGATTCGCGGAGGCGATCCACGTCTTGCTCCTCAGGACCTTCGAGCAGCTCCTGCGCGGCCGGGGCATCGCCTTGGCGCCTGGATGGACCAGCCGTGAAGTGCTCGAGCGCGCTTCCTATCCCGGCCAAGCGCGTGAAGCACTCGCAGGGCTGGTCGGCGCGGTCGAGACCTGCACCTTCGCCGGCCGGCCCGCGTCGGAGGAGGACTACCGGCTCTGCGCCGATCGCTTCCGCCACCTCGCCGCGGCGCTCGGGGGTGCCGGTTGATCTCGGAAGCGCCCTTCCGCCGCGCCACGCTCGTGGGCTTGGTGGCGCTGTCGGCGGCCTCGCTCCTCGGCGGCCTGCTGCTCGCGATCCTCACCCCGGGCGAAAAGGGCCCGCGCGGCGCCGTGCGCCCCACCGCCCGCGGCCGCGGAGCTCTAGGCCACCGAGCCTTCGTCGAGCTTCTGCGACGCCTGGAGATTCGCGTGGTGGTCGGGCGCGCCTCCCGGCCCGAGCCCGGGACGGCGGTAGTGATCGCCGAGCCGTCGCTCAGCCGCGAGCGCGCGCCGGGCGAGGGCCTCCGCCTGAGGCAGCTTCTCGAGGAAACGCCGCGAGCCCTGCTCGTGCTCCCGAAATGGACCGGCAGCCCGGATCCGGCGCGCCGCGGCTATCTGGCTTCCGCGGAGCTGCTGCCCGCGTCGGTTCCCGCCGAGGTGCTGGCGGCGGCGGGCATCGCGGGCCAGGTCACACGCGTCGCCGAGTCCATCGCCGGCGCCACCTGGTCTGGGGACCTGCACGGCGTGGCCGACCTCCGCTCGGCGCAGCTGCTCGTGAGCAAGGACCTTCAACCGGTGCTCTCCTCGAAGGGTCGCCTGCTCGTGGGCGAGCGATCCACACACCGGGGGAAGCTCCTGGTACTCGCCGATCCCGACCTGCTCTCCAATCACGGGCTGCAGCGCGGCGACGATGCCCGCCTCGCCGTCGCGCTGATCGAGCGGCTCCGCCAAGGTGGAGGGGTGCAGTTCGACGAGTCCTTCCACGGCGGTGCGCACGACGAGGGTCCCTGGCGCGCCTTGCTCCGCTTCCCGCTCGTGCTCGCCGTCATCCAGGCGTTGCTCGCGGCGGCGATCCTGCTGTGGGGAGGGATGCGCCGCTTCGGGGCACCTTTGCCCGCGGAGCCGCCGCTGCCCGCAGGGAAGGCGGCGCTAATCGACAGCATGGCGGAGCTGCTGCGCTTCGGCGGGCACTCCGCACACGCGCTGGACCGATACCTGCGCAGCTCGCTGCAGGAGGTCGCCGCCGCCCTGCATGCGCCCGGCGAGCTGCGCGGAGGGACGCTCGATGCCTGGCTGGATCGGATCGGGACCCGGGCCCGCCTGCCGACGGTCGAAGCGCTCCGCGGCGAGGCGGGGGCCGCGGCCAGCTCACCCGCCGCGCTCCTGGAATCGGCGAGGCGCATTCACCTGTGGAGGACGAGGATGCTGCATGGATCCGAATGAGGTCCGCGCCGTCTGCCAGCGCGTGCGCGATCAGGTGCGGCGAATCGTGGTGGGCCAGGACACCGTCGTCGACCTGCTGCTCGCCTCGCTCCTTTCCGAGGGGCACGTGCTCCTCGAAGGCGTGCCGGGGACGGCGAAGACGCTCATCGCGCGCAGCTTCGCCGCGGCGCTTCACCTGTCCTTCAACCGGATCCAGTTCACGCCCGACCTGATGCCGGGAGACGTGATTGGCACCAACCTGTTCAACTTCCAGACCAACGAGTTCGTGCTCAGCAAGGGTCCGGTGTTCACCGAGCTGCTGCTCGCCGACGAGATCAACCGCACGCCGCCCAAGACGCAGGCGGCGCTCCTCCAGGCCATGCAGGAGCGCACGGTGACCATCGACGGCCGCACCCACCCGCTCGGGTCGAGCTTCCTGGTCATCGCCACGCAGAACCCCATCGAGCAGGAGGGCACCTATCCGCTGCCCGAGGCGCAGCTCGACCGGTTCCTCTTCAAGGTCGTCGTCGACTACCCGAGCCGCGACGAGGAACGCGAGATGGTACGCCTGCACGGGCACCGGACCGCGCTCCCGTCGCTGGCGGAGTTCGGCATCGAGACGGTGGCCGGGCCGCAGGAGCTCCAGGAGATGCGCCGGCTGGTGGCGGCAATCCGGCTGTCGGAAGAGGTCGTCTCCTACGTGGTCGATCTGGTCCGCGAGACCCGCCGCCGCTCGCAGCTCATCGCCGGGGCGTCGCCACGCGCGGCCAACATGCTGGCCACCGCGGCGCGCGCCTGGGCTTTGCTGCAAGGCCGCGATTACGTCATCCCCGACGACGTGAAGCACCTCGCGCAGCCCACGCTGCGGCACCGGCTGGTCCTCGCGCCCGGCGCGGAGATCGAGGGGACCACCACTGAGTCCGCGCTCCGGCAAGTGCTCGATCAGGTGCCGGCGCCCCGATGATCCGGCCGACCCGCGCCGCGATCCTGCTCGCCGCCGCCGGGATCGCGGTGGCGCTGCTCCCGGTATTCGTTTCACCGGGGCTGTGGCGGGTCTGGGTTGCGTTCGTCGGCTCCGCCGGGCTGCTGGCCGGGGCCGACGCGCTGCTCGCCGCCTCGCCGCGCTCCTTGCGCATCTCGGCGACCGCGCCTCGGCTGCTGTACATCGGAGACGATCCGGGCGAGCTGTGCATCGAGGTCGGCGCGCCAGACTCCTGGCGGCGCGCGAGCGCGCTGTGCGATCTGGACCCGCTCTTCATGCCGCAGCCGGAGCAGAAGGTCTCGCCCGCCGTGCCTCTGCGCGTGCCGCTGGTCGCCCTGCGCCGCGGCGAGGCCCGCCTGCGGGCGCTCTGGGTCCGCTGGCGAGGCCCGCTGGGACTCGTCCAGCGCGAGCTGCGCCATCCGCTCGACCTGACGGTGGCGATCGCTCCCAACGTGCGCGCGGTGCGCCGGACGGCGCTCCGCTTCTTCGGGGCGCGCCAGTTCCTCTCCGGGATCAAGGTGGAGCGGTATACGGGAGACGGGTCCGAGTTCGAGGCGCTTCGCGAATACCAGGCGGGCCTCGATCACCGGGCGATGAACTGGAAGGCATCGGCGCGGCACCGCAAGCTCCTCTCGCAGGAGTTCCGCGCCGAGCGGAACCACCAGGTGGTGGTCGCGATCGACACGGGCCACCTCATGCGCGAGCCGCTCGTCGGCATCCCGCGCCTCGATCACGCCATCAACGGGGGCCTTCTGCTCTCCTACTTCTGCCTGCGCACCGGCGATCGCGTCGGGCTCTTCGGCTTCGACGAGAAGGTGCGCTGCTTCGCCGAGCCGCAGGGCAACGTGCAGGCCTTCCCGCGCCTGCAGCGACTGAGCGCGTCGCTCCAGTACAGCTCCAGCGAGACCAATTACACGCTCGGGCTCGCCGAGCTGGCCACGCGGCTGCGCCGCCGTTCGCTCGTCGTGCTGCTCACCGAGTTCACCGACACCATCGCGGCGGAGCTGATGCTGGAGAACGTCGACCGGCTCTCCCGCCGGCACCTGGTCTTGTTCGTCGCCCTGCGCGACGCGGGGCTGGACGAGCTGGCGGAACGCCGGCCGGCCTCGCTCGCCGACCTGCACCGCGCAGTGGTCGCGCAGGACCTGGCGCGCGAAAGGGACGTCGTGCTGCGGCGGCTGCGGCGCCTGGGGGTACACACCGTCGACGCGACGCCGTCCTCCATCTCGGTGCAGCTGCTCAACCGCTATTTCGAGATCAAGCGCCGGGAGCTGGTCTGATGCTGCGGCTCAAGAGCTACGAGTTCCGCCGCGAGCGCGAGCGGGTCTGGCGCGAGCTGGAGGACCTGCTCGCGCGCGCCGACCAGCGCGGCGTCTCCGGCCTTTCCGCGCAGGAGCTCGCCCGGCTGCCGGCGCTCTACCAGTCCGCGCTGTCGTCTTTGAGCGTTGCGCGCGCCATCTCCCTGGACCGCAACGTGGTCGACTATCTCGACGGGCTCGCGGCTCGCGCGCACTTCGCCGTGTACGGTGTCCGCCAGCACCTGCGCGATTCGGTGCGAAGATTCGCCGCCGAGCGCTTCCCCCGCGCGGTCCGCGGGCTGCGCGCGCACCTCTGCCTCGCCGCGCTGTTCCTCGCGCTGGGTGCGGCCACCGCCGCCGTACAGGTGCTGGACGACCCGGAGCGGTTCCACGCCTTCGTCGCCGACGACTACGCGCAGGGCCGCGACCCCTCCTCGACCACCGAGGAGCTGCGGGCCGCTCTCGAGCACGACGCGGGCGGCGCCGAGGCGCAGCTGGCCGCGTTCTCCAGCTTCCTCTTCAGCCACAATGCCCGCATCGGCATGCTGTCGTTCGCCCTCGGGTTCGCCGCCGGCGTGCCGGTGTTCCTGCTCACCTTCATGAACGGGCTCATCCTGGGCGCGTTCGCCGCGCTGTACGGCAGCCGGGGGCTCGCCCTGCAATTCTGGGGATGGCTGCTGCCTCATGGGGTGACCGAGATCCTCGCGCTTCTCCTTTGTGCGGCCGGCGGGCTGGCGCTGGCCGAGAGCCTCGTCTTCCCGGGACGGCACACGCGGCTGCGCAACCTGGCGCTGCGGGGCCGCGAGGCGGGCGTGGTCGTGGTCGGCGCCGTGGCGATGTTCCTCATCGCGGGCTGCATCGAAGGAGTGTTCCGGCAGCTCGTGCATTCCACGCCGATCCGCTACGCAGTGGCGCTCTCCAGCGCGGCGGTGTGGACCCTGTATTTCACGCGGGCGGGGAGGAAGGCGTGATTCCGAGCGGTGCGCGGCGCGAGCGCGACCTGCTGACGCCCGAGGGCGTGCCGCTGCGATTCACGCTCGCCGGCGCGGGAGACCGGCTGGGCGCGTTCCTCATCGACCTGACGTTCGTCTCCATTTCCTCGGCGGTGCTCGGCGTCGCGATGACTACGGTTCTGATCGGCCGGGACGCTTTCGATCACCTGGTCGTGGCGGCGATCCTGCTCGCCTCCTTCCTCCTGCGCAGCTTCTACTTCATGTGGTTCGAGATCCGCTGGCAGGGCCAGACGCCGGGGAAGCGGCTCCTCGGCATCCGCGTGATCGACGCCGCCGGCGGTCCCCTCACGCCGCAGGCGGTGATCGCCCGCAACCTGCTCCGCGACGTGGAGTTCTTCCTGCCGCTCTCGCTGGTCGTGGCGCCGCAGATGGTCTGGCCGGGCGCGCCGGCGTGGGCGGCGGAGCTGGCGGCGTTGTGGGCCGTCGCGCTCGCCCTGCTGCCGCTGTTCAACGCGGACCGGCTCCGCCCGGGCGATCTGGTTGGCGGCACCCTCGTCGTCCTCGCCCCGCGCGCCCTGCTGCTCGACGACCTCGGGGCGCACATGGTCGCCGAGCGTGCGATGCCCAGGCCGTCCGCGCACGCGTTCACGGACGAGCAGCTCGACGTGTATGGCATCTACGAGCTGCAGACGCTCGAGGCGGTGCTGCGGCGCGGAACAGGCGAGGCGAACCGGGAGGCGCTGGGCGCGGTCGCCGAGCGCATCCAGCGGAAGATCTCCTGGGAAGCTTCGGGCAAGCCGGAAGCTTATTGGTTCCTGCGCGACTTCTACGCCGCGCTGCGCGCGCGCCTGGAGAGCCGGATGCTCCTCGGCAAGCGCCGGGAGAGCAAGGCGCCCGCCCCGCGCTGAGTCAATCGAACACCGCCGCCAGCTGCTCGATGTCGATCCCTTCCTTGGCGACCCGCAGCTGGTAGTAGGCGACCCCGTAGAACACCGCGGTCAAGGAGCCCGCGATGGCACTGGGCAGGATGTTCGTCAGCACGAGCGACACCGTCTCGGGAGTCCCCCGCGCCGCCACGCCGAGCACGCCCCCGAGCGCGAAGGCCACGAGCCACATGACGAGCAAGACCGCGAAGACGTGCCAGCGATAACCCTCGGTCAGCTTCTTGCTTCGGGCCAGGGACTCCGACATCCCGGTCCCTTCCACCACCGTGGCGGGCACGGCGACGAAGTAGCTGCACATCTTCATGATCCCGGGGACGACGAGGAGCAACGAGAACAGCATCACGATGAAGCCCACCTCGAAGCTGGTCCCGAGCATGCGCCAGAATGCTCGCACCGCCACGCCGATCGAGTCGCCGAAGCTCGCCCGTGAGCCGCGCAGCTGCTCGAATACGCCGCGGATGACTGCGCCGCTGACGATGGTGGTGATGATCGACTGGAGGAAGATCGCCAGCAACGTGGTCCAGACGGCCGTAATCGGTTCCGGCGCCTGACCGCGAGCCCACCAGAAGAAGAGCAAGAGCGGCAGGTTGCAGAGGAGGCTTATCCCCAGGAAGAGGGGCAGATTCGAGAACCACACGCTGGCGCCGCGCTCGAGGACGGTGCCCACGCTGAATCCGGACCTGGTCTCGAGCGCTGGAGCGGGAAGGGGAGAGCCGGGTGTCTGCATCCGGACATCGTCGCAAACACGTGCCCGCCCGTGCAAGGTCAGGGCTGCTGGTACACGACAGCACCCCCGACCACCGTCAGCGCGGGCTTCGCCTGCAGGATCTGCTCCGGTGGGAGGGTGAGCAGGTCGCGCTCCCACACCACCAGGTCGGCGAGCTTGCCGGGCTCGAGCGTTCCTTTCACCTGTTCCTGGAACTCGGCGTATGCGCTCGATGCGGTGTACAGGGAGAGGGCTTCCTCCATCGACAGGCGCTGCGAGGGCAACCAACCTCCGGGCGGCGTGCCGGGCTTCTCGCGGCTCTGCCGGGTGACGGCGCTATACAAGCCTTCCACTGGGTCGAGCGGCTCGACGGCGAAATCGGTCCCGAACGCGACCCGGGCGCCCGCGTCGAGCAGCTTGCGCCACGCATACGCTCCTTCCTCGGCGCGGGCGTGCCCGATCCGGTCCTCCGCCCAGCGCATGTCGCTGGTGGCGTGCGTCGGCTGCATGCTGGCGATTGCGCCCAGCCGCGCGAAGCGCGGGATGTCCGCGGCATCGAGCACCTGCGCATGCTCGATGCGGTGGCGCGCGCCTCGCCGCCCGGTGGCGGCCGCCGCCCGCTCGATCGCGTCCAGTACCTCGCGGTTGGCAGCGTCGCCGATGGCGTGCACCGCCACCTGCAGCCCGGCGCGGTCGGCGGCAAGGACGAGCGCATCCATCTCGGGACCGGCCATGCGTTGGATGCCGCGCGTCGACGGGTTGTCGGAATACGGCTCCAGCATCAAAGCGGTGCGCGAACCGAGAGTGCCGTCGGCGTATCCCTTGACCAGCCCGGTTCGCACCCACGCGTCGCCGGAAGCCGCGCGCTCGCCGCGCTGCTCCAGCGCGCGCACCACTTCCATCGTGAGCGGCAGCCAGCCGTAGATGCGTACCGTGAGGCGGCCTTCGGCGCGCAGGCCGCGGTAGATGTCGAGCTCCGCCGGGGTGACTTCGCTCTGCACGCTGGTGACGCCGGTGCGGGCGGCCAGATCGAGCGCGGCGAGGATGCCCCGCCGCAGCTTGTCCGCGCCGGGCGGCGGCAGCGCTCCCGCGACCAGGTCCTGCGCGTTCTCCTTGAGGATGCCGGTGGGCGCTCCGCGCGCATCCCGGACGATCTCGCCGCCCGGCGGGTCCGGGGTGCGCACGTCGATTCCCGCGAGCTGCAGAGCGCGCGAGCTGGCCCATCCGGTGTGACCGTCCACCCTGCGCAGGTAGACCGGGTGGTGCGGCGATGCGCGGTCCAGCGTCTCGCTGGTCGGCCAGCCGCCGGGCCCCAGCTCGGAGGAACGCAGCCGCGTCTGGTCCCAACCGCGCCCGGTGATCCATTCTCCCGGCGCGGCCTTGTCCGCGGCGGCCCGCACCCGCGACTCGATCTCGCGCAGCGACGAGGCGCCGCGCAGGTCCACCTCCAGCATCGAGAGGCCGCCGGCGCCCAGGTGGCAATGCGCGTCGTTGATGCCGGGCGTGACCAGACGGCCGCGCAGATCGACGACGCGGGTGGAGGCGCCGACCATCCGCTCGGCCTCCGCGCCCAGCGCGGCGATGCGGTCACCGCGGATCGCCACGGCGGTCGACCGCTTCCCCGCCGCGACGAACACGGGCCCCCCGCGCAGCACCAGGTCCGCTGCCGGGGCCGGGCGCCCCGGCGCCGACGCGCAGGCCAGCGCGGCAAGCGCGCAGAGCAGTGCGCCGCGCAAGGCGCCTGGTACATTCCGAGGAGCGGGCATGCGCGCAGTGTACCCGGAGTGCATGCCATAATGTCCGCGCTTCGAAAGCACAGCGCCGCCCTGTCGGCGGCGGCTGGTCAGATGGATTGCCGCCCGATGCACATTCGCGATCCCATCCACGGCGCCATCGAGATCACGGCGGACGAGCGGGCGCTGGTGGACAGCCCGCAGTACCAGCGGCTGCGCAACGTGAAGCAGCTCGGCTTCGCAGACCTCGCGTTCCCCGGCGCGACGCACACCCGGTATGCGCACGGTCTGGGGGCGATGGCGGTGGCGACACGCGTCTTCGACGCGCTCGCGCCGAAGCTCGAGCTGGCGAGCGCCGACCGCGAGCGGTTCCGGCAAACGCTGCGGCTGTCGGTGCTCTTCCACGACCTCGGCCACGCGCCGCTCTCGCACGCCACCGAGCGCATCATGCCGAAGGCCGCCGAGCTGCGCGTTCCGGAGTGGGCGCAGTCCGATCGCCGCCGCGCGCCGGGAAGGCAGGCCGACCACGAGGACTACACGCTCAAGCTGGTGCTGGATTCAGGGCTCGCCGCGGAGCTGCAGCAGCGCGGCGTCGAGCCGTCCCACGTCGCCTCGTTGCTCTGCGGCCGCCCCCCTCCGGGCGGCAATCCGTTTCGCAGCGGCGCGCGCGATCTGTTGCCCATCCTGCGGCAGATCGTCAGCGGCGAGCTGGACGCCGACCGGATGGACTACCTGCAGCGCGATTCCTTCTTCACCGGAGTGAACTACGGGAAGTTCGACCTCGACTGGCTGGTGCAGAACCTGGAAGCGGTGGAGCGCGACGGCCGCGTGCACCTGGCGCTGCAGCACCGCGCGGTGTTCGCCTTCGAGGATTTCCTGCTCTCGCGCTACCACATGTTCCTCTCGGTCTACTTCCACTACGCATCGGTCGGATACGAGGTGCTGCTGCAGCGCTATTGCGACACGAGCAGCGGCGAGTACCAGCTGCCTGCCGACGTCGACGAGTATCTGCAGCACGACGACGTCACGCTCCTCGCGGCGCTGCGCGCATCGAAAAATCCCTGGGCGCGGCGGATCGTGCGCAGGAACGGGTACCGCCTGCTCGTCGAGCTGGGCCCTTCGCTCGACGGCGACGCCACCGCGCAGCTCGAGGAGCAGCACGCCCGGCTGGAGGAGGCGGGGATCGACTCCTTCACCACCTTGTCCCGCGGCATCCTCTCCACCTACGGCAGGGAAGCGACCCTGTACGTGCGGTCGCCGCGCGGCGAGGTTCCCATCGCCGAGTACACGCCGCTGTACGAACGCTACGCCGAGGCGGCCAACCTCGCCCGGCTCTATGCGCCCCCGGAGCGGTTCGACGAGGCCCGCCGCGTCCTGGGTGTGTAGGCGCATGCACTCCGAGTGAGGGGACGAATCGGCGTGCAGGTGGGCGCAGCGGAGGTGGTGTGGGCTTCTCGCGTGCGAGCGAGCGGATGGTAGAGTGCCCGCCGTGGACGGGCTTCAAGAAAGGGTGCGGAAGCTCGGCGGCATCCTCGATGTCGCGAAGGCCCTGGTCGCCGAGCGCGATCTGGATCGCCTGCTCAAGCTGATCGTCCTGGCCGCGTCCCGCGTCGTGGAAGCGGATCGCTGCTCGCTCTTTCTCGTCGACCGCGCGCGCAACGAGCTGTGGAGCAAAGTCGCGCAGGGGGTCGGCACCCGCGAGATCCGGTTCCCGATGGGAAAAGGAATCGCCGGAACGGTGGCGCAGACCAACGTTCCGGTGAACATCCCCGAGGCGTACGCGGATCCGCGCTTCAACGCCGGCGTCGACAAGGAGACCGGCTACCGCACCAAGAGCATCCTCTGCGTCCCGATGCGCTCGCTGGAAGGCGAGGTGGTGGGCGTCTTGCAGGCGCTCAACAAGCGTGGTGAGGGCCCGTTCACCGACGAGGACGAAGAGCTGCTCTCGGCCCTGGGCGGGCAGGCGGCGGCGGCCATCAACAACGTCCTCCTGCACCAGGAGATCGAGCAGCTGTTCGAAGGCTTCGTCCGCGCCAGCGTGGTGGCGATCGAGTCGCGCGATCCGACCACTGCCGGCCACTCCGGACGCGTCGCGCGGCTCTCGGTCGGTCTGGCCGACGCCCTCCCCCGCGCGGAGAGCGCGGCGGGGAAGTGGCGCGGCGCGCAGCTTTCCAACGAGGAGCGGCAGGAGCTGCGCTACGCGGCGCTGCTACACGACTTCGGCAAGGTCGGCGTCCGCGAGAACGTGCTGGTCAAGGCGAACAAGCTGGAACCCGACGAGCTGGAGATCCTGCGCGGTCGGTTCGAGACGCTGCTCGCGCAGGAAGAGCTGAGTGCCGAGCGCCGCAAGGTGCAGGTGCTCCTGGAGAAGCCCAAGAAGGCCAAGGCGCTGATGGCGGAGATCGACGGGCAGCTCGATGCCCGCCGGCGCGAGCTGACCGGAATGTTCGAGTTCGTCCTCTCCTGCAACCGCCCCACCATCCTGCCGGAGGGCACCTTCGATCGGCTGGGCGACATCGCGCGCCTCACCTATGAGAGCCCGATCTCGCGCGAGATGCGTCCGTTCTTGCGCGAGGACGAGGTGGTGAAGCTCTCCATCCGCAAGGGCTCGTTGACGGAGACGGAGAGGCGCGAGATCGAATCGCACGTCACGCACACCTTCCGCTTCCTGCAGCAGATCCCCTGGACGCGCACGCTCAAGCGGGTCCCGGACATCGCCTACGGCCATCACGAGAAGCTGACCGGCGGCGGGTATCCGCGCAGCCTGAAGGAGCCGCAGATCTCGCTGCCGACGCGGATGATGACCATCAGCGACATCTACGACGCGCTGACCGCCTCCGACCGCCCCTACAAGCGCGCGGTGCCGAAGGAGAAGGCGTACGACATCCTGGGCGACGAGGCGAAGCGCGGCGAGGTCGATGGGGACCTCCTGCGCGTCTTCATCCAGGCGGACGTCCCGGGCCGCGCGCCCGAAGAGCCGTAAAGCCGCTCAGCGCGCCGCTGTCTTGCGCGCCTTCTCGAACTCGTCTCCGGGCGTCCACTGCGGCATCCCCGGCGCATTCGCGACCCGCAGACCGACGACGAGATCGAGCTGCGCGTCCTGGACCGCGCCGGAGAGGTCCCAGTCGCCGTGATACTCGTCGCTCACCTGGTGGTAGTCGCGCCTCTCGTACTCCTCGTGCATCTGCTGTCCCCATCCCGGCGGCCGCCCGACGAAGTTCGGCCCTCCTCGGGCGTACACGACCGGCACACCGACGCGCGCCAGCTCGAACTGGTCGGAGCGGTAGAACGCGCCCCGGTCGGGGAACGGGTCGCCGTGCACCGACCGGCCCTGCTCGGCGGCGACCTCGCGGACGACGGCGTCGAGCGACGACTTCCCGAGGCCGAGCATCGCCACGTCGGTGGTCCGCCCCCACTTGTTGACGCTGTCCGCGTTGATGTTGGCGGCGATGCGGCCGGCAGGCACCACCGGGTGCTGCGCGAACCACTTCGAGCCGAGCAGGCCCTGCTCCTCGGCGGTCACGAAGACGAACAGCAGCGAGCGCCTGGGCGGGGCCTCCTTCGCGGCGCGGGCGACCGCGAGCATCAGGGCGCAGCCGGAGGCGTTGTCGAGCGCGCCGTTGTAGATGCCGTCCTTCCCGGCCGGGACGTTTGCGTCGCGCCCGAGGTGGTCCCAGTGCGCGGTGAACACCACCGCCTCGTTCTTGAGCTGGGGATCGGTCCCCGGAAGCAGGCCCACGACGTTCGCGCTGGGCGTCACCTTGCGCTCGATCGGCATCTCGAACGAGGTGCGCACTCCCATCGGCACCGGCTGGAAGGACTTCTGCTGGGCATCGGCGCGGAGCTTGTCCAGGTCCAGGTTGGCGAGGCCGGCCAACTTTTTCGCGCCCTCGTCGGTGACCCACCCCTGGAACTGCATCCGGTGCTCGGACCCTGGCGGCAGGTCGATGCGGGTACTGTCCGCCGAGGCGGAAAGGACCTGCCACGGATAGCCGGCCGACTGCGTCGTGTGGATGACCAGCGCCCCGGCCGCGCCGTGCGCCGCCGCGGTCAGGTACTTGTAGTCCCACCGGCCGTACCACAGACGCACGCCCTCGCCCGCGAAGGGCGGGTTGAAGTTCAAGATCACGGCGATCTTCCCGCGCAGATCGGCGTCCTTGTAGTCGTCCCATCCATACTCGGGCGCGACGATGCCGTAGCCGACGAACACCAGCTCGGCGTCCTTCAGCCGGGCCACCTCGACGTGCGCATCAGGGTCGATGCGCAGGTCCGACTCCACGCCGTTGAGCGTGCTCAGCTGCAACTCGCGGCCGCCGCCCTGGAACGGTACCTGGCGCGGCGGACGTCCCTGCAAGGTGATGAGCGGAACCGGCTGGAAGAAGGAAGGCTGCGGCGCGTCGGCGGTAGCCAGCACGCCCGGCGCGTACCCCGCCCCCTCCAGCTCGGCGGCAAGGTACTTCACCGCCAGATCCGAACCGGTGCTGCCGGGCTTGCGGCCCTCCAGCAGATCGTCAGAGAGGAAGCGCAGCGGGCCCGAGATCGCGGCCGGCGTGATCCGGGACATGGCGGTGCGCTCCGCGGCGCTGAACCGGGCCTGGGCGCGCGGCGCGGTCTGCGCGGCGGCGGGCGTCCGGGCAGGCGCGGCGACGACGGCAGCGAGGACGGCACAGAGGGCGGGAAGTGGCATGGCGCCGCATCCTACTCGGCCGCCATCGTTCGCGCAGGCCTTTTCAGCCGGGCTCGGGACCGGTCGCCACGCTCGCAGCAGGCTGGCTGCTCCAGTCGCTCCAGGATCCGACGTACAGCTTGCCTGCGGGGAAACCCGCCAGCTCCAGCGCCAGCAAGGTGTGGCAGGCGGTCACGCCGCTGCCGCAGGAGGCCACCACCTCCGCGGCTTGGGCCGCGCCGAGCCGCTCGTACAGAGCGCGCAGCTCCTCGGGCGGGCGGAACCGGCCTTCCTTCAGGTTTCCACTGAACGGCGCATTGACCGCCCCGGGAATGTGGCCGGCGCGCTTGTCGACGGGCTCGGTCTCGCCGCGGTAGCGCTCCGCAGCGCGGGCGTCCATGACCAGCGCCCGCCGCCCTCCCCGCTCCTTGCGACCGGCGAGCAGCTCCGTGACGCGCGCCCGGTCGACGAGGCGCGAGGTGTCGAGCCTCAGCGCCGGCGGGGGCACGGGCGTGATCGCCGGCTCCTCTTTCGTCACCGGCAGGCCGGCTTTCACCCAGGCCGCGTAACCGCCGTCCAGGAGCGAGGCGCGCTCGTGGCCGTGCACGCGCAGCATGAACCACAGCCGCGCGGCCACCGAGCCGTTGCCGTCGTCGTACACCACGACGTGCGTGCCGGGCAGGACGCCGATGCGTCCCAGGGTGCGGGCGAAGTCCTCCGGGGCGGGGAACGGGTGCCGGCCCGGTCCGCCGGGACGCGACAGGTCGTGCTCCATGTCGACGTACACGGCGCCCGGGATGTGCCCGGCCCGGTACTTCTCCAGCGCGCCGGGCCCCGAGAGCGCCCAACGCAGATCGACGATGCGGACCGACCCGGGCGGCTGCCGCGCGAGCCAGGCCGCCTCCACGAGCGGCGTCGTGTCGGACATGCGCCTTCCTCCTGCTCCCTGCCGAGTCTTGACTCCTACCCGTCCGGCCGGGGGAAGCAAACAAGCTGGCCCGGCCGTCTGAAACATGCCAGAACCGCGGTCCCGGGGTTGGGTGTTCATGTCGGAAGACGGGGTGTCGATGCGGTCGGAGGTCGAGCGGCTCCTCGTCGTCGACGACGAGGGCCCCATCCTGCACGCGCTGCAGAGGACCTTCGAAGCGGCCGGCTACGAGGTGACAGCCTGCCTGGATCCGGCGGAAGCGCTCGACCGTCTCAAGGAGAAGGAGTTCCAGGTCCTCTCCGCCGACTACATGATGCCCGGCATGACCGGCGCGGAGTTCCTTGCCCGCGCCCGAGCACTGCAGCCGGAGACGATCCGCATCCTCATCACCGCCGCCCACGACTTCTCCGCGGCGGTGGACGCCATCAACAACGGCGAGATTTTCCGCATCCTGGCCAAGCCTTGGAATCGCGTCGAGCTGCTGGGCACCGTCCGGCAAGCCTTCGACACGTACGCGCTGCGCGAGAAGAACCGGCAGCTGACCGACCTGGTCAAGAAGCAGAACGGCGAGCTGGCCGACCTGAACCGGGGGCTCGAGAAGCTCGTGCAGGAGCGCACCACCAACCTGCTCGACGGCATGGTGGCCGTACTCGACTACCGCGACACCGAGACCCAGTGGCACTCGCGGCGCGTCTCGCGCTTCACGCGGCGGATCGCGGAGCAGCTGGGCGTCTGCGACGAGCGCGACCTGCGCACCATCGAGATGGGATCGCTGCTGCACGACATCGGCAAGATCGGCGTCCGCGACGCGGTGCTGCTCAAGCCCGGGCCGCTCGACCAGGAGGAATGGGTCGAGATGCGCGAGCACCCGCGGCTGGGCTGGGCGCTCTTGCAGCGGATCGAGTTCCTGCGGGAAGCGAGCGAGATCGTGCTGCAGCACCAGGAGCGGTACGACGGCTCGGGCTATCCCGCGGGGCTCAAGGGCGAGGCCATCGTGCTGGGCGCGCGCCTCTTCGCGGTGGCCGACACCTACGACGCCATCACCTCCGATCGGCCGTACCGCCGGGCGCAGCCGCACGCGGCCGCGGTCACGGAGATCCAGCGCGTCTCGGGCACCCAGCTCGATCCGCGCGTGGTGCATGCCTTCGGCGCAGTGCCGGAAACGGATTGGGTACGCATCCGCGGCGAGGTGGAGCAGATCTCGTTGCTCGAGGCGCAGTGGGGCTGGACGCCGCCGCGCCGGGTGTTCGATCTGATCCACGACGCCGCCGAGCAGAAGGCGATCCGCGCCGATGGACCTCTCCCGCTCGATCTGGCCATCGTCAAGGCCTGACGGTCAGGGCGCGAGGAGGACCCAGCACTTGAGGTAGTCGGTCTCCGGGACGCCCACCAAGGACGGGTGATCGCGGGCGGCGCCGCGGCGTTCCAGGAGCTGCAAGGGGCGCTTCGCTTCCTGCGAGGCCCACTCGATCACCTCGCCGAACATCTGCGGAGTCACCTTGCCGGAGCAGGAGCAGGTGATGAGCACGCCACCGGGGGCGAGGAGCCGCACACCGCGGTAGTTGATCTCCTTGTAGGCGCGCAGCGCGCCCGCGACGCCCTCGCGCCGCTTGGCGAACGCGGGCGGATCCAGCACCACCACGTCGAACTTGCGGCCGTCCTTGTCCAGCGCGCGCAGCTGCTCGACCGCGTTGGCGGCCCGGACCTCCACGTTGGTGAGACCGTTGCGGGCGGCATTCTCGCGCGTGCGCGCGACCGCCGCGGCGTCCTGATCGATGGCGAGCACGCGGGTGGCGCATCGGGCGAGCTGCAGCGCGAAGCCGCCGTGGTAGCAGAACGCGTCCAGCGCCTCGCCCCGGGCCAGCTCGCCGGCGCGGAGGTGGTTCTCGCGCTGGTCCAGGTAACCGCCGGTCTTGTGGTCCTCGAGTAGATCGACCTGCAGCAGGAGCTCGCCTTCATGGTACGAGGCCGTCATCGGTCCCGAGCCGAGCAGCACCTCCGTGCGCCGCGGGAGCAGCTCGAAGTCCCGCGAGCTGCCGTCGTCGCGCGCAACCACCCCGCGAGCGCCGCAGGCTTCCGCCGCCATCCTGGCGAGGACGTCGCGGCGCACCTCGGCCCATTCGGCGAGGTGCTGGACGGCGAGCAGGTCGCCGTAGCGGTCGACGAAATACCCGGGGAGGAGGTCCGCTTCGCCATGCACGGCCCGCAACGCGTCGGCCTGCGGGAAAAGCCACCGGCGCCGCGCAACGGCGGCCTCGACGCGCGCGCGCAGGAACCCCTCGTCGAGCGGCTCGTCGCGCCTGCTCAGGATGCGCAGCGCGATCGGCGACCGCTCCGCCCAGAAGGCCCTGGCGATGAAGTTGCCGCGCGCGTCGGCGAGCCGCACCTCGGCGCCCGAGGGGAGCCCGGGCGGAGCGGATTCGACGTCGGCACGGAAGATCCACGGATGTCCCGCCCGAGCCCGCCCCGCGCCGCGCGCGGAGAGGGTTACACCTTGGACCTGGGCACCCACGGCGGCGCACTCTCGCACACCTCCGAAGCAAGCCAAGCCTCGCGGCCCCGGGTTAATCTGCTCCGCGTGACTTCTCCGGACGGTTCGTCGCCGCTGAAGGCCCTCCCGGGAGGGGAAGATCGGGATCGCGCCTCGCCGCTCGGGCCGGCCGAAGCGGCCCGGCTGGCCAAGGCACTGGAAGCGAACGTCGCGCGCGCGCTGCGGGGAAAGCAGGACGTCATCGAGCTGTCGCTCGCCGCGCTGGCGGCGTCGGGCCACTTGCTGCTCGAGGACGTGCCCGGCGTGGGCAAGACCACGCTCGCCCATGCGCTGGCGCGGTCGCTCGACTTGTCGTTCTCACGCATCCAGTTCACCAGCGATCTATTGCCCGGCGACATCACCGGCGTCTCCGTGTTCGATCAACGGACCGGGCAGTTCGTGTTCAAGCCCGGCCCGCTGTTCGCGCACCTGGTTCTCGCCGACGAGATCAACCGCACCACGCCGCGCACGCAGAGCTGCCTCTTGGAGGCGATGGCGGAAGGGCAGGTGTCGGTGGACGGCGGCGCGCGCGTCTTGCCTTCGCCGTTCCTGGTGCTCGCCACGCAGAACCCGCACGAGCACGCCGGGACCTATCCCCTGCCCGAGTCGCAGCTGGATCGCTTCCTGCTCCGGTTGCCGCTCGGATATCCGGCGCCGGACGTCGAGCGCGAGCTGCTGCTCGGCGGAGGAACGCAGGACGAGCTGCAAGAGCTCCGGCCCGTCGCTTCGGCGCACGAGGTGCGCAGGCTGCAGCTCGGGGTCGAGCAGGTGAAGGTGGCGGGCGAAGTCGCCGACTACGTGCTGGCGCTGGTGGCGGCGACCCGCTCCTCTCCGCTGCTCTCGCTGGGAGTCTCCCCCAGAGGCGCGCTGTCGCTCTTGCGCGTCGCCCAGGCTCGGGCGCTCCTGCGCGGCCGCGGGTACGTGGAGCCGGACGACGTGAAGGAGCTATGCGGGCCGTGCCTCGCGCACCGGGTGGTGCTGGCCGGCGGCGCGGTGCCCGCCGGCGAGCTCGCGCGGCAGGCGGCGGAGCGGGTCATCCGGGACCTGGCGGAGCAGGTCCCGGCGCCCGAGTGAATCCCGCCGCGGCCGCCGCCCTGCCGGCCCGGGCGGTGCCCGCCTGGAGGCGCCGCCTCACCTTCACGCGCCTGGGGCGCTGGTACGTCGCGCTGACCATCGGCATCGGGCTCGCCGCGATCAATACCGGCAACAACCTCCTCTTCCTGGTCCTCGGGCTCCTGCTCTCCAGCATCGTGGTGTCCGGGCTACTTTCGGAGACCTCGCTGCGCGGCGTGCGGGTTACGCGCAGGTTGCCCGCTTCGGCGTCGGTTGGCGCGCCGGCGCTGGTGGGCCTGGTCGCACGCAACGGGAAGGCGCGCTCGCCATCGGTGGGCCTCGAGCTGCGCGAGAAGGGTGGCGACGTCGTCGGGCACGGACTCGTGCTGCTGCTCGGCGCGGGCCAGACCGAGGAGGTCTCGTACCGGTTCACCGCGGAGCGGCGGGGGCTGCACAGGTTCGAGCAGCTGGAGGTTGCGACCCGCGCGCCGTTCGGGCTGTTCGAGAAGTCACGGCCGCTGCCGTTGCCGGCCGAGCTGGTCGTGTTTCCGCGCCGCGTCGCGGCGCCGGCGCAGCAGCCCCGGCAGCTTGCGCGCGAAGGAGAGCGCGCGACAGGCCGGGCGGGCCACGGCCTGGAAGTACACGCGCTGCGCGATCACCGCTCCGGCGAAGACGCGCGCAGCATCCACTGGCGCTCCTCGGCGCGCGCCGGGAAGCTCATCGGGATCGATCGCGAGCAGGAGCGCAGGCGTCAGGTGTGCGTCGTGCTCGACCAGCGGCGCGCCTCCGGACCTCTCCTGGAGGCCGCCGTGGAGCAAGCGGCGGCGCTGTTCGAACGCGAGCTGGACGCTGGCGCCGACGTCTCCCTCGCGGTCTGCGGCGATCGGCTCGCGGCGGGGTCCGGCGAGCGGCACCGGCTTGCCGGCTTGACGCTGCTGGCGCTGCTCGAGGGCGCGGCGGATGCCCCGGCGCCGGTGCCCGACTCGGGCGCTTCGATCCTGGAGGTGATCCCGTGATCGCGCGTGCGCTGCGCGGGACCACGCTGCTGACTGCGCAGCGCTGGGCCGGGTCGCTCGCGCTGGGCGCCGCCTTCGCCGCCTGCGCGGTCAGTGGCGAGCTGGGGAGCGCGCTGCTCTTCTTGTTTCCCGCCGCCCTGGTGGCGGCGCCACTGCTGCAGCGGCGGATCGCCGGCCGGTATCAGTGGGCCTGGACCGGGCTGCTCGGCCTCGCAATGACCGTGCAGGGAGCGCAGGTCGTCGCGGGCCGCCTCGACATCGTGCTGGCGGCGACGCAGTTCGCCGTGCTGCTCGCGGTCCACCGACTCTGGCACCGGGGCTCGCGGCGGGACGAGTGGTTCTTGCTGCTGCTTTCGCTCCTGCTCATCTGCGCCGGCGCGGCGCTCTCGGCGGAGCTGCTCTTCGGCCTCTGCTTCCTGCTGTACTCCGTGGCGGCGACCTGGGCGCTGGCCCTCACCTGGCTGCGCTTCGAGATCGAGGCGGCGCGCAGCCCCGAGCAGGCGGCGGCGCTCCTCCAGGGGCGCAGGCTGGTCACGCCGGCCGTGCTCTTTGCCCTCGCCGCCCTGGCGCTGGTCGGCCTCCTCGGGTCCGCGGCCATCTTCATCGCATTCCCGCGCGTCACCCTGGGCGGACTCCGGCGCGCGTCGTCGGCGATCCCGATCGCGGGCCTGGGGGATCAGATCGACCTGTCGCGCCACGGCGTCATCGCCGACGACCCCCGCGTCGTGCTCCGCGTACGCCTCGATCCGCCTCCGGCGCCCGCCGCGGAGCTGCCCATGCGCTGGCGCGCCCGCGCGCTCGAGGTTTGGACCGTGCGCGGCTGGCGCGCGCGTCCGGAAGGGTGGGGCGGAGGAACCTGGCTTCCGCCCCTGCCGCGCCTCCGCTTGGCGGCCGCCCGCCGCCACGCCGCGCCGCTGGTCGCGGACATCGAGGCGGTCAGCGGCTTCTCCGACGGAGTGGTGCTCACGCCCGAAGGATGGCCCACGGGCATCACGTTCCAGCGCCCGCTCGCCGCCCGGGCCAGCGCCACGCGGCTGCTGCGCGCCGCGAACGGGGACTTGTTCTATACGCCCGTCGACGTGGGAGATCTCCACTACGTCGTGCGCACCGAGCGGGCGCTGCCGGAGCCAGATGAGCTGCGCGGACGGGGAACGCGGTACCCGCCGGAGGTCGCCGCCTCGCTGGAAGTGCCGGCCGACGTCGACCCGCGCGTCCGCTCCCTGTCGCAGCGCTTGACCGAGGGCAAGGATCCGGTGGACGCAGCCGCCGCCGTGGAGCGGTGGCTCATCCAGTCTCTCGCGTACACCCGCGAGCTGCCCGGTGAGCAGAAGGACCCGATTGCCCATTTCCTCTTCGAGTCGCGGCGCGGCCACTGTGAGCTGTTCTCCAGTGCGATGGTGGTCCTGCTGCGCGTGGCAAGCATCCCCGCCCGGAACGTGACCGGATACTACGGAGGCGTGCGCAGCTCGGCCGGGTACTGGGCGGTGCGCGCCGGCGACGCCCACTCCTGGGTGGAGGTCTATCTCCCCGGAGCCGGGTTCGTGCCCTTCGACCCGACCCCGCCGTCGGGGAGGGGCGGCGTGGACGGAGGCGTATGGTCCGCCGTGGTGCTGGCCTGGGACGGGCTGGCGCAGCGCTGGCGCGCGCTCGTCGTCGACTACGACCTGGTGTCGCAGCAGCGGACGCTGCAGCAGATCGGCCGGACCTTGGGCGAGGCGGGCCGCCGCCTCATGGCCGCGCGGCCGGGCGCACCGGAGTTCCGTGCGGCAGCCGCGCGGGCCGGCGCGGGCGCGCTGTCGATCGCGCTGCTCGTGGTCCTCCTGCGCCGGGCCAGGCGGCGCGCACGGCCCAAGGTGGCGCGACTCGATCCCGATCAGCGGCGCGCGCAAGCGCTGTGGCGGCGCGCGCGCGATCGGCTGGAGCGCGGCGGGGTGAGCTTGACCGCGGCGGTTTCGCCGCGGGAGGCGATCCGGCGGACGGTCCAGCGCCGACCCGATGCGGCGCGGGCCGTCGAGCAGCTTGCGTCCGCCGTGCTCGCGGCGCGCTGGGGCGGCGAGCGGTTGCCGGCGGCCCGAGCCCGCGCGCTGTTGCGGGAGCTGCGCCGCGACCTCCACTGAGGGCCGCCGGCGTGGCCGCGAGCAAGGCCTTGCGCATCGCAAGGGCGAGGCCGCACACTGCGGCGCCGTGCCGGAGCTCCCCGAAGTCGAGATCGCCTCGCGCCAGCTGCGTGCCTGGGCGAAGGGGCGCCGCATCGTGTCGGCCAAGGCCGAGCGCTCGCGCGTCATCCGCGGGCAGTCGCCGCAGCGCTTTGCCCAGCTCGCGGGGCACCGCCTGGAGGAGGTGGAGCGCTCCGGCAAATGGATGCTGCTGCGCCTCGACGGCGGCGAAGGCCTGCTCTCGCACCTCGGGATGACCGGCAAGTGGATTCGCCGCTCTCGCGACGCGGCCCCGCCGAGCCACGTGCGCGCCACGTTGGAGCTGGAGGACGGGCACGTCCTCGACTATCGCGACCCGCGCCTGTTTGGCCGGCTCATCCGCGGCAGCGTGGAGCAGCTGCGCAAGCTGCCCGCGCTCGCCGCCCTGGGGCCCGATCCGCTGCCGGGGGTGGACACGGCCCGGCTCTACGAGGCCCTGCGGAAGACGCGTCGCTCCCTCAAGGAAGCATTGATGGACCAGCGGACGCTCGCGGGTCTGGGGAACATCCAGGTCTCCGAGGCGCTCCATCGCGCGCGCCTTCATCCGCAGCGGCTCGGCGTCTCTCTTTCGCCGGACGAGGTGGCCCGGCTGTCGTCGGCGATCGGCGAGGCGTTGCGGGCCGCGCTGGAAGGAGAGGACTCGCCGGAGCCCATCACTTACGTGGAGGAGGGTGGCGAGAACATCTTCCTCGTCTACGACCGCGCCGGGGAGCCCTGCTCCAATTGCGGCACGTCGATCGAACGGATCGTGCAGGGCGGGCGTAGCACGTACTTCTGCCCGCACTGCCAGCCACTGCGCGTCCGCCAGGGGGTCGGCGCGCGGGCCGGCACCGGACGGGTCAGGCTGGCGGCCGCCCGCCCGCTCGAGCTCCCCGTTCGGCGGCGGCGACAGCAAGCGCGCCGCTGAGGCCGATCTCGCAGGGTCGCCTGCTCGCGTGTGCGTTTGCGGACGCGCTGCTCCGTCGCCAACTTGCCCTGCGTGCAGACCGCAAGCGAGGCCGAGCTCCAGATCGATCCTGTCGAGCAGCAGGTCCA
>Ga0209690_1000461_pt1 | contig 21868 bp, 24 predicted proteins | sample GraSoiAngelo_150_FD_186164 | JGI IMG/M metagenome (GOLD analysis project Ga0209690, IMG submission 186164) | Grasslands soil microbial communities from the Angelo Coastal Reserve, California, USA - 14_1009_09_40cm (SPAdes) (version 2) | ecosystem: Environmental > Terrestrial > Soil > Grasslands ... | reverse complement strand
TCGCCTCGCCCGATGACATTCTCGTCGTCGCCGCCGGAGGCCGTGCCGGCGCCTTTTCGGTCTACATCCCCGGATGGTCCAGCAGCCGAAGCTCCCAGGCCGTCACCAAGGAGGTCGCGCGACGAGGTCACACCGGCGGACCCGACCCTCTTTCGCACGCGTGAGAAGCCCGGCGCGCTCAAGGACGCCCAGATGCTTCGAGATGGCTGGAAGCGACACATCGAACGGCTGGGCTAGTTCGGTCACCGACGGTCGATCGTATCGCGCCGCGGCCCGTGCTCTTCATCACCACCGACGACGACCGGCTCGTCCCCCGGAGGAGTCCCAGGCTCTCTACGCGCGAGCTGGCGAGCCGAAGAAGCTCGTGATGCTGAAGGGCTTTGGGCACTACCAAGTCTACGCGGAGCCCGCCTTCAGCGAGGTGATGGACGCGACGCTCGAATGGTATCGCCGGTGGCTGCCGGCGAAGGCGACCTGACAACGTCCCAGTGCGAAACCGACGGCGCCCGCTTGGGAGGTCGGCGGGCGTGGCGTGGAAGCCCAGTCCCCTCCCTGCGGCGCAGCGTCGTGACACCGATCCCGAGCGCTCGGGCGACATCTGACGTTGTGAGGTACCCAGCCTGCTTCGGTTGGAGCACTCGGCGGTGACCGCGGCGGTTTTGGTGCCCCTGGGCGGCGCCGGGGCGCCCCGCGCCACTGGTGGGGGAACTGGAGCCGGATCGCCTCTCCGCAGGCGCACCGGCAGCCGTGCTTCCCCTGGTTCTCCTGGAGCCATCGGAGTGAGGCGGGAGCCAATGATTCTGAGGGGGATGCGGGAGGATACTCGTCGGCCTATGTGATCGGGCCGGCCGGCGCCCGACGCGCCTTTCAAGAGGACGCTACGCCCAATTGCGAGCCGAGAGACGGTCTCCAGTGAAACCTTCTACGTAAAAGTAGTCCACCGATACCAGCGGCTGTTTCGGCCCGGGGAGGGCGTCCTGCCCCGGCGCGCCTTTTCCATGGTATTCGAAAGTACCCCGGGCTCGTCGCTCGTTGTGCCGCTTCGGCATTTCTCAGTGGCAGGATTTCCGCCGCCGTACGCGTAGCGAGCCAGGCCTGCACTCGAGACGACGCGCGCTAAGTCGCGACGGACGCTCAGCAAAGTGATCTCGCCCCCAACGAGACGCCACGCCCCAGAAGGTTGGCAGTAAAGGTGCTTCCCGTGCGTGGTTGATCTTGGTCGACGCCGGTCGGCTCCGTGGCGTCGCCGACGAAAGGGGGCACCGCCGCGATGCTCGGGTTCAAGCTGCTTACCTACGATGCGGTCCGGAACGAACTGGGCAGGCACATCTTGGGCACCGACAGCGTGGCCCTGGCGCTCATCACTTCCTTTCTGGCGGGGCTCATCTGTTACGCGCTGATGGTCTGGGACCCGGACGGGTGCGCGCAAAAAAGCCACGGCCCCGATAGCGACGAACTGAACTAAGAAGGGAACCAACAATTTCGAATGAGTCATGCGGCCTGTTTGCCGATGGCCACTGGGTCGCTCGCACGTACGGCCTGATCGGCCCGGACCAATCGGAAATGCGCAGCGACGTGGAGATTGTGAGGCTGGCTCTCGTCCAGGCGCTCGCGAAGTCCCATTTGAATCCCTGACCACAGGAAGCGTTCAGGGATTTCGCCAGCTCGCGGTCGTGAGGCGTTTCCTCTCATAACCACAGGTCAGGCTCAAACCGCCACCGGACCACGGCGCGGAGGAGAATCGCCAACCCAAAGCGCTGGGGTCCGGTTCGGGAACCGGACCAGTGGCCGGCGGGAAGATCCTCCGGCGGCAGGGGGAGGGAGCCTCGCCGTTCAGTAGCCCCACCGTCTCCCGGAGCGTGTCGGCGGCCAGCACGGTCAGGCCACTGACCATGTCGGCCTCCTGCCACGCAGCGCGGTCAGAGCGGTCAACTCACGTATCAATTCTGGGCGGCCAACTCACGTATCCCCAACACTGAGTGGATGTGCCTCTTGACATCTCTGACACGTTGGTGTACGCGAATCAAGCAGTCTGCATTGTAATAACGCCTCATTGCGAGAGGAAGGCGATGACAAGCCCCTCCATCCGAAGGTCGTCCCGAGTGGAACGCCTCGGACGCGGGGAACACACCCGTGCCTGCTTCACTTTGGCTTCCACCTAGTGTCCTGAGTTAGATGTTCCTCTTCAGCCGGCCTAGCAGCGGCGCTCGCCCTGTGTGATCAGCGGACTCTTCCCGGAGGAGGGGGACCTTGAAGATTCAGAACACCAGAGCTGGGGAACCAGCAATCCCGCCCGACCCACCGAAGGCCTTAAAGGAGACCGCGAGGGCTTGGGAGGTGTTTGTCGGCTCCGGGGAGTTCATAGGCACGCCCCCCCGGCCTGTGATCGCCCAGAGCTGGCAACGCTGTCGTGACCTAGGGATCAACCCGTTCATGGAGCGGGCGCCGACGGTGCTCGGCCCGTACGAGATCGAGGCGATCCTCGGTGGAGAGGATTTTGGGCGGGCCGGCAAACAGGTGCTGGATACCTTTGCTCAGGTTGTGGCGGGAACCGGGCACGTGATCGTCCTGGCGGACGCCCAAAGTCGCCTCGTGTATTCCGTAGGTCATCGGGGCGTAGAGCGAATGTTGGAGCGGATCAACTTCATGCCTGGAGCGGCTTGGTCCGAGACCGCTGCGGGTTCCAATGGCGAGGGGACCCCTATCGCCCTTGGCCGGCCGGAGGTGGTCTTCGGGACGGAGCACTACTGTCGACAATGGCAGCCCTGGGTCTGTTACGGCTGTCCGGTTCGGGGGCCGGCGATCGGTAGGGTCCTTGGGGGAGTGGATATCTCGGGGCCAGCTAAGAAGGTGCAAACCCACACCTTTGCCCTGACGGTCTCCATCGCCCGCTCCATTGAGCAGCTTCTCTCGGTCTTCGAACTTCAGCGGCGAGAGACCCTCCTCACTCTCTCCCGAGGGCTAGAGAGAAAGTGGGCGCGTGAGGGCATCCTGGTTGTCACCGAAAGCGGAAGAGTCGCCGACATGAATCACGCTGCTGCCCGGGCGCTGGGCGTGCAGCCATCCGCTCTCAGGGACGCGCCCTTGGCCGAGCTCGTACCGGCGCTGTGGACTCCAGTTCAGCAGAGCGTGGAGAGCCGAAGTCCCCGAGAAGAGGGCGTGATGGTGAGGACGCCTTCCGGTGCCGAGAAAACCGTGCTCTGCCGAGTAGAACCGGTCATCCGCGAGGGCCGAACACTAGGATCAGTGGTGATTTTCTCCGATCGTCCAGCCGCGTCGACTGGGCAAAGGAGGGTCACTGTCCACGGCAATCCCGGTCCGGCGTCGACCAAATATACGTTCGGGGACATCCTCGGGGAGTCCCCGGCCTTGCGCAAGGCGTTACATTTGGCGAGGGCTGCTGCCCGCGGCTCACAGCTCAACCCGATCCTGATTGTCGGGGAGAGCGGGACGGGTAAGGAGCTTGTGGCCCATGCGATCCACGCCGAGAGCCCAAGGGCACAGGGCCCATTCGTCGTAGTCCACTGCGGGGCTCTCCCGAGGGAACTGGTGGAGAGCGAGCTGTTTGGCTATGCTCCCGGGGCGTTCACAGGCGCGCGTCGCGAAGGCCAGGCGGGGAAGTTCACGGCCGCCCACGAAGGCACGATTTTCCTGGACGAGGTCGACACCATGCCGATGGAGCTTCAGGGGAAGTTCCTGCGCGTCCTCGAGGCCGGGGAAGTGGTGCGATTGGGAAGTGCGACCCCCGTGCCGATAGACGTGCGTATCGTTGCCGCATGCAGTGTTGATCTCCGACAGAGGGTCGAGGATGGGACATTTCGTCTCGACCTCTTCTATCGGCTCAGCGCGATCGAGATCTTCCTCCCCCCGCTGCGGGAGCGCGGGGACGACATTCAGATTCTGGCAGCCGCTTTCCTTGAGCGGGAGTGCGCCGAGGCGGGAAAGGGTCCGCTGGCGATTTCCCCCGAAGCTGCGGATCGTCTAAGGCTCTACTCCTGGCCCGGAAACATCCGGGAGCTCCGAAACCTCTGTGCGCACTGGACACTGACTGTGGAGGGCCCCGCGGTTCATCTGGAGCATGCTCCGCGACACATCCGCGAGCCCATTCCCGATGTGGATACCGACGTTGGGCCGGGAGAAGGGTTACGGCGGGTTCAGGAGACGATTATCCGGCGGACGTTGGAGGAGACGGGGGTGATGTGGGCGAGGCTGCCCGACGTCTGGGCGTTGCCAAGACGACGATTTATCGTCGTCTGAAAAGGGCGCGCTCACCTTGAAAATTGCAAATCGCAATCCGCAGTTTCGTTGTGCACCAGAATCTCGTGCGTCGGCTCGTCGGGGACGAAGCTTTCGAGGGGAGGAGTCGTGATTAAAAGCCCGAAATGTTGGACATTTGACGAGAAACAAAAATTTCGAGGGTCATGGCAGCGGTTTTGCGTGCGGTCTGAAAACATCGGGACAATTCAGTCGGGGCAGCCCCGCCGTGCGGGTGCCGCTTTCACCAGGGAAGGTGGACAGCATGTTCAAGACTAAGAGCGGCGATGAATTTTTCGTCATTGACGGGCACCTCCATCTGTGGGACGCGAGCCCGGAGAACCAAGCGAACAAGTACGGTGCCGGGTTTATCAGCTGCTTCTATGACTACCACCGAAACCTGAGCCCACCGGACTACGTCTGGGAGCAGTCGCTTTTTGAGAAGTATGGTCCCGAGAGGATGCTGAAGGATGTTTTTATCGACGGGTATGTCGACATGGGCATCTTCCAACCCACCTACCTTAAGGATTTCTACAAGAACGGGTTCAACACGACAGAGCAGAACAGCTGGCTCAAGGTACGGTATCCCGAGCGGTGGATCCTCAATGGTTCGTGGGACCCGCGGGACGGCGAGGCGGGCCTAGAGTACCTCGAGTCTCTGGTCCACCGCTTCGGGATCCGGGGTGTCAAGCTCTACACCGCTGAGTGGAAGGGGAATTCCAGGGGATGGAAGCTCACCGACCCGTGGGCCATGCGTTATCTGGAAAAGTGCCAGCAACTCGGGGTCAAGAACATTCACGTCCATAAAGGGCCGACGATCTGGCCCCTCAACCGCGATGCCTTCGACGTCGCCGACATCGACGAAGTCGCCACCGCGTTTACCGATCTCAACTTCATCGTCGAGCACTGTGGGCTTCCCCGCCTGGAGGACTTCTGCTGGATCGCCACCCAGGAGCGCAACGTCTACGGGGGCCTGGCCGTGGTCATGCCGTTCATCCACAGCCGTCCGCGCTACTTCGCCGAGGTGCTGGCCAATTTGCTGTGGTGGGTCGGCGCCGACAAGCTGCTCTTTGCCAGCGACTACGCCATCTGGCACCCCCGCTGGATCGTGGAGAAGTTCATGGCCTTCGAGCTGCCGGACGACATCCAGAAGGAGTTCGGAGTTTCCTTCACCCTGGACGTCAAGAAGAAGATCCTCGGCGAGAACGCCGCACGGATCTACGGGATCGACATCAACGTGCGGAAGAAGGAACTCGCGGGCGATGCCGTGGCCGCCATGAGGTAAGGCGGGGGCACAGGGACAGGCGAATGCGTAGTGACGAGGTCTACGGTCAACTGGCCCGGGTCTACGATCCGGAGCTGGATCAACCGCTAACGGAACTAGGATTTGTCGGCGGGGTGAGCATCGATGGTAGCGTGGTCACCGTCCGTTTTCGCCTGCCGACGTTCTGGTGTGCAGCCAACTTCGCCTTCATGATGGCCGCCGACATCCGCGAAAGAGTATCCGAGCTGCCGTGGGTGGAACGCGTCGACGTTCAGTTGCTGGACCACTTCTTCGACGAGGAGATCAGCAGCGGGGTCAACTGCGGCAAGTCCTTCGTGGAAACGTTTCCCTCGCTGGCGACGGACGATCTGGACGAACTACGCGAGACCTTTCGGGTCAAGGCCTTCGTGGCGCGACAGGAGCGTCTGCTCCGGTCGTTGCTGGCCCTGGGGTGGACGGAAAATGCGATTCTGGGGGTGCGGATCGGCGACCTGCCGCGCCTGCCCCTCGGCAGCGAGGGATTGGCCTTGGTCGACCGTTATCTCGCGATCCTGAAGGAGCGGCGACTGGCCGATAACGTCACTGCGCCGGCCTTCGTACACCCCGACGGTAGGCCCATCGACCCGCCCGAGCTGCGGGCCCACCTCTCTCGCGCGCAGCGCACCCGTCTCTCGGTGGAGTTCAACGCGGCGTTCTGCCGCGGCCTCCTCAAGACCCGGTACGAGGAGGCTGACTCGCTATGCCGAGGAGCCCTGGCGGGACCGCCCTTCCCAGGGACGCCATCAGGTGAGGTGGTGGAATGAAAGCTGCGCGGCTCTATCGGTACGACCCGGCGGTGCAGGGCCCCGAGTTCCTCAAGCTGGTCGAGGTGCCGGATCCGAAGATCCAGGATGCCGATGACGTGATCGTTCGGATCGGGGGAGCGGGGCTCTGCCGAACCGATCTGCACATCATCGAGGGCGTCTGGCGCAGCAAGGTGGGCGTTCAGCTTCCCTACACGCCCGGACACGAGAATGCGGGCTGGGTGGAAGACACCGGGGCGGAGGTGCGCCACTTCAAGAGGGGCGACGCCGTGATCGTCCACCCCCTCATCACCGATGGGTCGTGCCCCGCCTGCCGCCGGGGCAATGACATGCACTGCGAGAACGGCTCCTTCCCCGGCATCGGCCGGGACGGCGGCTTTGCTCAGTACCTCCACGTCAAGGAGCGAAACCTGGTCCGCCTTCCCGACACCGTCACGCCCAAGCAGGTGGCGCCTCACGCCGACGCTGGCCTCACGGCTTATCACGCTGCCGACAAGGCGGTGAAGATCCTGCGGCCCGGCGACTTCGCGGTGATCATCGGATTCGGCGGCCTCGGCCACATCGCCTACCAGGTGCTCGCGGCCAAGAGCGCGGCCCAGATCATCGTGGTGGACCGCTCGAAGCTGGCGCTGAGCCTGGCTGAAGAGCTGGGGGCTAAGCACTTGATCGGGGGCGGAGACAACGCCGTGCGGGACGTGCTCCAGCTCACGCGCGGCAAGGGTGCCGAGGCCGTTCTGGACTTCGTCGGCGAAGGCGGGTCCATCGAGCAAGGCCTCGCCATGACCCGCAACGCCGGCTCCTACTACATCATCGGCTACGGCGGCACCATCCAGGTGCCGGCAATCGACGTGATCTTCAGCGAGAAGAACATCATCGGCAACCTCGTGGGCAGCTACGCCGATCTGACGGAACTCATGACGCTCGCGGGAGCGGGCAGAGTGCGCCTGGCCACCGCCTTCTACCCGTTGGGCGAGATCAACCAGGCGATCGCCGACTTGCACCACGGTCGGATCAAAGGACGGGCGGTGCTCATTCCGTAGCTCGGAGAGCAAGATCCTGACGCGGAGCGACACTCTGAGAGGAGGGGACGATGGCGACACGAATCGCAGTTGATGAGCGCGCCCCGGTGAAGGCGCGCTATGGCCCGATCGACTGGATGGGCGGCTGGAAGACGTGCGTCTGGGGCTCCCTGGCAATCGTGGTATTGACCGCGCTGCACTGGTGGTATACATCGCGCTTCGCCTGGACGGCCGGCATCGACGCGTCGAGTCCCGAGTTCACGAAGTACTTCCGGAGTCTGGTCTGGGTACAGCTGATCGTCATCGGGGCCGGCACCGGTCTCTGGTGGGGCTGGCTCGTCCGGACCGGGCGGCAACTCCTCGCCGTGAAGGTGACGCCCGACGAGGAGGTTCGCCGGATCGCCGTGTTCTGGGGCCTCATATCGATGACCAGCTTCACCCTCTACGTCATGGCGAGCTTCTGGCCCAACCAGGACGGCAGCTGGCATCAGACCGCGATCCGGGACACGGCGCTCACCCCGGCACACATCCCCATGTTCTACTGGTGGTTCCCGGGCGGTATCACGATGACGGTCGGGACGTACCTGTACGGGCGCTACCGGCTGCCCAAGGTCTACGGGCCTGACAAGGGCTTCCCCTGGTCGTTCTTCTTCCTGATCGCCGCATCGGTCACCGAGATGATGCAGGTGGCCTTCAATGAGTGGGCCCACAGCTTGTGGATCCTCGAGGAGATCTTCGCGGCGCCGTTCCACTGGCCCTTCGTCACGTATGGCTGGCTCGCCTCCGGGATCTTCGCCCTGTGGGCGGAGACGATCATCCGCCTCATGGGCATCGAGAAGGAGGTGGAGGACGCGGCCGCTGCGTCCCCGGCCCGCTAGGGCCGCCTGATCCGACGGACCCCGCCCGGATCGGCGTCGCGGTCCCGGCGGGGCCCCCGGAACCTCACTCGAACACCAAGCGTCTGTTTCAAGGAGGGACGAGAGATGGCTCGCACGGCCCAGGAAGCGGCGCAGCTCGGTGCGTTGCTGAACAAGAAGTACCGCTACTTCGATTACAAGTGGGACCTGGTCTTCTGGGTCACGGCCCTGCCCGTCGTGGCGGCGGCCGCTGACATCACGAAGCTGCTCTTCGCCGGCGACTGGGACTTCTGGACCGACTGGAAGGACCGGCAGTGGTGGATGACCATCACGCCGTTCGCCATGATCATCATCCCGTCGGCCCTCCAGTACATCCAGTGGCTCGCGTGGAAATTCCCCACCGGATGCACGTACACGGCGGTCGGTCTGTGGCTGGTCTCGTGGCTCGGCCGATGGTTGCAGTGGGACGTCTTCGTGAATTACCCGCTCAACTTCGTCTGGCCCGCCACGATCGTCCCCGCCGCCATTTTCACCGACTGGATCCTGCTGAAGACCCGGAGTTTCATCATGACCTCCATCCTCGGTGGCCTGGCCTTCACGATCGGCTTCTGGGTTGCGAATTACATCACCCTAGCCCCGTTCCTGCAACCCGTCGACCTGATGGGGAGTATCGTCACCCTGGCGGACGTCCAGGGCGTGTCCTACCTGCGCAGTGCGACGCCGGAGTATCTCCGGATGATCGAGCACGGCACGCTGCGGAGCTTCCTGGAAGAGACGACGCTCGTGGCGCTCGTGTTCGGGGCGACCCTGTGCACCTTCGGCTATTGGGTGGGGCAGGCCATCGCCCGCTGGCTGGCAATCTGGCCGATCATGCGGTTCATGAAGAAGGTCTGAGGAACCGGAGGTCGGCCGGCGATGAGCACACGACTGATCTCGGCCACTCTGCTCAGCGCGACACTGATGCTGATGGACGCTGGAGCCGTAGTGGCCGATCACGGCCGGCTGCTGGAGGGCGAGGGCGACTTGTCGGGCGGCGGTGTGCTTCTGGCGCTCATCACGTCGTTCCTGGCGGGGCTCATCTGCTACTCGGTCATGGTGTGGGATCCACAGGGGACGCGCAAGTGAGCGACGGTCCCGATACCGGCGCACGGAATCAAGGAAAAGGGGGAACAACGATGCGGCACACGTGGGGACTCACCCGTGTTTTGGCCCCCATGCTCGCGCTGCTGTTCATCCTCGGGACGGTAGGGGTCGCCTTCGCGCACGGCGAGCGCGCGCAGGAAGGCTTCTTGAGGATGAAGACCGTCGCGTGGCAGGACGTGCGGTTTTCTGCGACCAGCGTGAAGCAGGGCGAGCAGCTGATCATCACCGGCAAGGTCAAGGTGCTGGAGTCCTGGCCGGCGACGTTGGAGAAGCCCGTGCAGGCGTACCTCAACGTGAGCGCCAGCGGTCCTCACCTCGTCATGAAGGAGCGGTACGTGAATGGAGCGCCCGCGCCCGCCGCGATCTTCGTGGAGGTCGGCGGCGTGTACGAGTTCAAGATGGTTCTGGAAGGGCGGACGCCGGGTTACTGGCACGTGCATCCCACTTTCTTCGTGCTGCACACCGGGGGGCTCCTCGGGCCCGGCCAGTGGACCACCGTCACGGACGTGCCCGGCGGCTATCAGAACAAAGTGACGCTGCTCGACGGCAAGGTCATCAACCTCGACACGTACGCATCCGGATGGGTCTTTTGGTTCTCGTTCCTCGGGTTCATACCCGGTGTCTGGTGGATGCTGTGGTGGACGCTCAAGCATCGGACCGTCACGAACCTGGCCGTGACGAGCCAGATCCCCCTCAACGACCCGGGTGAGGACATCGGCCTGATCACCAAGGCGGACCACAGGACCTCGACCCTCATCGTGGTTGTCAGCCTGATCCTCCTCGCCCTGGGCTGGCTCTACATGGATCGGGCGTGGCCGACCAGGATCCCCCAGCAGGTCTTGAGGATTACGCCGCCCCAGCTCCCCGAACCCGTCAAGTTCGCTCAGGCGAAAGGCCTCGGGGCAATCTACGATCCCAAGAAGGACACGCTCGTCCTCGAGTCGCAGGTCACCAATACTGGCAACCAGCCCATGAAACTGGTCGGTTTCACTACATCGAACCTGACGTTCAGCGAAGGCAAGGGGCTCATAGCTGAGCCGGCGACGGTGGATGCCGGGCGCACGGTGAAGCTGAAGATAACCATTCAGGACAGGGTATGGTCGGACGAGCGGCTGATCCCGCTCGACAAACCGCAGATGGGGGTTGCCGGGTTGCTTGTCTTCGAGTCCGGCGGCAAGCAGAACGCGGTGACGACCGAAGCCCACGTGAGGCCGACCAGCTTCAGGTAGACGCCGCAGCCAAGCTGGCGAGACTCGCACTAGAGAGGTTTCAGCGCGGCCGGGAGCCCGGGGGCAGCCACCCTCGAGCTCCTCGTGCCGAGTTATTGGCGGCGCGACCGAAAGCAGGTCGCGGCAACGCCATTGCTTTGTGCCGGCCGTCCGGACGTTCGCCTCATCGTAAAGGAGGCGCCAATGCGCAGGGATATCGCGTTCAAGACTGAAGACGGCGTGACGCTCCGCGGCTGGTTGTATCTGCCCGACCTGACGGCGACTCAGGTGCCGACGGTCGTTATGGCACACGGATTTTCCGCAGTGAAGGAAATGTACCTCGACAGGTTCGCGGAAGTGTTCGCCGCTGGCGGTTTGGGCGTACTTGTGTTCGACAACCGCACCTTCGGGGCAAGCGATGGCGAACCACGCCAGCACATCGACCCCTGGCAACAGGTGCGCGACTACCGCGACGCCATCACGTTTGCCGAGACAGTTGCTGAAGTCGACAGAACCCGGATCGGCGTGTGGGGTTCGAGCTATAGCGGAGGCCACGTGCTCGTGATCGGCGCGATCGACCGTCGGGTGAGGTGCGTCGTCTCCCAGGTGCCGCTGATTAGCGGTCACCGCAATGCTCGTCGCCTGATCCGCGCCGATTTCATCGCGGCCGTGCAGGGTCAATTTGAGGCTGATCGGCGGGCGCGGTATACCCGCAAGCCGCCGGCAATGATCCCGGTCGTCGCCGAGAACCCGATGACGCCGTGCGCCCTGGCGACACCAGATTCCTGGCAGTGGTTCACCGAGACAGGCAAGACGCGCGCCCCGGCATGGCGGAACGAGGTGACCCTACAGTCGGTCGAAATGTTCACCGAGTACGAACCGGGCGCGTATATCGAGTGGATCAGTCCGACGCCATTGATGATGGTCGTCGCGGCCGGGGACCACTTAACCGTCAGCGACGAGGCCTTGGCTGCCTATGCTCGCGCTCTGGAGCCGAAGAAATTGGTCCTGTTACCCGGCGGCCACTTCGACGCCTATGTCAGCGCCTTCGACTCGGCAAGCGCGCCAGCGCGTGACTGGTTCGTTCAGCACCTTAGCAGGAAGTAGCACGGAACTTACCGTTCCGACCTCCGGAACCAAAGAAACCAGGGGCGTAGTGTCGAAAACTCAGCCTAGGCTGTAGATGACGCCCGCCTGAGCTTCACGGACTGCGTCAGCTTCGCCGTCATGCGGGCTCTCGAAATTCCTGTCGCGTTCGCCTTCGACCGTGACTTCGAGCGCGCCGGGTTCCGACTCGTGCGACGGATGGCGCTCTGACGTCCAGAGGAGATCATGGGAATGAGAAAAAAATCCGTGCCTCGAGTGGCACCGGGCCGTGGCACCCGGCGTCGAAGTTCGTGAAATCACGAGCCATGGGCTCGCCCTCTCAAGACCGAGACGCGGGTTCGAATCGCGCTGAGGCCACCCAATTGTTTTCGTTGACGTCCTCCGCAAAGGCTTTCCGTCCACGCCCCAGGGCACGTGAGCGGTTCGACTCCCAACTCATAGGTTGACCACGCAGAACGAAAATGTTCTACGGTTCCGTACCAGTTTTCAGAGACGACGCCAACCTTCGCACCAAAGGTGCGATTGAGCTGCCGGCGCGCAACACTTCGCGCATGCCCTAACACGATATCGAAGCCCGCGTGAGAAACTACATTCGTCATCCCTCATTTCTTCCTACGGCGGCGACCGCGAACTGGGAAACTAGGTTCGCGGCGAGAATCGTCGTCTTCGGTCCCGCATCGGTCAGCGGATTGACTTCGTTCAACGCAAAGCCGCCCACGCGCGGCGCGAGCGCAACGAGCAGATCGAGCAGTTCACCACTCGTCAGACCGCCGGGCTCGTGCCACCCGACGCCAGGCGCGTGTGCAGGATCGAGCACATCCATGTCGACGCTGAGGAAGATGTGATCCGCGCCGCTGGTGATCTCTCCGATCCTGGCGAACGTCCACTCCGTTCCGCAGCGGCGCACCGTGCGCGCCGGCAGCTCAGCAAGGCCGATCTCGTCAGTGAAGCGCTTCGATGACGGAAAGTTGAAGCTCCGCGTACCGACCTGCACGCATCGTCGTTGGTCGACGCGCGGTAACTCGAGCGCGCGCCCTGAAACGGTAATAGTTGCGGCACTCGGCCCATCACGGCAAGGGGCCTGACATGGGACGGACACCCGCGGCAGACGGTACATCGTCGTCGCAGTGGTGAGGCGTTCCCCCCTTGCTGGCGCTCGCCAGTGCTTTGGTAGAGCTTGCCGAGACCGAGGCGGTCCGTTTAGGTCCGCCCTACAATCCGGCAACTCCCGCAAGCACTCTATCCGGCACACACTGGACGGTGGACTCCTGCAGCTTGGGGCCGCCACCGCACTCACGGCGCAGCACCGGCATCACCTCGGCGGCAAAGACCTCCATCTGGTCCTCGATCTCCTTCGTGGAGTAGCCGCCCGCCTCGAACCATGCCGTGAACATGAAATCATCGTAGCCGCAGGCCTCCTTGCGCGGTTATTGAACCAACTTCGCATTCAGGTGAATATCAGTTCCGGCCAGCGCCTTTGACACCGGGCAGTTCTGTTTGGCGTCGAGGGCATACTTTTGGAACGCAGCGTCGTCAATGCTCGGAATGTCGGCCTCGGTATCCAGTTCGATCCTGGTGATTGAAAACCCTTCGCCGACTTTTTCCAGCTTCACTTTCGCGTCGGTGTGGATGCGCGTCGACCTGATGCCCGCGCGCGACAGTTGTGCGGTCAGGGCCATCGTGAAACAGCCGGCGTGCGCTGCGCCGATCAACTCTTCGGGGTTCGTGGCCGATTGGCCTTCTTCAAATCGGGACTTGAACGAGTACGGGCCGTCAAAGGCACCGCTGCCGACTTTCAGCCGGCCGCTGCCTTCGGCCAGATTGCCTTTCCATTCGGCTTCTGCGTTCCGTGTTGGCATAAAGCCCCTTTCGATGGGCCGCTGTTTTTGTGGTGGTTCAACGGTCCCCGGCTCCGGTCGTCATGGGATACCCCGCCGCGGTCCATGCCTCGACGCCCCCCTTGAGGGCTTTGACGTTCGAGAAGCCCTTCGCCTGGTACTTCGCTGCCTGACCGGCAGCCGTCGCCTCAGCGGGTCAGGCGCAATAGAAGATGACCTCCTGGTCTCGGGACAAGGACGGCAGCGTCGCCTGAAAGCTCGCCAACGTCATCGCGCCTTCGAGCTTCATCTTGTTGCACTTCTCCTCGTCTTCGTAGCCGCACACGAGGAGCGCACGTCTCGACGTTGCCCTCTCGCGAGCTTCCTTAACGCTGATGCGAGAGACCTCTGGCATAGCCTCCTCCTCTCTCACCTCGACAGTGGCTGAACCTGGCTTGGTCGATACACCGCGAGTCCGACGACTGTCCTCGCCAGGCAGTTGGCGCGGCCTACTTCCCGTGAGCGATTCGACGGGCAACCCTCGTTCCTGCCAGCGTCGAACGGTTCCTCTGGTTCGGGCTGGAGGAAGAGCACCCCAGGGAATTGTCCCGACTCCGCGCCTGGAACAAGCACGACAAGAGCACTTGTTTCCTTCCTTTCAGAAGTCAACGTCAGCGGCGCCTTGCAATGTTGGCGCGAGCCGCTGGCCGAGCGCGCGCAGGTAGCCCCGGTGGCTCGACCGGCGAGCGCAGCTACCCCCTGATGCCGAGCAGGGCCGCCGCGGTACCGCCCAGAATCGCGATCTTCTGCTCGTCGCTGAGGCCCGGCGTGCCGAGCACGTGGTCCACGGCGGTTTTCGTCCACGGATACGGAAAGTCGGTGCCGATCACGAGCTGGCTGGCGCCGACCTCGGCCGCGAGGTGACGCAGTCCTTCGGGCGTGAACACCATCGTGTCGTAGTACATTTGCCCAAGGTACTCGGTCGGCTTTTTCTTGATCGGCCCGTACGTGCCGCCTGCGCAGCGCGGGGGTTGGGTGAGGCAGCCATGGTCGGAGCGGGCTGCGTAAGACGGCAGATAGCCGCCGCCGTGCGCTGCGCAGATCTTCAGCCCGGGGAAGCGGTCGAGCGTGCCCTCGAAGATCAGGTGCGAGAGCGCGATGGTCGTCTCGAGCGGGTTGCCGATCACGTTGTCGAGCAGGCCGTTGCCTTTGAGGCGATTGGGGATCTCGGAGGCGACGCCCGAGCCTTGGGGATGGATGAAGACCGGCACGCCGAGCTGCTCGGCCTTGGCCCAGAACGGGTGGAACTTTGGGTCGCTGAGCTCCTCGCCGTTGACGCTGCCGCCGATGCCAACGCCGCGCAGCCCGTAGTTCTTGATGGCTTCTCCGAGCTGCTCGGCAGCAAGATCGGGGTACTGCAACGCCACCGTGGCGAAGGCGACGAAACGGTCGGGATGCGCGGCGCATGCCTCAGCGAGCTTCTCGTTCTGGATCTTGATGATCTGGCGCGCGAGGTCGCGGTCGGCCTTGTACCAGTACGGGTTGATGCTCAGCGCCTCGACGTCGATGCCCTGCTCGTCCATCGCGCGCAGCCGCTCGGACACGTGGGTCGCCATGCTCAGGTCCGGTCGGGTCGCCGGCCCCGGCGCCCCCAGCTTCATCCCCATCAGCGCCATCGCCTCGGCCACCGCGCAGTGTGCGTGCACGTCCACCACCTTCGTGCGCTGGCCGCTCACAACCACCTCGCGGCGCTGGAGCTGCGCACGCGCGGGCGCGGCGGCCAGCAGGTCACACCCGACAAACGCGATGCCGGCCAGCGCGCCGGCGGCGGTCCCGAGGAACTCTCTGCGCGTGGTCATGGGTGGCCTCTCTGTCGCGATTTGTGACGCGGACGCAGGGTACCACAGGCTTGATCGTCTACCATCGGCTGCACGTAATGGACCACCTCCAGCAGGGTGAGAAGATCAAAGCCGACCCGCATTCTTCTGTCCGTGTTCTGTCCGTGTTTTGTCCGGGCGGGGCTGAAAGACCTCTTCGAGGTTCTCCATCGAACGGCGAAAATCGAAGAGGATTTCCTCGTCCATCGTCGGGATGCCTGGATCTCAGCCTGGGTGCTATCCCAGGTCAAGGGGATTCGGGGCACTCACGCGACCCTAGCGACTCCGCGGACCTCGAGGTAGTATCGATGGCTGTGACACCAGGGCCGGTGTGGTCGTGATCTACGCGCCCTTCACCCTTCTGCTGCTGTTTCTACTCCTCCTTCTCCTAGCCGTGTTCTTCCTCCTGGTGGAAATGCGCGTCCTGACCTACGCGTATCGCAAGGTCGGCGTCCGGCCTCGCTACGCCTTCGCGGTGATGCTGGTATCTCTCCTGGGGAGCCACGTGAACATCCCGCTTTACTCGGTCCCGACCCGGCGCCTCGTGTCTCCGCACGAGGTCTCCATGTTCGGTCGGACATACATCGTTCCAGAGACCCTCGAGGAGGGGGCGACCCTGGTGGCATTGAACGTGGGTGGTGCGCTGATCCCGATCCTCGTGTCGATCTACCTGCTCCTCCGCACGCGGATGTACGGGCGCATGCTGATCGGCGTGGCCTTGGTCGCGGCGGTCGTGCACAGCCTCGCGCAGATCGTTCCTGGCATGGGCATCGCGGTGCCAATGATCGCGCCGCCTCTCGTGGCGGCCGCCGTCGGCCTGCTCCTCTCCTTTCGCGGGGCGCCGCCGATCGCCTACGTGGCAGGGTCGATGGGCACCCTGATCGGCGCCGACCTCCTCAACCTGGGGGAGGTCGCTCACCTCGGAGCGCCCATCGTCTCGATCGGCGGCGCGGGGACGTTCGACGGGGTTTTCCTCACGGGCATCATCGCGGGGCTGCTCGCGTAGCTTGGCCGGCTGTAATGGCTCTCGACAGATGAAACCGAGATTGAACCGCGTTCTCGCAGTCGGCCTCACTCTCCTGCTCGGCGGGTGTGTCGCCACCCCCCGCCTCACGACGCCGGCGAAACCGGTGCCGGATCTCAGGGGAACCGGACACGGAGGCGCCGCTGCAGACGCTCCGCCTCCTTCGCACCCTACTGCCGCTGGAGAGCCAGGGATATACCGCCGAACTGGTCCAGCAGCGGCGGAGGCTGCAGCAGATCAGTCCGATGTTCTTCCGAGTCTATCTGGAGGTTGTCGTCGAAGGCAGGCGGAATTCTTGATCGCTGCTTTACCGTGAGACGCGCGATCCCGCCGAAACACTGACTGGGTCTCCGAAGCGGATGATGGCTCGATAGGGTCGAGCGGTTGCAGAATGCTCCGGCCCAAGATCAGAACAGGAGGATCCACTTGGCGGCCCGCCGGTTCCTCGTGCGCTTGACTCCCCGCTCCGGGCGCACTACCGTTAGCCGGCGTCGGGTCGACTCACCCGACACCGCGTCGAATGACGCGGGAAGGCGTCGAATCCCCGGAGGCCGCTTCGATTCACTCGAGGAGGTGTGCGATGGCAACGTACAAACTCATCTCGGCGGATTCCCACATCGTTGAGCCACCGGACCTGTACGCGAGCCGGATCGAGCCCAGGTTCAGAGATCGGGCGCCTCGGATGGAGCGGATGGAAACCCCCACGGGTCGTAAGTACGACGCGTGGTTCATCGACGGGCTGCAGGTCGGCACCCTGGGCGCGGTGATGCAGGCGGGACAACGATTCGAGGACCCGTCCCAGATCGATTTCCTTGGCCTGTGGGAAGACGTCAAAATCGCCGCTTACGATCCGCAGGCGATGATCAAAGAGAACGAGATGGACGGTGTCTGGGGGGCGTGCCTGCAGCCGAGCCAGGGCCTCTTCTGGTACCGCATCCCGGACAGCGCCATGCTCTCCGCCATCTGCCGCACCTACAACGATTGGATCGCGGACTTCTGCAAGCCCTATCCCGATCGCCTCAAGGGCATCGCCATGCTCAATGTGGACGATGTCGACGAGGCGTGTCAGGAGCTGGAACGCTGCGTGAAACTCGGGTTGGTCGGGGCGTTCATCCCTGTCTCTCCGTTGGCTGATCGGCCTTATCGTCACCCGATCTACGAGCGCCTCTGGTGGACCGCGCAAGACGTCGGGCTTCCGCTTCTCCTGCACATCGGAACGCCTCGCGGCGGCGTCCCGGGCTGCGAGTTCACCATGAACCTCAACGAGCTCACCGGGGCGGGCCGTTCCACCACGGACTACTGGGTGCGCTACTCACTGTCCGCGATGATCTTCGCGGGCGTCTTCGATCGGTATCCCCGGTTGAAGGTCGGCTCCGTCGAGCACGAGATGGCCTGGATTCCTCATTGGCTGAAGCAAATGGACTTCACCTATCGAGAGCGGCCGGTGTTCACCAGGGGATGGAAGTCGCGGCAGGGACTCCTGCCGAGCGACTACTGGCGTCGCAACATGTTCGTGGAGTTCATGGAGGACGACCTCGGCATCCAGCTGCGCGACACGATCGGCGTCGAGAACATGCTCTGGGGGAGCGACTTCCCGCACGCCGAGTCGACCTGGCCGAAGTCCAAGGAGTTTCTGGATCGCATCTTTGCCGGGACTCCCGAAGAGGATCGACGCAAGATCACCTCTGAGAATGCCGCGCAGATGTTCGGCTTCAAGCCGAACTAGCCGCCTCGTCCAGAATCCGCGCGGCATGCTGGACGGGTTCGTGCCGGTGACCAGGGCGTCCGAGTTGTCGCCGGGCGCGATGAAGTGGGTGGCAATCGATCGTGAGCGAGTGCTCATCGCGAACGTCGACGGCGCCTTTTACGCTCTGCAGGACGCCTGTGGTCACCGGCGGACGCCACTCTCAAAGGGAACGCTCGAGGGCTATACCATCGAGTGCCCGTTGCACTTCGCGCAGTTCGACGTGCGCACCGGCAAGCTCCTGAGCGGGCCCGTCGCAGCCGATGTGCCCACCTATCAGGTGCGGGTCGAAGGGGACACCGTCTACGTGAAGCGATAGTCGACGCAGTGATCGCGCGCGAGAGGTCCGCCGCCCGCGCGCCCTGTCTTCAGAACGCACCTCGCGTCGACGGCCACCGCGACGGGCTTGACGGCGCGAAGCCCCTCATCGCCTCGAGCGCCGCGTTGATCTGATCAGCCTGTCTGGAGTGACCTCGGACCGCGTTTGACAGCACCTGGCCCAGCCTGAGCGCTGTCACAGCGGGACGAGAGCGGGGACTCGTGGCCGAATCTGCTCCCATTTTGCTCCTATGACACCCCGAAACAGGCCGAACGGGGAGCAAGAACGACACATCAACAGGCAACGTCGAATGCTTGCCGCAGCATGCGGTTCCCGCGAGATCAGAGGGTTACCGGACACGGCCTTCACGCCCTCATAACCCAAAGGCCGTCGGTTTAAAATCGTACCCCGCAACCAAAGGAACTAAGGGGTTACGGTTCACGCCGTAGCCTGTTTGGTTTCCGGCCCAACGGTCGGTCGTAGACCTCGCCTGGTCGAGTCCCGGCCGCCAATGGCAGGATCAAAATGAAGCAGCGCGCAAGCATGGTCTATCCGGTCCCAGGCGAACCAACGAGCTGAGCAGGAACGCTCCCGCAAACACGAGAGCCATCAGAACGCTTCCACGAGTCATAGGGACCTCCCTCAACCCTTCTTCGGGCCGTTGAGCTCGAGGTTGAGTCGGGCACGGGCCTGCTTGGCCAGCACCTCTTGGACGAGCGAATGATCCGAGCCAAGCCGCGGCGCCAGGATCGCCACGACCCTTCCGTAGAAGTGCTCGGCCTCGGCGTACCGCCCCTGGGCAGCGTAGGCTTCGGCCACGTGATCGAGGGTCATTGCCACGTGGAAGTCGTCGGCGCCGAGCACCCGCTCGAACACACCCGCGAGGCGCAGAGAGAGCGTGGCGGCGTCATCCCACCGTTCCGACGTCCGATAGAGCCTGGCCAGGTTGGCCAGCGGACCAGCTATTCGAGGGTCCTCCGACCCGTACGCCGTCTCGACGACGGCGAGCGCACGCCGATAGAGGGTCTCGGCACTCGCGAAGTCCCGCCGCTCGGTGCGCACGTCGGCTAGCGCCGTCAAGCTGTCGGCCAGCCGGGGATCCGTGGGGCTGAGCGCCGCCTCGACAAGCGCCAGCGCGCCGCGAAACGCGGCGTCCGCGTCGGCGAGCGCGTGCTGCTCGATGTAGTGCTCGCCTAGCCCGGTCAGGCGCTCGGCCACGTCGAGGTCGTCAGGGAAGATCGCTCCATTCACCGGGGACACTCCCGACGACCCGCCGAAGCCGGCGGCCGGCGGTGAGGGCAGGGCCGCGACTGGACTCGCGCCGAGTCCGAGCACCATCCCGAGCGCGAGCGCCCCGAGCGCGACCCACGCGCTGCGCCGGCGCGGGCCACGGTGCGCACGCCTGTCGGACGTACTTGCCGATCGAACCATGGGCTCTCTCCCGGGCGTCGGATGCATTCGATTCATCGTGGGCTCCTTTCTGTTCCTTCGCGTGGATCCTCTCGGCCACTCCGCCATTCCGGCTCGAGCTGGGCGTCATCCTCAGTGCGCCTCTTATCCACTAGGATGTCGGCCCGAGCCAGCAGGATGCGCGGCTTCTAGTGGGGACTCAGAGGAATATAATGTATGTACATGTAAGCGCTCGCCTGGCACGAATATCGCCGATAGGATGATGTCCATGAGTCGACAAATCACCAAGCTGACGATCGGACCGAACCGGGGACGCCTGTCGCCGTGTGTCTGCAACACGCTCCGCATGGTCAGCCGCGTGGTAACGCAACTCTACGACGATTGCCTGCGGCCGAGCGGCCTCCGGGTGACGCAGTTCAGTATTCTCGCCGCGGTCGCACGCCTAGGTGAGGCGAGCCTGAAGCAGCTGGAGGACGAGCTCGCCAATGACCAGACGACCCTGACGCGCAGCCTTACCCTCTTGGAGTGCGACGGCGTGCTCGAGCGTGCTTCGCACCCCGATCAGCTCCCTGTAGGCCCGGTATGAGTTGCGAGCGAGTCCGTGCAGGGTCGGACATGCCGCGTACACTGACCGTGTGCCCGGAGAATGCGCGCGCGTCAGCTCTGGCGATGCATGCAGCTCAGGCGCCCACGGCCGAAATGGCCGTGACCCCGCCGTCGATCAGGAAGTCTGCCCCGACGACGTACGCAGAATCGTCCGACGCGAGGTAAACCGCCAGCTTCGCGATTTCCAACGGATCGGCCATCCGCTTGCTTGGATTGTTGGTGCGGAGGACGTCCTTAACCGCCTCGCCCTGCTCTTGCCCTGGGAAGCGACCGAACATCGCCGTGTCCGTCGGGCCTGGGCTTAGGGAATTCACGCGAATCCCGCGGTCCACGAGTTCGGCGCTGAGGATTCGAGCGAGATGGACGACCGCGGCCTTGCAGGTCGAGACGGTCGAGGTTGTCGGCCACCCCTTGCGCGCGCCAACGGACGCATTGATGATTACAGACGAGCCTTGCCTGAGTAGCGGCAAGGCTTTTTGAATCGTGAAGTAAGCCCCTTTGAAATTGACGGCTATCACCTTGTCGAAACTTTGCTCTGTCACCTCTTCGAACAACAGGAACTCGCTGTAACCCGCATTGACGAAGACGCCGTCCAGGTGCCCGAACTCCCGCCTGATCGTGGCGAACATCGTGTCGAGGTCGGTGAGATTGCTGACGTCCGCGCGAACGGCGAGACTTCCGGCTCCAAGCGTCTTCTTCGCCGCCTGCAGCGACCCCTCATTCAAGCCGCAGATGGCGACGCGCGCTCCCTCTCTGTCGAATTCCTGGGCCGCGGCCAGCCCGATCCCGCTGTTGCCGCCGGTGATAAGGATATTCTTGTTCGCTAGTCTACCCATTGTCGTCACTCCTGTAGATCACACATGTCCGTGTCGGTGACATTTCCGGGAAATTTAGCCGACGCCGCGTAGCAGCTCCGCGAGACTCGTTTTGCTGAGAGCCTGCTCGACGGCGTCGTTCGGAGCGTTGCCCACTGCGATCGCGCGGCCGACTCCTTCTGTGCCCATATTGGCGGACAAGTAGCGGCGGTAGCCATAGTTTCCCGAGATCATCATCAGGTCGTACTGGCTGACCGGCGACGCCTCGACTGCGATCACGACCTCGCCCCGCCCGGCAGTGCGACGATGCGCGCCGTTGTGGTGGGATCGAAGAGCGCCTCGAGAGCTTTCAACCGCGCCCGCTCTTCCATTAAGTGATGGTCGAGGATGTAGCTACCTCTTGGCGAGTCTTGGGTGGCTGTAACCACAAACGGTCCTCCCCGAGTCACGGCAATCGTCACCTCACGTGCAGGGCGGATCCTAACGGCGCTGGGCTCCGATGATGAAAGAAGCCAGGGTGGCCGGCAGGTTCCCAACCACGCGCCAACGGTGGCGAGTTCCGTTCTCAATGAGGACATCGCCGGGAGACAGCGACACCTCC
>Ga0209690_1000453_pt1 | contig 21967 bp, 19 predicted proteins | sample GraSoiAngelo_150_FD_186164 | JGI IMG/M metagenome (GOLD analysis project Ga0209690, IMG submission 186164) | Grasslands soil microbial communities from the Angelo Coastal Reserve, California, USA - 14_1009_09_40cm (SPAdes) (version 2) | ecosystem: Environmental > Terrestrial > Soil > Grasslands ... | reverse complement strand
TTTGCTCGCGCGCGCATCAGACACGATCGCCGATACGACCGAGCTGCCGATTGAATTGCGGACCGAAAAATTGCGCCTGCTCGCGCGTGGAATTCAGGGCGAGGCATTGGGCGATGCGATCGTCGATCTGAGCGCGGCGCTCGCGCCGTTGCAGAAAAACAAAGCTGAGCGCGCGCTGATTAAATCGCTGCAGCCATGTCTGGATTGGCTCGAGCAAAGCGACGTCCTCGATCGCGAAGAAGTCCGGACAGTGCTGGAACCAATTAACCGTGGCCAAATCCTCGACCTCGAGCGTTTCCGAGATCCAAAGCGAATTGTTGCCTTGGAAACGTCGGCTGAGCTCGACGAATACACCTATCTCGTCGCCGGCAGCGCGGGAGAATTTTGGACCCGGCTTTGCTTTCGCCACCTGCGAAAGTTTGCCACGCGAAGTGAAGACGAGATGCTCGCGACGGCGAAACGTTACGGCAGGGGCCTGCAATTGATCAACATCTTGCGCGATGCCGGCACGGATCTTCGCGCGGGCCGGTGTTATTTTCCGGACGATGAACTCGCGGTGGCCGCGATGGAGCCGTCCCAAATTTTGCGCGAACCGGAACGATTTCAGCCAATCTATGGCAGGTGGCGCGAGAAAGCAGAGCGGGGGATCGAGGCGGGATTACAATACGCCCGCGCGATTCGAAACCGCCGCGTTCGGACAGCGACAGTTCTTCCGGCGCTGATCGGGGCTCGCACTCTTGCGGTCTTGCGCGATGCCGGCGCAACCGCCCTCCGGCGACACATTAAAGTTCCACGACGCGAAGTGCGCGCGATTATTGTGTCGCTCGTTCTTGGATTCGGTGCGCGATCGCGCATCGAGTCGCTCTACCGCGATCTTTCGCGATAATCGGTCGCCTTACAAAAAATAATTGCGCTGCTTTTCGCTGATCGGTTTCTCGAGCCGCTCCAGAACCTGCATCATATCTTCCCAAACCTTGCGTTTTTCCGAAGGCGATTGGTTTCGGAGCAGATACGCGGGATGATAAGTGATCATCAATGGCGTCCCATTGAATGAGTTCCAACGCCCCCGCAGTTCGCGCATCGGCGAACGCGTCCCAAGAAGTCCTTCCACCGCGACAGCGCCAAGCGCGACGATCACCTTCGGTTTAATGATGTCGATTTGTTCCATCAAATACGGGCGGCAGGTTTGCATTTCGCGCGGTGTTGGCGGGCGGTTTCCAAACGAACCGGCCGGCACGTCCGGGCGACACTTTAGAATATTGGCGATGTAAACCTCTTCGCGCGCGAAGCCCATTGCCTTGATGATCTTAGTGAGCAATTGGCCGGCACGGCCGACGAACGGTTCGCCCTGCGCATCTTCATCCGCGCCCGGCGCTTCGCCAATGAACATGATCTCGGCGTCCGGATTGCCGACGCCGAAGACGGTCTGCGTCCGCGTGCGCGCGAGGTTCGGACATTTCGTGCAAGCGCAGACGCGTGATTGAACCGAGGCCAACTGTTCAATCTTGTCGCTGCCGGCCCGCCGCAGGCTCGGCGAAGGCGGGTCGATCTTTGTCTCGCGAAGGTTGCCGGAGCTGCGAGCCGGCGCGGCTTGGTTCAGCGCATCGAGGGCGCTTCGCGATGCGCACGGACGATGCGCCCTTTCATCGCGCATGCGCTCGAGAGTTTCGAGAACCGCTTCGAGCGCCTGCGGAAAGTGCATCAGCCGCATATTGGGAAGTTTTGCGCGAATCGGCAAATGATTTTGACTCGCGAAAGCTTTCGGAGTTGATGATGCGCCGATGAGTTCGAAGCTAAGCGACTACGATTATCCGCTGCCCGAAGCGCAGATTGCCAAGCGTCCGCTGCCGCGGCGGGACGAGGCGCGCATGATGGTGCTGCATCGCGATTCGCAAACGATCGAACATCGACAGTTTCGTGATCTAAAAGCCTTCTTGAAGCCGGGCGACTTGCTGGTCCTGAACAACACCCGGGTTCTGCCTGCGCGCAGATTTTCGGACGATCACGCGGTCGAGTTTTTGTTTTTGGAGAAACTCGGCTCCGCGCGCTGGAAATGTTTGGTCAAGCCCGGCCGCAAGATGCGAGCCGGTGTCACGACTAAGATCGACAACGTGCTGTTGCGCGTCGAAGAGATTTTGCCGGACGGCGAACGGATCGTCGCGCTGGCCGAAGATATCGATCTTTATGCGCACGGATCGATGCCGTTGCCTCCGTACATCGGCCGCGAAAGCGACCTCGCGGACAACGAGCGTTATCAAACTGTCTTCGCTCAAACCCCGGGCGCGCTGGCCGCACCAACGGCGGGGCTGCATTTCACGCCGGAAATTTTGTCCGAGATTCCGTACGCATTTGTGACGCTTCATGTCGGCCCGGGCACTTTTCGGCCGGTCTACTCGGAAAATGTCGCCGAGCATCGGATGCACGCCGAATCGTTTTCAATTTCCGAGGAAGCGGCCGCCAAGATTAACCAGGCCGGGTGCGTCATCGCTGTGGGAACAACTACAGTCCGCACATTAGAATCAGCCGCCCGCAAAACTCGACTGTTTAAAGCAGTCAAGTCTAACGAGTGCAAAATTAGCGCGCAATCGACCAAGACGGACATTTTCATTTACCCGCCATTTGAATTTCGTGTGGTCGATGTTCTGCTAACCAATTTTCACTTGCCGCGCTCAACCTTGCTCATGCTGGTGAGCGCTTTCACCGGTCGCGAGTTTTTATTGCGATCGTACGAAGAAGCGATCCGTCAGCGATACCGCTTTTACAGTTACGGCGACTGCATGTTGATCTTGTAAGACCAAACACGAATGCGCACGAATACCGGAAGAGTGGAATGAGGAATTTTTCTTAGTGTAAATTCGTGTCCATTCGTGGTTAAAAACAAAGATGAACCTTCCTGATGAACCAAAGGGCGAACTGGTGATCCAGACGATCGCGATGCCCAAGGACACTAATCGCGATGGCGACATTTTTGGCGGCTGGTTGGTTTCGCAAATGGATTTGGGCAGCGCGATCCTGGCTGGCAAAGTGGCAAAGTCGCGCGTGGTGACGGTGGCCATCGAGGGGATGTCGTTCCTTAATCCCGTGCGTGTAGGGGACACCGTCGCGTGCTACGCCTGGCTTGAGAAAATCGGACGCACGTCGATGAAAATTTGCGTCGATGTTTGGGTGACGCGTTATCGAACGGGCGAACGCGTCAAAGTAACAAACGGCGTCTTCACTTATGTCGCGCTCGGCCCGGACGGGAAACCGACGCCGGTGAAACGCGATTAGGGCTACGGCTGCGCCGGTTCGCTGTCGGTCTGGTTTGCGATTGCACCCGACGCGGAAACAGTTACTGGGGGAGCCATTGGCTCGGACCAGGATCCCTGAGAACTTTCAACACTCGTTGTAATTTGCGGCTCGCTCGGCACTGCCGATTTCATTTTCTGCTTCAGCTGGCGATTGGCCGCTTTTTGGTCGCGAGCCATCGCGTGTCTGCGCTCCTTCGTTTGTTTTGCGACATAATGATGATAGGCCATTTCCCGACGCCCATTGGCGCTCATGTAGGCACAGCCGCCGAAACTAAATGAGACGGCGAAGATGAGAAGCAGAGGCAGGTTTTTCTTGTGCACGCAACTTGTGAAGCACAAGACGTGCGAGATCCGAGCGGTTCACCGGACCGCCCGCAAACGCCAGTCCGGCTCGGACCGATTGAGGTCAATCGCCCCTACCTACAGCAACTCGCGCACGCAATTTACCGCGCGGAGATAAACGTGGTGCGGACCACCACGCAACAGCTCCTGCGTCATTAGATCAACCGGGTCGTTGCTTTGGGCCGGCATCATCTGCGGCAGCGCGGTTTCGTTTTCGCCGCTCCGCGAAATCTCGAGCAGGTCCCCGCATTGCGCTGGTATGACTCGGAACTGAACACTGCTGGAATTTATCGTGACGTCGCCGATTGGGCCGCCTTCCCACTGGCGCAGCTCGATGTCGATCTTATGATTATTCGCATCCACGAATCTGCAGCTCCCATTGCGCGCCGGCTCGTTGATCCTCCAATTCAGCTGCGCACCCAGCCAGCCGAGCAAAAGGAGAGCGGTCGATTTAAATCCGGGCCCGTAATCGATACTGAGATTTTCGATTTTGGAAAAATGATGATGCGACGCCGGGTGATCAAAGAATTGCGCAATAGCATGGCGCACCTTGTCGAGTCGTGTCCAATTAAGATCGCAAAGCACGATTCTTTGTTTCGCTTCCTCTTGCGCGGTTTCGACGAGATGCATCTGACCGCCAAAATCCTTCCACGTTTGGCTATCGAAGATCAATCGATTGACCCACGCCCAAAGTTGCGGGTCCATCGGGTCGGGAAAATCGTCCTGCCACCAAAGGTAAAGTGGCAGGTCGGAATCGAGGTGGGAAAAGACAATGCTCGGGAGGAGTTTTACGCACGGGCCTTCCAGCGAAAACGAAAGCTGCTCGGAACAAATCTGTTTGCCCCCGGCGCGGGTTACGTGACAGTGCGCGTTCAACCAGGCTTCGACCCGGTTCTCTTTAGATTTTCGATTCGCTCCGATCACGAGCGCGCGGCAGGCATGATTCTCGGTGATCCTGGCGACCAGCTGCGTATTCTTCTCAAGCGAACCGGGCTTTTCGCTGTAAAGGGCGAGATTAATGAGCGACGCGCGGGTCATCGCGTTTTCGCGTTCCTGCCAGAGTTTTTTCAACTCCTTGTTGATCTTGCTGATCTCGACCGACTGGCCTAACGAGTAATTTTCTGCAATCGGCGGCATAATTCAGAATCTCCGCCAAGCTCGGCCATCGCGCGCCAGGAGCTCGTCTGCTTCCTCTGGTCCCCACGAGCCGGCTGGATAAAAGGACAGCTCGGGCGCGCTCGTTTTTGCTGACCAGGCATTTTCGATGATGTCGATGAACGCCCACGCTTCCTCGACTTCATCGCGGCGAGCAAACAAAGTAGCGTCACCACTCATGGCGTCGAGCAACAGGCGTTCATATGCTTCCGGACTCGCTTTGCCGAATGACGTGCCGTAATGAAAATCCATCTTCACCGGCTCAATCCGGAAACTTGTTCCCGGCATTTTCGCCTGCATCCGCAAGGAAATGCCTTCGTCCGGCTGAATCCGAATCACGAGCACGTTCGCCTCATTCGTCTCTTTGTTGAACAAAACGAACGGCGCCTTTTTGAAATGGACGGAAATCTCTGTCCCCGATTTCGGTAGTCGTTTTCCGACGCGCATGTAAATCGGCACGTCCCACCAGCGCCAATTGTCGACGTTCAGACGAAGCGCGACAAAGGTGTCGGTCATCGATTTCGGATCGACATTGTTTTCGCTGCGATAACCCGGCACTGACTTTCCATTGATCGCGCCTTCGGCGTACTGGCCGCGCACGACGTTGCTGCTCACTTCGTCGGTAATCATTCGCCGCAGGCAGCGCACGACCTTTACTTTTTCGTCCCGAATGCTGTCGGCTCTCAAGTCGCTCGGCGCTTCCATCGCGATGAGACAAAGCAATTGGAGCAAATGATTTTGGACCATGTCGCGTAACGCGCCCGCGCCTTCATAATAACCGGCGCGTCCTTCGACCCCAAGCGTTTCCGCCGCGGTAATTTGGACATGGTCGATGTAGCGCGTGTTCCAAAGCGGTTCGAAAATCGCGTTAGCGAAGCGCAGCACCAAAATGTTCTGGGCGGTTTCTTTTCCAAGAAAATGGTCGATCCGATACGTTTGTTCCTCGCTGAACGCGTCGCTGACCACGCGATTGAGCTCACGCGCCGAAGCCAGATCACTCCCGAACGGCTTTTCGATGATCACGCGCGCCCAACTTCCTTCGCACGCCTTGTTCAAACCGACGGCTTTGAGATGTTTGAGGATCGGCTCGAATTGGTCGGGCGCGACCGCGAAATAAAATAGCCGGTTGCCGCGTGTGCCGCGTTCCTCGTCGATCTTGTCCAAGCGTTCCGCCAAACTTTTGAAGCCGGCTTCATCGCTAAAATCGCTTTGATGATAAAAAATTGACTGGCCGAACGTCTTCCAGATTTCGTCGCGCACAGTTTGGCGCGAAAATTTCCGCACTGCCTCTTCCATTTCACGCCGAAAGTCCTCGTCGGTCTTTTCGCGTCTGGCAAAACCGAGCACAGTGACAGCAGGTGGCAGCTCGCCGTCAGCGGCAAGATTGTAAAGCGCCGGCAAGAGTTTGCGATGGGTCAGATCGCCGGTGGCGCCAAAGATGACGACGCTGCACGGCTGCGGCACGGCGCGAGTAGATAAACCTTCGCGCAATGGGTTCGCCTCCGATTGATCTGCCGCTCGATTCATCAGCCTCTGCAGATTACGCAGATTTTCGCCGATTAGGTAACACGAAAATGAATTACGCTACGCGGGCAAAGGAAAGCGCCGCGTCATCTCGCGCACTTTATCACGCACGCGGCCGAGCGCGGCTTCATCGGTGCGGTTGGCCAACGCTTCCGCGACCAGGTCGGCGATCTCGAGCATCTCTTCTTCTTTCATTCCGCGTGTCGTCACCGCCGGAGTTCCGACGCGAATTCCGCCCGGTTTGAAGATCGGATAGGTGTCGAACGGAATTCCGTTTTTGTTCACGGTGATGCCAGCGCGATCGAGAACTTCCTGCGCTTCTTTGCCGTTAATTTCTTTCGGGCGCAGATCGACCAGCATTAGATGATTGTCGGTGCCGCCGGAAACGATGCGATAACCGTGCTTCGCCAAACCGGCTGCGAGTGCCTTGGCATTGATCACAACCTGGCGTTGATAATCGCGGAACGACGGTTGCACCGCTTCATGAAAACAAACCGCTTTCGCCGCGATAACATGCATGAGCGGTCCGCCCTGGACTCCGGGAAAAACAGTCGCGTCGATCTGTTTCGCAAATTCCTGCTTGCACAGGACAATCCCGCCGCGCGGGCCGCGTAAACTTTTGTGCGTCGTCGTGGTGACAAATTGCGCATGCGGAATCGGACTCGGATGTTGGCCGCCGGCAACGAGACCGGAGATGTGCGCCATGTCGATGAAGAGGAGCGCACCGACTGAGTCGGCGATTTGGCGCATCCGCGGAAAATCGATGATTCGCGGATAAGCCGACGCGCCGGCCGTGATCATCACCGGCCGAACTTCTTCTGCTTGCTTTTGCAACGCGTCATAATCGATCTGCTCCGTCTTCTCGCTCACGCCATATTGCGCGACCGTGTAAAACTTGCCGGAGAAATTTGCCGGATGACCATGAGTGAGATGGCCGCCATGCGCGAGATTCATCGCCAAAATCTTGTCACCCGGCTTCAGGACCGAGAAATAGACCGCCATGTTCGCTTGCGCGCCGCTGTGCGGTTGAACATTAGCGTGCTCAGCGCCGAACAATCTCAGCGCACGATCGATCGCGAGTTGCTCGGCCGTGTCCACATTTTCACAGCCACCATACCAACGTTTCTTTGGATAACCTTCCGCGTACTTGTTAGTCAAACAGGAACCCTGCGCTTCCATCACCGCCCGGCTGGTGAAATTTTCGGACGCGATCAGCTCGATATTTTCCCGCTGCCGTTTTTCTTCGGCGCGAATCGCATCGTAAATTTCCGGATCGACTTTGCGCAGCGCCTCAAGGGAGCTGCCACCGTAGGTTGTCGATCCAGCGCTGGTTTGAGTCGGGCGAGGAACGTCGCTCATTGGGTACGAAGATATTCCGCGATTTCTGGTCGCACCAGGCGGAACCAGTTCGCTTTGCTCGACGAAACTAAGCACGCTCGGCAACGCATTTTTGATCGTGCGCGCGCAATTCTCATAAACTTCGCGCCCAAGACCGATTGGGTCCGGCACATCGCGCCACAGGGTCGCGCCGGGTTCTTCAAATTCGCGGATTAGAAAAGTTTTCTCCGCGCCATGTGGAAAGAGCATATGAATCGTTTCGAGATGCGCGCCGGTCATGGCGAAAATGTGCGTTGCGCGGTCGACCAAATCGGCCGTGAGCGGTTGGCTGCGCAAATCGCTGATATCGACCCCGTCCGCTTCGCAAACCTGCACCGCGTAGAGACTCGGCGGCTGTCCGCGCACCGCGTGCACTCCGGCTGACGCGACTTCGATGTCTTTGCGATTTCCGATCAGGCGGCGAAACAATCCTTCGGCGATTGGACTGCGACAGATATTACCCGTGCAAACAAAAAGGACGCTTTTCACGATGTGGCGTCCGCGCTGCGGACGCGCAAATAACCTAGGTTTGAACGCGAGCAAGGTCAATCGAATGAGGCGTTTGGCGAACCGCGATTCGCAGGCGGCGTGAAAGGCGTTACAATCCGCGAGTGGGTTCGAGTTGGAAAGAAATCCGATACCGGCTGGAGTGGGCGGGCCTGCTCATGGCCGCCAAATTCGTGCCGTTGCTGTCGCGTCAGAGTTGTTTCCGGCTCGCGCTCGCGCTTGGCCGGTTGATGTCGATCCTGGACCGGCACGGCCGCAAAGTTGCCCTGAGTAATCTTGAGGTCGCCTTTGGGGATCGATTCTCGCAACGCGACCGCGAACAAATCGCGCGTGAATCGTTTCAGCATTTTGCGCGGACAATGCTTGATCTTTTGTGGAGTCCTCGCTTAACGGCTGAAAATTTTTCCAAGTACATTGAGCTGGAGAATTTGGAAGAAACGGCGCGTCACGGTCCCGAGCGCAGCATCATGATCGCGTGCTATCACTACAGCAATTTCGAGTGGCTGAGTCTGGCCAGCGGTTTTCTCGATTTGAAAGGCACGATCATCTCCCAAGAATTTAAGAACTCGCTGCTCGATCCGATTTTCAAAAAATTACGGGAGCAATCGGGCCACGAATTGATTCCGCGACAGGGCGGGATCGTTCGTCTTTATAAAGTCCTGCGTCGAAAAGGGCGCACCGCGTTGCTGGTCGATCTCACATTGCATCCAAAGATGCCTTCGGTAGCGATCGATTGTTTTGGGCTGAAGACGAGTGTGACTTCGGCGCACGCGTGGCTCAATGAGCAAACCGGCGCGCCCATCATTCCGGCGCACACCGAGCCGCTCGCGAACGGCCGCTATCGATTGGTGTTTCATCCGAAAATCGAAACGGTCGGGCGCAGTCATCAGCAGATCGCGCAGGCCTGCTGGAATTCGTTTGAACCATACGTTCGCAAAAACCCCGCGCCGTGGCTTTGGATGTATAAACATTGGCGATACAAACCGGTCAAGGCCGATCGGCCTTATCCATTTTACGCGCGAACGCATGGCCGTTTCGATAAACAAATCAGCGCTGCCGATGGAAACAAATTGGTTTCGGCGAAGACGTAACGCGATCCACGTGGTTGACAAAAGTCCGTGCTCCTTCTCAATTACCGCCATGCGAATCCTTTCCCGCCTGGCTTTTGTTGCTATTCCAGTCGCTCTTTCAATGCTTACCGGTTGCCAAACCGGCGGCGGATTAACCTCCAGAGGAAGGGCTTATCACGTGGTTGCCTACAAGCCGCACGATCCTTCGAGCGTGCGAGTGAAGCTTTCCACCGGCACGCAAACAGTCTACGTGATGGAAGGCGAACGACTGCTTATGGCCGCGCAGGCGAACGTTGGCCGGGGTGGCGCCGCGACTCCGACCGGGCACTTCTCGATTATCAATAAGGACAAAACCAGACGTCGCGTCAGCGAGCCGGATGCCGGTTATCCGATGGCCTATTGGTGTGAATTCGCGCCGGCTTATGGATTTCATGAAGGCTTTGTATGGTCAACGCCGCGGACGCACGGCTGTGTTCGGCTTCATCGCGAAGCGGCAGCCCGCCTTTACGCCCTGGTGCGGATCGGAACTCCGGTGGACATCGCGAGTTCGGTTCCCGAAGATCAAAAATACGCGAAGGACGTAATGCGAATTGATCAAAGCCGCGACCCAGATCCGCCGCGCTCTTTGATGATGTCTCCTAGCTGGTTCAAGGATCCACCAGGTCCACTACTGGTTGATCAATAGGCCGTCGTCTGCAAGGGACGGTTTGATTGCCGGCTGAAAAGACGCCGGGACATGTTAAAGTGTTCCAAGTCATGAGTACGAACCTCATCTCCAGCGGAACGACGGCGCGCGAGAAAGTCAACTTGCGTACGCCCGACGTTATGGCCGCGGTGCAGGAACAGGTCGAGCAGCATTATCGCAGTGACATTGTCGACAAAGTTCGCCGCGCTGGCGGAATCGTTCGCGTTGGTGACACGACTGTCCGCCTCGCGAAGGAATTCGGCTTTTGCTACGGGGTCGAGCGGGCGATCGATCTGGCGTACGCCGCCCGGAAAGTTTTCAAGGACCGTCGCCTGTTTATTGTCGGCGAAATCATTCATAACCCCGAGGTCAACCAGCAGATAGCGTCCCTCGGGATCAAAAACCTGACCGGCCCAAACAAGCAGGCAGACATTGCTGAGCTCGGACCAGACGACGTTGTTATTGTACCGGCGTTCGGCACCGAACTGTCGATTCAACAACAAATCAAGGAACGCGGCTGCCAGATCGTGGACACGACTTGTGGCGACGTGATGAGCGTTTGGAAACGCGTTCGCAAATACGCCAGCGAATCGGCCACCTCCATTATTCACGGGAAAGCCGAGCACGAAGAAACGAAGGCGACCAGTTCGCGCGCGCTTGGGGACGGCAAAGGTCATTATCTGGTCGTGCTCACTCTGGCCGACACCGATTACGTTTGTAATTACATTCGTCACGGCGGCGACAAGCAGGCGTTTCTCGAAAAATTCCGCGGCGCATATTCGCCGGGATTCGATCCGGACGTGCATCTCCAAACGGTCGGCGTCGCGAATCAAACCACGATGTTGCGGGGCGAGACCGAGGAAGTGCAGCGGCGCGTGCGTCAGGCAATTGTCGATCGTGACGGCGCCGACGCTGCCGCCGGGAACTTTCGGTTCTTCGACACGATCTGCGGCGCGACCCAGGAACGTCAGGATGCATTACGCGAATTGCTCGACGTCAAAATGGATTTGCTCCTTGTCGTCGGAGGTTACAACAGCTCGAACACTTCGCACCTCGCGGAAATGGGCGAGGAAAAATTGCCGACCTACTTCGTCTTGAACGCTTCGCGGCTGCTCTCGCGCACCGAAATCAAGCATTACAATTTGCACGAAAAACGCGAAGTCGTTTCGCATTTTTGGCTTCCACCCGGCCCCACCGTCGTAGGCATCACGGCCGGCGCGTCTTGTCCGAACAACTTGATCGAGGAAACTTTGATCCGACTGTTCGAGTTGCGCGGAATCCCACGCCAGCAACTCGAGCTCGCCGCCTAAGATCGAGAATCCGGTAGGGACGTTTCTCCGGAAACATTCGATTATTTTCACGAAAGATTCGACGGACGGCTCGGAGAGCCATTCCTACCTGCAGCCTTGACACCGAAGATCGAGATCGTGCAGCCTGAGCGGCCATGAACTCTCTGAATCGCTTTGCGGACCCGTTTTATTGCATTACGCGGCTGATCGTCGGTTTGATGTTTGCCTCTCACGGCGGACAGTTGGTGCTCGGGATGTTTGGCGGGATGCCCGGTGCAGACAACATGATGATGCAGGTCGGCGGTTGGGTTCAACTTGTCGGCGGGTTGCTAATTGCGTTTGGATTCCTAACGCGGCTGGCCGCGTTCATCTCCAGCGGTGAGATGGCTGTGGCCTATTTCATGATTCACGTCGGCAGCGCCGCCACCCCGATGGCGAAGTTTTTCCCGATCTCGAGCGCGGGACCGCAATTTTCCAACAAAGGAGAGCTGGCTATCTTCTATTGCTGGTTTTTCTTGTTCGTCGTGTTTTACGGCGCCGGCCGCTGGAGCATTGATGCAATGATTAGCAGAGGAAAAGCAGCGGCGGCGACGCCGGCAGCGACGTAATCCTTTGTCATTCCGAGCGAAGTCGAGAAATCTCTCTATGTTTCCCTGCATGGCACGCGTCATTTCCATCCTCGCGCTAATCGCGGTTGCGCAATCGTTGCCTGCGCAGGAGTTCAAAGATTTCGGCAAGGACCGATTGAACAGTTCGCCGCGACACGGCGAATGGGTCGACATCAAATCGGGCGATCGTACGATCAAAGCGTTCGTGGTTTATCCCGAGCGCAAGGACAAAGCGCCGGTCGTGCTGGTCATCCAGGAGATCTTTGGCCTGACCGATTGGCTGCGCAGTTTGTGCGATGAATTGGCCGAGAACGGAGTGATTGCGATCGCTCCCGATTTTCTCAACGGCCAAAAGTTCGAAGATGCCGACGGCGCGGGCAAAGCGACCTCGGCGTTGACCAACGAACAAATCAAAACGGTTCTCGACGCAACTTCAGATTACGCGCTCACAAAAATCCCGGCGGGCAATGGCACGCTGGCGGTGTGTGGATTTTGCCGGGGCGGGGGATGGGCCTTCGATTACGCTAACCAAAATTCAAAACTGAAAGCGGCCTATTCGTTTTACGGAACGGCGCCGGATTCCGCCGACAAAGTGAAAAATATTGCCTGTCCGGTCTACGGGTTCTACGGCGAGAACGATGACCGGGTGAACGCGACCATTCCGAAAGCGGAAGAACTCATGAAAGCTGCCGGCAAAAAATATGAGCCGGTGATTTACAAAGGCGCCGGTCACGGTTTCATGCGTTCGGGCGAGCCGAACAATCCGCAGGTTCGCGAAGGCGATAAAAAGGCGCGCGACGAGGCCTGGGCACGCTGGAAAACGTTGCTCAAGCAACTGCCGTAAGTCGGCGGTAGGATCTCCAAGGGCTATCGCTAGAAATTCGTCAAACGTGTGCCGACAAAATTTGTGGCGCGCCGCGATCCTCGTCACATTCGCGGCTACATTGGTTCCGGGCTATGAAAATCCTTAAATTTGGTGGTTCTTCGCTTGCCACAAGCGATTGCATCCGGGACGTCGCTAGGATCGTTCTTGAGGAAGCGCGGCGGGGACCGGTCATCGTAGTGCTTTCCGCTTTCCAAGGCGTGACCAACCAGCTTCTCGATTGTGCGCGGCTGGCGGAAAAGAATGATCGGCGCTACGACGCGGCGTGGAAAAAAATCGCCGGTCGCCACCGATCGGTGGTCAGCAGTCTGGTCGGTCGACGTCGAGGTATCCGAATCCGATCGCAAGTTGATACACTTCTCGGCGATTTGCATGACGCGCTTCACGGCGTCCAGCTCTTGGGTCACAGTCCACCACGTGCGCTCGATCTAATCGTGAGTTTCGGCGAACGGCTGTGCGCGCTAATCGTGGCGGCACATCTTGCGCGGGTTCACCCCGCCCGGTTTGTTGACGCGCGACAACTCGTGATCACGGACAACCAGTTCACGAACGCGAACGTGATCTTTAGCAAAACGAATCGCGCAGCGCGGCGATATTTTACAGAGATGTTCCAACTTCGCCGCCGCCGGCCGATACCTGTCGTGACCGGATTTATTGGATCGACCAGCGACGGCCAAACTACAACAATCGGCCGCAATGGATCCGATTACACGGCCGCGATTCTAGGCGCCGCTCTTGGCGCCTCCGTGATTGAGATCTGGACGGATGTCGACGGCGTCTTGAGCGCCGATCCGAAGGCGGTCGCACCTGCGTTTGTTTTGCCGCAGATCACATACGAAGAAGCGATGGAGTTGTCGTATTTCGGCGCGAAGGTGCTTCACCCCGCCGCGATTGCTCCCGCCGTCGCCAGACGGATTCCGCTTCTGATCAAGAATACGTTCCATCCAGAGGCGCCGGGTACGCTCATTTCGGGTGATCGCAGCGAGGGCGATCAACTCGCGAAGGGGATCAGCTCAATCGCGGGACTGACGCTCCTCACCATTCGGGGCCTGAGCATGGTTGGAGTTCCCGGGATCGCCGAGCGATTATTTCGTGCGCTGGCATCTCGCGGCGTCAACGTCATCCTCATCTCCCAAGCCTCATCCGAGCACACGATTTGTTTCGCCGTCCGCGAGGCCGACACCGCTTTGGCGATTGCGGCCGTGCGTCACGAATTTCGGTTCGAATTCCAGAACCATTTGACATCGCTCGATGAAAAACCAAATCAAGCGATCGTCGCGGTCGTCGGCGATGAGATGAAAGGGCACCCCGGTGTCTCTGGCAAAGTGTTCGGAGCGCTTGGCCGGCATAACATTAATATCAGCGCAATTGCCCAGGGCGCGTCAGAGCGCAACATCTCTTGCGTAATCGACGTGGCGCAGCAAGCGCGTGCGCTGAATATCATCCATCAGGCGTTCTTCGAAGTCCGCAAACGCCTCGCGCTTGTCGTGATCGGCGTCGGAAATATCGGTGGAACGCTACTGCGACAACTGCACGAGCAGCGCGCCTATCTGCTTGCCCGTGGATTCGATGTCACGGTGATTGGCGTGGCCAATAGCAAGTGGTTTGCGCTCGAGGGTAACGGCATCAATCTCGCACGCTGGCGCGAGAGATTATCCGCTTCGCGAAGACGGATGAATCCGCAGGTCCTGTCAAAGGAAATCGCGAAACTCGAGTTGACCGACGCAGCGGTAGTCGATTGCACGGCCGCCGATTCAATCGTGAAGGCGTATCCCGATTTTGTCAGAGCGAATCTGCACATCATCACGCCGAACAAGCGCGCGAACGTGTTGCCGTGGCGACAATACGCGGCCCTGATGGAGCTTTTGCGGAAGCGGCAGAAGTACTTTCTAGATGAAGCCAACGTTGGCGCGGGACTGCCTATCATGTCGACGCTGCGCGACCTGATCGCCAGCGGAGACGTGATCAGGAAGGTGGAAGGCATTTTCTCGGGCACGTTGAGCTATCTGTTCAATAGTTTTGATGGGAGCATCCCATTTAGCGCTCTCGTGCGAACAGCTTACCAGACCGGGCTGACCGAGCCGGATCCACGCGATGATCTCTCCGGTCAGGATGTCGCCAGAAAGTTGCTTATTCTCGCGCGTCAAAGTGGATCGAAATTGGAAATCGCCGACGTCCGTGTTGAGAGTCTGGTTCCTCGAAGTTTGGCACTGAGGCCATTCTCGCACCGATTTTTCAGCTCATTGGCTAAGCACGATTGCGAAATGGCAGAACGATTGAAACGCGCGCAATCGCGCGGCGCAGTGCTGCGATATGTCGGCACGCTCGAACGCGGTCGCGCGCGCTCCGGAATCAGAGAGTTCCCGCACGATCATCCAATCGCCGCTACCAAGGGCAGCGACAACATCATCGCATTTACGACGAAGCGTTATTCGCATAGCCCCCTCGTAGTTCAGGGCCCGGGGGCGGGCGCGGATGTTACGGCGATGGGCGTTTTCTCCGATATCCTCAAGTTGCTCAATTACCTGCCGCACTAGGATCCGGAACTATTTTTTCACGCCTTCGAGTTCATCCACGAGGTCGCCCGCATTGTAAACGTTTCGCAACGCTTCAATGATCGCGGCGGAATCGACCGAGACCGCGCGCGCCTGATTGTCCGTGAAAATACAATCGAGCACGAGCGATTGAATGTTGCCGTCGAAAATGATCCCGACGAATTCGCCGGCTTTGTTCACAACCGGGCTGCCGCTGCTCCCGCCGATGATGTCGGCGTCGGAAACGAAATTGTATGGCGTGGTCAGCCCCAGCTTCTCTTTCTTGTCGATCCAACGCTGCGGCAAATCGAACGGCGCTTTGTTTTCGTGCTCGGCCGCGCGCTCGAACATGCCTTGAAAATTCGTAAACGCCGGAACCTGTTTTCCGTTTTCTTGGTAACCGCGGACCGTCCCGTAAGAAAGACGCAGCGTGAACGTCGCGTCCGGATAATTGCTCGTTCCCTCAATCGCAAACCGCGCCTTCGCGATCTCGGCATAAGCTTGATGTTTGATTTCTTCCTGCGTCTCAAAGGTTTTCTTCGCCGCGCGTGCAGTCGAATCAATCGCCCGCGCGAGATCAATCATCGGATCGTGCGCGGCATCCACCGCCGCTTTGCCTCCGGCATAAAGCTTTTTCCGAATCGCGACATCCCGGAGTTGCGTCGCTTTGATCAGTTCAAACGCGCGATCGTGCGGCGATTTATCGCCAAGCACGGTTTTTTGGACGAGCGGTTGCTGCGCGCCAAACGCGTTGCAAAGATCGGTCAACGAATCGGTGAGCGTCAGCAATTCGACATCGTCGTAAATCGGTTCGGTGGAAAAAAGTTCGAGCTCGAGCGATTCGCGATTGCTGTCACGAAATTCTTGGAACCGCTCGTTGTTGGGCTTGGCGCGCTCGTCCGCGGCGCGAACGAGTAATCGCGCGTACTTGAAAAGGGTGCTGTAAACTGCGCGCGGCTGACGATAAATCCCAAACTTTGGACGCTCTTGTTCGAAGTAACTGTAGATCAGCGTGTTCTTCGCGATTTGTTCCTGGGCTTTTCGGATTCGGTCGTAAGCAGTAATTGTTGATCTCAGTTTCGGGTCGGCGGAAATGGCGTCGCGGAGTTTTTGCTCGCGCGCTTGGAGCGCCTTCCAAACGTCGGGATCGAGCAATCCGGCGAGATAACCGTCGTAACGCTTCCGGTTGTTCGTGACCCCGTAATAATCTTCACGCACGCGGCGGGAATTTTCGAAAGAGCGTTCGCCGAAACTGTGTAACAAGACTTCGCGGCGCTTGAAGAACGACAGAAACCGCGGCAGTTCGCGGTCGCGCATGTCGGCCAGTTCATCGAGAGTGAGTTGCCGGTCGGTCTTGGCCGGATGACCGCTGACGAAAGTGAGTTCGCCGTCGGCGGGCCCGTGCGCACTGAATTTCAGATAATTGTCGATCTTTGCCGGCTGGCCGTTTTCGTAGGCGCGAAAGATGCAGATATCGAGATCGAATCGCGGATATTCGAAGTTGTCCGGATCCCCGCCATAAAACGCGATCTGTTGTTCGGGCGCAAAGACGAGGCGCACGTCATCGTAACGCTTGTACCGGTAAAGATGGTAAGCGCCACCTTGATAAAGCGTGATGACGTTCGAACGCAGTCCGGTCTTGTCTTTGCCTTCTTTCTCGATCGTCGCAATCGCACCGCGACGGGCATCGGAAGCTTGCTCGCTCGTCATGTCTGAGTTCACTGCGGAATTCACGTGCGCAGTCACGTCTTCGATCGACATCAGGATGTTGAGCTCGAGATCGACACATTTCTTTTCCTCGACCCGCGTCCGCGCGTAAAAACCGTCGCGCAGATAATTATGCTGTTCGTCCGAGAATTTTTGGAGGGCGTCAGCTCCAACGTGATGATTGGTGATGACCAAACCGTCGGCGGAAACAAACGAACCGCTCCCGCCGGAACTGAACCGAACGCTCGATTTTTGCAGATGGTCGAGCCACTGCTTGCTCGGCTCGAAATTATATTTTTCTTTGAGCTGCTTTGTTGGCGGCGCGGTGTAGAGCCACATTCCCTCATCGCCAAATGCGCGATCGCTCAGGCTGGTCAACAAAACGCACAGAAAGAGAAGCGAGACGACGTTTCGCATCCGGCCACGATAATCGCGACGCGCTCGTCGACAAGCCAGTCAGGCCCGCAATCCCGAGTCGCGCTTGCGGATGCGAACGAGGCCAGGAATGGCAGTAGCGCCCAGAACAAGCAGGACCATCAAAATAATTGCATACTCGGCGACCGCGAATGCCACTGAGGTCAACCTTGCCAAAACGTGCACCATTAATATCTAAGACCGCAGGTAGCCCTTACTGGTTACAAAAAGTTGTCGCGTGAGCTGGAGGGCACTCAACCGTGGACATCGAGCGAGAGCGGTATCACGATTGGACACGTGTTTGGTATTAAAGGTCGAAAGATTGAACGGCTCGATTTCATCGTCGTGGGCGCGCAGAAGTCGGGCACGACCGCGCTCCATTATTTCTTGAGAAAGCATCCACAGATCGCGCTGCCAGAGCGGCAAGAGCTGCATTTCTTCGACGACGACGGAATTTTTTCCCGACCGGTCGATTACGACCTGTTGCATCGACAGTTTCGGCCGGTCGCAGGATCGACCCTCCTCCGCCTCGCGACGGCGCGACAGGCAATAGCCGGCGAAGTCACGCCGAGTTATTTGTATTGGAAACCGGCAATGGAGCGGATTTGGAATTACAACCGGCAAATCAAACTCGTCATCTTGCTGCGAAATCCGATCGATCGCGCGTTCGCGCATTGGAACATGCAGCGTTTCAAGGACCGCGAGCCGCTCGGTTTCCTGGACGCGCTGAAAGAAGAACCGAGACGGATTGCGCAGCCGTTGACGATTGAATCGCGGCGCTTTGCCTATGTCGATCGCGGTTTTTATTCCGGGCAACTCGAACGGGTCTTCAAATTTTTTCCGCGAGAACAAGTGCACTTCGTGAAATTCGAAGGTTTTCGCGATCGAAAGCAGGAAACACTGGACGGCGTCTTCGAATTTCTTGGCGTGAAACCATTGCGTCGCATTCGTGACAAAGATCGAAACATTGTTCCGTACGAGCGCACGATAACGGCGGAGGAGCGAGAATATCTTTCCGAAGTGTTCTCGGCCGAGATAACGAAACTCGAGCAAATGCTCGGGTGGGATTGCTCGGACTGGAAGATGTAGGGGTGCTTGTATCAAGCACCGAATTAAACAAACAGGCGCCCACCGCGGCGGGCGCCTCTACAAAATTGGGCGATCCTTAAACGTTTGTTTATTTAAATCGCGGCCTTTGATTTGGATGCACGCCCAACAACGCTTTCGAGCGAAAAATCCGTGCGCCTTGCGATAAAAAGAATTCGCGCAGCCGCGGCGTAAAAAAGGAGGAGCCATCCGGGCGCGGATTAAAGTCGAGAAGCAATCGGCCGTTTTCGTTCAGGAACCGCGTCCGAATGTCGTTGATGAAAAATTCCCAATCGGCAGGCGACCATTCAACGCCGTCGCGGACGCGGCCAATCCGGTGAAAACAAATGCGGTGCGCAGTCACGAGATCGAATTTCGCCCCGAGATCGGGCAGGGGAGTTTGCCGTTCGATCCGGCCGATGACGCGGGCAACATCGAGGAGCGCAGTGGTGGCGCGGAAAAGCGCCTCGTTGTCGGTATCGAAGCCGAGAACGTCGTGGCCGAAATATTTGCAAACGTAGAGAAAGTAGCCGGCGCCGCAGCCAAGATCGACAATTCGCATTGGTGGCGCGCGATCGAGCCAAAGATCTTGGGCGCGCTCGATATTGATCTCGATCCAGTAAACAACATCTTCGAAACGGTTGATCCGCGGTGAGCCTGGCCGATAGGGATATTGCTCCCGCAGCTTCTCGAACTGCGCGCGATCAAGTGTTTCCCAAATGCGCTGTTTGTTGACGGGATGCGTTCCGCGACTGAGATGTTCAAACGCGCTGGCGAAGAAATCGGTCGAAAGTAACTTCTGGAGCTTGCGTGACAATTTCATTGCGGCCAACTAATGCTGCGCACTAAATGACGACTTTGCTGATCAGTGGTAACAGATGCAACAAGTGAAACGAATTCTTCTCGTTGGGAAAATGAACCGGCATCTCCGAATGAGCCGAGGCGAAACGAAATGAAAAAGGTCCCGCTTTCCCGTGTTTTCGTGAACGACGAAGTCCGTGAGGCTGGCATGCGCGCGATCAATTCGGGCTGGTACATCCTCGGCAAGGAGTGCGAGGCATTCGAAGCTGAGCTGGCGGCCTTCGTCGGAACGAAAGAAGCGGTCCTTTGTTCGTCATGGACGACCGGTGCTTTGATGCTGCATCACGCCATGGGAGTTTGCCCCGGCGACGAAATTCTCGTTCCATCGCACACCGCGTTTCCATCAATTGAACCGATGATTCATCGGGGCGCGCGGCCGGTTTTCATCGATATCGACGAGACCTACTGCATGGATGTCGATCTTCTGGAGGCATCAATGAGTGAGCGCACGGTCGGAATCCTTCCAGTCCATCTTTACGGGCATCCCGCGAACATGGATGGAATTTTTCTGGCTGCGAAGAAACACGGGCTTTGGGTGGTCGAAGATTGCGCCCAGGCTTTTGGCGCGCAGTATCGCGGCCAACGCGTCGGCTCGATCGGGGGCGCAGGCGCGTTTTCGTTTTATCCGTCGAAAAATCTCACCGTGATGGGCGATGGCGGTTGCATCACGACGAATGATTCCGTTCTCGCAGGCAAACTGCGAATGCTGCGCAATCACGGCGAGAAATCAAAGTACGTGCACGACTTCGTTGGTTACAATTTTCGTCTCAATGAAATTCAAGCTGCGATCGGTCGGGTCGAGCTGCGTAACGTCGACAATTTAAACGAGCATCGGCGAGACGTTGCGGCGCGTTATAACGACCGGCTGGAAGGCGTCGTCCAAATTCCACCGGAACGGCCATGGGCCCGCGCCGTTTATCATATGTATGTCATCCGGACCGAGCAGCGTGACGCGCTGGCGGAATTTTTGAAAGAGAAAGGGATCGGAACGGGCATTCATTATCCAATAGGAAACCATCAGCAGCCAGCCATCATCAAATCGTGTTCCGACCTGCCGCGCTTGCCGAAGACGGAAGAAATCGTGACGCAAATTCTTTCGCTCCCGATTTACGGCGATCTGCCGATGGAAGATGTCGATTACGTTTGCGACGCTATTTTGGAATTTTTCGGCAAGTTCACCACGGCGAATCCGTCCGTTGACGGAAAATGATGATGCTGAGCAGCTAAATTACCTATGAACCTTCTATCCTTTATCGCCACGACGTGGTTCGGCCACGAACATCGTTTTCTTGGCCTCGACTGGAATTATCTCGTGATTCTCGGCTTGATTGGGACCGCCACCTTCTCGATGCGTTTTCTCGTCCAATGGTGGGCGTCGGAACGACAGGGCGAAAGCGTGATCCCGGTATCGTTTTGGTACTGGAGTATCGCCGGCAGCATCATCATGTTCCTGTATTTTCTTTTCCGGCGCGATCCGGTTGGGATCCTGGCTTATCTGCCAAATTCGATCATTTACATCCGCAATCTGATGCTGATTCGTAAACGCCGGCTTGCCTATACCGCAGCCAGCTCGTCGCAAACGCCGCGCGAAAACAGCTAGAGATCGAATGGCTGGTAAAGATCGACGCGTTGACGCTTACATTAAACGCGCCGCGCCGTTTGGCCGTCCGATTCTGAAACATTTGCGCAAAGTCGTCCACGCCGGTTGTCCGGATATCGACGAAACGATCAAGTGGAATTCACCGTTCTTCGAGCACAAGGGAATCATTTGTTTTACGGCCGCGTTCAAGGAGCATTGCGTTTTTGGTTTTTGGAAAGGCGCGCTGATCTTTGGGGCGAAACACAAAGGCGCGATGGGCCATTTCGGCCGGATCATTTCGATCAGCGATTTGCCCGATGCGAAAACTTTGGCCGGCTACGTTCGGAAGGCTGCGGAACTAAATGAAGCCGGCGTTAGGAAATCGCGTCCGCGATCGCGTGCGAAACAAAGGGTAAACGTTCCGCCAAGTTTGAAAGCGGCGCTGCAAAAAAATGTGAAAGCGCGAAAGACATTTGAAAATTTCAGTTACAGCCACAAAAAAGAATACGTGGACTGGATAACACACGCGAAGCGGGATGAAACGCGGAAGCGGCGATTGCGAACTACGATTGAGTGGCTGGCCGAAGGCAAACCGCAGAATTGGAAATATCTCTAAGAGAACGGCGCGAACATTTCAGCCGGCGGCGCGCTCGTCCATTGCTGCCCATTTTCGATCGCGAGCTTGGACGAATGAAGCGCGTGACGCGGGAGGAGTAGTTCACGTTCAAGCTCGACGGTCCAACCGGTCTCGATAAATTCGAGATAGAGCTTCTCATCAGGTCCGTAGATTTTGTCACCGACGATCGGGTAGCCGAGCGCGGCGAGATGCACCCGAATCTGGTGCGTGCGCCCCGTCCGGGGAATCGCGCGGATCAAAGCAAACTTATCTCCATGGAATTTTGCTTTGCCCTCACCGCTATCCTCTCCCCTCGAGGGGAGAGGAAGGCGCGAAGCGCCCGGCGAGGAGTGATTAACGGCGCCATGCTTTTTGAAACGCTTTTCCACTCGAAACTCGGTCAGCGCGGGCGCTCCATCAGGATGAATCATTTGCTTCAA
>Ga0209690_1000452_pt1 | contig 21985 bp, 18 predicted proteins | sample GraSoiAngelo_150_FD_186164 | JGI IMG/M metagenome (GOLD analysis project Ga0209690, IMG submission 186164) | Grasslands soil microbial communities from the Angelo Coastal Reserve, California, USA - 14_1009_09_40cm (SPAdes) (version 2) | ecosystem: Environmental > Terrestrial > Soil > Grasslands ... | reverse complement strand
CACGAGAGCGATCGTCACCGCGGTTTCCGATCTCCCCGTGAGCTTCGTCCCGCGGTAGTTCAGCCCGATGAAGACGCCCGCGGCGAGGACGGCGAAGAGCTTTGTCAGCGCTCCTTCATTGAGGCCGTAGAGGACCAAGGATGAAGTGCCGAGGATCGTCTTCAAGGCGAGGACGATGCCGAATCCAAATCCGTAGATGTAGAACGACGCGACGATGCAATGGCCGAACCACGACATCCAGCCTCCGAGGAAGCCCCATGGGTCGCGCATCGATCGGCGAATCCAGAGATATCCGCCACCCGTCTCCGGGAACGCGGAACCGAGCTCCATGTACGCCATCGCGGTGAACATGGTCACGACGAAGTTCAGGCCGAACGCCAGGACGAGCGAAGGACCCGTGATCGCGAAGCCGGGCCCGACGAGCAGAAAGATCGTCGTCCCGATCGTCGGGCCGAGCCCGATCATCGTGATTTCCAAGAGCCCGAGGTCCCGGCGAAATTTGACCTCGACCTCGCGGCCCTGTGCCATCGGGTCGCGGCAGAATGGGAGTCCCTTATTAGCCCTTGGTGGGTCCGCCGATGGCTTTCAAATACATGAGTGGATAGTCGAGTTCCGGCACGTAGCGGAGCGTTCCGACGGCCCGCGCGGTGCCAACCCGCACCGCGACTTCGACATCCAACAGGTCCTCCGTCAACACGCCGTACCGATAGGGTCCACGGAGTTGCATCCGCTTGCGGTCGATCCGGACCCGGACCCGTTCGACCAAGGGCTGTACCCGCGTCGCGGCCTCGATCGCGCGCTCGAGCGATGGCGCGCTCGCCTCCGTCAACGGCGCTCCGACATACTGGTGGGCAATCGAGCCCAGTTTAATCCCCGCCTCGAAGGCGGCTCGGTCGCGGTCAGTCCCTGCGAAGTACGCGCGGGTCGGGTCGTCGGCCATCACGGTCCCCGGCGCGACAATGCCGGCGTCGGCATAAGGCCGACGGACCAGCCATCTGGATTCACGATGCCTTCGCAAGTGATTCGTCAATGTTCAATGGGAACGTATCAAAAGTCGATTGACAGCGGCAAAGGCTTAATTCGGTCGCGAGCTTGAACCGAGATTCCTCTATGGCGCGGAAGCCCATCATCGGTGTAATCGGAGGCGGGAGCACGGCGTCGGCCGACGGCCTGGCCCTCGCCGAGGAAGTAGGATTCCTCATCGCACGGGCCGATGCGGTCCTGATCTGCGGTGGCCTCAACGGCGTCATGGAGGCGTCCGCGAAAGGCGCGAAGCGGGGAGGCGGTTTGACGATCGGCGTCCTGCCGACCGGGAACAAGGCGGATGCGAATTCCCATATCGACTTGCCGATCGCAACGGCGATGAGCACCGCGCGGAATCTGATCATCGTCCGCACCGCCGACGCGATCATCGCGGTGAATGGCTCGTACGGCACCTTGAGCGAGATGGCCCACGCCTTCGATCTGGGCAAGACGGTGTTCGGCCTTCGTACGTGGCCGATCGAGAAGGCGGGCGTGGAAGCGAAACTGTTCGTCTCGGTCGCCACCCCGCGCGAAGCCGTCGAACGGGCCCTCGAGTATGCACGCAAGGCGATGATTGCGGAGAAGCCGGGACCGGGCTTCCAGAAGTGATCGAGGTCGCGGCGCGGGACGGAAAGACTGAGGTCCGCAGGCTTAAGTGAGTCTGCGAGATTTCATCCGTATGCGCCCAACGATTCGGCCCGCCGACGTAGAATCGTGGGGCGTCCCTCTGAGACCCGCAAAGGAACTCGCAACGGGAATCGAGGAAGCATCCCGACGATTCCCCGGGGCTCTCGATCCGCGCGGCCAGGAACGATTCTGGCTCACGCTGCGTTCGCTTCTACTCACGAACCCTGCCGCCCGATGGCGATTCGCGGCACATCTCGCGTTGTACCGTCTCGCGTACGATGGCCGTCATCCTGAGGATGGCCCCGGACCGGCGTGGGTGCCGTCCAGAGCCGACCTGCACTCCTCGAACATCGGCCGAGTGATGGCGGCACGTCGGCTCACTTCGTTCGAGGACTTTCGGCGATGGTCAGTGGACCGGCGGGAAGACTACTGGTCCACAATGATTCGCACGCTCGGCATTGTGTTCCGGACGAGCCCGACTCGAATCCTCAAGCTACCCGCAGATCCGCGTCACCCGGAATGGCTCGCGGGCGCGCAGCTGAACATCGCCGAGAGTTGCTTCAACGCCGCCCCGAACAAGGCCGCGATTCTCTTCGGACTGGAGGGATCCGACGCCATCCGCAAGATGACCTACGGGCAACTGCATCGTCTGAGTTCTCGGATCGCGAACGGTCTCGACGCGCTCGGTCTGCATCGAGGGGAGCGAATCGCGCTGTTCCTTCCGATGACTCCGGAAGCGGTCGCCGCCTACATCGGCATCGTTCTCTCCGGGCGGTGCGTGGTCGGAATCGCCGACGCAGCCGCGCCCCCGGAATTCCAGAAACGCTCTCGTATCGCGGACGCTCATGCCGTATTCACGGTCGATTCGTACCTCCGTGATGGGAAGGTGCACGACATTTACTCGAAGGTGATTCAGGCGGATGGCCCCCAAGCGATTGTCATCCCGCGCACGGGAGAACCGCCACATCTGGCCCGCAACGACATTGCTTGGACGGACTTCTTGGGCGACCGGGATGCGTACGACGCGGTCCCGGGTCGGGCCTCCGACTACACCAACATCCTGTTCTCGTCCGGGACCACCAAAGATCCGAAGGCGATCCCGTGGACGCAGACGACGCCGATCAAGAGTGCCGCGGATGCGTATCTCCACCAGGACGTCCGACCGTCGGACGTGCTCGCTTGGCCGACGAGCTTCGGGTGGATGATGGGTCCCTGGCTCACCTATGCGAGCCTCGTGAACCGGGCGACGATGGCCCTGTACGTCGGGGCGACCACGACCCGCGCATTCGGAGAGTTCGTCGACCGGGCCCGCGTCACGATGCTCGGGGTCGTGCCGAAACTGGTCCGGAGCTGGAAGACGGACGCAACGATGGAACGCCTCGATTGGCACCGGATTCGGGTGTTCAGCTCCACAGCGGAGCCGTCGACTCCGGAGGAGATGCTGTACCTCATGTTCCTTTCGGGGTACCGGCCGATCGTCGAATACTGCGGCGGCACGGAGATCGGCGGCGGATACATCACCGGGACCGTCGTGCAGCCCTGCGCTCCGGCGATGTTCACGACCCCGGCGCTTGGCCTCGACCTGGAGATCCTCGACGGGGGCCGCCCGGTCGCTCGCGGGGAGGTCTTCCTCGTCCCCCCGTCCATCGGTCTCTCGACCGAGCTCCTCAACTACGACAACGACGAGGAGTATTACGACAACGTCCCGAAAGGATTGCACGGAGAGGTGCTCCGACGACACGGAGACCAGATCGAGCGCCTCGGCGGCTGTTACTATCGTCACCTGGGACGAATCGACGACATGATCAACATCAATGGCGTGAAGACGAGTTCGGAGGAAATCCGGAGTGTGCTCAAGAACGAGCTCGTGTACGACACCAAGCCGATCGCAGTGGACGTCGACCGGTCGGGACAGCACCGGTTGGTCGTGTACGCCGTGCCTCGCGATCCACGCCTCCTTGGCTCTGATGAGCTCCGCGCGCAGCTCCGCCGTGAATTTCAACGAGCCATCAAGGAGAACCTCAATCCCCTCCTCGCCCACGTGGAGGACGTGGTCCTCGTGCCTGAGCTCCCGCAAGCCGGACCGGGAAAGACGCGGACGATGAAGGAGCTCCGAAGCGACTACGCGGACCGGACCGCGCGCGCCTGAACTTCGATTGGACTCATGGGCGGTCCGTTGGCCCCCCTGTCGGAGGGGACTCGACGCCGGGGGGCCGTGGGCGCACGGGACGTTCGAGCGCCCGATTGATCGTAATCTGCGCGATGCTGCCGTAGTACTTCGCAACGTGCTCGAGCGGTCGAAGGACGATCTGGAACAACCCGTTCGATCGCGATGAACCGCCCGTCTGCCCATGGCGCGGCCTCGAACCGGGGCCGGCGGCGGCCCGAATGTCCCGGGTCAACGCAGCTTGGCGGTCGAGTGCCTCATTGGCCTTCGCCAAGTCGTTCGCGAAGAACGCGGTCATCGTGAGCTCGATCACCTCCTCAATTTTCCCCTTCAGGTTGGCGATCGTCTTCGCGAATTCCCTCGGGATCCGTCGGTTCGGCTTCAGGAATGGAGCGACCCCCGCGGCCAATTCTTCCCACAGGTCGCCCACGTTCTCCAGGCCGACCGTGACGACGCGATCCCCGAGGAGGTGCCGCGGCTCCGTGACCCCAATCCGTCCCGAGATCGTTCGGTTCTGGGCCGCGAGGAGCAGCTGCCGCACGACGAGCCAGTACAGGCGGTCGACCTCGAGCTCCATCCGCGCGACCTCCTCGATGTTTCCCTTTGCGTCGCCAGCGATCACACCGAGCGCGAGCTTCTCCATGCGCGACGTCAAATAGTGCAGCCGTCGGAGCAGACCATCGATGGGGAAGCGCGTCGGCTCGACGAAGTTCTCGATCGTGACGAACTTGGGGCCCTGATTGACGATCGTGAGCCCCGTGAGGCCTCGGACGGCCTCGTGAATTTCTTGTAACTGGCTCGGGGACAGTTCTTCTCGACTCCGGAGGCGAATCGTGTTGCAACCGACGATGTAGTTGCCGGTGATCATCCGCGTCAGCGCCTCGGGCCCGCTCCATTCGTCCGCATCGATCGTGGCCTCGGCCGCCACGGGGTACTCCTCGAGGGGGCCGACCCGCACGCGAAGGCTCCCGTCGTCCTCGATCGCCAGGCTCACGAGGGCACCCGGCCGAATGCCGTTGGACGCCGCCCAGTCTTTTGGGAGGGAGACCCCGAGACTCGAGTACCCGAGTTTCTGGACCTTCCGGGTTTCCAGCTCCATGGGCCGTGTAAGTACTGACGCAAACAAATACGTACGCAGTTCGACTCGGAGCAAGCATCACGGCGGATCGTCGAAGTCCCGAGCTAAGCGGCCCTTGCGGGCCTCCACATCGGGCGTTCGAAAAGAGTGACTCCCAAATCCTCATGAAGTCCGACGGAATCGGACCTACGCGAATGGACCACCAGATCGATGTGCTTGTGGTCGGCGCGGGTCCGACCGGGAGCACCGCCGCGAAGTATGCGGCCCTCGGCGGGGCCGACGTCCTCTTGATTGAGAAGCGATCCGAGATCGGTACGCCGGTCCGATGCGGGGAAGGCGTCGCGAAACGGTGGCTCGCGGAGATCGGGCTGACGCCGAACCAGGAGTTCATCTGTCACGAGGTTGACGGGGCGCGCATCATCGCGCCCGACGGGACGACGCTGGTCCTCGATGAGACTCGTGCCGGCAACGAATGCGGATACATCTTGGAGCGGGATCTGTTCGACCGGTTCCTCGCACGCGAGGCCGCAAAGGCCGGCTCCGAGATCATGATCAAGACCAGCGCGGTCGCGCTCCTCCAGGAGGACGGGCGCGTCGTCGGTGCGCGGTGCGAGCACATGGGCGAGACGTTCGACGTTCACGCGAAGGTGGTCATCGGTGCCGACGGCTTCGAGAGCCAAGTCGGACGCTGGGCGGGCCTCGAGACCCCTCTGCGAACGAGGGACATCGACGCCTGCCTGCAATACACTCTGGTGGGTGTCAATGGCGATGCGCGGCTGAACGACTTCTACCTCGGCAGCTGCGCCCCCGGCGGCTACGCGTGGGTGTTCTGGAAGGACACGGATGTGGCCAACGTCGGGATCGGCGTGAACCTCTCGAAGATCCGGGAGCGCGCAGATGCCAAGAAGTATCTGGACCGGCTCATCGCGCGAACCCCGGGACTCGCCCGAGGCGAGATCGTCGAGGAGGTGGCAGGAGCGGTCAGTGTCTCTCTGCCGCTGGAGCGGACTGTCGCTCCGGGGGTCTTGTTGGCGGGCGATGCGGCCCGATTGATTGACCCCCTCACGGGAGGCGGAATCCTCAACGGCTGTTTGTCCGGGCGGTACGCGGGGGAAGTCGCCGCGGACGCAATCGAGGGAGAGGCGGCGGAGGAGGCGCTTCGAGCCTACGATGCGAAGTGGCGCGCGCGAATGGAGGAGGAGCTCGCGCGGCATTACCTGATCAAGGAGCGTCTCATCCGCGTCGACGACGAGACGATCAACAAGGTCCTACGGGCCGTCTCTGAAATCGGCGTCGATCGGCTCTCCATCTCCGCCGTCCTGGAAGCAATTCGCGCGAAGTATCCCGAGGTCCTCAAGGCGTTCGACGGCCTTTTGTGATTCGGCACCGCTCGGGATCGGACGATCCGCGCTCAGTCCTTCGACAGGTCCTCGCCGCCCTCGAAGGTCTGCTGGACCTGACTGTAGATCTCCTCGAAGCCGAACGTCAGTTCCGAGGACACCGGGTGGACGCGGCGGTAGACGCCGATCGTCTCCATGCTCTTTAGGAATTCGACATCGAGGAGGGTCTTCGGTGTCGCGGTGTCTTCGAAGAGGGCCTCATACAGGGCGAACGGATCCAACGACCATTTCACGATCTTCTCGAGCTCGGGTTCCGGGAGGAGATCCGCCTTGCTCAGGACGTTGATAAAGGGCAACCCGTGGCGGAACTGGACCGTCGCGTTCAGGAGCACGGACGAGATGAAGCCGCTGGCGGTCCGCACGAGGGCCGGATCGTTGAGATAGACGAGCGCGGAATCCGCGCGTCCGAACGCATCGATCAGGACCGGACCGGAGGCCCGGAAAGTGAAGAGTTCGATCTGGCCCGGCGTATCGATCAGGACGTAGTTCGTTTCAAACGTCTCGAGGACGTCCGCGAGTTCCTTCGCGTTCATCGCGGCCATGTCCGCGGCGGCGACCTGGGCCCCGTTCGGACCGAGACCCTGTTCGGCCATGACTTCCTCCAGATTGACGTAGTCGCGGACGTCGAGGTCGGGCGAGTATTGAAGGGCCTCCGCGCCCGGATCGAGGTTCACGGTCACGCAGTCAAGGCCTTGGGAGTTCATCCAGAGCTGGAACGCGTAGACCATCGTGGACTTCCCGGACCCCGCGGTGCCGAGGAAGTACAGATTGCGGGCCATCGACGCGCCGCGTACGGACTCGAGTGAGATGAAGGTTCGCGACCGGGGACGTTTCGGCCCGGAGACCGAAGTCTGTCGATTCTCCGGGCCGTGAGTCCTCTCATCCCGTGCCTGCCGCCCTGGTCTCGGGGTGGGGGCCAAGCGGCCGGAGGAGGTACCACCGTCCACCGACCGGCCTGACCCGATCACGAGGTCGTCGGGCATCGCTGAGCGTCCCCATTTGTAGCTACACTCAGCCGGGTGTCGCCGGTATGCCCGCTGGGCTCGATCCGTTATTGTCACGGCCGATTTCTTGGCCCAATCGTTTATAACTGAATGAGGAGACCCGATTCCGTCACGTTCAGTCGAAGGGGATAGCTATGTCAACCGAACAAGCGCCACCGTTCTTGGTCGACGCCGTCCGGGCGTCCGCCTCGAAGATGCAAGGGATGAAAGCGGCTCTCGACGCCCGCGCCAAGGAACTCAATGCCCTCAGGGCGCAGCTCGACTCGGAGCGGCAAGATCTGGAGCAGCGAGCGGCGCGGCTGGAGGCCGAACGTCAAGCCATCGACGGGGAGAGAAACGAGGTCCGGGCCGCTCGCGCGTCCGTGGACCAAGACCTCGCGACGATCCGAGCCGACCGGGAGAATCTCTCGGCCGAACAGACACGATTCCAGGATGCGGCGAATGACTTGGCGGCACGCGAGAAGGCTCTGACGCAGGCCGAACGCAACGTGGAACGCCTCGATCGGGAAATGATCGGAAGGATGCGAGAGGCCGAGGCGAAGTTTCTGGCGATCGTGAATCGCGAGGAAGAGCTGGTCAAGCTCCAACAGGACTGGCTAGTTGCGTTCGAGACGCGCGAGCAGGAACTTCGAACGATCACCGAGCAGATGCACGCCCGGCAGGAAGCGTCCGCGGAGCTGCACGGGTCCCTCGCCCAGCTCGAGTCGGTCTTCAGAGACGAGACAGACCGGCTCGCGGCACAGCGTCAGGAACTCGCGGCCAAGGAGGAAAGCCTCCTCGAGGCGCAGCGGTACCTCGCCACGGTCATCGAGGCGGCGGACGTCGGGCCGCGGGAGGCCGAACGGCCGAGCCCGCCTCCGGCGGACGAACCTCCCGCACCGACGGAGTCTCCCCCGCCTCCTATGCCGATCGTGACCCCGACGGTTCCTGAGCCGGTCGAGGCCGAAAATACACCGGAACCCGACGAGAGACCCGCGGTTACGAGAGCCGAGGCGATGGACCGATTGACCCGGGCCATCGAGGCGTGGAAGCGCGCCCGAGATAGTGGCCGGAACGTCGGCGAGATGCGCAACACGCTGAAGCTTGCGAAGGATGCAGTTCAAGCCGGCAAGTACGAAACCGCGATCCGCCTCGCCACGGAGGTCCTCGATGACCTCCGGCCCGCGGTGATTGCGAGGTAGCCCGGACCGGATCCGAAGGGCAGACCTGGACTGTCGAAAATCGCTTTCTTGACAGTCGCATACAAAACGACGTTTCTCGGGGTGGTTATCACGGGCTCCCTTCGGCGGTCAAGTGCGTGACGGCCAGCCGAATGTAGCATCATGCTGACGGGCCTGAACAGGGATTCGTTTGGTCCAACAGGGGGCCGGCGCGGGAGGGACGACCAACTCAACCGGTACATGCGCCCACCGCCGCAATTGCGCCCTCCTGCGAGGCACTCATGGTTGAAATAGCTCCGAAACCTGTGCGCGGCGAGGTATCGCGCAACGTGCAGGGGGCCATTCAAATCGTTGACAGCCAGGATGTTCAAGTCACAAACTGGCTGCTCGAAGAAGCCCAGCCGTCTGTCCGATACCACGCGTTGGTGGATCTGCTAGACCGCAAGGCTGACGACCCGGATGTGAAGGCGGCGCTCTCGACGATCCGTCGCGTGGGTTGGGCTCGGGACCTCCTGAGGACCCAGAAGCCCACGGGTTACTGGGAGGCCCATGAGCCGAGGACCGTCCGGGAGTGGGTCAGCTTCCTCCGCTTCCCCCGCTTCGGCTCGTCGATCTGGAAGGGGATCATCCTCTCCGACCTCGGCCTCACGGCGGCCGATCGGCGGATCCGAAGGCTGGCCGATCTCATTTTCGAGTACAAGCTGCACCTCAGCTCCGAGGTGAACTTCTTCACGGAGGAGGTCTGCATCGTCGGGAACACCGCGCGAATGCTGACGCGGTTCGGATATGGCGAGGATCGCCGGGTCCGGAAGCTTTACGACTGGATGATCGAGGACCAGCGGGAGGACGGGGGCTGGAACTGTGCCGCCGGCAAGCCCGGGACCCTCGACTGCTGGGAAGCGTTGAGCGCGTTCGAATCGGTTCCGAAGGCGAATCGGACCGCCGCGATGGAGCGGTCGGTCTCGCGAGGGGCGGAGTTCTATCTCGAGCGGAAGCTCTTCGAGGAGGGGAGACGGTACGCTCCTTGGTTCCGGTTCCACTACCCGACGCACTACTACTACGACCTCCTGGTAGGGCTCGAGGTCCTCACGGGGCTCGGATATGCCGGGGATCGTCGCCTCCAGCCCGCTCTCCGAATTCTTCGCGAGAAGCGGCAGAGCGACGGGACCTGGTTTCTCGACGGATTCATCCTGACGAAGGGCCGGGAAGTGGTCGCGGGGCCGTGAGGAAGAAAGTGATGCCGCTCGCCCTGGAGCGGGCGGGGGAGCCGAGCAAGTGGATCACCCTCACGGCGCTTCGAGTCTTGAAGAGAGTCGAGGACGCGAGCTAGTGAGACGGCGTCGGCGGTCTTGCTGTGCCCTGAAGAAAGTTACGCGGGGGTGATTTGTACGAAGGGTTTTGAGTCAATTTGGAAAGCTGGTCTGGAGTGAAACGGGCCTGATCGGATTCGAACCCAAGTCCAAAGTGTCGGGGAACACGTCGACTATGGACGGGCATCAGGTAGTCGAGACTCCGTGCCTCGCTCTTCGGCCGCTCTTTGGACTGTCACTGCTTGAGCGATGAGCATCCGCACGATCGCTGACCGCGATGTGCGATGGAGTCGTGCCAACCGACTCAAGTTGGTCCATGTCGGGGCATCAAGAGTCAGTTGGTGTGCACGTTGACGCTCACTCGCAGCACGTCGTATTCGACGTCGTCTCTTGGTGCGGGCCATTTCGTCACCCGCTCCTCCGTCACCACGAAGGCCCTATAATACTCACCCGTGGCCCCAAGCTTCGTCCGTTGCGGCTTTTTTCGTGAGCTTTGGCCCGCGAGGGGTTGACTCAAGGGCAAGAACGAGGTCGTCCTAGGCCAACGGGATGGGCGCTAGCGCTACGCGGCGAATCCGGGCGGATTGGGGAGGGGTCTGAACTGCCGACAAATCACTCACGACCTCGCGCGCTTGGGTGGGAGCGGGGTTGTGGGGGCAGGGACAAGAATTCGCGAGGCCGACTAACATACCATACCGCGGATCGAAGGTGCAAACCCCTTCAAGACAAGCGGGCCTCAAGGGATCCGGTTTCACCCGGACGAGACGGGCCAATCGGGCTCGGTCCTAGCGCCCAGTGCGCAGGACCTCATCCTCGGCCTCATAGTCGAACAACTTGGGGAGGGCCTCCGGCGGGTTGGCACGCTCCCACTCCAGAGTTGTCCGCAATCCCTTTTCGAACGGAACCTGCTCCGAATACCCGAGCTCGTGGCGAATCCGTCGAGAGGACAAGGCGAGATTGTTTTGATAATCCAAGTCCCGGACCAGGTGTTTCGGAAGGCGCTGCGCAGGGATCGCGACGACGGACCCGGTCCATGCGGCTTCCCGGCCGATGGCGTCGACCCACTCTGCCTCACTCAACGTTCGCTGCGGGGCCACGTTGTAAATCCGGCCCGCCGCGCGGTCGAACGTGGCTGCGAGCGCGATGGCCCACGCCGCGTCTTCGACGTACACCCTCGAATCGCGCCAGCGAGCTCGTTCTGCGTCCAGAAGGATGGCGGGTCGATGGTCGTCCATGCGCTTGAGGTAGGGGAAGGTCCGATGAAAACGGTCGTCCTCGGGGCCGTAAATCACGGGGAGGCGAACGACGGTTCCTGGAAGGTCGGGCTCGCCCATCACGACTCGCTCGACGAGGATATCGTCATAATCCTGCCAACTCGGATCGTTGCTCAAGGTCCGGTACGGGTAGATTGTCTCCCGCAACGGGGATTCCTCCGAGAGCGGCGCCGCGTCCGGAGACCCCCTTTCCAACCGGTGCAGGCGACCGAACGCCTGGTACACGTCCCGGCTACTCGTAACCACGGACCGGGAAGCGACCCCTTTGAACGTCTCGACAAGGGCCCTGGCCGTCCGGTCATTCCCGGAGGGGATCACCATCTGCACGACTGCATCGGGGCGGAAGCGGCGGAAGCGCGGAAGGTGCGCGTCCAAGCTCTCGCGGCCTCCGTGAATGTGCTGGACCTCCGCTGGGAGGGCGGCTTCTGTTGACCCCCTGTGGAACACGGCCACCTCATGTCCGATGCGGACCAGATGTCGCACCACATTTCGGCCGATGAACCCGGTGCCCCCGATCACTAGGACTCGCATTCGGCCTCCCGGACCTCGATTGTCGTGAGTCCACGTCGGACATCTCGATGGAGGCGCTTAACCCATTCGCCCGTTTCAGGCCGAGCGTGATCGTGTTCGACCTCGACCTTCAGATCGACGAGAGTCCTTGAGTAACTTATCGGAGTCAGCGCGCGGCTCGTCGGGCGTATCCTGAACGTCTGACTGAATCCACTGTGCTGCTCTCGCTGTGCGCACTTATTGGAACGATTGCAATCGCCGCCTGTCGTCAGCACGTTCGCCGCAGCCGGTCGCCCAATGGTTGACATCCGAGTCGGGTACCATGCGGGCGAGGAAAAATGATGACGACATACGCCGAATTCAAACAGAGGGTACGGGCCTGAAGGGATTCGAACCCTTGACCTATCGGTGTCCCCCGGACGTTCCGATGGAGCGTGCCGATAAGAGCCGATCGCTCTACCTAGCTAAGCTACAGGCCCGCGGCCGCGCCTATTGGCCGAGTTCAATTAAACGTTGCGCTAGGCGCATGCGCCCCATGTCAGCGACCCCGTTAGCCGACCGACATCCAGCTGGAAAATCACGAGCCGGTAGCAACCCACGGGGGGCGGTGAGACTTCGAAATAGTCTCCCGCATCAAGGTGCCCGTTCGCGCTCGCATCGAAAAACCGGAGGGTCGCGTTGCCGGCCCCGAGACCGGCACCGAGACGCGCAATCTCGGACCCGTCGACGGAGAAGTTCGCCTGGAATCGCGAGAGTTCGAGGGAGACGGTCACACTGTCGACGTAGATTAGGGTCCGGTTATTCGGCGTCTCGAAATGGAAGCCTCTCACGATCTCGATCGGCGTCTGGTCGGGGAACATCCGCGGGAGGAAGACGATCGCCAGGAGGACCATGAAGACGATTCCCGCGGCGAGCGAGTACGTCAGGAGTTTGGTCGCCTGCGGCGGCGGGCGGCGTTTTCGCTTGAAGGGCACCTCCGGGGCGGAGGGCCGCCGAATCTTCATCGACTCACTCCACGTAAATCGCAGGCCGTCCGGGGACGGCGTGGTCCGCCTTCTTCGCGGGATCCCACAACTTCGGATCGTCCGCGCGGAACACGTCGACGGTCACGCGGAGCTCCTTCCCCAGGAAGCCGAGGTTCTCGCGGAACATCGCGAACTCGTCGATCGAACTGAACCGGTCAAGGTCGTCCGGCTTCGCGTGGCGCAGGTCTTCCGCGACCTTCTTGGCGAATGCGGCGACCTCCTTCGCGCGTTCCCGCATCCCAGGTTGCGCCAGGACTCGATCCATCAACACGTTCATCGGGATGGGCCCTTGCTTCGCGAGGTCCCGTGCGAGGCGCTGGACCTGGATCTTCCAGGCCGGAGCGGTGTAGAGCGCGAGTCGCTTCGGAGCGATCCCGGTGACCTTCAGGATTTCCCGGACGTCGGCCAAGGTCGATTGGAGAAGGGTTTCGGCCGCCTCGGCCCGCGGGTCGACCTCGCCCGCGACCGCTTCCGGATACCGCGAGTCGACCACGAAACCCTCGCCATGGAGGCGGTGCCAGATCTCCTCCGCGGCGTGCGGTACGAACGGGGCCAGCAGCTTCGTTTGCACATCGATGAACCGTCGCAGCACGTCCGCGTGGGGCCGCCCTTCCGACCGCCGAACGTACCAGGACCAAGCCGCCTGCAGGTCGAAATAGCCGTGACGCAGGACCGCCTTGTAGTTCATCCCCTCCATCGCGGTCCGGCTCGCCTGAATCGAACGGTTGAGGACGCTCAGGAACCACGCGTCGATCCCGCGGTGCTCTCGGCGGCTAGCATGCTTCGCGGTCGCGAACCGGAGCCATTCTTCGATGCGGGCCCTCGCGGACTCCGCGAAGTCCATGTCGACGTTCGGATCGTCGAGGCCATCTCCGGCGTTGGCGATGGTCAAGCGGATGACGTCGGCGCCCCACTCGCGCACCGATTCGCGGATATACCAGACGTTCCCGCGAGACTTCGACATCTTCCGCCCCGCCAGGCGCACCCACCCGTTCACGCCGAACCCGCGGGGCCAGAGCTCCTTCGGGAAGATGGCGGTGTGTCCGAACAGGCAGAATGCCATGTGGTTCTGGACCAGGTCTTTCCCGGTGTTCCGTAGATCGAGCGGATACCAATACACGAACTCGTGTCGGAGGCCTTCGACCTCTTTCACGTCCAAGCCGAGGCGCGACGCGACGGCCTTCGCGCTGCCGCTCCCGAAGAACACGAAGTCGAAGAACGCGTCGTCGAGGCGCTGGGCCCACGGGACCTGAGAACGCAGGTGCCCATCCTGGAGGGCGTGGGAGATCGTGTAGTACGCCATGTAGATCGTCGAGTCGCTCAGGGACTCGATGACCCAGTTCGAATCCCATGGGAGGATCGTGCCCAGGCCGCGGTGGTGGGCGCACGGCCAGTCTCGAAGCCAATCCGCCACGTAGTCGAACCACTTCCGCAGCGCCGGCGGATACAGGTCCATCGACGCAATCGCTTCGTGGACCTTCGCCTTCCACGCCGGATCGGCGTACGAGAGGAACCATTGGTTGTCCACGACCTTCACGATCGCGGGCGTCATGCACCGACAGATGACGACCCCGCTCGGCTCGTACATCAGGTCGGCCTGACCTTTCGACGTCAGCTCCTTCCGAATTTCGTCTTTGGCGACCTCCACCCGGACGCCGGCGTAGGGGCCGCAGTTCTCGTTCAGGACGCCGCGGTAGAAGCCGGTCTTGTACACCTCGGCCTTCGCCTGCTCGAGTTTCTCCCGGTCCCGCTGGTTCCGAATCCCGAGGCGATCAACGATCTCGACCCCCGGCAACGGCCCCCATCCGGGCGTGCGGATGATGGAGATCGGCTGGATGGCCCGGATTCGCTCCGGGTCCAGATCGTACTTGGCCAGGAGAGCATCATCTTGCTGAAGGTCCCGCAGGGCGACGTAGTCGTCCGGCGCATCCGAAGGCACGCTCGTGACGATCCCGGTGCCGCGGCCCTGGTCGATGAAGGAGCCCGGCAGAATCGGAATCGCACGGTTGATCGCCGGAGCCACTACATCCTTGCCGAGCAGATCGGCTCCCAGGATCCTCGCCTCGATTGCCACCGACTTCCCCTGCTCCGAGAGCTTCTTCGACGCGAGGTCATTGAGGATCCACCGCTCGTCGCCGACTCGCGCGACCACGTATTCCGCGTCCGGATCGACCCAGAGGTTCGTCTGCCCGAACACCGTCTCGGGCCGGATCGTCGCCGCGACGAGGAACCGGCCGTCCGCCAAGGGGAACTTCAGCAGTGTGTATTCCATCGGCGTCTCGCCCTCGCCTTCGAGGCGATCGTGGTCCCCAATCGGCGCCTGGTCCTTCGGACACCAGATGACCGGATGCTTGTCGATCCGCACGTAGCCGCCGTCCTTCAGGCGGTGGAACTGCCAGCGGACGAACGCGTCGTACGGCGGGTTGAGCGGCGTCGTGATGAAGGAACGCGTCCAGTCAACCGCCGCGCCGAGCGCCTTCAGGTCGTTCATCGTCGCGGCGGGGAAGACCTCGATCCAGTGCATCGGATCCGCGAATTTCGGGATCTCGCGGTCGGGGATGCCCATCGCCCGGAGGATCTCCCACTGTTTCGGCTCTTTCTCCGCAATCCGTTTCGCGGCTCCGAGGATCGGGAGGCCGGTGCAATGGAACGCCTGCGGGTGGAGGACATTGTAACCGAGCATCCGCCGGAATCGGGACTGGAACTCGGCCCTCAGGAACGACGTGCCAAATCCTAGGTGCTGGTACCCGTTCATGTACGGATAGGGGACGGTGGAGTACCACTTCGGCCGACCGGCGTCCGCGCGCGCGACGTATACGTGCTCGCGCTCCCACGCGGATTGCCACTTGGCCTCGATCTGCCGCAGATCGACCGATCCCGCGTGGCCACGAAGTGGTTTCGCCGGGCGGGAGCGAGCCTGCTCCTTCGGCTTCCGACGCTGCCTGGGTAAGCGACGCGCCTTTGGCCTGGGCCGCGGTCGAGGGCGACCACCGCGCTTGGCGGCGCGGCGGGGTCGGGCCTTTTTCCGCCGGCCGCTGGGTCCACGCGATTTCCTAGCCACGCGCGCACATAGAGACGATTCTCGTAAAGCTTTTCGCGGCGGATCCGGAGCGCCAATCGACCTCGTTCGTCACCGACGTGAAGCGTGTTCGATTTGGCATACAAATCAAGAATCAAAGGTCCGTTCCAGGCACGATTCCGAGCGACGATGGAGGCCCTTTGTCCTACGTCGTATGACAATTGACAACAAGTATATGTACGGTGCCCCAGGATACGGCGAACAACACGCCAAAAATTGCGCGGAATGGTGTATGACCTCGTCATACCCTTTCCCGTGGTTCAGGCGAGGGATTCGGATGGACGAAAACGAGCGAATCACCCTACGACTCGAGAAAGAAAACCTCGAGCTGATCGACGCGTTCCTGAAGGGGAGCACGTCGCACGGGAACCGCTCGCAGCTGGTCCGCGATGCGGTCCAGGCGTATATCCAGACGATCCGCGAGGGCGGCGACACGGTCAAGATCCGCATCCCGCGGTACTACCTCGAGCTGATCGACCGCCTCGTGGCGGACGGCTACTTCCTGAGTCGGGAGCACGCGGTCGTCCGCAGCATCGAGGAGTGGTTCACGCGGGATCGAGTCAAGGAGATCGAAGACCACCGGAAACAAGTCGACAAGATGACCGGCAAGGTCGTCTCCGTATCGACGGGCGACAAGGACGGAGTCATCCCGCCATGAATCGCGCGGGCGTGGCGGATGCCGGAAGGGAGTCACCTCGAATGACGGAAAAAGGGAACGGATGGGAACCTGTCATGAAGGGATGGGATGCACGCCTTCAGCGGAGGGAACTGCCTTCCGGCCTCCCGCGATCGAAGCATGCGTGGAGGCCGGATTGAATGGTACCCAGGGATTACGTCGAGGAAGTCATCAGCAGCCTGTTTGAGGATGCCGTGGACCCGAAAATCTCCGTCGTCGGAGTCGGGGGCGCGGGCGGCAAGATGGTGAGCGCGCTTTACGACCGCGACATCAAGGGCGTCGAAACGATCGCGGTGAACACGGACCCCTCCGGTCTCTCGAAAGCGGAATGCGACGTGAAGATCCTGCTGGGGCAGCCGTCCGACGCGGACCGAATCGCCGGAGCCCGAGCGTCCGCCGAAGACCAGGAAGGATCCCTTCGAGAATCGCTCTCCTCGGACATCGTCTTCGTCGTCGCGGGCCTCGGAGGCGCCGCGGGGACGGGAGCCGCACCCGTCGTCGCACGAGCTGCGCGGGCGAACGGGGCGGTCACGATCGGCGTCGCGATCCTACCGTTCGAGATCGAGGGTCGGACGGAAGCCGCCCGGCAAGGTCTCGAGGAGTTCCGTCGGGAAGCGGACAGCGTGATCGTGGTCGAGAACGATTCACTGAACCGATTCGCCGACCAGATGTCCTTCAACGAAGCGATGCAGGTCATCAGCTACATGGTCGTCACGATCGTCCAAGGGGTCGTCGACCACCTGACGAAGTCGTACCTCACGACCCTCGCCGAAGAAGTCGAGAACGCGGCGAAGGAGATCGAGGAACAGAACAACCACGCGATCCACGTCGAGGTGCAGCCGCCCGAGACGGTCGAGGCGGCCTGGGACCTGGGGCCGGTCGCCTTCAACGACGACGGCTTCATCGGCCTCCGCTGAGACACGCTCAACAATCCTCCCCCCAACCAACGCCCACCCGCGAGGGCTTCGGGCGATCCCCGCCGCAAGGCGGGGAGCGGCCCTCGCGACCTCTTTCTTTGCCGCTTTGAGCGGAGAGGATGCAGTTCGGCACACTGACGCCGGCAAGTTTTAAGCGTACGGGCCGGTAGGCCCCGCCGGGTTGAGTCAATCCCGAAGGACGTCCAGAGCGAGCGGGTCGCGAACGGATTTCGATTGAACAAGGTCGGAGTGACGGGGGTCGTCAAGCCCGTCCAGATCCGCCGGCCGAATCGTGCGGTGACCCTGACGACGACGCTCGACTTGTTTGTCGATCTCCCGCAGGACCAGAAGGGATCGCACCTCTCCCGGAATCTCGAGGCGATCAACGAGGTCGTCGACCGTTCCGTCCGAGAGCCGGTCGGGAGCTTGGAAGAACTCACCGAGGTCATCGCGCAAATTCTCCTGAAGCGACACGACTATGCGACGACGTCGGAGGTGTGGGCGACCGCAGAGTACTTCCTCGAGCGGACGTCGCCGTGGGGTCAGACCTCCCTCGAGCCCTATCGGCTCGTCGCCCGCGCGAACGCGCGACGGGGGGAGCGAGAGGTCGTGCGATCCATCGGGGTCGAGGTCGTGGGCATGACGGCATGCCCATGCGCGATGGAGACCGTGCGGGACGACGTCCTGAGGGAGCATCCGGAACTGGGACGGTGGCCCGAGGGCGTGCCCATCATCACGCACAATCAGCGGAATCGGACGACGCTGATCCTGCAGGAGCCGCCCGGACACGACATCGAGGCGGACGAGCTGATCGATATCGTGGAGGAGTCGCTTTCCGCGCCGACGTATGGCTTGCTGAAGCGACCGGATGAGGGTCGCCTCGTCGAGATGGCGCACCGAAATCCGAAGTTCGTCGAGGATGTCGTGCGCGACGTGTTGGACCGGCTTCTGAAGCGCTACCCCAAGATGCCAGACACCACGTGGGTGCGCGTGAAGTCGGAAGCCGAGGAGTCCATCCACAAACACAACGCATTCGCGGAGCGATCCACGACGTTCGGCGAGCTGCGCGCCCTCTGAGCACATTGGCGAAGGCTGATGTCTTCGGAGCGCGATGGTGCCGCCATGGCGGTCCCGGCGCTTTGCCACCTCTGCAGCCGCCCCACGCTCAGATCATGCGCCAACTGCGGACGACCCGCATGCGACGAGCACATCGCCGGCGGCGTCTGCGTCGAATGCCGCGTGGGCCGACGAGGTCAGGCTCCTGGAGTCCGCGCCGCGTGAGGGTCTCAAAGGATCCGCTTCGCATCCTCTTTCTCGATCCCCAGGGCGCGCAACGCGTATGTCAGGGCCTTCTGACGGATCATGTCCCGCGTCTTGTCGTCGAGAAACTGTTCCATCTTGAGGGGCGCCTTCCGCGCATATTGAATGGCAAACTCCGACCAGTAGAACGGAGCGTTCTCCTGGTCCAACTTGGCCGCGGCATTGTACTGTTCCTCCGCGTCGTTGAAGCGTCCGAGGTCGACGCAGAAGGAGGCGAGGGCATCCCGGAACTGCGGGTTCTCGCCGTCCAAGTCGATCGCCTTCTTGTACAGCCCCAGAATTTCCTCCGGTTCGACCTTCGGCACTCCGAGGGCCGCCTCGGCTTTCCCGAAGAACGCGACCGCGTTGGTCGGATCGGCCTTGGTCGCCTTGTCGAAGTGCTTGTACGCGGCATCGTAATCGAGCTGGCCGAGGGCCTGTTCGCCCGCGCTGATGTCGTTCTCGACGGAGGAGGGCATACGAAGACCGCGCCGCAGATTCTCGGTACGCAAATAAAGATTCCCACGCGATTCTCATTCGGGATGCGGCGCACTCAGAGGACGGCGCGGTGGTCTCGCAACCAGTCGAGGTCGCTCAGGTACAGCTGGCGGATGTCCGAGATCCCTTCGACCGCCATGATCAGTCGCTCGAGGCCGAGGCCCCATGCCAGAACCGGTGCCCTCAGGCCGAGCGGCTCCGTCACCTCCGGCCGGAAGATGCCGCTCCCACCGAGCTCCATCCACGTCCCATCGGGAAGCTGGACCTCCGGCTCCATGCTCGGCTCCGTGTACGGGAAGTAGCCGGGACGAAACTTCGCGCGGGTGAAGCCGAGCCGGCGGTAGAACTCCTCGATCACGCCGATCAGCTGCGCGAGGTTGGCGCCTTCCTCCATGACGACGCCCTCGATCTGATGGAATTCCGGGAGGTGCGTGAAGTCAATCGCATCCGGGCGGAAGACGCGTCCGATGATGAACGCCTTCCGCGGCGGGTCGGGGTGCTCGCCGAGCCACCTCAGGGTGATCGGGGTGGTGTGCGACCGGAGGACGGCGCGTTCCGCCTCCTTGCGGTCCCACGAGTAACGCCAACCGGTGCTCCCGGTGGCCCCGCCGGTCTCGTGGGCTTCCGCGACCCGGCGCACGATCCCATCGTCCGGGAGCGGCCTCGTCGACGGCTTCTCCAGATAGAACGTATCGAGCTGGTCCCGCGCGGGATGATCTTGCGGCTGGAAGAGGGCATCGAAGTTCCAGAACGCGGGGAGCACAAAGTCGCCCTCGATCTCCGTGAAGCCCATGCTGAGGAAGATTCGCCGGATTCGCTCGATGTACGCGCCGAGAACGTGGCGCTTGCCAGGTCGGATGAGCGGTGCGAACGCCTTCGTGTCGTACCTGCGGAAGTCGACGGTCTTCCACTTCCCCGATTGCAATAGGTCCGAGGTCGATTGCGCGACTTCCTCCTTCAGTTCGATCCCGGCGGCGAGGACCTTCTGTCCCGCGGCCGTCAGCGCAATTTCGCGGCGAACGGATTCGCGCTCTTTCACGAGCTCCCGTCGCGACTTTAGATCGCGCAACAGACGCGGATCGATCGCATCCTCCGTGAGCTCTCCCTTCGCCAGTCGAGCTAGGAGGATTTCATCGGGCCCTTTCGACTTCGCCGCCGCGCGACCGGCCGCGGTCACGATGACGAAACTGCCTTCGGGCCCCTTCGAGACCTCGGCCCAGCCCTTTCGACGCAGCCATCCCAAGGCGACCGCGAGTTCGGCATCATCGAACTTGCACGCGCTCTTGACTCTCGTCGCTTGGATTCGGCCTCCGGCCTTAATCGCCGCCTTCAGGGCCTTCCGCTCCGGCAGCTCCCGCCGCGCGACCTCGGGCTTCGCCAGTCGGTACGAGTGGATGACCCGTTCTTTCATCGTGACGAGGCCTTTCGCTTGGAGCCACGAAGCGGCGTTCATCACCTCGACGAGTTCCCGGAACTTTCCCGCGGCGCGGATCTCCTCGGGCGCGGCCTTCTCGAGCTTGGCCAGCGCGAGGAGGACTTTCTTCTCGAGGTAGCTTAACTCCACCGCGCCGGGAGGCATCCCGCGGCGCATGGGACCCTCGCGTTATATGTTTTTGTCGCGCGCCGGGTCCGATTCTCTCCCGATGAAGGGATTTCTCAGCCTTGAGAACTACGGCACGTCCTATATATGACAAAACGGAACATCGAAGACTCCGGTGAATCAGCCGACGCCTTCGAGCGCACGAGCGAAAGCCCCGGTCGAGGTGACGTGATTGGAGGACCGTTTCCCGACGAACTATTCGATCCTCCTGACCGGCCCGCCCGGCGTCGGGAAATTCGAGTACCTCGTGGACCGGATCCGAGACGACCTGCGACGCGGGGAGCGCGTCGTCTTCGTGACGTTGGATCTCCATCCGAGCGAGATCCGAGCCCGGGCGAAGGCGTTGCACTTCGACCTCGATGCCGTCGAGGGCAAGTCGCTCGTGTTCGTCGACTGCTACAGCGCGACGTCGTCGGAGCGACCCCCCGAGTCGAGCGCGGGAAAGAAGACCTTCGTCGTCTCGAGCTTCAGCAACCTCGAAGGGATCGGGATGGCGATGAGCAAGGCGGGCCAGGAGGTCGGGACGCCCGTCCGCATCTACTTCTACACGGTGTCGACCCTGTTCCTCCACAATTCCCCGCAAGCGATTGCGAAGTTCTTCCAGATCGTCACGTCCCGGGCGAAGACGAACCTCGGCTTCATCCTGTACGCGGTCCACGAGGGCGTCCACGAGCCGATGACGATGAACCTCCTGCGGTCCCTCGTCGACGGCGTCGTCGAGATGCGCTTCACGGAGGGCATGGACCACGAGGTCCGGGTCCACCACCTGCGCGGCTACCAAGTCGACGCGTCGTGGCATCCGTTCGCCCAGCTCCCGGAGGCGGTGATCGCGCGATGATGCAGTCTCCGCCAAAGCCGATCGCCGCGCGCGCGAAGACGGGAATCCCGGTCCTCGACGAACGTCTCCAGGGAGGATTCCCACGGCCTTCGACCCTCCTGTTATTCAGCGAGAAGCCAACGGAGAAGCGCCTCTTCGGCGAGAACTTCGTGATCCAAGGCGCGAAGGCCGGAGAGACCTGCCTGTACGTGGATTTCTTCCGCGCCCCGCAACTGGCCCGGGGCGAACTGAAACGATTCGGGTCCGTCGACCCCGCGAAGCTCGTCCTCGTGGACGCGACATCGTCCCAGCTCCTCCTCCCGAGCCACGAGAAATATCACATCGACGACATCGACAACCTCGCGAACATCCGCGAAGCGATCGTCGCCGCGATGGCGGCCGAGCGCCCCGGCCGCATCGTCGTGGACTCGATGGAGTTCCTCATGGACCGGTTCCCCAAGGAGGACGTCCTGCGGCTCTGGCGCGAACTGATCGAGGCGGCTCGGTCCGCCGGGGCCGTC
>Ga0209690_1000451_pt1 | contig 21990 bp, 20 predicted proteins | sample GraSoiAngelo_150_FD_186164 | JGI IMG/M metagenome (GOLD analysis project Ga0209690, IMG submission 186164) | Grasslands soil microbial communities from the Angelo Coastal Reserve, California, USA - 14_1009_09_40cm (SPAdes) (version 2) | ecosystem: Environmental > Terrestrial > Soil > Grasslands ... | reverse complement strand
CGGCTTAGGGTAATAAGCGGCCGGCGTTGGAGATCTTTCAGGTGCTGAGGCGAATATCACGCCATGCCTTGCCGCTAGCTCGAACAGCCACCGTTCCCAAGCAATGGGATCTTTGTCCCATTTCCGGTATTGCCAGTTGGGACTATACGTTTTGACCCGGGATTCCTTGAGTCATTTTGCTCGACCAGCGTTAACCCATTTTGCACTGATCTCGGTGTGCTCAGGGCTGGCACTGCACGTTGCTACCGCGCATGCGAGCTCGACGCAAGCTCCAGCCCTGCTCATCGACCAAGGCTTGAACGGAAACACTGTCGAGTTGATGTGGACGGCAGCCCCAGGCGCATCGTCGTATGACATCTACCGCGATGGATTTCAGATTGCCTCCACGGCGGCGACGAACTATGCCGACAGTGGCCTGGCGCCGCTGACCGCCTACTCGTATCAGGTTGCCAGCGTGGTGGATGGCACCGAATCGGGGCTTTCGACGGCGGCCACGGCAGAAACACAGGCACCGGCGGAAACGTCGCCTCCGACTGAGCCCGGCGCCATCACGGTATCCTCCGTGACGCCGTCGTCGGTAAAGCTGACCTGGAGCAAATCGAGCGATAACGTCAAAGTCGAGGGTTACAGGATTCTTCGCGGCGGCCCCACGGACCCTGCTGGCGCTCTCGTCTACATCTGGACGGCCGATGGTTTCAAGAACACGTACACGCCCACGGGCCTTCGCAGTGGGACCGCCTATCAATTCGGCGTGCAAGCACTCGATCCTGACAACAACTTGTCTCCCATTCGCACGGTCACGGTCACAACAAGCACGTCAACTGATACCCTGCCCCCTGCCGCACCATCGTCGACAAGTGTGGCAATAAAACCGTTTTCGCCGACCCGAATTGACCTGACATGGGGCGCGTCTTCATCGTCCGATGTTTCCGGGTACGTGGTACTTCGCGACGGCGGCGTCGCCGGTAGTGTCGACCTGCCGATGCGGACGACGTACTCCGACAACGGCCTGGCTCCCGGCACGACTCATTCCTATTCCATCGAGGCGGTTGATTCGGCCGGCAACATATCGGTCGCGACGACGCCCAAGAACGGAACGACACTGGCCGCGGGCCGGATCCGGATTGCGCGCGGTCCGCTGGCACAGTCGACAACGGCCGATTCGTCCCGCGTGGTGTGGTGGACCGACCTGCCTAGCCAGAGCGTCGTGACCTTTGGAGAGGGAAGCCTCACAACGCAGTTGGTCGATCCAGTGCCGACGCTTCGCCACGTCATGCTCATCGGACCTCTAAGTCCCGGAACGACGTACGAATATCAAGTCGGCGATGGGGTGGTGACGAGCGGTCTTGCAACGGTGACCACTGCCGCACTTTCCGGGACCACTTTCTCCTTCGCCGCCATCGGTGACTTCGGAGGCAACTCGCCCGGTGAACTCCAGAATGCGCAGCGGATCAACGCGGACACGACGCAGTTCATCCAGACGGTAGGCGACAACATCTATCCCGACGGCCGCGATCCAGATTTCGTGAACTTCTACTCTGACTACGACAACAGGCTCTTCAAGCAGTTCAAGGCCGCCTTCTTGCATGAGACGTTCATAACGGCAAACGGCGAAAAAGAATATTTCGGCGACGGGACTTTCTGGGGCGACTTCTCGCTGCCCAACAACGAAGAATGGTTCAGCTATGACTGGGGTGACGCCCACATCCTCGTGATGGATACGGAGCGGCCTTATTCACCAGGATGGCCGCAGTACAACTTCGCGCAATCCGACCTTGCGGCCCATCAGTCAAGCAAGTGGAGGATCGTCGTCTTCCAGAACCCTCCGTACAGCTCGACCACGACAAATTCGAGCTCCGTTCCGGTGCAGCAAAATGTCGTTCCGCTGCTCCAGCAGGAGAACGTGCAGCTTGTCCTCTCCGGCAACTCGCACAACTACGAGCGCAGCTTCCCGCTGATCAACGGACAACCTGCCCAAGGAGGCATTACCTACATCGTCACAGGCGCGGGTGGCAACAGCTTCAACAAGTTCGCCATCGCGGAGCCGTCCTGGAGCGCCTTTCGGGAGGACACGTCCTACGAATACGTTCGTGTCACGGTGAGCGCCACCTCATTGTTGCTCCAGGCGGTCAAGGCATCTGACGGATCCGTCCTGGATACCGCTTCAATTTCAGCACCGTAACGGCCTGCTATCAAACGCCGCGTCCTAGGGTCGTAATCGCTCGGCTTGCGGTCCCTGTGAAAAAAACGCGTACGCGGCACGCGAAAATCGACCGAACGGTGGATGTTCGGCCGAACGTATCGCGGCTACCTTCGGTCCCATGAGTTATCAATCCGCACCGGACACGTTCCTTTCCGCCCGTCTCCTCGCCGTCGCGGAGATCTATCAGTCGATGAGAGAGGATCGCGCTTGGAGGCCGGCGCTCAAGCCCGAGGCGGTGACGCGGCAACTGCAAGATGAGGTCGCGGCGCGGCGCCTCGACGCGCGAGCCGTTGAGGCGGTGCTCTCAGCGGCCGGCCAGCCTCGGCAGAAAGGAAGGTCGAGCCAGGTGTGGCCGGCTGGTCTCACCGACCGTGAGGTGGATGTGCTGAAGGGGATCACACGTGGACTCGCGAACAAGCAGATCGCCCGCGAGCTCCACGTCTCCCAGGCCACGGTGCACACGCACGTCATCAACCTGTACGGGAAGATCGGCATCAACACGCGGCGGGCGCCACGCCCTACGCCTTCGAGCACGACCTGATCGACTCGCCACCTCATCGCTAGATCGACCAAAACGGTTGATGTCGCCGGTGCTTTGGAATGGCTACGCTGGACACCTAGGATCCGTAGCCCAGATTGAAGTGAGCAAGGAGATTTGGAATGCCGCTTTACATGGATATCCATCACAAGATCGATGGCCTGACCGCGGAGGCGATCAAAGGCGCTCATGAGCAGGACCTGAAGGTTCAGCAAAAGCTCGGAGTCAAGTACCTCAACTATTGGTTCGACGAGGGCTCCGGGAAGGCCTTCTGCCTGGTTGAGGCGCCGAGCAAGGAAGCCGCCAGCGCGGTGCATCGCGAGGCCCATGGCCTGGTGGCGGACGAGTTGATCGAGGTGCAGCAGGGAACTTAGTCAGGCCGACGAGTAGAGTCAGCCAGATGGGAGGCGGTCCGCTGACCGCCTCTCTTTTTGCTTTTTGAGTTACCGAGCGCCGGGCGGACCATAGCCTTGACGCTATGCGGATCGCGGCCGGCGTTCAGGGCTTGCTCGACGTCGTCAAGGCCAAACTCGCCGGTAACCAGATCGTCGAGACCGACCCTTCCCGAAGCCGCAAGTGCAATTGCGGTCGGCCATGTGTTGGCGTAGCGGAATGTGCCGGTGATGAGCAGCTCGCGCTGCTGGACGACCGAAAGAGGCAGGCTCAGCTCATCCGCGCCCATCCCGACGAGGACGACCGAACCTGCCGCACCGAACGGACCCCTGCGTCGACGGCCCTCGATGAACCCGAGCAGTCGATGAACGCATCGAACTCGCCCGCGACCTCGTCAGTGCCGGCGACCGCGATCTCAGTGGCGCCGCTGGCCAGGGCCGCCGTCAGCCGGTTGCGGTTGACGTCCGTCACGGTGATTCGGGTCGCGCCGACGGCACGCGCGACCTTGGCCGTGACAAGGCCGACCGGCCCCGCGCCAGCGATCAGCACTGACGACCCGATCTGGGTGCCGGCCTTGCGATTTGCCCAGATTCCAACCGAAAGCGGCTCGAGGAGGGCGGCAGCGTTGTCGCTGATCTCCTTGGGCACCGCGTAGGCGAGGTCCGACTTCACGATGACGAATTCCGACAGAGTGCCGTCGACGGGAGGTGTGCCATGGAATCTGATGTTCGGACACAGGTTGTATCTGCCCGACCGGCACTGGTCGCAGCGGCCACAGGGCTCGCCAGGCTCGATGGCAACGCGTTCGCCCACTCGCCCGGGGGAGACGCCCTTGCCGACCTCGACTATCTGACCCGACGATTCGTGCCCCAACACCAACGGGGCGCGGACCACGAAGTCGCCGATGCGGCCGTGCTCGTAGTAGTGGACATCGGAACCGCAAACTCCGACCGACAAGATCCGGACCAGCACCTCGCCTTGCGACGGAGTTGGAATCGGACGTTGCTCAATGCGCAGATCGTGCGGCGCATACAGGACGGCTGCGGTCATCGTGCCGTTTGGTCGACCTGGATGGCGGGTCGACCTGGGTGTGGACATGTCGGCCTGGCCCACTATGCCATAGGCCAAGTGACCGTAATCGGGAACGCCATGGGCTCCTCCATCTCGGGGGTCGGCTCGCCCTGGGGAGCAGGCGGCGGTCCGCCCTTGATCCCGACCAGCGTCATGAACTTCTGAATCGCCGGCCACAGCCCCTCGGTGGCGCACGTGTCGCTGACATCCTCGATCGCCGCGCGAGTCTCGGCGGTGTTTGGCACCAGCGAAGGAGGACGGGGTTCGTGAGCGACCAGCGTTTCCAGCTGTTCAGAGTGGCGCGCGGCGAGCTCGAGCGCTATCGCGGCGGCGCCGCTGTTGGCGAACACGAACGATTTGCCGTTTGCCTCTTTGTCCAGGAGGCGGTGGACGTCGTCGGCGAAGACCTGCACCATCCGCCAGTCGTCGAGCGGCGCGCTGAGCCTGCTGTGAGACAGGCCGCGCGGGTCGTAGGTGACGACGGTGTACCGGGACGCGAGGTCATTGGCTCCCATGATGTTTACCTCCCCGCGGTGTCCTACCTGTTTTGACTGGTCCCCTTTCAAAACTAATCGGTCGCGCAACTCCGAGCTGTCGGCTTCGAGACCAGGACTAATTTGCCGGCGACGGTAACGGTCCTCCAACCGCACTGTTTAAGTGTCAAAGGGCGAGCTCCCAACTTTTCAACCCGCAGCCCTGCTGGCTCTCGTCTCAGGCTTTGGGTTTGGCTTTCTGTGGGTCAAGTCCGACGGCGATCGCTCGTTGGTCGTGGCTCCTTGGGGACGCGTCGCCGCTGTCTGAGCAGTCGTTTGGTTCCCGCCCGAATCCTCTCGTCAGCGATTTCCGCGAGCGCCGCCGCGTTGACGCTCTTGACTGTCTTGTGGGGTCGACCAGGTGGTCGGCGCAACCTCTTGAACGCCTCGAGGTCGTCGGGGTAGATGGCCCACACGAAACCAAGCTTGGTTCCATAAAGTCGCTGCCTCAGAAGCAGACGGCGCACATACGCCTCCGACGCGCCAAGGTCGGCGGCGGCTTCGGCGACCGAAAGGAGGCGTGGACGTCGTTTGATCGCCGAATATTAGCACGCACTCGCAACCATTTCTGGTATAGTGACGGCTGTTCCTGGACTGAGGCGAGGGCGGTGAGTCTTCGCGGTTGCCGGCCTGACGATGGCAGTAGCCTTCTTGGCCCTTCCGCTTCGCGGACACTCCCCTAGGAGGGACGCAATGCCAGAAGCCAAAGACACGACCGACCGTTTCGTAACCGCATTCAACGCCCACGACGAGAACGCTCTGAGCACGCTTCACGCCGATGACATCAAGTTCAACGCGCCGGGCGGCTTCAAGGCCACCAACGCCAAGGAGGCGACCGCCTACGCGATGACCTGGCAGAAGGCATTCCCGGACGGCAAGATGACGGTGCGCAGCGAGATCACGAGCGGCCCCTGGGTCGTCCAGGAGATCCTGATGGAGGGCACCCACACGGCTCCGCTTGAGAGCCCGACCGGCACCATTGCGCCGACTTACAAGAAAGTGGTCGGCTACGGAGTCCAGCTGCTCCGCGTCGAGGACGGAAAGATCGCTGAGGCCCGCATCTATTTCGACCAGCTCGACCAGATGAAGCAGCTCGGCCTACTTCCCGCAGCCGCCACGGTCTAACCACCGACACTCATGGCCCGGCCCCATCGCGGGGCCGGTCTCCTTTTTTTGGCCGCGTTTTGAAACGGCCTGGGCCACGAACCGGGGTTACAAGAGCTCTGCGATCAGTTTCGCGGCCCGGGCAGCCGTCCCGGTTTCGACCTCGCGGTACTCCACGGGCTGCGCCACGAGGGTCTCGATTGCGTGGGCAATGTTTGAGGGCGTCGCCTCGTCGAAGTCCATGCATCTGCCGGCTCGATATCGATTGAGTCGGTGCCTGACGTGGAAGTTCTGCTCGCAGTGGTCGCGCAAAGGGAAGTAGAGAAAGGGACGGCGGGCCGCAGTCAGCTCCATGGTCGTGCTGAGGCCGCCCTGCGTTAGAGCCACATCGCATGCCGCCAGATGAAGATTCAGGTCGGGGACGAAACCACGCACCTCGACACCTTTCACACTGGGAAGGGTGCCGACGTCGACACGGGGGCCGGCGACAGCAACCATTCGCAGTCCGGGGACCCTCCGTCGTGCCGTTGGAAACGCCTTCATCAGCCGACCCAGCAACTCCGCGCCTACGCCCGAGCCGCCGACGGAGGCGATGCAGACGACGTCATCGTCCCGGTAGCCGAGCCGGCGGCGCAGCTCGCCGCGATCGAAGATCGCCTGGTGGTTCAGTCCGAGGATGTAGCCGCCTGTGAACTCGTAATGTCGCTCGGTCCATGCTCGCATCTCCGGCAGCCCAGGTCCAAATGTGCCGGGAACGACATCTTCGGGCCGCCCGATGAAGATGGCCCGGTCACGCAATCGTGGAAAGCGCTCGACCTGCTCGATCATCTCTGCGTTGTAGTCGGCAGTCAGCGCAATGTCGCGTTCGCCATGGGCCGGCATCGGCAACCAACCAACGAAGTCCGTCAGCCAGACATAAGCAGCCTGTTTCAGCTCGGGGTTCTCGTGCAGGTAATAGTCGACCTCCCACGCCTCATCGCCGATCCAGAGGTCGTATTCGCGTTCGCGCACCGCGTCCAGGAACACCATGAAGTTGGAAAGGAGGATCTCGTCCATCCGGCGCCAGGCTTCGAAAACATGAAGGTGGTGGGAGCTGGACTCAAGCTCGATGTGCTGCGATTCGCTCGCCAGTTCCTGGCTCAATGGGTGAATCCGCTCGCCATGCGCCTGGAGGACTCGTGTCACCGGGTCCTGCGCAAGCCAATCGATCTCCAGGTCAGGGACCAGCTGTCGCAGCTCTTGAGCGATAGCAACATCACGGCGCGCGTGGCCTAGACCGATTGGCGATGACACATAGAGTGCTCGACGGCGCCGGCGCACCGCTCTCCTGCGAGTTGATGGCGCCGATGTCGGAAGCAGGAACTCGCGCAGAGCGAGATTGACCGCCACCGGATCGCGGACGTGCGGGCAATGGCCCGACTCCTCCATCGTCAGGAGCCGGCCGCCGGTAAGGCCGGCCAGGGCAGCACCGTTCTCGTGAAGAACGATCTCGTCGGCATCTCCGTGAATCACGAGGACTGGACAGGAGACACGCCGGCTCAATTCGGTCGTGGCCTGCTGACTCAGAACGTGACGGGCGGTTGCAATGAGCACCTCTGGAGTCGTATCCAGTCCCCAGCTGACCGTGTCCTCGATCGGCTTCGAAGAATGCGGCTCAGGGAACGCCCGACCGAAAAAGAACTCGAGGAATCCCCGGTGGTCGCGCAACCAGTAGTTGGCGTTGTACTTCATCCAGTCGACGTACTCCTCTTGCTCCTGATCGAACAGTGCCGTCGCTGCCAGCCTGAAAGGATTCCACGGAGCAAGCGGCACAGCCGGCGCGATGAAGACGGCGGCTGTGACCCGCTCGGGATGCTCAGCCGCGAGCAAGAGCGCCCATCGTGCACCCGCCGAGAGTGACACCAGCGCAGCGGTCGCGGTATTGGTGTCGTCCATGACCGCAAGCGCATCGGCCGCGAACCCCTCATCGGTGTAAGCGTCTGGGTCGAGGGGATGGTCGGAGAGGCCGTTGCCACGACCGTCCATCACGAGCACGCGACAGTGCCGCGCCAGGGCCGCAACTTGGAATTTCCAATGCCGGGAATGGATGATCGACCACGGCGGAAGGAAAAACAGTGTCCGCTCGCCCTCCCCATAGAGCTCCCAGTGGAGCCGCACACCCGCTTGAACGGTATGGCCTTGGCGATCAGGTTGCCGGGCCCTCATTCCTCACCTCGCTCGGTCATCTGGCGGTGGAACCCTCTTGAGATTGCATTTGCAGAAGCTAGGGGTTTTCCGCGGCAGTTCGCATCAGGGCTCCCACCTAGTCGTGGGAGCTTTCGCCAGGGCGCCCGACACCTAGGATGTGCCCTGAAGGGAGTCGGACGATGGGTGAACTCCGGACGCGAGACACGACGCCAAATGTCTTCGTCGGCCGGAAAGCCGAGCTCAAGCAGCTGCTTGCCGGCCTTGATGGCGTGTTCGAGCGAAACGGCGGCCTCTTTCTTCTGAGCGGGGAGCCGGGCATCGGCAAGACGCGCCTGGCCGAGCGCATCAGGCTCGAGGCGCGGACCCGCGGCGTCGCAGTCTTGTGGGGCCGATCGACCCAGGCTGAAGGTGCACCCCCTTATTGGCCGTGGATACAGATCCTCCGCTCGTTGCTTAAGGATCGCGGACCCGAGGAGTTTGGCCGCCTTGCGGGCCCTGGGTTGGCCCAGGTCCTGCAGATCGTTCCGGACCTGCGCCGCCTTTTGCGGATGTCAGCCGCCCATCCGTGGACGAGGAAACCACCCGTTTCGGCATCTACGACTCCGTAATCCAGTTGCTCGTGGATGCGTCGACCGAGCGGCCGATCTTGCTCGTGCTCGACGACATGCACTGGGCCGACGCCCCGTCAGTGCTGCTGCTTGAGCTGCTGGCGCGCGCTCTCGCGCAGTCCTCTCTGATGGTGATCGTGACCTATCGAGACCGCGAGCTCCCATCCGGCCATCCGCTACGGATTCATCTGGCCGACCTGGTTCGTTCGGGCGGAACGACGGAAATCCAAGTCTTGGGGCTGATGCAGGCCGATGTGGCGACTATGTTTCGGGCTTTGACTGGGTTCGAGCCTGAGGCGCGGGTCGTCCACCGGCCGCTGTCGCAAACCGCAGGCAACCCGTTCTTCCTGACCGAGCTTGCCAAGACATTCGAAAGGGAGGAATCGGATTCGCGCCACTCGAGCGTCTCGGGTGCGGTTGATAACGTCCCTCACGGAGTCGACGCCTTGCTGCGGCAGAGCATTGCCCGTTTACCGGATGACTGCAGACAGCTTCTGCAGGTCGCAGCCGTGGCCGGGCAGGACTGGCACCTCGATTTCCTCGAAGCGATCACCCAGGTCGGGCGGACGCGGATGCTCGACCTGCTCGATGAAGCGGTTGCCAGCGGGATTGTCATCCGAGCTGGTGGCGGTTACGGGTTTGCCCACGGCCTTGTCCGAGACTCGGTCTACCACAGCTTGTCGACCGCTCGCAGGGCTGAGCTCCACGGGCGCATCGCTCTCGTCCTCGAGCAACGGAGTGGCGGCCAATCTGGCAAGCCTGTCCCGCAGCTCGCGTACCACTTCATCGAAGCATTGGAACTGGACGATTCGTTCCGACCCAAAGCCCTCGAGTACGCGACGGAGGCCGGCCGACGGGCATTGTCCGAGCTTGCTTACGAAGAGGCGGTCCGGATGTTCGACATGGCGCTGGCCAAGGCCCCTCCACCAGACGCATCAGAACGTGCGGATCTCGTTCTGGATCTCGGCCGGGCCCGTTATCTGGCTGGTGACATCGGCGGCGCCATGCGGGCGGCAGAGGAAGTGTCGCAGCTGGCGGAGAAGCTGGACGATGGCGACCTTCTAGCCCGAGCGGCACTGGTCGTCCGTGGCGTGGGCGGCCCCGGCCTCAGCGTCGAAATCAAGCGCCTCTGTAATCGCGCGATGCGTCGCCTCACCGACGACACATCACTCAGGATCCAGGTGTTGAGCCAGCTGACGGTTGCGTTGATGCAGACAGGTGATGCCGCTGACGAGCGGGCTGCCGAGGAATCGAGTCGCGAGGCTGCGCGACTGGCTGAGGACGCGGCTGACCCCGACGTGATCTTCGCCGGGATCCATGCTCGTCAGATGGCCACCTCGGGGCCTGATGGTGTCGATGAGAGGCTCGAGCTGGCGGACCGGACCCTCCGTTTGGCGCAGGAGACTGGTCGCTCCTCGATCGCCCAGTGGGGCCACGCGTGGCGGATCGATGCGCTCATCCAGTTGGGACGGATCGATGAAGCCGAGGTTGCGCTGGCGACGCAGGCGAGTCATGCCGAGGAATTGCGCCAGCCGCTGGCCCGCTGGCGCACCTTGCAATTCCGATCATGGCTCGAGTTGTTGAGGGGAAGGTTCGACGAGGCTGGAAGATCGGCTGAAGAGGCACGGCAGCTTGGCCGCCAGGGACGCCATGGTCCGGCCGAGTTTACGTATCTGACTCATGTCTTGGGCAAAGCCACCTTCGTCGGCGGGATGGAGGCAGGGTTCCAGGCGATGAGTGAATTCATCGGCCCGCTGGCCGGCTCACAAACGCTCACCGCGGCTTTTGCGGCCGGCCCGCTGGCAATGAGCGGGCGTCTAGAGGATGCCGGCCTGGCGCTGCGCCAGGTCGCAGCCGCCGGGCTCGACAACGTTGGGCCGCCTATGGCGTGGCTGCCGGCGATGGCCCTTCTCACCGAAGCGATCACCTTGCTTGACGACAGAGATCTCGCCGCGGCTGTCTACACGCGCCTTCGTCCATTCGACCGCCTGAACGTGTCGGCCGGTGGCGCCGGCCTCTACGGATCGGTGTCCCGATACCTTGGCATGCTGGCCGGGACCCTCGAGCGATGGGATGAATCGGTTGACCATTTCGAGCATGCGATCGAATTTGAGCGGCTCATGGGCGCACCTCCACTTCTTGTCCGCAGCCAGATCGCCTATGCGGAGATGTTGCGGAAACATGGCAAAGGTGCAGATCTTCGCCGGGCAAGACAACTCCTCGAATCTGCGATCGCGACCTCTCGAGAGCTCGGCATGAGGCCCTGGCTGGACCGCGCGACGCGGTTGGCTACCGACCTGAAGGTGAAAGGCGTTTTCGATCACCCCCTGTCGAACCGCGAGATGGAGGTCGCGGCGCTGGTCGCGGAGGGGCTGTCCAACCGGGCAATTGCAACGCGCCTCCACCTCTCGGAGCGCACGGCCGAAAGCCATGTCAAGAATGTTTGCGACAAGCTGGGATTCAACTCGAGGTCCCAGCTCGCGGCCTGGATCGCCAAAAGAAGCCCGTCGCGCTAAGCGGTCGCGCCGTTTTCAGTACTGACTTTCAGTACCAGCCTCCGTACTCCTCCCGATGGCAGGGACGTCGCCAAAGGCCACAGTGGGTCCATTCACCTGGAGGAGTAGGAGAGATGTGGAAGACAGTCGGTGATGCACTCGTAGAAGCGTTCGCGGCAGCCGATCGGATCGCCTACATGTACTACCTGCAAGCCAAGCGCGAAACCGAGCTTCAGGTTCAGGCCACCCGATCCAGCCTGCCCAGCCGCCAGGCACGGCCGCGACCGGCCGATGGCGCGCTGCACGCGCGTCAGGAGGCTTCGGCGTGAGCCCAGGGCGAGTGATCGAGGTTCCTGTTCTGATCGTGGGTGCCGGGCCCGCAGGTCTGTGCGCCTCGATCCTGCTCTCCCAGCATGGCATCGAGTCGCTGACCGTGGAAAAGCACCCGGGGACATCGATCTATCCCCGTGCCACCGGAATCAATGTCCGGTCGATGGAGATCTTCCGCTCGCTCGGACTCCAGGACGAAGTCAGCCGCGCCTCCTTCAAGGCCGAACCGCGCATCGCTTTTTCGAGGGCGCTGACCGACAGCGAACCCAATGTCTCGCCGACCTTCCGACCGGATCATCTCGACGTCAGCCCGGCGGAATGGACTTCTTGTTCGCAGAAGGAGCTCGAGCCAATCCTGCTGCGGGCCGCATGTTCACACCGCCAGGCGCAGTTGCTGTTCGGGACCGAGCTGTTGGGTTTCGACCAGACATGCGATGGAATCACAGCGCAGATCGGTGATCGAGTGAATGGCCGGCGGCGCGACGTGAGATGCAGGTATCTCATCGCATGCGACGGATCCAGAAGCTCCGTTCGGGAGCGACTCGGTGTGCGCATGTTCGGCCCGGGGGTCTTGAACCACAACGTGAGCATTCATTTCTCGGCTCCGCTTGGGCGCTATATTCCAATGGGCCGGAATTTTCTCCACTTCGTGCAGAACGAAGAGGTCATGGGCATGTTCGTCGCGACCGATGGAGGGTCGCGCTGGGTGTTTGCGATCCCATATCACCCCGAGCAGGGCGAAACGCCTGATGCCGTCACCAAGGTCAGGGCCGTGGATCTCGTTCGCAAGGGCGCCGGCGTGCCAGGCCTGGAGGTGGACGTCATCGGCATCGTGCCGTGGAGGATGGAGGCGGATTGTGCCGAGCGGTTGCGGTTGGGCAATGTGTTTCTTGCCGGCGACGCCGCTCACCGTATGACGCCGGCGGGCGGCTTGGGGATGAACACTGCCATTCAGGACGTTCACAACCTGTGCTGGAAGCTGGCTGCCGTCTTGCGAGGGTGGGCTGGACCCGCTCTGCTTGAAACGTATGAGGCCGAGCGCCGCCCGGTTGGGCAACAGAACGTGGACCGTTCCGTGGGCCTGATCACCGGCGGCGGCAACGTCGGCGATCGCTCCGCGCTCGACTTCGATCTGGGCATCGTCTACCAGTCGACGGCCGTCCATCCGGACGGAACCGAGCGACCGAGCGGGGCGGGTGGTGAGTTCGTACCAAGCGCGCGTCCTGGTTCGAGAGCTCCGCACGTCTGGCTTGGCCGAGTTTCGACCCTGGATCTGTTCGGCCCTCATTTCACTCTGCTCGCGGGTCCTCGAGGCGTGAGTTGGCGTGCTGCCGTCACCAAGGCCGCCCGTGAGCTCGAATTTCCGCTCATGGACCGTTCTCGTGGCCGCGACACCGACCGGCACGCTTGGCAACGTTGTTATGGCGTCGGCGAAAGCGGCGCGGTTCTGGTTCGGCCCGACGGCCACGTTGCGTGGCGCCGATCTGCATCCGTTGCAGCCCCAGCGCAGGAACTTGACCGTGTCCTGAATACCGTTCTCAGCCGGTCTTCCGAGGAAGTCTCGGATCTCGTGACTCCTGATCTCGACCGGCTGACAAGCCTGACCGCGTCGTAGCCCTGGAGGGTCAGCCCTTCTCGGGGCGGCCGACCCCCCCAAACACACGACCTACCTATTGGCAACCCATGTTTTCGATGATCAACCGGTCTCGAGTACGCGCTTGAGATTCGCGACGAAAGCCTGCGTTGTGCTTGCGAAACCAGTCACCCATGAGCGGCGCGATGAGTCCCGGCATCTCCATCTCGACCCGGCGCGTGAAGCGCGATCCGCGGCCTTCCGGCTCCACCGTCAGGATGACAGGCAGCTCCAGCTTGCCCATACGGCCCCTCAACACGACGCGGCATCGTAGGCACCTCTTCTCATCTAAAACGCACCGCACTGCCGGAACCGATCCGCCGCGATGCCTCCTAGCGGAGCTCCAGGTGGAGGTCGATCGCGGGCGCCCCATCCTGATGGCCCAGGATCACGACCGTGGTGCCCTCGGCAACCCAGATCGTCATCGTCGTGGAGCTGTTGAAGAAGTTCTGGTTTCCACCCACCCTGCCTTCTGCATAGTCGGGCAGCACGGCCACCGCCTTGCCCTTGGCCCCGACCGAGCCGGCAACCGTCAAGTTGCTCTCGGTCAGCGGAACGCGTACTGACGCGCCAATCGCCACGGCGGCGTTGAAGAGGCTCAACAGGATGCCGGCTGTCAGCACCAGAAAAAAGCTGGCGCAGCCGAAACCGCAGCCGCGATCGCGGTAGCGGGTGCGATAACGGACCTCGGTCGAGTGAGCGTCGGCCAATTTCGCTAGACCTCAGCCATCTCTGGTTTCCATGGTGGGTCGGCTCCGCCACGCGCGCAGGTGAGGGACGCGGCAAGGCACGCGTACGCAAGGGCGGAACGGAGCTCGTCTTCGTCGAGCGACAGCTCGGGCCGTATCAGGTCATGGTCGTACAGCCACGCCAGGAGGCCGGCGCCGAACGCGTCCCCGGCGCCGATGGTGTCGACGACCTCGACCGGCGGAGCGGCGACGCGAATCCTGAGGTCGCGATGAGCGCCAAATGCACCGTCGGCGCCCAGCGTGACAACCACCATCCTCACCCCTTCGCCGAGGATTCGATCCGCCGCTTCCGTGTAATCGCAGTCGGCATGAATCCAGGCGAGATCCGAATCGCTTGCCTTGACGATGGTGCTCGCCGAAATCAGGGTGTTGAGCCGGTCGCGGTAGTCGAAGTCATCGGTCAGCCCGATCCTGATGTTCGGATCAAGCATGATCAACCGGCCGTCCCGCTCACGCTGCACCAGCTCGACGATTGTCGAGGCCATCGGTTCGAGCACGAGCCCAAGCGTGCCGACATGGAGGGCGCTCACGTCGCGCGCGAACTCCGCGGGCAGCATCTCCATCGTCAGGTTCGGCGCGGACGTGCCCTTGACCAGGAACTGGTACTCGGCGAAACCCTGGCTGTCGACGTCCGCGACAGCGATGGTCGTCGGCTCGGGTCCGACCGTCGCCAGCTCGAGACTCGCCCCATCCGCCACGAGTAGATCGGACAGCTCGCGACCGAACTTGTCTTCTGACAGGTGACCGAGAAACGCGGTCGGCACGCCCAATCGCGCGAGCGCTCTCGCAGTGTTGAACGGCCCACCGCCGGGCGCGGCTCGCTGCGAGCCGTCGCCGTTCTGGATTATGTCGATCAACGCCTCGCCGCAGACGACGATCACGGACGGATCTCTCCCGAGCCGCGCGTGATCATCCGCGTCCGTACGGTGTGCTCCTGCCAAGGCGAGCGATCTCCATCGAGGCGTCGAAAGAGCACGCCCGCGGCGGTCTTGCCGATGGCCGCCGGGTCCTGAGCGATGACCGTGATCCCGGGTTCGAGGAGATCCGCAAGCACAAAGTCGTCGAACCCCACCAACGCGACCCGCCGGTGCAGGTCCAGCTTGCGCAGCGCGCGAAAGGCACCGATGGTGATCAGGTTCTGCCCGGCCACCAACGCGGTCGGGGGACGCGAGGAGGTCAGCAGCTCGGTCGCTGCGGCCTCGGCCTTTTCGATCCCGCGCAGGTCGAGTCGGATGAGCGATTGGTCGACCTCGATCCCCTGCTCCGCGAGCTCCTCGACGTACCCCCGGTGCCGCTCGGCCGCGGTCGCGATCAAGTGGACGTCGCCCAGGTACCCGATCCGCCGATGCCCCTGCTCGACCAGGTGCTGCACGGCGCGTCTGATTCCCGCGGCGTTGTCGGTCACGACCGCGTCCGCGACCAGGAATGCCGGCGGCCGGTCGACGAAAACGACCGCGGTGCCGGTGTTGCGCTCCCTTTGCAGATACCTGTGGTCGTGGCTCGAAGGCTGGATGATCAATCCGTCGACGCCACGCGAGGCGAAAGCGGACACCAGCTGCCGCTCACGGCCTGGGTCTTCGTCGGAGCTGCCGGCGAGGACCAGGACCTTGTGCGCAACAGCGACGTCTTCGATCGCTCGGTGGAGCGTCGAGGCGAATGGGTTCGCCACGTCCTCGAGCACGACCCCGATCGTCAGGCTCCGGCCGTCCGACCGGCGCAGGGTGCTCGCGGTGAGGTTGTGCCGGTACGCGAGCCGGTGGCTGGCCGACAGCACCCGCTTGGTCAGCCGAGGCGATACGCCGGACTCGCCGTTGACGACCCGGGAGACGGTCTTCAGGCTGACTTTGGCGAGCGCGGCCACGTCCCGCATCGTGGGCCGAGATCGGCCGGCTTGCTCCTCCGTCAACCATCGTCTCCTGACTCCGCCTGGGGGGCGGGTGTCGGCCTGGAAATTCTCCTGTTGAAGTCTAAGCCGATTTGTGTTATCAATGACAACGTTGTCTTTCTGACAACGTTGTCAAATGTCCGCACGCGCCTTGGCGCGGCAAGCCTCGTGCAAAAAAGGGGTGACTCTCCATGACTGACAGGAAGCTTGGTTCTCCAGACCCACGATGGCGACTCGTGGCGACGACCGCCATCGGGTTGATCGTTGCCCTGGCCGGCGCCGCATGTTCGGGCGCCGGAGGAGGAGGGGGAGGTGGCAGTTCAAAGACGATCACCATCGCCGCCGTCGACAACCCGCAGATGGCGGACCTGAAGAACCTCGTCTCCGACTTCCAGAGCAAGCACTCCGACATCACGGTGAAGATCGTGACCTTGCCCGAGGACCAGCTTCGGCAGCAGGTCACGCAGGACGTGGCCGCGAACAGTGGACGCTACGACCTGTTCACGATCGGGACCTACGAGGTTCCGCTGTGGGCGAAGAAGGGATGGATCGAGAATCTGAGCCCTTACATCGCCAAGGACTCGTCTTACGACCCGAATGACCTGATCCCCGGCATCCGTGGGGCCCTCAGCTACCAGAACAACCTCTACGCGGTGCCGTTCTATGGCGAGTCGTCGATGCTGATGTACCGCAAGGACATGCTCTCGGCCAAGGGCATCACGCTGCCCGACCACCCGACGTGGGACCAGGTCGCGGCCGCCGCCAAGGCCGTCAACACGTCCAGCGTTTCTGGCATCTGCCTGCGCGGCCTGCCCGGATGGGGCGAGCAGCTCGCTCCACTCGACACGGTCGTCAACACTTACGGCGGGCGCTGGTTCGACGAGAAGTGGAATGCCCAGCTCAACCAGCCGGAATTCAAGGCGGCCGTCAACTTCTACATCAACCTCATCAAGACGGCCGGCGAACCGGGCGCCGGCAACGCCGGTTTCACCGAGTGCCTGAACGCCTACAACAACGGCAAGGTCGCCATGTGGTACGACGCCACTGTGGCCGCCAGCAACTTCACAGGCGACGCGGCCAAAAACTCCGGCTATGCCTTTGCGCCGCACGTGGTCAAGGATTGGTCGGGTTGGCTGTGGGCGTGGGCTCTCGGCATGCCCTCCAGCAGCAAGAAGAAGGACGCGGCCTGGACCTTCGCGGACTGGGCCACGAACAAGGATTACATCAAGCTCGTGGGCCAGAAGCTCGGCTGGGCGCACGTGCCCCCCGGAACCCGCACCTCCACTTACTCAATCCCCGAGTACCAGCAGGCGGCCGGCGCTTTCGCTCAGGTCACGGTGGACTCGATCGCCCATGCCGACGTCACCAAACCCACCGTTCAGCCGGTACCTTACGTGGGGGTCCAGTATGTCGACATCGACGAGTTCCAGCAGTTGGGCGACCAGGTCTCGCAGGAATTCGCCAAGGTGATCGCCGGCGGACAGACGGTGGATCAGGCGATTGCCAAGGCGCAGTCGCTCGCGACCGCCGTCGGCAAGAAATACCAGACATAGCAACGCTGGTCGGCTCCGCAAACAGGGGCGGAGGCGTGCGGGCGACCGCCGCCTCCGCGCTCGGCCGCGAGGCGTGGGCACGACGCCTGCCCTTGCTGCCCGCGTTCGTCTACGTCTTCCTGGTGACCCAGATCCCCTTCGTGCTGACGATCTACTACAGCTTCTTCTCGTGGAACCTGCTGAAGCCAGGCAGCTTTCGCTTCGCTGGACTCGAAAACTACGGGTCGATTTTCACCAGCGAGAGCATCAGGATCGCGGTCTGGAACACAGTGCTCCTGACTATTTCCGTGATCGGGATCTCGGTCGTGCTCGGGCTCGGGGTCGCGATGATTCTCAACTCGGAGGTCTTCGGCAAAGGTCTGATGCGCACGCTGATGATCGCGCCCTTCCTCATCATGCCGACCGCCGGCGCTTTGATCTGGAAGGACACGCTGCTCAACCCGCTGTTCGGACTGCTTCCTTATCTGTTGAGCCCGTTCGGGCTTGGCCGTGTCGACTGGGTCAACCAGTACCCCATGGTGACGGTCGTGACCGTGGAGGTCTGGCGCTGGACACCCTTCATGATGCTGATCATCCTGGCCGGGCTCCAATCGCAAAACCCGGAAGTGTTGGAGGCTGCGCGGGTCGATGGCGCGAATGCGATCCAGTCCTTTCGGCGGATCACGCTGCCGTTGGTCAGGCCGTTCATCGAGCTGGGCGCGCTCCTGGGATCGCTGTTCGTCGTGCAGACGTTTGACTCGATCTTCATGCTGACCTTCGGCGGTCCCGGAGAGGACACGACCAACATTCCGTTCCTCCTCTATCTCGTGGCCTTCCAGGGCTTCAGCATCGGCGAGGCGTCGGCGATCGGCGTCGTCGCGGTGATCATCACAACGATCGTGGCGACGCTCGCCCTACGGACCCTCTTCTCCATCTTTCAGATCGAGGCGAGACGCTGATGGACACTGGCGTGGTGCGCCCGAAGCTGCTGAAATCGGCGCTCGGCTGGCTCGTGGTCTTCGTGTTCTTTTTCCCGGTCTTGTGGATGTGGCTCGAAGCCCTCAAGACCGAGCCGCAGGCAGCCAGCAGCCCCCCGACCATCTTCTTCGCCCCGACCCTCGAGGAATTTCAGACCGTGCTGTCCGGCGACTTTCCGCCGTACTTCATCAACTCAGCGATCGCCAGCATCCTCTCGACGTTCCTGGTCGTCGCGCTCGGGCTGCCCGCCGCGTACGCGCTCGCGATCCGTCCGGTGAAGAGGTCGCGCGACGTGCTCTTCTTCTTCATCTCGACCCGGTTCCTGCCGTTCGCGGCGAGCCTGGTGCCGCTCTACCTGCTCGCGCGCGACCTCCACCTGCTGGACAACATCTTCGCCCTCGCCCTGATCTACACCACGATCAACCTGCCGCTCGGCGTCTGGCTTCTACGTTCTTTCCTGCTCGAGATCCCGCACGACCTATTCGAGGCCGCACGCGTCGATGGCGCGCAGTTCCGCCACGAGATCCTACGCATCGTCGTGCCACTGATCGCCCCTGGCATTGCGGCGACTTCGTTGATCTGCCTCATCTTCAGCTGGAATGAGTTCTTCTACGCCGTCAACTTCACGTCTTCAGAGGCGGCCACAGCGCCGCTGTTCCTCGTGAGCTTCATCAGCGGCCGGGGTCTCTTCTACGCCAAGCTCGCCGCCGCGGCCACCCTGGCCAGCCTGCCCGTATTGCTGGCCGGCTGGATTGCCCAGAAGCAGCTGATCCGCGGCCTCACCATGGGTGCTGTCAAATAGAGGGCACGTGAAAGCAGTCGTCATCGAAAGGCCGAACGACCTCAAGGTCAAGCAGATCGATGACCCATCACCCAAAACGGGGGAGGTCGTCGTCAAAGTCGACGCGTGCGGGATCTGCGGGACCGACATCCATGTCCTGCGCGGTGAGTTCGCCCCAACCCGCTATCCGATCGTGCCGGGCCACGAGTTCTGCGGCGAGGTCGTGGCGCTCGGCGGCGACGTGAGCAAGCTCCGGACCGGCGACTTCGTGGCCGTGGATCCGTCCCTGTTCGATGGCACATGCCGGCAGTGCCGCGCCGGCCATTTCAATCTCTGCGAGAACTGGAACGCAATCGGCGTCGGTACCGCCAACGGCGCGTGCGCCGAATTCGTCGCCGTGCCCGCCGCGAACGCCTTCAGTCTGCCTGGTGAAATTCCGCGCGATTGGGGCGCCCTGGTCGAGCCCCTCTCCTGCGCCGTGCATGGACTCGACCAGGTCGACTTGCGAGTCGCCGGCGATTACCTGATCTATGGCGCCGGGACGATGGGCCTCTTGTTGGGCCAGCTGATCCGCCACAGCGGTGCCAGCCGCATTGACATGGTGGAGAGGAACCCGAGCCGGCATGAGCTGGCTCGACGGCTGGCTGCCGACGCCGTCGCGCTGTCGGCCGACGAGCTCGACCACACGGGCGGGTGGGATGTCGTGATCGATGCGACCGGCGTCGTTCCTGCGATCGAAGACGGCCTCCGCAGGGTCGCGCGCGGGGGCACCTTCCTGATGTTCGGCGTCGCGAACGCGGACGCGACCGCCACCTTCTCGCCCTTCCGCGTCTACAACGACGAGATCAAGATCATCGGCTCGATGGCGATCCTGCACAGCTTCGAGCGAGCGCTGTCGCTGCTTGTCAAGGGCGTGATTGATTGCAAGGCGATGATCACCCAGCAGTTCGGACTGGACGATTACCCGAAGGCGATCGATGCGTTTCTAGGGGGTCGCGGCCTGAAAACGCAAGTCAAACCGGCCCAGTAGCCCGGGCCCACGCCGCAAACGACTGAGGCTCGCGGCAGGTAGCACGCTCGGGTTACAAGAGGGCGGCAACCATGGCGTCGGCGACGAATTCACAGTATGTCTCCGCTTTCGTGTGCGACACGACTCCAATAGGCTTCGACAACTCAGACCTGAGGAGGCGCTTCCCGCACGTGGTGTACACGACGACAGCCGAGGTAATCCGCCAGCGTTTTCAAACAGCTGTGCCCGTGCCGGCCTGAGCCGCCGATGATGGCGCTGATGCGTGCGATCAGGAGGGCGCACCCATTGGCTCCAGCTCGCTCTTGAGGGCGTAGCCGAGCGCTTCCTCGAAGGCCAGCGTCCGGCCCGTTTCCCACTCATGTTGCGCAAGGTCACCGCCGAGCTGTTCCCGCGCCGGATTCAGGAAGGCTGACGTGAACTGGTGCCACTGCTCAGGAGGCCGTTGCCCGGTGGCGTCAAACATCGCGGATGCCGCGCCGGCAAGGCGCAGCGCCCGCTCGCTGTGTCCTCCGGCCGCGCTTATGCACGCGAGGACATCCAGCGACCATGCCGAGCGCCTGTCCCGCAGCGACAGCCCGATTTCGAGAGCCTCCCGGATGAATGCATGTGCGGCGGGGGCTTCGCCACGGACGAAGGAGACCGCCGCTAGGAAGACGAGGGTCATTCCCGCCTCATCCTTCCTGCCCGCCCGCCGCCTGACGTCAAGGCTGCGCTGCAGCAGTGAGCCGGCCTCATCAAGGTTGCCGCTGATCGTCGCCACCATCCCGAGCTGGTGGAGGACCTCGCCTTCCAACTGCAGGTTGTCGATCTCGAGGCTGAGCCGGAGTGCCTCTTCGAGTGATTGCTGGGCGCTCTCGAGCTGGTTTCGCGCGCTGTCGAGCACACCCTTGTAAAAGAGCCCGCGAATCGTCGCCACCCTGTCGTCCACTGACCTCGAGAGCGCAAGCCCCTGGTCGAGTCGTTGCTGAGCGGCGTCGAACTCCCCGGCCACGTACGCGAACGCACCGGTGTTGAGCAGGGTCGTCGCGCGGGCAGGTTCATCAGCTGCCAGGCGCGCCAGCAAGTCGTCGAGCGACTGCCGCGCCTCGCTGATATGCGCGCGAAGGAGCCAGAACAGGAACAGCTCAGCCGACAGCTGCGCGCCCAATCGAGGATCGCTGCGTGTCGCCCAGCGAAGCGCTGCGATCAGGTTGTCATGATCGTCCTCGAGCTGCTCCAGCCAGGCCGCCGATTCGCCTGGCTGCCGCGAGGCCGCCAGCGCCAGATAGAAATTCGCATGCTGGGAATGCACGGACTCGAGGTCATCTGTCGCCAGCAGTTTTTCCAGAGCGTATGCACGGATGGTCGCCAGCAAGCGGTACCGGCCCTCGGCGGCAAATACAAGGGACTTGGTGACCAGCTGCCATAAGAGGTCGACGACCTTCTCCCTTGACAGCCCTGCCCCAAAGCACACCTGCTCGCAGGCCGTCAGCGAGAAGGTGCCAGGGAACACCGCCAAACGCCGGAACAAGATCTGCTCCTCCTTCTCGAGCAGTCCGTAGCTCCAGTCCATGGTCGCGTTCAACGTTTGCTGCCGGCTGGCCGCCGTGCGGCTTGCGCCTCCAAGAAGGGCGAGTCCGCTTTCAAGTCGTTCGAGGATCTCCTGCAACGGCATGATCGGCACACGAGCGGCGGCGAGCTCCATGGCGAGGGGGATTCCATCGAGGCGTTCGCATATGCGTGTCACGACAGGCAGCTGCGATTCCGGCAGGTCAAGCGTGGGTGCGCTGGAGTGAGCTCGATCGAGAAACAAACGAGTTGCGTCCGCCACCGAAAGTGGATTGACCCGCCAGACCGTCTCGCCTGGAACCTTGAGCGGTTCTCGGCTGGTGGCGATAAGGTGCAGGTTCGGACACGAGCCGATCAGCTCCTGTGCCAGCCGCGCGCAAGCATCGATCAGA